>Ga0078972_1000090_pt1 | contig 349359 bp, 246 predicted proteins | sample YelNatPaOPGAMG01_FD_67568 | JGI IMG/M metagenome (GOLD analysis project Ga0078972, IMG submission 67568) | Hot spring thermophilic microbial communities from Obsidian Pool, Yellowstone National Park, USA - OP-RAMG-01 (SPADES assembly) (version 2) | ecosystem: Environmental > Aquatic > Thermal...
TGGACAATCCTGGGGCTGTTGGCCGCCGGCAAGTCGCGACCCCCTGCCGTCCTGCGAGGTGTGCGCTACCTGCTCGATCGCCAACAGAGCGACGGCACATGGGCGGAAGAGGCCTTCACCGGAACGGGCTTCCCGCGCGTCTTTTACCTGCGCTACCATCATTACCCTCTCTATTTTCCGCTCATGGCTCTCGCGCGGTTTGCCACCGTAAATGCACCTTATCTTGAAGAACTCGACCTTCCCGAGCTGCGTGTGCTCGTTCCCAAACAGGACCACCTATCCTCAGAGTCGCGAAGTGCGTAAAAGCCCTCAAGAAAGGACCTCTATCTCGTGCGATTTCCCTGGTCACTTGTAAAAACAATGAGCCTACATCTGCTCCGCTCGCGAGTGTGCGGGCGAACACGACCGCCTCTCGTGCTGATGCTTGAACCTCTTTTTGCCTGTAATCTGGCGTGCGAAGGTTGTGGCCGCATCCGCGAGTACGCGGCGATGGCTCATCGCCAAATGCGTCTGGAGGAATGCCTGCACGCGGCACGGGAATGTGATGCACCCGTGGTCAGCTTGTGCGGAGGGGAACCGCTTCTGTATCGAGACCTTGATCGTTTAGTGTCGGGTTTGCTGTTGCAAAAACGATTCATCTATCTGTGTACTAACGGGTTGCTTATTCCACGCTGGCTGGACCGGCTTCCACGCACGAAAAGGCTCGTCTGGAATGTCCATATCGACGGCATGGAAACGACTCACGACGCCATCACCGGTCGACCTGGCACTTTTCGTGAAGTGACCCGGGCTATTCGTCTGGCCAAAGAGGCGGGAATGCGGGTGACCACCAACACCACCATTTACGCCTTCACAGACATGCATGAAGTTATCGTACTGATGGAGTATTTGACGGAATTGGGCGTGGACGGCATGTTGCTTTCCCCGGCTTATCCCTACGAATGTCTCCAGCCGGCTACAATAGCCCTCCCAACGGCGGCAGGAGCCGTCCCTTTCACCCCTGAAGGCTGCGCCGCTAAAGAAAATGATTGTGCCACACCGTTAGCCCCCGTGGAACAGAGGAACAAGGATACCGCGATTGCTCGGGAACAGTCACTTTTTTTGACGCGCTCACAGGTAGCCGAGAAATTCCAATCGATCAAAACTGAACTTCGGCGGTTTCGGTTGATCAATTCCCCCCTGTATCTCGACTTTCTCATGGGCTTGCGAGATTTGCCGTGTGCTGCGTGGGCTTCACCGACACGGAATGTGTGTGGCTGGAAGTCGCCCTGTTACCTCATTACTGATGGACATTTCGCCACGTTTCGAGAATGGCAGAAAAAGACCCTGTGGCAGAGGCTCGGCCCGGGTCGCGATCCCCGCTGCGAGAATTGCCTTGTCCATTATGGATTTGAAACCGGGGCCGTCTTCGCTGCCCAAAAATCCCTTCGCGATAGCCTGAGCCTGGCCCTCTGGCAGCTCGGCCGATAAAAGAACGTTCAGGGATCGCCGTGGCAAGCAAGAATCGATAAAAGCCAGCGCTTGGTGGTGCCCGGCGCGGTTACCGACCCGTGGAAGGATACAAGGGGACGCTGGGAAACCATTCCGAAGGAGACACAGCCTGGGGACTGGGCAACGCTTGATCGACAGGTGGCAGCCGTTGTGGTTTCTCTGAGGGAAACCACGGGCTTTTGACGATAGTCACAAGTGGCAAGCCCGCTCCCACAACGGGCGATTGTTCCATCTTGCGGGCCACACTCGGTTGGGTATCTAGCGTTTGAAACTCCTCTTTCGCAGACCTCGGGGAGTCCTCGTTCGACCTCGAGCGAAATCCTGCGATCGGCACCAGCGGAGGCATGTCGCCACCGGCATCGGCTGTGGCCATCGGTTCCTGGCCTGTTTGCGGCTTTGGCACCTCGGGCGACGCTACTTCTGAATCACCCGCAGTCGTACTGGATTCCCCCGCTGATGGTTGCGTCCCTACTACGGGGTCTGCTGGTACCGGCTCCGCCGCGGCCGGGCTGGCGTTCTTTTTCGCGTGAGACATCTCCGTCACTGATGGTGGAACCGTTATCGCCATCCGCGGGGGAACCGCCGTTGTGATTTGCGGGGAACGTACTGCCTCGCCGTTGGGTCCGGTGTGGGATGAACAACCGTTACTTGCCGGTTCTCCACCGGAATCATCGCGACTTTCTGCCACGCTAGGTGTGATTTCCAAACTAGTCCACCCCGTCGGAGAAATGGGTGCGTCCCCGTGATCCGATCCGGTGATCGTTTCCCGGCTCGTCATGGTGGAGGGCGCGCGGAGGGAGGCCGCCGGGGCCGTTTCCGAACCGGTGTTCGTGGTCTCGGTCTGATAGCCCAATGGGTCAGAAGTGGGTTCGCGTGACGCAATTCCCTCTTTGACTGAGCGCTTTTGCGCCTGTACCATTTGCCATATGCGGTCGTTAACGTTTTGATAGCGATAAATAGCCAGCCCAATCAATGAGCAAAGGGTGACAAGCGGAGCGATTTGGAGCCAGAATTTCGGCATCACCTTTTTCGACTCCCACTTAAGAAGGGGGTGTATTCAAGGCGGGATTTCGCGAGGCACGGGGGGCTATTCAACCATACCCGCTAGTTAGCCCCTGCGATGCCTGTTTATTCCTGTTTTTGGCTCACACAGGCGTGAAGACAAACGGTTGATGACGTCTGGGAAAAGTTTGTGGCACTTACCGGCCCAGGCGAAAACCGAGAACCACGAGATGATCAGCCATGGCTCACGATCACACACCAACCGAGCAATCGCCCTGCAAAGTAACGGTCGGGAGGAAACAGCCATCAGCACCAGCGACTTCCATGCGGTGGAAAGTTTTCCTGGCAGGCGTGATGCAGGGATCCATGATCGAGAAGGGACTGGTGCCGCAGGATTATCGGGCAGAGCTCAAACACCTCCTGCGGCAACACCTTCCCGAGGCCGACGTTTACGATCCCCTTGCCGATCACAGAAATTCTCTGGAATATGACCGGCGCACCGGTCGCGAAGTCTTTTTCTTTCACAATGAAATGTGTCGAACCGTGGACCTTCTCATCGCTTATCTGCCTCAGGCTTCAATGGGGACGGCCATCGAGATGTGGGAAGCCTATCGCCATGGAGCGGTGGTGGTCACCATAAGTCCCATGCGACACAACTGGGTCGTCAAGTTTCTCAGCCACCGAATCTATTCAGACCTGGATGCGTTCAGGGTGGCCCTGGAGACGGGCGAGATTCGTCGGCTTTTGCAGGAAAGGATTGGAAAAAGCTCACTGCAAAGATGAGAACTCTTGTCCAGGCCATCCTACCAGCCGTCTCCCAATCTGGCTAGAACTGGTAGGTGATTCACCTGAGTCATCACCGCTTTTGCAGAAAACGCACCACATCCCATGGACACAATGTGTTGGTAGGGACAATTCATGAATTGCCTCTACCGCTCGACCGACAACGGAACCGCAGAGTTGGAGCCCGGCTGGTGTGGATTGTCCGAACGCTAGAACGCAATCTGACACGCGGCTTTCGAGGAAGAATATTTCGGAGGGGCACGGTTGTTCTGCCCGCTAAATAAAAATGGACTATCCAACATTGAAAAGCCAACCTGACAAGCAGGTCCCTCCGGGTTGACTCTGGCTGCCACGCCAAGGGGTGTGAACGTCCGCGGCCCCATAAGCAAGGAGAAAGTGCGGATGTGTTTGGCGATTCACTCACCATTTCGCCCCGCCTGTGGACTGGACTTCTTTTCTGGCACCGTACAATATCCAAAGGCAGTTCAAATGATGACGATGAGTCAGTCGATGGGGGAACCTTTCCCCGCGCTTATTTGAAAACGAAAAGAAGGAGGATAATTCGATGGTTCGCACAGCCAGTACCATGATGCTCCCGCTTGGGGCCAAGGCGCCGGATTTCGCTTTGCCAGACACCGAGGGTCGCATCGTCCGCCTTTCCGATTTTGACGGCGCCCCGGCGCTGCTGGTCATCTTCATGTGCAATCACTGTCCGTACGTCAAACATATTGCCGATCACCTGGCACAATTCACTAAGGAATTTCAGGCTAAGGGGGTCGCGATCGTCGGAATCAACTCCAACGATGCAGCAAGTTACCCGGATGATTCTCCGGAAAAGATGCGGGAAGAGGTCAAACTTCGCGGCTACACATTCCCCTACTTGTACGACGAGACCCAGGAAGTTGCCAAGGCGTACCGGGCGGCCTGCACTCCTGACTTTTTCCTCTTCGACAAAGAGCGTCGATTGGTGTACCGAGGGCAGTACGACGACAGCCGTCCGGGAAACGGAATCCCTGTGACGGGAAAAGACCTGCGAGCAGCCATCGAAGCCGTTCTCGCCGGCCGACCAGTCCCGCCCGATCAAAAGCCCAGCCTCGGCTGCAATATCAAATGGAAACCCGGCAACGAGCCGGAGTATTTCTCCGCGTAGTGTGGTCCTGTGACCCAGGCCGCCCGGGCCATACCTGCCTTACCGGCTCCCGCTAGCCGCTGGCACGCGGTGAACCCCGGCCAGTGACAGGTGAAGGCCTGTTCAGGTCACATGATGGCATCGGAAGCACGTCAGGCTGAGCTCCGCGCTCAGCGTCCCCACAGGATTTTCGCAAATTCCTCCAAAAGATCGTATTTTCTGGTCCATGGTGTATACATGAACCCCCGGACGCCCGGGACACCTTCCACCACCTTCGCCCATCCTTTCACATCGTCGAGGTTGGGGGCGTCATAATAGCAGGCAATGAGCACGGGGAATCCCTGCTCGGCAAAGAACTGTACGCTCTTGGGACGCGGGGCTCCACCCCACACCGCAATGACAAGGTCTTTCGGAACATGTTTCCAGCTTCCCGTAAAATCGCCCTCCACAAGGTAATAATCCCCGTGGGCGTTGTGATTGGGGTCGAGCATATCTGACCAGATATAGACCTGCACATCGGGCATATATTTCCGCAGAATCTGCACCTGCCGCGTGATACACTCGCCCAGCAGTTCGCCCATATCACGACCTCGGCAGGCTTCACACGTACCGCCCATGCGGACCTCATCCATGCTGAGAATCACTTTCTTAGGATTGACGTATTTCGCCAGAAGAGCTGCCTCGTGGTCGAAAATCTCGTACAGCTCGGGCTCGGCCATGCAGACTGTGACCTGCGAATCATGGATTTTCTGGGAGTGATACCAGCTCACCCGAAGTCGCTGCCCATCTCTGATCCGGCTTCCCGGCATCAGCCGCAGCGGCGGAGCAGGGCGGTCCACCCGATAGGGGCTGTAATTCGGGTCCTCCAATCGCTGATAATCGCGACCTTCTTCGTAGACGATCGAGCCGTCTTCGCTCTTGACCGTCACGGGGGTTCCCGGGCGGCGCAGGACGTTGATCGGCCCCATCTCTTCGATGGTCCAGTCATCAATCCAGAACCGCCCACTGCGACCACCCCACACCCCGGCATACACCCGGACCACGTCAAATTTGTGACTGTTGAAGATGAGCACGAGCTTCGTCCAGTCGGTGGTGGGAGACAGATTGAATTCAGTGGGGGCCAGTGTCCGGTTGTCTGCCAGCACCTGGACCATGAATGCGCTGGTGGGCTGCAATTCCTCTGTTTTGACCCACAACGTCATTTTGTAGCAGCGATAGGGGTGGACCCGAACTTCCTGCATGACTCGGCCGTGGCCGTGAGGATTTGCCCGAAAATTCTCCATTCGCAGCGACGCCCGGCCAGTGTGCCTCACGGCAGTATCGACAAAGCTCACTTCTCCAGGCTGGTCGTGAAAGCGCCAACCGGTGAAGCGATTTCCCGAGAATTCTTCAAACCCCCCATTTTGAATCTCGACTGGCGGATCGGGGATGAGCCGCGCCTCGTTGCCGCGGACTTCGAACAGGGCATCCTTGACCGGCAGGCCTTCTGCCAAGTACTTATTGTGGGCCAAAATACCGCCCCCATAGCCCACCGAGAAAATGGAAGGGACTATGTCTAGATGATTCCGAGCGCAGGCCGCCTTGACCTCTTCGAGCCGTCTGAAGAAGGTCTCATCCCGTTTGCAGAGACTGTCCAGTCCAAAAGAAACCGCCGCACCGGTGTACCCACTTTTGCCTGCTCGATCGAGCAGTTTAATCACTTCGGCCACATCACTATCTCGTCCCAAACCGTAGCCGAACACCCACACCCAGCGGTCAGGGTAGCGGGCATCCTCTGCAGCCACGAATTTCTGTTTAACAGAGACGATGCTGACGCTCCCCAACATCACTAGGAACGACAGAACCACATGGCGCCGTAACACAGACCGCATGGCAGATTCCTCCTCGCAAAACTATACCCTCTCGCTTTTCGCCAAAGGGCAGAACATAATGGGGCTCGACCGACGAGAATTGTCGTTCCTTCGCACGCAGCACACAAGTGCCCCCGTGCGTTTGTACGTCGCCTTCCAGCACCCTCCGTTCACCTTCCTCCCTATGTTTCCCGCAAAGGGCAGGCCGGGACGACGATCAAACTGTACTCGTTGAAGGAGATGACCATGCTTCACACCATCTATTTCAGGTACTTGACGCTTTTGGGAATTCTGCTTGGAATACAGTCCTACTCTTTCCTTTGCGAGGCAGAGGAGGTTGTAGGAAAGCGTCCGTACGAAATGGACTGGGCCGACCGCACGGAGGATACGCGACCGCCTCTCATCGACTTTGAAAACCTCGACGGATGGACCGTGGAAACCAGAAATGCGGTAGCCGAGTTCAGCCGCTCCCGCGAGCAACAGATTTGGGGAAAGTATGTGGGCAAGCTCACCTATCGAGGTACTGGCCCGAATCCCGCAATCATTGTCAGGCCGCCGCAGCCTGTGCCGTTTGCAGGTCCGGTGGACTGCGTCAACGTGTGGATCTACGGCAATAACTGGGCATGGGTTCCAGACCCAAGCACACCTCAGGTGCAAATCACCGTCCTCCTGAAGTCCCCCGAGGGCCGGTCTATTCGAGCCGATGTGGGACGTGTCAACTGGCGGGAATGGTTTCTTGTCCACACTCGCCTTCGTCCGGAAGATGCCAAGGCCCTGGAGCAGGGCGGGCTCGTCGAAGGTATCGAGATCAGCGGGGGTACAAACGCGGAGGGCCGTGTTCTGTATTTCGACAACCTGACGCCCTACCTGGAACCGTTGCCGCCCCTGGCTTTTGCGCCGCGACCCCGGCGTCCCCTTACTCTCCCAGAAGGCCAAACGACCGGCACAAACACCGGCCCTGGCGTTCTTCCTTTCCCCACGCGGGAAGAAACTATCCTTCCCGATCAGCTCACGCAGCCATATCGGACCGAAGTTGTCCAAACAGGCGATGCGTTTGAATTCCGTTACGAAGGAACCGACTGCCAGTTCGCCTATCGCTACCAGCCGCGGGAAGGACACTGGGGCGATGTCGCCGTGGTTTGGTCAAATGGGCTGACGTTCCGGCCGATGGTGAACGGAGGGATTCGACTTCGCTTCCCTGACGGACGGCTTGCAGAGCCGAAATACACGCTTCTTGACTGCCGCAAAGAGGACCAGCGCGTGGTTTCCCGTTGGCGGGCAGAGGCCGACGGTCTCAGCACCGAGGTGACCTACACGTTTCGACTGTGGCAGAAAAGCCTCGTCATCGATGTCGCGTGTCGCGGCGGTGTGGTGGGAGAAGTGCAATTTGGATGCGCAGAGGGAATCCCTTCCCCACGATTGATCACGCTGCCATATCTGACCTGCGACGCCCACCGACCGGCCGTCGTCGTGGCGGGGGATGATAACATGCCACTGTTCATGATGGGGCTTGTGGATTACTACCGTTCCAACGCGTCGGCCCTTTTCGCGATCAATGATCCTTCCCCTCAGCATCTCGTGTATAACGGTGGTGCCCGCTATCTGCCCAAAACAGACGGCAAACTCAATGACTGCTTTGAACGCATCTTCCTGACAGTCTCACCCCAGTTCGAAGAGGTATTGCCGAATATTCCTAATCCAAAATCCCCCTGGATGCACGTGGCCGGAGAGCGAGTTTGGCGGGCTCACGGGGCGTCGAATCGCCAGCGTGACTACGAGCTGTGGAAGCGCGTCGCCCGCTACGGTATGACGAACATCGTCGTCACCGACCACGAGACAGGTTGGCGAGATGGTGGCGAAAGTTTCACGCTGCGTACCCGTGCGGCACCGGGGAAGGGGGGTGATGAAGGGCAGCGCTGGTATGCCCAAAAAATGCAGGAACTGGGATTTCGCTACGGCATCTACAACAACTATACGGACTACGCGCCCGTCAATGAGTTCTGGAATGAGGACTGCGTCACACGGTTATCGGACGGTAACTGGCGCCGGGCGTGGCCACGCTGTTACAACCTCAAACCAGCCCGAGCAGTGGAATTCGAGGCCAAACTGGCCCCCATCATTCAGGACAAATTCCATCTCAGCACCGCGTACTGCGACGTCCACACGGCCGTCCGCCCGTGGGATTACTGCGACTTCGATGCCCGTGTACCAGGAGCAGGCACCTTCGCCGCCACATTCTATGCCTATGGCGAGATCATGCTTCACCAGAAGGCCACCTGGAATGGGCCGGTTTACAGCGAAGGGAACAACCACTGGTACTACTGCGGTCTGACGGATGGCAATTACGGTCAGGACCAACTCGCCCGGCTCGATATCAATCCCTGGCTGGTCGATTTTGACCTGCGGAAACTCCACCCCCTGTGCTGCAATTTCGGGATGGGAAATTTGGGAATGTTTTATCCGCAGGGCCACCCCCACCCGAGCGAAGAGGAGGCACTGGATCGGTTTCTCGCAGCGACACTCGCCTTTGGTCACACGGGCTTTCTTGTCATGGAAGGCGGAATGGGCAACGCCATCCGAAGCTACTACTCAGTGCAACAAATTCACGCCCGATATGCCCAGGCCACAGCGGCGGATATCCGTTACTGTAATGCTGAAGGGCACTTGGAACCGACCAGCCGAGCTCTCCTCACAGGAGCGTACCGTCGGTCACAGGTGTACGTGAAGTACTCCAACGGCCTTGAGCTGTGGGTGAACGGCCACTCCCGCGATTCATGGCATATTCCGGAAATGGACCTGACTTTACCGCCGAACGGTTGGTGTGCACGGGGAGAATTTCCCGACGGTCAGCTGCTCGCGTATTCGGCCCTCATAGAGAATCACCGCTGCGACTACGTAGAATCCCCGGCTTACATCTATGCCAACGGGCGGGGAAAAATCACACGTTTTCCGCGTGTGCTATGTGATGGCCAATTGATCCTGCTGCCGAAATCGGACGGAAGTTTTGAGCTGATTCCCCTCGATTGCACCGTCATGGCTGTCAAGTTGAATGGCCAGTCAGCCAAGGCTACCGGCCTTGATGAAGAGGGCAGGGAGGGTCAACCGGTTGAGGTCAGGTTCGCTCGGGGATTTGTCCACGTGGTTCCCCAGAACCCATCTTTCAGCTACCGACTCACACCTGAACCGCCACCGTCCACCAGCCTGAACTGCGATCGGGAAACGGTCGTACCCGGCGAGACCGTTAAGATCGAAGGGGAACCTTCTGAGTCCTGGATTGTTCCCCTCGACGCCAAACCAGGAAGTCTCGTGTGGCACTCGCATAATGGACACTGGTTGGATTTTCGCGTGGTTCCCCTGGCGGATGTTGATCTCCAGGTAAACGCCGCTGAGCAAAAATGGTTGCTGTCACTGCGTGCCAATTTGCCGGACGAAAAACCTTTCCTGGTTAAAGTTGGGGAAGCCACTCAACAGGTTAAACTCGCTCCGCGGAGTTGGACGGTGGTCTCTCTACCCTTCCGACCACCGGAAAAGAAGGGCGTCATCGATGTGCCGGTGGAACTCAGTGCAAACGGTTTCACTCTTCGCCAAATGTGGCGGCTCGCTGTGGACCGCCGACTCGTGGAAGTTGTGCCGTTTCCTGAAATTGAATCCACCATGCAATGCGTGCGCGGTCACAACGAGGCCCCTGTGGACTCGGCCACAGGGGCGATCGTGGACAAAAGGAAAACTTCCTGCGGGGGCGTGGAGAAGGCATCTCTGTTCATGCATCCGCCCTATCGCGGAGGTGTGGGCTACGTGGCGGCCGTCCTCGAGCCAGTTCATCTTCCGCCGAATGTGCCTGCCTGTTTGCGATGTGCCGTAGGCAAAGGCGACGGAAGCGACCCCGGAGACGGCATCCTGTACCAGGTTTATGTGGTGGACGATGGCGGCCAGCACACGCTCCTTGGAGAAATCATCCAGCGCGACCACGCTTGGCATCCCTGGGAGCTCGATCTAAGTCCCTGGGCAGGGAAGACCATCAAGCTCAAACTCGTGGCAGACGTCGGACCGGCGGGCAACTCCGTCGGCGATTGGGGATGTTGGGCGGAGTTGCGCATTGAGAGCCGCGCGCCTCAGTGGGCCTACACGGTGTCTACAGCGCCTCAATCTTCCCAGAACTCCGGCGAGCGTTGACAACGCTCACTGAGCTCACACATGAGCTTGGTTTTTTCGCTTCCCGCACAGCTCGGGCGGACGCCTGACCTTTGTTGGTGGCGGCTCGGACACAGCGCGGCAGCGGCCGGGCGTTGTACACCCGATCTCACCGCTTACCGCCTGAATCGTGCACGGAACGGTGGTTGGGAAAGTTGGTGGAAGCCATCCCCGCCGCTTTCCCAATGGACCAGTCGGTCAGACCTCCAGCTTCCACGGCGGCCTCATTGGCCGGGATAGCATCTTGGCGGCCTCCGGATCGCCGACGATTTCTTCTTTCTTGGGATCCCACGTGATTTTCCGGCCAGTGCGGATGGCAATATCGCACATATGGCTGATGATGTCCGATCGCACAGCCTCATCGATCGGGGCAATGGCCTTTCCACCGGATTTGATGGCTTCGATGAAATTCTGGTCGTGTCGCGGACTGCGGGTCAGGTGCACGTCATTGGGACCCAACTCCAGCTTAAGGAGCGACTTCGGTTCGGCATCAATCCCTGCGCGGCGCACGTCCACCCAGCCTTCTGTGCCGATGAATTTCGTTGAATCGCTGCCCGGCTTGAAGGTCATCACCACCCCATTTCCCATCTGGACGGTCACATCCCAGTGGATCACGGTATCGTAGAGTCCCTCTTTCGGAATCTCACCAGTTCCCTCGAAGGTCATCGGGCCTGCCAGATCTGCGTCACATCCCCAGATCATGATATCCAGCGGATGGGCCCCCCAACCGGCCAGGAATCCGATGGAAAAATCATAAATCCAGTAAGTCCCCGGTGGATTGCAACGGCTCACCGTGTACGGCTTCATGGGGGCTGGACCGATCCACATTTCGTAATCCAGCTCAGGCGGCACAGGAGCCGGTTCAGTGGACCCACCTGCTCCACCATCAGGGGCAATCACCTCGATCCTTTTCAGTTCGCCGATTTTCCCGCTGCGAACCAGTTCGCAGCCAAATCGGCCGTGGGCCATGCTCCGCTGCTGGGTTCCATACTGGAACACACGGCCGGTTTCGCGGAAAACCTTGCGGCACAGCAGGTCCTGCTCCACTGTCAGTCCGAGCGGTTTCTCGACGTAAGCGTGTTTGCCGGCCTTGGCCGCCATGATTGCGATGGGCACGTGCCAGTGATCAGGAGTGGCAATGACCACCGCATCGATATCCTCGCGGGCCAACAGTTCGCGAAAGTCTCCGTAGGCCTTTCCTTCAATCATTTCCGCCATCGCCTCGCGACGGTCGCGATAGGCGTCGGCAACCGCTACGGGTTGCGCGCCAGGACAGGTCATGAAACCTCGAAGCAAATCCCGTCCACGTCCTCCCACTCCGATGTGTCCGACCGTCACCCGTTCACTGGCCGGTGTGGCTCCTTCAAGCCCCAAGGCCGTCGCCTTGACGCATGAGGGAATGGCCAGCGACGTGGCCACAAGGGATTGCAACGCGCGTCTGCGTGAGATACGAGGCTGCTGCATAACATAGTCCTCCCGAAATGCGTCTGAAGGAATACCCAACACGAGTCACGGCAGTTGATTCTTTGATCCCGAATTGAGCGTCCGGGCATTCAGTCCGGATTGGGGGGAAGCCAGAGCCAGGGATTGACGCCGCCAAGCTTTTCTGCACAGGGCGACACCTTCGTGGCCCGGTTGGAGGACGGCTCCTTTCGAGTGTGCCCAGATTGTCTTCCACTTCGCCGCTACCATGTTAGACCGGCAAGCCTGATTCTGCAACAGGAATCCGATCTACACAATCTGAAAACCCAACGTAAAATTGGGTTGAAGCCTGTCATCACGACGGGCATCTTCCGACATTCAAGGGGTTTGCCCGGTGAACACATCGGGGATGGTGTCAACACTGGAATGGATAAATTTTTGAGGAGGTGAACGCGTCGTGCCGATGTTTTTCTTCGATCCGTTTTACCTGATCTTCATTAGTCCGGCGATCATTTTGGCTCTGTGGGCCCAGTTCCGGGTGCGCAGCACCTATGCGCAGGCAAGGCAAATCCCGGCGCGACTGAGTGGGGCAGAGGCAGCTCGGTTAATTCTCAACTCTGCCGGGCTCACGGATGTGGACGTGGATATGGTCCCCGGTGAATTAACTGACCATTATTCCCCAAGCGAGCGCGTCATCCGCCTCAGCCCTGACGTCTATCGGGGCCGAAGCCTCGCCTCGGTGGGAATTGCGGCTCATGAAGTGGGTCATGCCCTTCAGCATGCCCACGGGTATGCGCCCCTCATGATTACCCAAATCGCCTATCCGGCTGCCAATTTCGGAAGCAGCCTGGGTCTTCTCGCCCTTCTCATCGGTTTAGGGATGGGTCTCACCTGGCTCGCCTGGGTGGGTGTTTATCTGTTCTCGGCGGTGGTCATCTTTCAAGTCATCAATCTGCCCGTCGAGTTCAACGCAAGCCGCCGGGCCAAGCAGCTCCTGGTGGAACGCGGCATCGTCTCCCCTGAGGAACTTACTTATGTGAATCGAGTTCTCAATGCAGCGGCCTGGACTTACGTGGCGGCCACGCTCCAGGCGATCCTCACTCTGCTCTATTACCTGTTGTTGGTTTCCGCCCGAGATCGTGACCGGTAAACACTCCTGACTCATCCTCATTCTTTCTGACGGGGACGTGGACCTCGGCATGGCTTCGGGCGGGGCGGGATTCAGCCCGGAAGGACCTGCATGTTAGGTCCGTTCTTGGAGCTTGCACAGGCCATTTCACTGGCCGGGCTCCGAGTCTCCGGTTCAGTTGCCGTCTAAACGGTAGGGGCAATTCATGAATTGCCCCCTGCAACGCGCATTGCGCCCGCGAGGTGTCGTAGTTTTTGCAAAAGCGCGGATGGACAGGTAATCACTCGGCGATCACCAAACGGAAGCCGGCATTGAGGAAAACGGAGATCATCCCCACAGGCAAATGCCGTGATGAGAGAGAAAAGGGGCGCTCTGGACTAGCCGCTCCTCGGTCCATAGCGCCCCGAGTGACCTCCTGTCGGAAAGTTTCACCAATCTCCAGTTGACCAACGTCCCGTCACCATTTACTCGACGCGACGGGCTCGAGGTCAGTTCAGTACACCTCTTCGAGCTTCACCGGGCGCCGCTCCCGGGCAGAAATCAAAGCGGCCTCCAAGACCCGCTGCGTTTGATAAGCGTCCTCGAAGTCCGGAATCGGCACCACAGGCTCCTGACCGGCAATCACTCGCAGGATATCATACGCCTGGTTCACAAAGCCGTGTTCGTAACCGATGATGTGGGCGTCCGGCCACCAGTTGGCGATATACGGGTGATCCGGAGCATGTGTGACCATGATGTTCGTCCAACCCTGGACCGCGCGAGGCAGCGTGGCATCATAGAACAGCAGTTCATTCATCCGCTCGAAATCAAACTTGAGCGCACCTTTTGTGCCATTGATTTCGAACATGTTGCGGTTCTGATTGCCGGTGGCCTGACGTGCCGCCTCGAAGCTGGCGACGGCACCATTGGAGAATCGTGCCAGGAAGAGCACCGTGTCATCCACAGTGACGTCGCCCCACTCCTCCTTGCCGGCACCACCCGAAACGATTGCACCAGTCGAGCCTGCACTTGGCAGTCTCCGCTTCTTGATAAACGTTTCTGCGATTGCGCCGGCAATTTCAGTGATTTCCAAGCCGGTGACGAAACGTGTCATGTCCACAATGTGAGCGTTCAGGTCCCCGTGGGCGCCGGAGCCCGCGAGATTCTTATCGAATCGCCAAACGAGGGGTACGTTTTCGTCAGCCCAATCCTGGAGATACGCAGCACGAACGTGCCGAATTTCACCGAGCTTTCCCTGCTTGACCAACAGATGGGCGAGTGCCACGGCAGGGCATCGGCGATAGTTGAACCACACAAACGTCTTCACATTCGCTTTCTTCGCCGCCTCCACCATTTCGCGGGCATCGGCAAGCGTCCCTGCAATCGGCTTTTCACAGGCCACGTGTTTGCCCGCAGCGATGGCGGCCTTGGCCACCGGCGCGTGCATGTAGTTGGGCGTCACAATGTCCACGAGACCGATTTCGGGGTTCTTCACGACTGATTCCCAATCGGTGGAAACATTTTTCCAGCCCCAATTCGCCGCGAAACCCGCCGGGTCGGGGTCCACCCCTGGTTGACCAAAAGACGTATGCATAATCGGCTTGATGGGCGGCTTGAAAAACTTGGCCACCTGACCCCACGCATTCGAGTGGGACCGCCCCATAAACCCCTGACCGATCAACGCGACATTGATGGTGTCCATAAGCTGTTCCTCCATATGCCGACAATCACCGTGTTGCACGATACGATTAGTCCTTGGTTCGCCGTTATAACTTATTCTGTCAACTTTGCAAGAGGCCCGAAGACCAGTTCCGCCAAGCAACAGCCCATCACTTCGGCAGAATCAGCCTGGTTTGCCAACTTTACCCGGTTGGTATCGGGCGCCCAAACAATTCGTTCGACGAAAAGCCTGGCGCTGCTGCCCTGGATAGACCACCACCCCATCGTAGCGGACAATCAAGGTTATCGGCATCGGTTCTCGCGACTTGGCGTATTGCGCGGAGTTTTCCAAGATTGTGTTTTCAGCGTTGCGCAGCCTGAAGAACCAAGCCCAGGTGAGAGAGTCCAGGACTGGGAACAAACACAGGGGATAGGCCAGATGTCGGACACAGAAGATTTTGATCTGTCTTCCCTTGCCGCGTACCTGCACCTCACACCTCAGCAAGTGCAGCGGCTGGCTGAACGAGGCAAAATTCCCGGACGGAAAGTCGCCGGTCACTGGCGATTTTCGCGCGCTGAAATTCACCACTGGCTGGAGCGCCGCATTGGGCTGGCCACAGAGGATGACGATCTGGCGGAAATGGAGCAGCAACTCCGTGGCAAAGCGAGCCCCGGAAGCGAAATCTCCATTGCCGAGATGTTACCACCGGAAGCGATTGAAGTCCCGTTGGCGGCGAAGACGCGGATCGCAGTCATTCAAAGGATGGCGGAAGTGGCCGCCCGAACAGGGTGGCTCTGGGATCCTGAGGCGATGGCCGAGGCGGTTCTCGCTCGGGAAGAAATGCACCCCACAGCGTTGGAAAACGGTGTCGCCCTGTTGCACCCGCGACGTCCCCTTAGCCGGATTCTCGGCCAGCCGTTCCTCGCATTCGGGAGGACAGCGAGCGGTATCCCGTTCGGAAGTGAGTCTGGAGCCCTGACAGATTGTTTCTTTTTGATATGCTCTGTGGACGACCGCGGCCACCTTCGGACGCTTGCCCGACTTAGCCGGATCCTTGCGCAGCCAGGTTTTCTCCCCCAATTGAGGGAACTGGACGACCCTGAGGCGATCCGGCGTCTCATCGCGGAAACGGAGTCGGGGCTTTAAGAATCGCGCGAACCATTGACTCGGGAAAGGCTGTCCTATTGGACCAGGCGTGAGAGTGTTATCGCATCTGGTGCAGCCGCGTCCTGCCGTCGGGGCATTATTTTCTGGCCGAGTAATCATTGAAAAGGGCCCGGCGACGCCGTATCTTTGATCAATGCAGGGAGATAAGACAAAGCGGTATTCGACACTGAATTGGTGAAGATTATTGCAATTTGTGCTGAACTCGCCCTTACGCCTGCGGAGCGGGCGAGGCGGCCTATCTGATTTGGGGAAAAACCACGACCAGAGCTGAAAAAAAGGAGTGAAAACCAGTGAGCACGGCAACAAAGGCGCCTCAAACTCGAAGCCCTCAGATCGAAGTGAAGCGTGAACCGGTCAGCGGCGCTGAAATCGTCGTGCAGTCGCTCGTGAATCACGGGGTTGAGGTCGTCTTTGCTTACCCCGGGGGGGCCAGTATGCCCATTCATCAGGCCCTCACGCGATATCGGGATAAGATTCGCGTTGTGCTTCCGCGACATGAGCAGGGCGGCGGTTTCGCCGCTCAGGGGTATGCCCGGTCTACAGGTAAAGTTGGCGTGTTCATGACGACGAGCGGTCCGGGGGCAACGAACGCCATCACTCCCTTGGCCGACGCCAAATTGGACAGTGTCCCGATCATCGCAATTACGGGGCAGGTGGGGACATCCGTCATCGGAACGGATGCTTTCCAGGAGACGCCCACCGTTGAGGTCAGCCGGAGTATCACAAAGCACCACTATCTGGTGACGGACGTCAATGATCTCGCCCGTGTGTTCAAAGAGGCCTTCTACGTAGCCAGCACGGGACGCCCCGGCCCAGTTTTGATCGACATTCCTAAAAATGTGCAAATCGCCCAAACCGTGCCCGATTACGACGTGCCGATGGATCTGCCCGGCTACAAGCCGGTACCCCGTCTGGCGCGACCGGAAGAACTGCGTGAAGTGGCGCGGGTGGTGAAAAAGTCACGGCGTCCAGTTATTTACGCGGGAGGTGGCGTCATCACTTCGGGTGCGGCTGACGCCCTCCGTGAGTTTGCGGAGAAGACATCCATCCCTGTGGCCATGACTGCGATGGGCCTGGGTGGATTTCCGGGTGACCACCCGCTCTCGCTTGATATGCTGGGCATGCATGGCAGCATTTATGCCAATTACGCGGTGGCCGAGTGCGACCTGCTCCTTGCGTTTGGTGTGCGATTCGACGATCGTGTCACGGGCAAAGTCAGCGAATTCGCAAAATATGCTACCATTGTCCACATCGACATCGACCCCTCAGAGCTCAACAAGGTGAAGCACGCCCACATTGGCATTGTGAGCGACCTGAAATACGCCCTTGAGGAACTGAATAAGATCATTGAGCCGCCTGAAGACATTTCTGAATGGCATGCCAAGATTAAACACTGGAAGGAGACGGAACCTTTCCGGTATCGGGAGCATCCCGAGGCGATTCTTCCCCAACAGGCGATTTACGAGCTTTGGAAACTGACCAAAGACCGTGACACGATCATCACCACCGGCGTCGGCCAGCATCAGATGTGGGCGGCACAGTTTTACAAATTCCGTAAGCCGCGGACGTGGCTATCAAGCCTCGGTCTGGGAACAATGGGATTTGGGCTGCCCGCGGCCATCGGTGCCAAGATTGCCCATCCGGATAAACTTGTCATCGATATCGATGGCGACGGTAGTTTCCTCATGAATATTCAGGAGATGGCCACCTGCTACTGCGAGAAGGTGCCGGTCAAAGTACTGCTTCTCAATAATCAGCACCTGGGCATGGTGGTCCAATGGGAAGACCGCTTTCATGCGCGCAATCGGGCGCATACCTATCTCGGCCCAATCGACGAGCCAGAGGCCGTCGGACAGGGGCAGGGGCTTGCTCCGCGGTATCACTATCCCGATTTTGTGACCATCGCCAAAGGCTTCAATTGGAAGGCTCGGCATATTCGGCACAAATCAGAACTCCTGGATGGCCTCAAAGAGCTGATCGACAGTGAGGGCCCCTTCCTCCTGGATGTTCTTGTTCCCTATCAGGAACACGTGTTGCCAATGATTCCCGCGGGAATGACCATTCGCGAACTCATCCGCGAGTGACATTGCCGTAGGATGAGCGGGACACAAACACTATCACTGGTTACCACGCCGGAGCCAATCCACTCATTTGGACTGGCCGATTTAGTCAATATGAGGGGATTGACAAACCTCTGCGCGTTGGGATAGAAAACAGGGTCGATTCTTAACTTTATTTTCTCCTACTCCCGATGAGCGCAAACACGCAGTAGGCGTGGGGTGTAATAACCAGGGTCTTTTCAATGAGGAGGTCTGAGCCATGGCTCGGTCGGCCAATTGGACTCCAGCAGTCGTGCTGGGAATCGTAACGCTGGCGTTTGTGATGGTGTGTTTCGGGAATGTGGCGCAGGGCGATGACGGCTGCCAATGCGGGCCAACCAACACAGCAACCGAAACAAGAGGACCGTGCGTTTGCCTTTTTTATGAGTACTGCCTTTATGTGCCGCCGCCCCCGTCGAGCCCGATTTACTATTACTACGGCATGGCCTGCCCGGTTGAGGGGAATCCAGGGACGGTCGTGTATTCCGACGCCATCCGCCGCACCGTAGGTTCCTGTCATTGCTCCAGCCCGTCGGCCTGTCCGGATCCTCCCAGTTGTTCTGACGGTAACTGTTTCAAGCCCAATGGGCGACTCATTCACCTAGCGCATGAGGCGACACCTCGCCCACCGTACGTGATCGTACCTCCAGGGGTAACCAAAAAGTGCTATCCAAGAATTCCACCACAAGCTCCTCCGATCTTTCTTTCTCCGCACGTGCCACCGGGTTTCTCTGCGAAACCTGAAGGCGATCCGTGGTTTGCCAAGCTCCATTTCCTGAAAGGAAAGTCTGCGATCGTGAAACTTCAAAAAATCCGCATCGTCGCTTCGGCGGAGGGATTGCCAGAAAGCATAAAAGGCGAAACTACGATCGGGCACGGTGTTGAGGTTGTCGGGAAACCGGAAGGTCAAATCGTGGATATCCCGCGGGATAAAATTCACTGTCCCTCCTCGGATTCTGAAACGTCAACCTCGTGCGTGGTGCTGGTGGAGTACGAGGGCACAATTTACATCGTGCTTCTCGGGGAGCCCGTGGAGTGCACACCTACAAAGGCGGCTAACCTGTAAACCAGACTCGAATTTGAGCAGGGCTCCGGGAAATTTAACGGCGCCCGTCTTTTCGCCGTTTTCCGTGGTCACGATCGTCGCCCCCAACCGGTGGATTCTATCGCTCAACGGAGCGTATAAAGTCTTCCGGGGCGATCCTGGGTTTAACGCTTCGGGCGCAGCGGAACCCGAGGCCGGGCTTCTTGGTGCCCTCATGAAGCACCAACCGAGGAGTGCTAATCCCGGCGATTTCGAGGGCTTCCGGCTTGCGATCCAGAATGGAGAGCGTTGCGCCCCATACGACACGACCGCGGATGGTCCTGCTCGGAGAACCGCTCAGGTCGGGTAACAGGGCTACCGTGATCGTCCACTCAGCCACGTTGGAGAAAAGTCCCCTAACCGGGCGTTGCGGGTCCACAAGGAGGACCTCCCCTTTATCCTCAGAAGCCGCACTGAACGTCAAATTCACTCTCTTTGCACCAGCCCTGGATCGTTCACGTTCTAAATGCGTTGCCGCCAGCAGGAACTCCGCTTCCGTGGGAATCCGTTTGCCAACAACTTCCGCGAAAGCAATGGCTTGATCGAGCGATATGCATGTGAGGGCATCGCTGTCGTCGGGCTTTTCTGTCAAGCAGCTTGTAGAATCTGGTAGCTCACCTTCGTTGCCGCGATACTTTTTGCAGGTAATCTCCTCAGTGTCGAGGAAAAAGCTGGGCACAAACTGCCGATGGGGTGTGGGAACTACGTTTCCTGAGACAGAGGGTACCCTTGGAGGAACGGTCGTAACCTCACCCCCGGGGATGAGTGCCATGTCGCGAGCCACAAAGTGATCAGGAATTTTGACCACGGGCAGCGTGACTTTCTTGCCGTTCCATTCCCACGAACGGTGAGGATAGATCGTGGGAACTTCTTTTTGGTCACGTGGCACATGCCGATAAACCTCGTGGAACCGTCCATCAGGTAGGTAAGCCACCACCAGATAATCGCCGGAAAGAAGACTCTGAAGTACAGGACTTTTCTTGGGTACGGTGGCGTTTTCTGGAACTGGCTCGCCTGATTCCTGATCGATTGGAATAAAAACCACATTGGCCCCCGAGGGAATGGTATCGATCACAACCTGTCGGAACTGCGACCAGTGCCGGTACACTTGGGTAGCAACCAGTGTTGTCACGAGTAACGCCAAAAACACCAAACCGCATAAGGTGATCGCGAGCGGGCGGTTCCTCTCAATCCAGCGTGCTGTCCGCCCCACCCAGCCCACCCGTCTTGCGCGAATGGGCAATCCCGCACGGAACCGCCGAAGATCCTCGGCAAACTCAAGTGCACTCTGGTAGCGAGCCGCGGGGTCCTTGGCAAGGGCTTTCAAGCAGATTGTTTCCAGGTCCCTGGGAACTTGCCTGTTAAAACGGCGGGGAGGAGTCGGATCCACATATCGGATCTGGTCCAGCAACCCATGAACACTGTCTGCACTGAAAGGCAGCTTGCCAACCAGCATCTCGTACAGGATGACCCCCAGCGAAAACACGTCGCTACGGGCATCGGCGTGGCATGCCCCTCCTTTGGCTTGTTCCGGTGACATGTACGATGGCGTGCCCAAGACGAGCCCTTCGGCTGTCACGGTGGAGTCAGTGGTCAGCTCTTTTGCCAGTCCAAAATCGGTCACATAGGCCCGTCGCTGGGCATCCAAAAGAATATTGCTTGGTTTCAGGTCACGATGGATCACCCCCTCCTGATGGACATAATGAAGGGCATCCGCGACCTGGATACAAATGTTCACAATCTCGCATAATGTCGGCCGGGTCGCTGCCAAATAATTGGCAAGTGTGCATCCTTCGATATAATCGCTTGCAATGTAGATCCGGCCGTCCGCGACGCCCACCTCATGAATGGCCACAATGTTCGGATGGCGGAGTTTGGCGGCAGCCCGGGCCTCTCGTAAAAACCACCGCCTTGTTCCCTCGTCCATCATCTCCGTGCGGGGGATCTTGAGAGCCACAATGCGGTTCAACCTGATATCCCGCGCTTTGAAGACTTCCCCGAATCTTCCAGTTCCTATGTGTTCGAGGAGCTGAAAATGGCCAAGGGCGATGAGATCTTTGGGATGGATCGAGAGAGTCGCTGTTTCAAAAGGATTGTGTCGACCGCAGTGTGGGCAGACCACATCGTCGGGTAATTGACCGTCCCCCACTTCCAGCGTGCCCGAACAATCCGGACAGCGGATGATCATGATGGCGCCCCCGCCGATGTTGGCTTATAAGAACTTCACATCCAGTTCGCTCTCCATTAATTATACCAATCTCGCATGGACATGCACCAACCGAAAGAACGAACAGACGAAAAAAGTTGCCTTGTGTAGAGATCAACAATAAGCACTTCCCAGGCAACCAAACGTTTTTCGGGACTTGCTTATCATTCTCCACGTTTTCTGGCAAAAAACCACTGACAGGTGTTCAGTAGTTCATTGGTCGGGAATGAGTTGGTTTTCCAGGTTTTCCTGGTCGGTATTGGTGGGTACGAAAACGCGAATAGGCCGGGCGATCCCCACGTTCACTGCGTAATTGCGCAAGCGAAAGCGAATCGCCGGGGTGATTTCCTGACCTTTGCTGCAAAGAAGCGTTCCACTGACGGAATACACGTTATCGGCCAGGATCAAGCCGTCCACCAGGTCGGAAACTTTCATTTCTCGTACCACGCACACGCGATTCAGGTTGAGCGTCCGCCGCAGTGCTGCCACCACAGCCGGATCATACCAGCCGCGACGATCCATGATTTCGGCCAATGCCATCTCCGGAGAAATCCCCGCCTGCAGAAGGTCATCCCAATCCATCGCCAGTTTCAATATCCGGGATCCCAGTGGAATCGCCTCCTCAGCGATCAGATCGGCCGGAAATCCACGGCCGTCAAAAAGCTTTTCTTGATAGGCCACGATGAGAGCCACCTGTTCAAGCCGGGGAATTTTGCTCAACAAATCGTAGGCGATTCTGGGATGCGTCTGATAGGTCAACTGCTCGTGATCTTTGAGGGCCTCGCCCCGAAACACCTTCTGCACAATCTCGTCCGGCATGGCAATACATCCGATTGGTGCGAGCATCGCTGCAATCTCAATCTGCCAGGAATCGCGAACATTGAGTTCCCGACACAAACGGGCCGCAATTTCGCGCACGCGGAGCGCTCGCCCAAAGGCTTCGGGGGCCACCAGGCTCAGGATGTCTGTGAGCACGCGGATGCAGCCAGCCAGGGTTTTGGAGAGAAGCTCGCGCTCTGCCGTGATCAGACGGTACTGTTCCAGTCCCGCTTCCAGCGCACGCGCCAGGACTTCCGGCGGACATGGCTTGGTCAGGAACCGGAAGATGTATCCCTCATTGACCGCGTCAATAGCCGTCTGTTGATCGGCATTGCCGGTTAAAATCATCCTCACCGTGTCGGGATTGATCTCGCGGACTTGCCGTAGGAATTCCACTCCATTCATGTTCGGCATCCGCATATCCGAGACGACCACCGCAAATGGCCCCCTTTCTCTGACACAGCGCAGTCCTTCCTCGGGTCCCAGCGCCGTCTCAAGATTGAACTTGCGGCGAAGCGTTCTCTGGAATGCTTGAAGGATATGCACGTCGTCGTCCACAAAAAGAATCTTGTCACTCATATCTTTCTCACTCTGTTGCTGTCTCTTGAAGGACCGGCTCGCTGACATTTCCCTCACGTTCCTCGTCCCGGAATGTCTCTTCGACCACTTGCTCCACTTCTTTCTCCCAATCTTTTAAGCGGTCCTCCAGACCGATCGTGCGAAGATAATCCTGGTTCAGGAACGGTTGACCCCCACCGATGCTTCCCACCAGCCGCTGGACCAGTACCTCCGCTACATGAACCGCTGTGGTCGGAGTGAATCCCGCTACTGGGGACGCAGACGGCCGGTCCGCATACATCACGGCGTCCACCACGGGTTCCGGCAGGCCCCAGAGTGCAAAGAGATATGCGCCCGCCTGGGTCCGAGCAACGCCGTAGACCTGAGTTTCCAGTTGCCTGAGCGATCCGTGCCCCTCCACAGCGAGTCTGAAGATCTGGTGATATTTGGTGATATCCAGCGCTGCATAAATAACCACACCCACTTTAGCGAAAAGTCCGCCCAGATAGCTGTACGTGCAAAAGGGTTCCCCCGCGTTTTCCATCTGAGCGATTCGCTGCGCGGCCCGTGCCACTGTGCAGCAAAGACGATTGTAAAATCTCCCCAAATGACTGAGGTCTTCTTCGAGCGGGATGGGCATAAACAGGTCCTGCGACAGCACCAGCGGCCGAATGACATCCATCCCGAGTACTCGCACCGCTGCCTCCGGCAGACACGCGCTGCGCTGCGTTCCAAAAAAATTGGAACTGACAAGCTGCATCACCTTGGCGCACATACCAACGTCAGAGGCCATTAGCTTGGCCACGGTTCTGATACTCACATCATCCTGCGTCAGAACACGCCGCAACTGGGTCAGTGCTTCTGGCACGACCGGGAGTGCCGCTATCCGTGAAATCTCTGCCCGAACCTCCTCGTTGATGACGCGGTCCCTCAGTTCGCTCAATCGGGTGAGGGTTTTCCGCAATGTCTCCGGCTCACATGGTTTGGCAAGAAATTGATGGGTGGGCCTGATAGCCCGCATGACGGCCGCCCGATCGCACTGCCCACTCAGCGCGATTCGGATGGTGGCCGGTGCGCGCTCCTGAACCTGCGTCAAAAGCTCGGCACCGTCCATAACAGGCATCCGAATGTCGCTCACGACGACGTCTGGTGGCTGCTTCTCGATTTGCTCGAGGGCCTTGAGGGGGTTGTCATAAAATTCCATCTGCCACTGGGAGCGGAATCCCCGCATCAACCGCCGAAGACCTTCCAGGACTCTCGTGTCGTCATCCACGAAAATGATCCGCTTCATTGCTTACTCCGATAAACACCGCGCACTCGATTCGTCCGAATCGGAACTGGCAGCGTCTTGCCATTCTCCGCATAACTGGGTGTCCACACTCGCCAGCCACCCTTCATTGTCCGCAGGAATTCTTCGAAACCGATCACTGAGCTTGCGAAAGACCTCCTCATGGCAGCGGAACACTTCAACCATCCGCGGATCAAACGCCTTGTGCGCCTCTTCCGACGCTGGCAATACCACGAGAGAAGAGAGATGTGCCCAAGCCACCGGGCGGGTTGCATGGTCGATGGCATCAGCAATGGCGACGATCCGTCCCGGCAGGGGTATCGCTCCGCCTTCCAACCCGTACGGGAACCCCGTGCCGTCCCATCGCTCGTGATGACTAATCGCAACCTGGGCAGCCGTCTTGACGATCGATGATGTCCCGGAATCGCTGTCTTCCCCGGTTGGCAGCATGCCTGACCAGGGCGTGCGCCCCCGCAAAATCTGCTCGCCATACTGGCAATGCTTTTGCCAGATGGTTATCTCCCCAGGACTGAACATGCCTGCCCGCACAAGGAGAGCATCGGGCAAGGCGATCTTGCCCACGTCGTGGAGCATTCCCGCCCAAAAGATCTCGCGACACTGACTGTCCTCCAGCTTCAGCAATTGCGCGAGCACTTTGGAATACACAGCAACCCGCATGCTGTGCAAAGCTAAATCAGGATTGCGCTGCTGGATCACAATCAGCAGCCGCAAGATGGTTCCCATTCGCTCAGAAGCAAGCTCTCGCAAGTGTCGGTCCAGAATCCGACGCAAACGCACGTTGAGTGCGGCGAGGATCTCCTGCCCCTCTTTCCATCGCAGGACCTGCTGCAATCGGGTGACCAGGTGCCGCGGTTCCACGGGTTTTTCCAGCAGATCCATCGCCCCCAATTCAAGGGCACGCAGCTTGGTTTCGTAATCCCCCCATCCCGTGACAACCACCACAGGAATACAGGCCGTGCGCGGGTCCATCTGCATCCGTTCCAAAAGGGTCAAACCTGTGACTTTGGGCATCCGCACATCCGTCACCAGGACATCAAATCGGTCACGCTGCAAGCGCAGCCAGGCTTCTTCCGGATCGGTGACGGCCTCAAGTTCCCAATCACGGTGGAACTGGTTGATGATCCTGGCCAGGGAACGGACCACGGCCGGCTCGTCATCGAGCAAGAGAATCCGCTTTTTTCTGTTCTCCAGGAGCACGGATCTTAAAATTTCCACAGTCTGTTCACTCCTATTAACGGGAATGGGCACGGTTGATGTCGCGCAAACCTGGCCAAAGGCCTTGTACCTGTCATGCGATCACGGGCTCGGGAGACCCGCCAGGCAAATCGGAAGCATTCTTTTCCTCTTCCTGATCGTGAATGGGAATGCGCACGATAAAGGTCGTCCCTTTTCCTGGGGTCGTTTCAACATCGATCGTGCCATGGTGCTTTTCCACCACGATCGAATGCGTGATCGCCAGGCCCTGTCCGGTTCCCTTACCCACGGGTTTGGTTGTAAAGAAGGGATCGAAGATGCGGTCGCGGATGGCCTCTGGAATACCGGTTCCCGTATCGCTGACGCGGATCTCCAGCCAATCCCCCTGGCAGCGCGTCGAAATCGTAATTTTTCCCCGTTCATTTGTGACCCCTCCCAGTTTGTCCCCAATGGCATGGGCTGCATTCACAATCAGATTGAGTAACACCTGATTCATTTCACCTGGCGAACAATACACAGGTGGAAGTTGCGGGTCTAAATCGAGCTCCACATCCGCCACATATTTCCACTCGTTTCGGCACACTGTCACCGTGCTCTCCACACAGCGGTTGAAATCCACCACCTGCTTCGCCTGCGCCGCTGGGTGCGAGAATTCTTTCATCGAACGGACAATCTTGGCCACCCCGCGCACGCCTTCCATTGCTTCATTGAGAGCGCGTGGAACATCCTCATACAGGTAGTCCAGGTCAACCTCGCGGATTGCATCGTAGAGAGCCGCCAGGTGTTCTTCCTGGATCGCCTCTTCACTGAGCAACCGCCTGCGAATTTCGAGACAACCCTGAAAGATGGGATCCAGTTCCTTCCATGCTTCCAGGACGAAACAAATATTATCCCCAATGTATTGGGTGGGGGTATTGATCTCGTGGGCGATTCCGGCCGCCAACTGGCCGATCGATTCCATCTTCTGAGCCTGGCGCAGTTTGGCTTCCAGCATTTGCCGTTCTGAAATATCGCGAAATGTAATGACCTGACCGGTAATCCTCTCATCCTCCCGAATCGGCTGGCTGCTGCATTCCACAGGAAACGTGCTTCCGTCGCGCCGCCGAAATACGGTCTGCGTCAGTGCAGGCGTGGCCGAATGTGGCAAGCCCTTGACCGGGAAGAAATCTCTCATTCCGTGGTTTCCGGCCTGCGCCACAGGCTGATGCACAGTCTCCCGAAACGACCGCCCCAAGAGTTCGTCGCATTCCCAACCCAGCATCCGCGATGCAGCCGGATTGACAAACGTGATGCGTCCTTCATGATCGACGCCGACGATGCCATCCCCGGCCGCATTCAGAATCATCTGGTTCATCAGATGGAGACGGCGTTGCTGCTCTTCCAATCGCTTGCGAATGGTGATATCGCGAAAAATGACGATGTACCTGCGCTCCTGCCCGAGAGACACCTCGCTTACCGAGAGCTCGAGCTCGATGGCCGTTCCGTCTTTCCGCTGCCCCTGAATTTCGCACACCTGTCGTTCGCTCTTCAGGGCCTGACAGAGAACCTCCAAAGAGGACGCCTCCCGATGGTCACACCCCAGAAGCACATCCACCGGTTGGCCAACAAGTTCATTCTCGCGAAAACCAAAGATTTCTTCCGCCGCCTCATTGATCGACTGAATCGTTCCCGATTCGTTAAGCGTCACAATGGCGTCGGCCGCCTTGCGCATGATGGTTTGAATTTGATGGTAGTGCTCCTCCTGCTCCCGAAGCCGCTGCTCGCGCTCAGCCACCACACTAGCCACCGCCTCGGCATGCGAGGTCTTCAACGTGATCCGTTCGTTAAGGAGCTGCTCCACATGCTTTTCGGCCTGGAGAAGTTTCTCCTTCTGTTGCCATTCCAACTCCAAGAGCAACATCGTGAGAATCTCCGCGGCCGGCATGGCCGAGTCATCTTCGTACCAATCTCGCCAGCCATCCTCAGCATCTTCTTTCAACCAGTCGTTCTCAAGAACAGCAGCCAAGACTTGCGGGGGCAATGTCCCTCGAAGCGGCCAGACAAGAAGGAATGAGGAGGGCTCGTTGGGAACCGCCAGGCGGTGCGCTCCGACTGTGGGGGTCCGCATGTTTCACCAGGTCAGCCAATTTGTCCCAAACAGCCGGGGCGAGTGTGTTGATAAGTGTGGTTGAGGCCGTCGGTCCATCCCCCGGGCAACCGAGTGACTGAACCCACAGGGCTTTGCACCGTGCCAGGAACCCCGAACCAGATGTTCTGAAAGGCTGGGAGAAATTTCCCACCTCGGGATCCTGCCACTTTTCTAAAAACTCAGTCAGGTTTTCGGGGACGATGCCATCCATTTGTCACCTCGCTTTCGGCTGTCTTTGCCCCTCGGCCACATTTGCGCGATCTTTTCCGCCGCGGTCTTCACGCTTCACACAACCGATTCGTTCCCCGTCCGTCAAAGTTCATACAACATCGCGTTTTGGGCTATTTCCCGATCCAGGTCTTCAGCCATCACAGCAATATCTGCCTTTGTGAGATTCAATCCCTGGAGGGCCCAAGTTGGTACGCGGACGAGGTTGATTCCCACGGAAGGCATGCCTTTCAAAGTACAGATGAGGTTGGCCACGGCGACGCAGCGAATGATGTTAATCTGCTCGCCGCGATAAAGGGCCGCGTTGTGATGAAAGGCAATGGACGTCCGCACATTTTCGGGGAATCCCCATGCTCGGGCGACCGCCTCGCCCAACTCTGCGTGGTCAAAGCCCAGGAACTGCCGTTCCCATTCGCAGAGCGACTTTTCCGGAGTCAGCGCCATAATCATTTGACGAAACTTGGGGTGCACATACTGATCTTCAAGGATGATGCCAATATCGTGCAAAAGGCCGGCCAGAAAAACGTCCTCGAATGCCGCGATTTTGCACCGCATGGCGATCAACCGCGCGCAGATCCCGACCGAAACGAGATGTTTCCAGAGACTGGAGCGCCGGTACGGCTCCACCCCCATGTCATTTCGAAACATTTCCGCCACGCTGGCCGTTAGCGCAATATTGCGGATCTGTTTCATTCCAAGATAGGCAATCGCTTGCTGTAGATTGGTGATGCGGGTTCGCACCGCGTAGGCAGACGAATTAACGTACCGCAAGACTCGTGCACTTAGGGCAGCGTCTGTTTCCATGACCTCTTTAAGGTCACTGGCACTTGAATCGGGATCGTTCGCCACTTCAAGTACCCGCAGGGCAACTTGCGGAATGCTGGAAATATCGTGCACGCGACGGACCACATTCTCCAGCGCGGAGCCGGTTGACGCAGAAACGGCAGCCATCTCCAGAACCCCCCTTATTAACGCTCAGAAACGAATGGGAAATCGGGAATCGATACTACGGGCCATAAAAAGTATAGGTCACGTGGTGGAACAGCTGGGGACGGCAAGAGCAGGTTCTTAGCTCTCGATCCGACATGCACAAGTAGTTCCAAAGCCTTTTTGGCCACTCGATTCCTGCCAACGGCGTTTGTTCGGTGTCTTCAGGGCCATACCAGTGTTCGATTCCGTTTGTTCCGCGTGTGGAGACTCGGTGGGATATTCGAAAAATGCCGACGGAGCTTCCACCGGTTCGAACGGCGTAACAAAAACGCAGCCCGTGAGGCGCGGGGACCTGCCACCTGAGCAATTCTCGCCATCGCACGAGGACCTACTTCTGTACTGCTATCCCTCCCCAGCCCGCGATGAAAGGTTCCCCGAACGTCGCTCATTGACGATGCCCGCCGGACGAAGACGTCCCGACACGCCGCATTTGTGACCTATTGTTTTAACAAAAGGCAAAAGCCAGGAGGCCTCAATTTTCCTAGTAATGGCCAGAACCGCTCCCTAGGAGTGGCAGCCCTTGAATTTTCCTGTCTGGAAGATGGTCGGAAGTTCCGCACAGCACCGCTGGGCACGAAAAATCGCGAACGTTGACGCCGAGTCATTAACATTGAAGGGTCTGTCCCTTTGAAGCAGGCCGCGGAGGTTGCTCATGAACGGGCAGAATGAAACGGTGAAACCTGTCACCCCGGCCCCGCCACTCGGCTTTGCAGTCATAGAGGCTTCTGCTCGAATGGGTGCGGCCAACAAATCCTTGGATACACAACCCTGCGCGGACGCCTCGGCGGCCTCCCTCGTTGAGACATTGACTCGGATCAACGAATGCTTCCTGCGACTTTCCAGCGACGACGTATACTCTGAAGTTCTTGATGAAATCCTCAAAGCTCTCAAGAGTGAGTATGGCATCATCGGCTACATCGATCGCTCTGGCCGCCTTGTTTGTCCCAGCCTGACGCGCCACGTGTGGAATCGCTGCCAGATGGCAGACAAGAAAATTGTGTTTGAGTTGGACGAACTGGGCGGTGTCCTCGCGCAGGTCCTCAAGCAGCAACTCACCGTGTGCGTCAATCAACCGGTTGCGACTCCCCCTGGGCACGTGCCCATCACCCGGTTTCTGGGCGTGCCTCTCATCGTCCAGGATCGGTTGGTGGCGGCAATCTTTTTGGCCAATAAATCTAGCGATTACACACAGGAGGATGTGCGTACCCTCGAAATGATCGCCCGATTTCTGGCCCCCATCGTCGATGCCCATATTCGGGAGGAGCAGGAAAAGGAAAAGCGAGTTGAGTACGAAAAAAGACTAGCCATCCAAACACAGCAGTTAAAGCGGCGCAATCGTCAGCTCGAATGCCTGGCCGGGCTGAGCGATCTGGCGGAACGTGGTGCCTCCATCGAAGAGATGGTCGAGCTGACCAGCTATCTCCTGGCTGGGATATTCCAGGACCTTCCAAATGTTTATTCGCGGATCATTTTTCGGGGGCAGGTTTACCAAGCTGACTCGTACGAAGAAACAGAGCACAAACTGAGTGCCGCCATCTTTCTAGGAGATGATTACGTGGGCGCCGTGGAAATATGCTGCCCCAAGGAGCTTCTTGATGACGAAGGCTTCTCCGTCTATCGCATGTTTGTCAACGAACTGGCGGAACGTTTGAGCACCGTGTTGACGCGCAAAAAAGTGGAAGAGGAAATCCACGCTTTCCGACGGCAAACAGAACTGGTTCTGGAGGTCACACGCACGGGACTGAGCATCGTGGACCAAGAATGTCGCTTGGTTTATGTGGACCCCTGGCGGCGGGCTGTTTATGGCGACTATCGTGGCAAAACCACGCACGAGTATTTCTGTGGAACGACCGAGCCCTGCTGGGCTTGCCCCACTGCCAGGGCGTTGCGAACCAAAATGCGGGTGACACAGGAACGGATCCTGCCTCGCGAAGGCAATCGCCCAGTGCAAACCACCGCGATCCCTTTCCTGGCACCCGACGGCAAGTGGTACATCAGCGAAATCACGGTGGATCTCACCGATCGGAAGCGCTGGGAAGACCGTTTGGTGCAGGCCGAGCGACTCGCAGCCATCGGTCACCTGGCCGAGATCCTCTCCCACGAGATGAATTCCCCGCTTCAGTACCTGGAACATAATCTCCATTTCCTGCGGGAAACCTGGCGCGAGATCAGCCAAAACCTGCAAGGACTGGTACTGCAAAAAGAAGGATTTTCCACAGGGTCTCAGGGAAATATGCTGGACGATGAACTGCTCACTCGGGAATTCCCGGATGCACTGGAAGAAACCCTCACAGGGGTCCAGCGCCTTGCGAAAATAGTGAAAGCCCTTCGGACTTTCGCCTATCCGGATGAAACAGAAAAGACGGTTCAGGACCTCAATGCTGTTATTCAGGTCGCGGTGGATGTGATGCACTCCCGTGTGTCTAAGGTCGCCGACGTCATTACAGAATTCGACAGCACCCTCCCGCATGTCCCACTGATGGCGGGGGCCTTCAGCCAGGCCGTGTCCAATCTTCTTCTGGGCGCCGTGGAAGCCATCGAAAAGCAGCAAAACTCAGGGGATGAAAAGGGCCTCATCGTGATCCGTACGCGTCGCCTGGATACAGATTGGGTGGAAATAGAAGTCTCTGACAACGGCGTTGCAATGGATTCCCAGGAACGGAAGAATTTCCTCGAACCGTACTTTGCCCACCAGCCAGCATCCGTTACATCCCGCCGCTCCCTGGTTCATCTTTACAGAGTGATCGTGGAAGGACACCAAGGAAGCATCAATGTGGAAAGCGAAGAAAACACAGGCACGCGGATTGTCATTCGGCTTCCGACGCAAGATCTAGAGAAGGCAAAGGCGCACGGCTCCCACCTGACTCCTATCATCGCCAGCGAGCAGGCCGCCGCCTCGCCAGACACAACGACTTTTTTGAACGGGGACATCTCACGATTAAGCTATGGCAAATAAAGTATTGACGTCTCCGTCGCTCTGAAGAATCACCTGGGCGGACGATATGAGCACCGAACGCGACGCACTGGTTTTGGTTGTGGACGACGACGTGAATCTCTTGCGGGGATTGACGCGCGTTCTCCGGCATCAAACCTTTCAACTTTTGACCGCTCGAAGCGGCGAAGAAGCCCGCGAAATCCTCAAACGGTGGCCGGTCGATGTCGTCATCTGTGACCAGCATATGCCGGGAACACGCGGCACGGAACTACTCGCATGGATCGCGGAACATTGTCCTCGTACGGTGCGAATCATCCTGACAGGACAGCCGGACCTGAAAACCGCTGTCGACGCGATCAACCGCGGGCAGGTTTTTCGCTTTCTCACAAAGCCGTGCAGCGACTGGGATCTTGTGATGACGATCCATGACGCTCTGGAAGCTGCACGCTCACCCATGAACGTTTCTTGCTGCCGGCCCGATCATGCGACTCCCTGAGACTGGACTCGCGTTTGGCATGACAATTGGATCAGGTTAATTCTCCCGAAGATTAAGTCCGGTATCATCGTCTGGTCGATAAGTACACAACCGACTCTTTGCGCTAACTCGCGGGCACCGGATGTGAAAACACTATTGGTGATCACCGCACATCCATGGCACTGGTAAAAGGCCTTGCCGGAGTACGCCTCCTGCACAGCGTCATTGCCCACACTATGGGTGTATCCCTTAACCTGCACAGCCACCCTGTAGCCGTCCCGCTCGCAGATGATATCCACGCCCTGATCTCCGCTTTTCCCCGTATGATGGACCCGGTAGCCCAGTTCGTTGAGAACCTGCACGAGAAATCGCTCGAACATTTCACCCCGGAACGACCGCCAATCGGCCGAGGCCAGAACGGCGAGACGGTGGAGCCGGGATCGGCGTATCTCCTCCAAAGCGCCGCGAATCGTCGCCACCTGCCGTTCGATTTGCAATAATTCCTCCTTTTTTTGGGCCAACTCAGCCAGAAGCTGCGTATGCGATTCCAGCAGCCGGGGTAAATGATCCATTAATCTTTGTCTGAGAGCCTCCAGGGTGGTGTCACTGGGGAAAGCAGATAACAATGCGACAACGCACCCTGCAAGGAGCGCTCCAACGGCTACTTTGGGGCCTACTGTGATTGCCAGCCCCACGGCCAGCGTGATTCCCGCACTCAGCCACACGAGAAATCGCATCCACTCGGGCAGCGTCAACCATTTCCGAATGGCGCCCGCGCAGCGCACATAACGCAGCCTGAGCTCCGCCCAAAACCTCTCGCGTTTCAAGCCTGCAAGCGATGAACGTAATGTGTCGATCTGCCGCTTGATTTGAGAACGCTCTGCCTCCACCAGTTGCAGGCTTCGCAGCGTGGCAGCCTCCATCTCCATCAGTTGCCTTGGATCGTCCGGCAGTTTCATAGCTCGCGATGTCCTTTCACGATACGCTTTCGTCAAAAAGTGTTAGACCAAGCCATTCCCATGAGAATTGGATGGACGCCGTGAAAGGCGTCCCTTTAACAGGCCCGGCTTCCACGCCGACCGAGCATCCCGGTCGCATCCGAACCATGCGAGGGACCGGAGCGCCCGGTTGCACCCGGGCCACGCACTGGTGGGGGCAATTCATGAATTGCCCCTGCGGCGCTTTGCGCTCGTGGCGTGTCATGGGTTTTTGCAAAAATGGGGATGGCTCAGGGCCATTCCCGTGTGGATCTTTCCGCCACGGGCGGGAAGTGTCATAATCCAACGCGGCGGAATCGTGGCACGTTTTCCCATTCTCGAAGAGGTCTGCTACGGTGCAAGGACCTCTGGCGGTCAACCATTTCGTTTTTCCGAAGGAGTTCAACCATGCGGTCATTGCGAAACTCCCGGTCAGTGTTACCGGTGCACCAGGGCGGTCTCCTGGTCATCGTCGTCGCTCTCTGGAGCGGCCTGCGTGCACCCTGTCTCAGCCAGGAAATCGTCCTGGAGAACGAATTCGTCCGGTATGTCGTCGGCCCCGATGGTCGAAATCTGAGCTTAACGGACAAAGTCGGCCAGGGCGAACAACTCATCACGAGTCAAACCGGGTACATCATGACGTACCGCCAGGCAGGGAAAACGTTTGTTCCTCGGCGATGCACGAAAAACGGTGACACACTCACTGTGGAATTCGAAAATGGGCGCGTCGTGCTGGAAGTTACGTCCCGGCGGCATCATTTTACGTTCCGCATTAGGTCAGTCGAAGCTGACGCAGATGAAATTCGCCTGCTCAATTTGCTCGTCAAGCCGTCACAGTTGACAAGCGGCATTGCGGGAATTGCGCAGGACGATAACTTCGCCGTAGCCGTGCGATCGCTCAACTTACTCGTGCTCGGCCAGGTCCACAGTGTGCGGCTGACAGCCGGTCAGTCTTCCGGCGGCCAACCAGGGAGTTCGCAGGAACCTTCGCAAGCCGCAAGCATCTCTGCCGTGGCCTACCGTGAACACGGCTTTGGCGGGGCAGCGGTGGCCCTCGTCGGATGTCCAACGCCAGGCCTTCGAGACGCGCTTCGGGAAATGCTGGAAGCAGAGGACGCCGTTCGCTCGCCACTCGGCGGCCCATGGGCTTCGGATGCCCCGGAAACCCAGGGCTCCTACGTTTTTGCGACCGTCTCCGAAGAGAATGCGGATGACTGGATCGAACTCGCCAGGAACGCGGGCATTGCCGAAATCCATATGATCGGCTGGGAGCAGACCCTCGGACATTACCAACCGCGAAAAAATCTTTTTCCTCACGGAATCGAGGGATTGCGCCAGGTGGTGGAAAAAATCCATGCAGCAGGCTTGAAGGCCGGCATGCACACACTCACGGGCTGTATTTCGCCAGCCGATCCCTGGGTCACGCCGCACCCCGATCCTCGGCTGGCGGTGGACGCCCGATTCACCCTTGCAGCAGCGCTCGATGAGAACGCCGATCGGATCATCGTTCAGGAAAAGCCGGGCAACCTGGATACGGTCTGGGCTTACGGCAGTCGAGGAAATGTCCTTCGGATTGGGGATGAGCTCATTCAGTACAGTGGCCTGGCCCAGGAACCTCCCTACGGCTTCACTGGGTGTAAGCGGGGAGCGTTTGGAACAAAGCCTCAGAGTCACGCGCCTGGGAGTTCGGTTGATCACCTCTTCGTGCGTTATGGCTGCTTTCTGCCCGACGAAAAGTCCACGCTTGTCGACGAAATCGCCCAGGCCATTGCCGATGTGTACAACACCTGTGGATTTGACATGATCTACATGGATGGGGCCGAAGGCATGCCCGGTGGATGGTACGGGATAAGTCGGATGCGCGAGGCTATTTTCCGGCGACTCAAGCGTCCGGCGCTGGTTGAGGCCAGTTGCTGGGACTACCATTCCTGGGCTTTCCATTCTCGCCTGGGGGCGTGGGATCATCCCAATTGGGGTCTGAAACCGTTTGTGGACTGGCATTGCCGATCCAATGAAGAGCACCGGCGAAGTACTTTACTGCCGGCGCAGCTTGGTTGGTGGGCGATCCTCGGCCCCACTCAGGATCACGACGCCGAACTCCCCGACGAGTTTGAATATCTGTGTGCCAAAGCCCTTGCCTACGGAATGCCGCTTTCATTTCAGGGAATCGCTCCCGGTCCCAATCCTCCATGTGCCCGGCAGCCAGAATACCTGAAAATGCTTGCCCACTATGAGCGGTTGCGGCTTTCCCAGCAGGTTCCTCAGACTATCCGTGATCGACTTAAAGAAGAGGGCCAGGATTTCCATTTGGAGGTTCGGGCAGACGGTTCCTGGAGGTTTTACCCCGTGGATTACATGTCCCACAAGATCACGGCGGCCATTCCGGAGAGTGACACATGGCAGGTGACCAATCGTTATTCGGCCCAGCCGCTGCGTGTCCGGATCCAGGCCCTCTATGGCGTAGAACCCTACGAGGGTCCGCGTGCTCTGGAAATTCTCTCTTTGAAGTCGGCGGACGAACTTGGTCAGGCGGCTCAGGCAGCGAACGTCACAGCACAGTTTGAACTTGTTCAGGACGACGTCAAGGCTGGAAAGCAAAGTGGAAAGTTTTTTGTGCGCAACTCGGGCAATTCGCCAAGAGGTGCCTGGGCGAAGGTCACAAAGGCCTTTGAGCCCCCAATTAATTTCGAGGACCGAGCGGCACTGGGAGTATGGGTGCGGGGGGACGGAAGTGGGGCAGTATTGAATCTCCAGTTAAGCAATCCCCTCCATTACTGGCCCACATGCGACGAACACTACGTTCATCTCGACTTCCGAGGTTGGAGATATTTTGAGCTGCTTTTGCGGGAACGCGACGCCGATGAATTCCACCGCTACGTGTGGCCATATGGAAGCTATTATGCCGTCGTTTACCGATCTCCGCTCATCCGGGACCATGTGAGTGAGCTCAACATCTACCTCAACAATGTGCCAGCGCAGGGAAGTACGACATGCCTCATCAGCCCCGTCCGCGTTATGCCCATTGTTTCAATAAAATTGACCCGCCCAGCACTGGAGCTGAACGGGCGGCGCATCACTTTCCCGGTACCGCTTGCCAGCGGGGATTACCTGGAATTTGACGGCTCGGGGGACGTGCGCGTGTACGACGCCCGAGGAACCCTCACTCAAACCGCGCAGATAGAAGGAGAGATTCCCGAGCTGCAAAATGGCGTCAACACAATTCACTTTAGTTGCGCTGCGGAGACTCCCCCGCAGGTCCATCATCGGGCGAAGGTGACGGTCATCGCCTTTGGCGAGCCCCTCCAACCGTGAGCGCATCGGACTGAATGACAGCCAGACAAACTGGCCAAGTGGGGATCGGCCCACGGCCAATTTGGCCACTAAGGCCGAAGCTCCTGGAACATCTCCAAGATCGCCTCGGTTATCTTGACCGAGGCCTGTTCCTCGACTTTGCACGTGCCCAGCCAGGTTTCGTAGCCGCCCAGTTCGTGCTGGCGAGGAGTGGGCAGATAACCGTATGAGCCGTTTGCGTGGGAAATGGTGAACGTCGGGCGAAATGGACTTTTTTCCCGGATTTCCAGTCCGATCTCGGCGAAGACTTCGAACGGAATTGCGGCGATGCCGAGATCTCCGATGCGAACGGCCTGCAAGGGGACGGAAATGGTTTCAGGGGCCTCCTGTTGCTGAATGACGCGATGGGCGTAAATTTCTTCATGCGGCCGCTCCGGAAGTGGGGGCGCCCCGGCGAGAATTTCCTGTGCCCGCTTCAGTTGCTCAGGTGTTGGTTTGCGCACTTTCAACACGAGTTCTCGCTGTCGCATCCCCAGGGGCACCCAATCATGCCATTGAAGCGACTGATGAGCGTCGAAGACTTTCTGGGCCAGGTCATAAGCGACGTAACGCATCTGCTCGTACGGCTTTTTCGGAGGTCGCGGCTGTCGGAACGAGATGTTGTTGACATCCCCACTCGCTCCGTTGGAAAGCATTCCAACAAAGGGGGGATCGAGACGGTCCGCACCAAGAAGTTGCTGGATCCGATCAGCAAAAACGCCAAAGTAGTCGGCAGAAATGTGGTTGGAGCCAACTCCTCCCACATAGTGCAACGAGTAGTTTGCCAACAGAGCAATCGGCCGACTATCACGGGACTGCACAGAAACGAAGGCAAGTTGGGGATCCACCGGACCAGCAGGCTCCACCAGGTCCGGACTGCCCGCTGGCGGATTCATGCGGACTTTGTCCTCCCCACCAAACGGGTTCACTAACCGAACACCAGGTTTCATGAACCATCGGCGATTATTGAGGTGCTCGGGAACGTCCAAGGTGGCCCAGGCGATGCGAGCCGGTTCCAGACGGGCCACTGCGCAGCGAACTCCATCTGATATTCTCCGCGCCACAAATGTCGCGTAGTCGGACATTTGAGGATCTGGCTTGAGAACGCTCGCCGGCCTTGCACTGATCGAAGAGTGCGTGTGTGTTGCTGCGATCAAAATATGATCTTCCGGAATATCCGTCTGTTCCCGAATCCACCTTTTGGCCAGATCGCATACCTCCCGGGCCAGTCCGAGATTATCCACCACGACGATCGCCACCTTCGTCGTTCCATCATCCAGCACAAGGGCACGCGCAAATAGCTCATCGTGGATGTATTTTCCCGGGGGTGACGACCATCCGCCCACGATCGGCTCATCGAGCCAGGGTGTGATGTTGCTTGCAGCCGCACCCGCTTTGAGAACCTTAGATTCTGGGACATTGGCTGCTTCCGACTCCCAGGCCAAGGTCTTCACCACTGCCATCCAGCAAAGAAACCCTGAGACAAAAGTCACCATAGTGCGAGTGCCTATCATGGCGATTCCCTCCATATAACGAAGGCCCAACGACCTGTCGGTCTTTCACGACCTGTGACCACGCCGCCGTTAGGATACTGCCCTCAGCAGCCGTTTGCCAGTGGCGCGGACAAGTCTCCGGATGGCAATATGTCGTCACACACCCGGCTGATCTTCGGGGACGATTCCTTCAACAGGTTAGCCGGTCGCCCAACTTTAAACTCTCGTGATCTTGTTCTCTACTTTACGCGGATTCCTCGTCCTAACCTTTTTATTCTTTTGTAACTCACGTTTTCCACGGCGATCTTGCCCCGACATTGCTTTATTTGTTATAAGCCCCACGAACCATTGTCTTCTCAGTTGAGCTGACATCCTCAGTTGTCAGGAAACCGTCCCATGGAAGGGTCCCCAAACCGACCTTTCGTCAACCGGCAACATCGAAGCGCGGTTGTAGCGGCCTATCTCCCGCAGGCTGCCGATTTTCCCACGAAGCAACCCGGCTTTAACCGGCCAGCTCAGCGCGGATGGCGCAAAAACCTCGCCGGACTTGTTAGGCTGGCACTGCTGGCTGGCTCTGTCGTTCTTTTTGCCTCGCTGCTATGCCGCGGCGAGGTGCCTCCCGACCAGGTGTGGCGAGAGGTCAACCCTGCCATGCCGGGAATATCCATCCCAGGGCGAACTGGTCCCAGCGAAACTTACCCTTTCGCCGCGACGATTGGTGCCGGGGACGTCGTTGAATGGATTGTGGACGATCCCGGCGGTTGGTCGGCCGTCCGATTGGCTGACGGCCAAACCGTATGGATAACGACGTCCCAGTTAAAAGAACTCACCGTGCCTACTTCCGCCCCGTCAGGACCGTCAAACCAGGGTGGAAAACCATCGCGGGACCTCTCCTCCCGTCGAGGAAACGACGCTACGGAAAACACCAGTACCGTCGAGCCAGCGTCGTTTCTCTTGCCCGGTACGATGGGCGGGGCAGGGCAGGGCGACGGGTGGCGCCCAGCGGGAAACGCCTCAGCCCGCTCCAGTGTCCTCTCAAACCCTCACGCCCAACCCGGCGGAGGTTCCGAGAACCGTTCCCTTAGATCCGCAACCGCGGGCGGTACGAGCTTCGATGCACTGGGGCGGGTATCTGTGGACGCACGTCTGGATCAAATCGAGGCCCAATTCACAAGAATGCTGACACAGGACCCAACAACATGGGATCTGAAGCCTCTTGAAGACGCTCTGGCTAATCTGGCCGCGCAGCCGCTGTCCCCCTCCGAGGTGACCCGTTTGAAGGCCCTCGCCGAGCGTACTGCCGAAGCCAGGCACATCGCCCAGGCCACCAAAGCCACGTTGTTTTCAGGACTCACCTCGACGGGCCTATCCGGCGCACGATCTCCCGGAGTGCTAGCGTCCTCCGATTCTTCTACAAGCGTACTTTCCAGCCAATCGACTTTAACGGAAATTCCTCCACCGGGAACCCGGCTTGTTATCCCGGCTGCCCCCTCGAGCATGGCTGCGTCCTTCCAAACAGCGTCCGGCCCTGCAATTTCCGGCCTTCCATTAACGGCGGACTCTACCTTGGCCCCTGCAGAAGTGGCTCAGGCCTCCTTTGTGACGCAGCCCTTGGCCAGTAACGCGTCCAATGCCAATCAGCCATTTACACGGCAGCAAGCCCCGAGCGCTTCCGAAATTCCACAAGACCGGCCCATTCCAACGCGAGAAGAGATCGCTCGGGAGTTGAACGAACTGCGCCGCCAGCGCTTCGACGCGGTGGGACGCCTCGTTCGAGCACAGGTGAGACGTCCGTCCGACCCACCTTATCAGGTCATCAACGAGCGGGGAGAGATCGAAGCCTATGTCCGTCCTGCTCCGGGGACGCTGCTCCGCACCTACGTTGGCCACCAGGTCGGAATCGTCGGCCGAAAAGTCCGCACCGCCGACGGGCGCGGCCCTCTCCTCGTGGCAGAGTCGGTGCAACTCCTGGATCCACCGGAGAAGAGACGGGAAAACTCAATTCTGGCCCAGCGGTCAGCCCCGTAGCACTCCTGGGCCACACAATTATGTGGCGATTCCGCCCCCAACAACTCTTATTTTTTGAACAGATAGCCGCACAGAATTGCCAGTGTGCCTTATCGCATCATGCTGCCAGAGGGAGTGACTGGGAGCGGCTCCTCCGTTTTGCGCGTTGTGTTCATAAATGGACCATGTGTGCCAAGCGCGCCGGTTTTTGATGGGCCTACGCAGCACGAACCGGTCTCGGCGGGTTCGACGCTCCCCTTGGGAGAGAACTCTCAACGGCCGAACAAGGACAATTGTTACAGCCACTAGTTGCACATCATTATGACTTGTTTTATCATGATAGTTTAGATCTGGCCCGCGTCAAATCGGCAAGCTTGCCGATTCCGTCGGGCTTTTGTCGGGATTTTTGGCAATCAGTCGGGCAACCTGGCAAAGCGGTATCTGGTCGCAGGGGTTATTGCGCCGTAGAATGCTGTTTTTTGGAGCAAAGTGTTGGTCGCAGGGAGGGGGGAAGGTCTGCAAACCGGTTACGCTATTTTCTCTCACCGAATGATTGGGAGCGTCTATGGGAGAGGTCGCAAAGCTGATTCTGGACGGCAAAGAGTACGAACTGCCTATCCGCGTGGGTACGGAGGGTAACCGAGTCATTGATATATCCAAGCTCTATCAGATGACTGGTTACATCACGCTGGATGACGGCTTTGCCAACACCGGCGGTACGACCAGCAGCATCACGTATATCGATGGTGAAAAGGGGATTCTTCGCTATCGCGGTTACCGGATCGAAGAGCTTGCCGAGCGTTGCGATTTTCTCGAAGTGGCGTACCTGCTCATTTACGGAGAATTGCCCACTGCCGACCAACTGGAGGAATTTCGCGACAACATCCGCCGGCACACGCTCCTCCACGAGGGAATGAAGCAGCTCTTCGCGGGTTTTCCGCCCGATGCACACCCCATGGCCATCCTCAGTTCAGTGGTGGGGGCTCTGGCCATCTATTGCAAGGATTCGCTGGATCCCCTCGATGAAGCCCAGCGCCAGCTCTCCATTTACCGTCTGATGGCGAAGATGCCGACCATCGCGGCGTTTGGCTACAAGCAGTCGATCGGCCAGCCGTTTGTTTACCCGCAGAATCACCTGACGTACTGTCAGAATTTCCTCTACATGCTGTTTGCAGTCCCCAGCGAACGCTACCGGATGGACCCGGATTATGTGGAGGCCCTCAATCTTCTGCTGATCCTGCATGCTGATCACGGTCAGAACTGCAGCACGTCCGCCGTGCGGATGGTGGGTTCCAGCAACGTGAATCTTTTCTCTGCCATCTCGGCGGGAATCTGCGCCCTCTGGGGACAACTTCACGGCGGGGCGAACGAAGCCTGCATCAACATGCTGGAGCAGATTCTCGCAGACAACCGCAACATAGGGAAATACATCGATAAGGCGAAGGATCCCAATGATCCGTTCCGGTTGATGGGTTTCGGACACCGAATTTACAAGAACTACGATCCTCGCGCGAAGATTATTAAGAGCGTGGCCGACCGTCTGATCGCCAAGAAGATCGGCACTGATCCACTGTTCGAGTTGGCCAAGGAACTCGAAGAAATCGCACTGAAAGATCCGTACTTCGTGGAGCGCAAGCTCTATCCCAATGTCGATTTTTATTCAGGCATTATTTATCGCGCCATGGGTATCCCCAAGAACATGTTTACGGTGCTGTTCGCACTGGGACGGCTTCCCGGCTGGATTGCCCACTGGCGTGAAATGCACCTCACACCCAACAAGCGTATTCACCGCCCGCGGCAACTTTACATCGGTTATCCCGAGCGTCCCTTTGTGCCCCTGATCAAACGTTCGCCCAAGCCCACGCAGGAAGTCTCCATCAAACGGCCGGTGGGAGGTCCGTTCCCCGGCGGCGAATTCGAGCTTTGACGAGAGATTAGTTCAAGTCACCCGAACCACGGGATCGAATCGAAAACAGCATCCGTGCTGCGGATTTGCCAGTCGCCTGATCCTGCATTCCGAGAGCTGGACTGCAGGACTTGCGAGAAAATGATCACGGCGTCGTGCCGCCTTTTGTGGCCGTGGGAAGCACACCGGAATCTTCTCGCGTGGCCTCGAAGACATTCCACACAGGAATTTCCTCGCGGAGCTTCGCAAGATACTCATTCAACTGCTTTTGTTTCTCTTCCTCTGCCAGACGTTCCCGAATTTTCACCTGGGCCTCGGTGAACGGGATCCGGCTGGCCTCGCGGCGCTCCAGGACACGGACGATGTGGAATCCTTGGTCGTCTTCCAGGATGGGGCTGAGCTGGCCGACGGGCAGAGAGAATAGGGCTTCCTCGAGGATGCGGGACCGCAAACTCCCAGGCTGCACCGGTTCTCTCATGCCCCCTTCGGAGGCGGTGGGGCCTTCCGATCCAGAACGGGCGACCTCTTCGAACGGCTCGCCCCGCAGAACTCGGTTGCCCAATTCAGCAAGCTTCGCATAGGTCTCTGCGTCCGATCGGTCCGGCCGTTTTTTCACCATAAGCTGTTGCCAACGGACCTCGGCGGGTTGCTCAAACTCATGTAAATGGGTTCGGTAGTACTCCCAGAGAACTTCCGGCGATACGGTCTTCGCCGTCGAGCCGGCCGATGCCATTTGCTGTTTGATCCAGTCACGAGCGAGGGTTCCCTCAATGAACGCCCGTTTTTCATGCTCCAAGGAACTCCCCACACGACGGAGGCGTTCATCCCACTCCTTCGCAGATTGAAGTCCCATTTTGCGAAGCCGTGCCGGAATCTCCTTTTCCTCAAAAAACTTGGCAATTTCCTGCTCGATTCGCTGAAGATTTTCCCGGGGGATTTTGCGTTTGATGTCTTCGTAGACAAGTTTCATTTCGATCCGTTTATTCAAAAGTTGCCGCATCAGTTGCTGCTTGTATTGCTCGTACACGGCGACGGGTACTTTATCCTGATAGGGCAGCAAGATTTCGTTGACGGCACCAAGGATTTCACCAGCGAGAATCACCTCAGATCCCACGCGTGCCAGGACTCGAGTTTGCTCGTTGATTTCTTGCCGAAAGTCGCCAACCCGGTCAGTGGGAAGGGATGCCGCGGTCCGCGCCCATTCGGAAAGAGAGGAACGGTCATCTCCTGAGGTATCCCGATCCGATACCGTCACCTCCGCGGGTGCCACAAAATTCGCAGGTCGCGCCGCGGAGTCTGCGGAAAACTGCGGCGGTGCGGCCTGAGGCATCACTGGCCTCCCGCTCGGCAACGACCACTCGCCGGCATCCGTAACGTTCGTGCTCCCCGGCGCCAGCTGTCGGAAATCGTTATCTGCGGCAGTCGCGTTGGAAACCCGTGAGCCGCCAAGACCGGCAACATCCGGCAACCGGACAACCTGCGCTTCCATCGGATCAAAGACAGGCCGGATTTGTGAAGCCTCCCAACTGGCCACGGGCCGAGAAGTGGCCGGGTAAACCTGGGGATCATTTCCCGGCTGCTCGGGTAGCGAAACTAAAGATCCCGCCACATCAGTGCGCTGGGATGGCACAAGCGTTTTCGGGAGCACCGGGAATTGAAGATTATTCTCTTGCGCTGGCTTCTCCTCGCTCTGCGTGCTGTCGGAGTCCGGCGCGTCTTCAAAGCGAGGAGGCCATGCGGGCCGCTTGAGATGGGGCCCGATCGGCACCCCGCCGAATCCTTTGCCCTCGCTGAAAATACCCTCGCCGGGTGAATCGGGGCTTGACACCTGGGACTCCGAAGCTTTAACCCGATTGACCAGGGTGTGCCCCAACTCGCCTCCCAATTGCCACAAGAATCGCAAAAAATGAGAACCTTCCTCGGGTGCGCAACACAGAATCAACCCGAGTGTCAGACATAAGCCGAGGATGATCGTTCCGAGATGTTTGCCCGTCACGGTAAGGCTCGAATAGAGACCGGCTTTATCTGCCTTCCAGTTCTCAATCGCCGAATCAAGCCCGCGGATTATAAGGATCCTCGGGACGCTGCTGCAACAGCGATTTGAGCGCGGAGAGAAGCTGGTCGATATCGCCCACCCAATCGTCGGCAACCAGATAAGCAGACTCGTGGTCCACGATTCGGAGACGTCCTTTCGCCAGTTTCTGTAAATTTTCCATTTTTCTGCGGGAGACATACTGGAAGACGACAAAGGTCGCTTCCTGATGGATGTTACGAATCCGCCACCAGTGAGCATGGATCCGCAATTCGTGCAGCTCTAACAGCCGTTCCACGGGTGGGGGTAGGGGACCAAAGCGATCTCGCAATTCCTGGGCGAAATCGGTTAGCTGAGCAACTTCGGTAAGACGAGCCAGCTTCCGATAAAGATCAATCTTCGTGCGAATATCCGGAATGTATGAATCGGGGAGATAAGCCTGGCACGGCAGGTCCACGTCCACGTCAATGGAAGTTGCTGGCGGTAACTTCTTGAGACGGCGGACGGCCTGCTCGAGAAGTTCGCAGTACAGCTCATATCCCACCGCCGCGATGTGGCCACTCTGTTCGGTCCCCAGAATATTGCCCGCCCCACGGATTTCCAGGTCTCGCATGGCCAGCGCAAACCCCGCACCGAGCTCGCTGTATTCCTCAATCGCCTGCAACCGCCGCCGGGCATTGGGATTGAGCCGCTGATGAGGATGGATCAGCAAATAGCAGTAGGCCCGGTGCTTGTAACGGCCGACCCGACCCCGAAGCTGGTGCAAATCGGCCAGACCGAAGCGTTCCGCCATGTCAATGAAAATCGTATTTGCCGATGGGATGTCCAACCCACTCTCAATAATCGTTGTGGTCAGAAGAAGATCAAATTCATGACGCACAAACGCTAGCATGATCTCTTCGAGCTGATGATCGGGCATTTGCGCGTGGGCTACCCGGATACGTGCCTCAGGAACGATTTGGCAGAGAATGCGGTAAACCGCGTCGATATCCTTGACTCGATTGTGAACAAAGTAGATCTGGCCGTGGCGGTTCAACTCCCGCAACACAGCCTGTCGAATCAAATGGGGATCAAATCGGCACACGTGTGTCTCAACAGCAAAGCGATCCTGAGGAGGTGTCCTGAGCGTACTGATATCACGCAGTCCGACCAGCGCCATGTGAAGCGTGCGGGGAATGGGCGTGGCCGTCATGGTGAGCACGTCCACGGTTTGCCGGAACGATTTCAGACGCTCTTTGATTTCCACGCCGAATCGCTGTTCTTCGTCGATGATCACCAATCCCAGGTTGTGAAAGCGAACATCCGGTTGGACCAGTCGGTGCGTTCCGATGACAATATCGATCGCCCCTTCGGCAAGCCCTTGAAGGATCTCAGTTTCTTCCCGGGGCGTACAAAAACGGGATAGGCACTCGATCCGGATGGGGAACTCCGCCATCCTTTCTCGGAAAGTCCTCACGTGCTGTTCGGCCAGGATCGTCGTCGGAACCAGCATCGCAACCTGGTAGCCAGCATCCACTGCCTTAAAAGCCGCCCGCATCGCCAGTTCCGTTTTGCCAAAGCCAACGTCCCCACAGAGGAGTCGGTCCATGGGCCGCGGACTCATCATGTCGCGTTTGATGGCGGCCATGGCCTCCAACTGGTCCGGCGTTTCTTCAAATGGGAAGGAGGCATCGAACTCCTGCTGCCAAATGGTATCGGGAGGAAAGGCGATGCCGGGACGGGTCTGCCGGATGGCTTGCATCTCGAGCATTTCCGCCGCCAGATCAAAAACTGCCGCCGCCACCGCCTGCTTTTGCCTGGTCCAGGTTCGTCCGCCAAGCTTGGACAATTTCGGCCGGGCCCGGGCACCGCCGATGTATTTCTGAACCAGACCAATCTTGGAGGTCGGCACGTAGAGCTTGGTGCCCTCGGCAAATTCGAGCAGCAGATGCTCCTCGAGCTGATCACCCTTCTGAAGGAGCTTCAATCCACGATACCGGGCAATGCCGTGTGCCACGTGAACCACCAGGTCTCCCTCTTTCAGATCCAAAAAATCTTCGATGGGGCGAGACTCTGGCCGTCGTGCGGGGATGCGGAGTTCGGTTCGCTGGAAAAGCTGATTGACGCTGATGAGAACGATCTTCTCAGGCCGAAGTCGAAATCCCCGCGAGAGGCGTCCAACCACAAAATGGAGATTTCCGGAGCTGGCAATTTGCGTGCTGGCAAAAAGCTCGCGGAGTCGCTCAATCTCGGCAGACGCGGTGCATACCAGGTACACGCGGGAGTCACCGGCCACCGCGTCCAGCTCGTCCCGCACCCGCTCGACATCCCCGGAAAACCGCTCCACTGATTCCATCTGCCCGTGGAAAACATCGCTTTCGGCTTCCGGCGCGATATCCCATATTTCCAGACGCGCGAACTTCTGGGAATCGCGAACCACCGTTTCCCAGGTGTGATGAAATGCGGTCTTCTCCAACCGCGCGAGGTAACTCCGTGAAGAGGACTCAATGCCCTGGGGATCAATCCAGACCGTCCAGGTTTCGGGCGGCAGATAATCGAGCAACGATCCTGCCGGCTGTTCGGTGAGGGCACAAAGGCTAAGCGTGATTTCCTCCACCCGCTCCACACTTCGCTGGGACGAAACATCGAAATGCCGGAGCGATTCGATACGCTCGTCGAAAAGTTCGATGCGGAGAGGAGCCGTCCACTCGGGAGCAAATACATCGAGAATTCCGCCCCGCAATGAGAACTCGCCCGGCATTGCGACCGTCGGGACGCTCCGGTAGCCATGTTCCCCGATGGCCCTTAAAAATGCCGCAACGTCCAGGTTCTCACCGGCTTTCAACGTCCACAGTCTTTCTTTGAGCACATGGACGGGGGGAACGGCCTGGAGAAGGGACTCCCCGGAGGCGACAATCACCCGTGGGAACTCAGCGCGAACCAGACGTAACAGAATCCTTAACCGCTGGCCCAACGTCTCGTCGTCCGGACGGGGAGCTTCGGTGGGCGACGTCAGCGCGGGGAAAAGAACAACCTCATCAATTCCGAAAAGCTTGAGGTCCTCCAGAATCGCATCGGCGAGCTGCTCGTCAGGCGCGACCACGAGCACAACGCCCGGGCATGCCGCGACAAGGCTGGCCACCAACAGCGCAGACCCTGACCCGGCCGCTTCGTCAGCTACCACACTTTGACCGAAGCGGAGCGACGCGAGCAACCGAGCGAAGTCATCGCGGGCACGGACGAGGTCGACGAGAAAGCCCAAATTCGTCGCGATCGCCTCCGTGCCCGGCTGAACAATTTCCATGCCCTCAATTTTAGAAATGAGTTTCGGGAATGATAAGACCATTTGGGGGCGGCGACTGAGTGAACCGCGCAAAGTGACGGTCGTGCCCAGATGCGTCCGGGCTAGTTTTTCCCGGTTGGTGTGTTGCGCTTCAATTGTAGACTTTTCAGACCGGGGTAAGTGCCAGGTCCCTCGCCCCCGGTGGTACGGATCACACGGGATGACACGAAAGCAAGATTGCCCGTCCGGGAGAGGTCGATTTCCAGCGGGCATGGGGACAACTCCCGGGAATCAAAACGCTGTCACCCCGATTCATTGGGAATGCCGAGTCACCCACGAGAAGTTCGCCGCTGCCAAGCAGCACCAGCCAGACCGCCAGCATATGGCGGCTGATCAAAAGACCGGCCCCCGGCGAAAGGATCCATCGCCGCAAAACAAATGTAGGGCCTTCGACGAGGAGTTCTCCCACCGCACCCGTATCGCGATAGATTTCCCGCGGTTTCACAACGGAGCAGGGGCCCTGATCCCAGTTGATCGCGCGAAGAGCCTCTTCAATGTGAAGGGGTCTTGGAAGCCCATTTCGGTCCGTCCTGTTCCAATCATAGAGCCGAAATGTTGCGTCACTGGGCGTCTGCACCTCTGCCACCAGGACCCCGCCCCCAGCGGAATGGACGGTTCCCGGGGGCATGACGACCACATCACCCACGCGGGGTGTCAATTCGTGGAGGCACGTCTCTGGTTCTTTTCGTTGAAGGGCGTCACGGAGCTCGTCAGGACTCACCCCCGCCTTAAGACCGGCAAAGATCTTCGCCCCTGGCTCCGCCTCCACGACGGTCCACACCTCAAACTTACCTTTCTCAGGCGGGCACAGGATCCCGGCAAGGGCATCGTCGGGATGGACCTGAACGGAAAGATAATCCCGGCAATCCAAAAACTTGATGAGCCAGGGAAACTCCTCCGGTGGTTCGCGTCCCTCACCCCACAATTCCCTCTTGAAGGCTGACCAAAGCTCGGTGAGGGACCAACCTTCAAAACGGCCTCCCTTAACCTGACTGACGTGAAACGGATGGGCGCTTATCTCCCAAGACTCTCCATACCAACCCTCATTCGGAAGAGGCTTCCCCAACACCGACCCGAGCTGTCGGCCCCCCCAAATCTGTTCCCGTAAAAACGGTTCAAAAAAAAGCGGCTCCATAGTCTCGTCCCGCCGAATGGCCTCAATTTTTTAAACATCATAGCACAGAATCGCCCGCAAAAACTTGACTATGAAAAAAGCAGTTGCGGCGCTGCGCGGCATCCACCAACCGACAGAATCGGGCCGACCCGCGCGCGGGAGACCCAAGCGTCTCTGCGGTTCCGCGGAGACATTCAAAAATCAGCCGGGATCGAGTCACAGACATCAATCCAAAGCGGCGTTGAGCCATCCCGGAATGGAAAACCGGCCGTTTTATCGCTCACCAGATTGATGAGGGGTTGCCCCGTGTGCCACCGCCGAAGGTTTTCGCAAATGAGTCGGGTAATATCGTCTGCCCGGGTCGCCGACTGCCCACCCACATGAGGGGTAATGATTACGTTGGAGAGTTTCCACAAAGGATGTCCGGGAGGTAACGGCTCCGGGTCAGTCACATCGAGCACAGCCCCCGCGATGGGGCCTTTTTGAAGGGCCTCAATAAGGGCGTCGGTTCGCACGATGGGACCCCGGGCGACATTCACAAATAGCGATCCCGGTTTCATCCGGGCGAACTGGTCTTGGCCAAACATCCCCCGAGTCTTATCGTTGAGCGGCAATGCCAGAATCGTGATGTCCGCTTCGGGCAAAAATTCTTCAAGAGATTCAGGGGGGCACAATTTTTCCACGTACGCGGGTTTATCCACAGGGAAAAGATCCGTGGCCCAGATGTGCGTTTTGAAAACATGGAGCACCTGGGCGAGGCGACGCCCGACACCCCCGAAACCCACAATCAGGATGCGGCTCCGATGCAAATCCCGTGTGGGGCGTCTGATAAACTCTTCCCGCTGCTGAGCCCAAAAGAACGTGGGAAGGCTGCGCAGCCATGCCGTCATCAGGGCCACTGTGTGCTCCGCTACCTGATCCGCAAGGACACCAGAAGCACTTGTCACCACGATGTTGGAGGCAATGACGGAGGGGACCAGGCAGTGATCCATCCCGGCTGCCGACGATTGAATCCAGACCAGACGACCACGTTTGACCACGGCGTCCCAATCCACCGGGACTTTCGCGTGCCCGCAAAAAATATCTGCCTCCAGCAACTCTTCTGCAATCTGTTCCTGGGGCACGGAGACAACATTCCCCCACGGAGCAGCAGCCGCAATGGCCTGACGATGACGCTCCTCATGGGGAAAACACAGCACGATTCTTGGTCGCATCGGGAAATGTCCTTCACAACACCGGTGCCGAAAGACCAGTTTGGCGGGTGAATCTACGAAGCGACTACATCGGTAATCTCTGACAGGGAGTTAGAAAAACCGTAAGCGTTTTCCCGCGAAAGCTGTCACGACTACCGGACGCGCCGAACGTGTTGGTAAAGGCTTGGCGCCTCCGTAGGCTTCACTTTTCAGCATAATGTTTTTTCTCACAAAGAGAAGCAGCACAGTGATTGTGCCACGGCGGTGGCTGCCTCTTCAATTCTTCTGTTCTCCCGTGATAACCGCTACCCACGGACCAGCTGCTGGTGCTTTTAATATCACTCTGCTGGTTGTAGGCAGCGAGTCCCTGCTGGCCCATTCGCCCGTGCTCACATTAATCCATCGCACCGCCAGGGTTTTGGGAAGATTGGACACGTCCACTTCGACGCTGCCGCCGTTTGTGAAGAACACAACACACCCCTTCCCAGGTGACAGTGCCGCATACGCCTCGTTCGGTTCTCGGTCGCGGAGAATCGCCAGGTTGGGCTCAAGCTCCCACCAGGGCAGAACGCTCTCGACCTTGCGTGCTGCCCGAATGGAAGCCTTGGCCTTCTCTGACAGCCCGAGCCCCGAATCCGGACGATGGAACCGGACAGCCGCCGCCCCGCCTAGCAAAAGCCGCCAGAAGCGTTCCACACCGTCTTGATCTGTTCCATATCGGCCGGTGTCCGCACCATAGATTTTCACACTGTTCAGCGGTCTGGGTTGATTGGCCACATAATCACGAACCCACAGGAAATTTTTCCAGTGAGTTTCTCCTTTTTGATGGTTGTTTTGCGACACTTCAGCGAATGCGTAAAGCTCGGGATGGTCCAGGGTTCGCCGGTGCCGTGGCGCGGTTAGGTCCCGGTCATCCCACATTTCCGTAATGCAAACTGTTTTTCCCAACTCATTCGCGCATTTCTGAATATACTCCGCCCAGAACCGTGCCCAAGCTTCCTCGCCCGACGTCTCATTATCAATACAGTACAACACATGACCGTACTGCAATGAATAAGAGAGGAGTTTATCCACAAATCGCTGCTGATAAGGAAAAACGACCCTGTTATTTCGCTGATAAGGGGTTGTAAAGAAAAATGGTTGTTTATTCGCACCGGGATGCTCCGGATAGTGCTCGGCGAACCCGGATTCTTCGTACGAATAATTCACGTTGTTCTTGGAATTGTAGGGATGAACCTCCCAGTTGTCCCGCGAATAGTCGAAGCGGTCCCATACCTCAATCTGGACAATAATATCACGTTCGGCAGTCCATCTGAGCATATTTTCAAACCGGTTCCAGTATTCCTCGTTCCACTGGTTCAGGTCATACTTCCCATTGGACAGCTTTTTAAACGGATAAACTTCGAATCCTTTATCGGGGCGGTCGCTCATGGTATTGCGAATGTAATTGGCCCCCACCTGGACCATCTCATCCAAATGCTCTCTTAAATCCGGGATTTGAAAGAGGTTGTCGTCTTTACTGCCCCCAATAAGCATTACCGGTTTCCCTTTGTATTCCCAATAGCGCGGGTTCTGTGACCACGGGCGAATACTGTTGGAAACTTCACCGCCATGCGCGATGCCAATCAGAAAAAGGATTAGAGGCCACGACAGAGCGCTCATTTGGCGGAGCGATCGGTCCATAGCACCGGCCTCCCACAGCAAAGACTCAGCGAGTCAGTGAGCTTCTTCAGCAGACTTTCCCGACTTAGTCGCTCTTCCTCGTACCGCAAACCAAATATGGTTTTTACAACGATTTTATTCTCTATTTTTGTTCACACTAAGCAGTGCTTCGGGTCTGAAAGATAGAGTATCGCGTCCAGATTGCCCGATTCCTTGGACACGAGAGGGCAGGGGAGCACAATCTTCAGAAGCCGGTCGAATTTTTCCTGGTTTCGCACAATAAATTGTCCGATCACCAGCGCATACATGTGGATCATCGCGGCGGGATTGACGCTGGTGGCTGCCAGCAAACCGTCGCGAACACCCAGCAATCCGGGACGTTGACCATCCACGCCCGTGACGACCATCCCCTCATGGCGTGTTCCCTTGAGAGACGGCACGCAGGCCAGCGCCATGTCATCGTTATGGAAAAACGCCCCGGCAATCCGGTCTTGGGTTTGTTCCAGGAGCACCTCGAACGTATTTCGAGCTTTTTCTGTTTGCCAGTCGCACCAGCGGACTCCCCCACCGACCACTTCGATTTCCGGGTATTTGCTGATGACGTTCTGAAATCCTCGGGCACGGTCTTGCGCTCCGCTGTGCTCACTTTGGCCGCCGATGTGAATAACCTTTCCCTTACCACCAATTTTATCCACCATGTACTGCGTGCTTTGTTCGGCCATTTTCACGTGGTCAGGGGTCACATAGACGAGGACCCCTGTTTCAAAGAGCTGGTTCTCCGGGACGATGAGAGTGTCCATTCCAATGATGGGGATGCCCCGAGCCTTAAGCCGCCGACACGGCTCCGCAAGGATGTCGATCTGATGGGCCTGAAAGGCACAGAAATCCCAGTCCTCCGCGGCAGCCAATTCGATTTTCTCTCTCTGCCTTTGACCGTTAAACTCGCCATCGAACCAGACGACTTCCACGTTGAGTAAATCACCCCAGAGTTTCGCCGCGTCGTAACCCAATTTGTTCCATGTCCCGGCCAGTCCGGCATTCGAAAACGCGGCTCGCAAACGGCGGCCTTTTTGAGCCTCCTCCACAACCTTAGCAGGTTGGCAGCCCAGAACACCGACCAGCCCAAGCATGCCGCTCACCCCCGCGGCGGCAAGCCACTCGCGACGGGATACATCCAGCGAGGTTGTCTCGGCATTTGTGTCGGGCCGGCACTGGCAAGTATCATTGCGCATGCTGAACGATCTCCCACGAATCATCCGTTTCCACGAAAGACGTCCGTCGGCACATCAATTGCGATGTACTTTACCCCCCGCCAAGCGAAAATCAAGACCGTGCACCTTTCCGGTGGCGGAGCAAACAGTGTGCCTCTCACGGAGAAGACCTCCTGTCCACTCCCACCAAGGTTGCGGTGGAAAACCCGCCTTGGCCGACCATTCTGTCGTCAGAAGGCCTTTCAAGAACGTTTTGTGACCAGTCGGGACCGGGTGGTCACAACGCCCGACCAGTTTATTGAGCTGCGGATCACGGGAAAAGAGCCCTTACCGCTGCGCGGCGGCCTCGTGCCGGGTGTTAGGTTCACCTGCAGGCAAGCTCGGCTTGGCGGACGGAGCCGACTCAGGGGGACTGAGCAGTGCCGCCAGAACGGTACCGAGAAGGCATCCCGCAGCCGCAATCCAAAACGGTACCAGCCAGGCTTCCAAACGCTGGCTGCTCTTTGCAAGATCGCCGAAGAAACCGCCGAGAATCGGCCCCAAAATGCCCCCGATGCCGTAGGCAGTGAATACCCACCCGTAATTGACACCCACGTTTTTATTACCGAAGAGGTCTGCCGTGGCTGCCGGGAAAAGGGCGAAATTCCCTCCGAAGTTGAAGCCAATCCAACACGTGCCGACACAGAACAGGGCCGGGCTGGCGGCCAGCCAGTAGAACCCTGCCATCACAATCGTCTGGGAAATGAGCATCGCCACCAGCGCGGCCTTTCGACCGATCCAGTCCGAGATAATTCCCCAACCGATCCGTCCAAGTCCATTGGCCAGGGCAAAGAAAATGGCCATTGCCAGTTCGGCGGTGACTTCGGCCCGTTTCACGGCCTGCTCCGGCGGCAGGTCAGCCGCTTCGTAGTAGCTCGTCAGGCGTTCGATGCCAAACAATTTGATGATGCCAATCACCATGAGGCCCGCCATTGCCCCGGCAACAAACATCAACCACAGCATATAAAATTGCCGTGTGCGAAGCATTTGCCAGGGCAAAAACTCCCGTGTTCCGCCCGTTTTCTTCGCTACCCTTGCCGCGGTTTCCGATGTCCATCCAGGCGGAGTATATCCTTCCGGGGGATTGACCATCCAAATCGCACCGACCGTGACTAGAAGGGCGAAGAGAATTCCGTATACGAGAAACACATTGGCCACGCCCAATCGCGCAATGAGCTGGCCAAGATTACCCGCCAGTTGAATCCACAGGAACGCTCCAAAACCAAAACCTGCGACGGCCAACCCCGTAAGCATTCCCTTGCGATCCGGGAACCATCGCACCCCGACCGCAATCGGAATCACATAAGCTAGCCCAATCCCCGCACCACCGACCAGTCCGATCGTTAAGACATGACCCCAGAAACTGGTCCCTACAAAACGGGCCAGAATGTAACCGAGGCCCAGCGTCCATCCGCCCAACAAAGCGACGGCGCGCGGCGGCAATCGCGATTGGAGCTGCCCAGCCACAACCATGACCAACGCGAATGTCGCCAACCCGACGCTAAAAATAATCTGCGTCTGGGTTTTACTGAAGGCATAAGGTTCGGAGGTCAACGCTTTGGTGAACACACTCCAGGAATAGATCGCACCAAGGGCCAATTGGATGAGAATTGCCCCCAATACAACCCACCAGCGGTTCATCGTTTTAGCCGTTGCCATTGTTTCTCCTCCCGGAAGGAAAACGACCATCCGTCACGGCCGGCGGCTGATCCTCAGCCGCGCTGACCGCTCCAACTCACCCGACAAAAACCCTTCGTCCCAACCACAATGGCCAGACAACCTGGCACGGAATTTGGTCTGTCAACACGATAAGCCCGTCCGCGTGCCCTGCTCCAGTCCGCATCATCCAGCAAAGAGCTGGAGGACGTAATCACGCCCTTTCCGGTGAGCTTCCCGGGCCCCCATCGTGTTGGGTGATCCCTGCTCCACAGCCTGCTCGAGGACGAGATGGGGACGGACGCCCAAACGCTTGAGCTCATTTGCCAGACGGACGTAGTCAATATCGCCTGGCCCAAAAGCTTCGGTCCAAATCCCATCTTGCGACTGGCGGAGGTGCAGTTCGCACACCCGAGACCCGTAAAGCTTGATCACGTCGAACAGAGCCACCTGCGAATTTCCCGAGCCGCGGTAAATCCAGTGCGCATCCAAGCATAAACCCACATTCTCGGGATTGGTTGCCAACATCATATGGTGGAACTCGCGGGCAGCTTGCCGGAGTTCCATGTCGTGGTTGTGATACGCCAGCCTCAGCCCACGTTCTCTCAAGGCCGCACCCAACCGGTCCAGGGCACGGGCCTGGATTTCCAGTTGTTCGTCGTTCTTATCAATGTTCGGTTCCTGCCGATTCCAGGAAATCGGACTGGGATTGGTAACCACAAACTGGGTTCCCAGGCGTGACCGTGCCTTTTCCGCAACCACGAGGACATGCTCAATGGACTGGTCCGCCGCCTGAGGATCGTGAAGCACTGTGTTCACATAAAACGATCGCATTTCCAGATGATGTTTTTCCAGGAGCGGCGCCAACCTGTCCACTTCTTCCGGACTGTTGAGAATGGGCTCGAAGCCGTCCAGACCAGCCGCTGCAACTTCTGCGAGGCCGGCGTCCAGGTCGGCGTTGAAGTCTTTCTTCTCCCGGCGATAAAACGTAAACCACGGATACACGTTTGTGGCTATGTGGAGCTGGCTCTCTGCCGCAGCCAGATACTCGGTCGTCCGAGCTGTGAGCCAGCCAGTGCCATGGGCCGCGCAAACGGCGGTGGTTCCTGCTTTCAGAAAGCGACGTCGAGATAGCTCAGCCATTGCATGATCCTTTGAAGCAGTGATAATGTAATCTTTCGCACGGTACAGCCACCCACCCAGGCAACACGCCGGTTCTTCGCGTTTGACTGCAACTTCGCCCATAAAAGGTAAAATAACTGCCTCCCGCAAAACGAAGCAGTTTTTGATTGGACAAAATATACACTGGGACAATTTGCCCACGCAAGTCACACACTCTCACAAGATGCCGAAGGATCGAGGAGGATTGACCATGCGTCGCACCACGTCCGCTTCTTTTCTTATTCGGTTACTCCTGGGGATAACAGTGTCGGGAAGTATTCTGGCCGGAGCACTGCCCCCGAGCGCAGCGGAAGAAAAGTTCCCGCCCCCTGTTGTGCCGCAGGGTTTTGGAGTCAATATCCACTTCACGGATGCACGCCCGGGTGAAATGGAAATGCTGGCTGCTTCCGGAGTCAAATGGATCCGCATGGATTTTGTCTGGGGCGCCACCGAGCGGAAACGAGGAGAATACGATTTCTCAGCCTACGAGCGGCTCATGAACTCGCTGGAAAAACACGGGATCCGGGCCCTGTTCATTCTCGATTATGGCAATCCACTCTATGACGATGGTCTGGCCCCCCACACTGATGAAGGGCGTCAGGCCTTCGCACGCTGGGCGGCAGCCGCTGCCAAGCATTTTCGCGGCAAGGATATCCTCTGGGAAATGTACAACGAACCCAACATCGGATTCTGGAAACCCAAGCCCAACGTGCAGGATTACGTCAAACTGGCCGTGGAAGTGGGTAAAACCCTTCGTCGAGAAGCTCCGGAAGAGCTGTATATAGGTCCCGCCACCTCCCAGATTGACCTGAAGTTCCTGGAAGCCTGTTTCCAGGGCGGGTTACTGGAATACTGGGACGCCGTTTCCGTGCACCCCTATCGTCAGACGCCCCCCGAAACCGTTCTCCCTGAGTATGAAAAGCTGCGCCAGCTCATCGATAAATACGCTCCGGCAGGCAAGAAGATCCCCATCATTTCGGGAGAGTGGGGATATTCGGCCGTATGGAAAAACTACGATGAGACGCGCCAGGGCAAATATCTGCCTCGCCAGTGGCTCATCAACATCAGTGCGGGAGTCCCGGTGTCGATCTGGTACGACTGGCACGATGACGGCCCAGATCCGAAAGAACCCGAGCACCACTTCGGAATGGTGGCCTATCCATATCATGCCCGGCGGGACCCCGTGTACGACCCCAAACCTGCCTATCGGGCAGCGCAAACACTCTGTCGAGTGCTCCAGGATTTCCGATTCGTTAAAACCTTGGAGGCCGAGGGAAATGATGCGGTCCCCTGCTGGGTGCTCCTTTTTGAAAAGGATAAAAAGCCAGCCATTGTCGCCTGGTGTCAAGAGGACGGCAAGACTGCTACCATCCGATTGCGGATACCCGAGGGACGGTACCGCGTGACAGACTGGCTGGGACAAGATAAAGGTGTGCTTGAGGTTACATCCCAGCCGGTTGCCGTGGAGGTGACCGACAGTCCGACCTATCTGGTCGCCGAATGAGTGCCTCCAGGCCAGCCTCGTGCGGGCAGGAGCTTTTTCGGCAACCCGGGCACCTGGGATGTCCCCGAATTGGTCCCATTTGCTTCCGTAAGCTAAATTTTGAGAGGAGCGTTCACCCCACGGCAGGGTGAACATTTGTGGTACCGTCGAGCGTATCAACACAGGCGTCGGCAAGAGCAAGGTACGTCTTGCCCTTGCCGATTATTTCCAGAGAGGGTCGGATGTCCCGCGTGAGGAATGGTCAGCAGGTCTTGATCGTTCAGCCAAGCGTGAGCACTCGTCGAGGATCCCCGTGAAACTTCAATTTCTTGGCGCAAACAGGCAGGTCACAGGGTCGCAGTATTACCTGCGGGTGGGACAAACTCGTCTCCTAATTGACTGCGGCATGTTCCAAGAAAGACAGTATCTTGATCGCAACTGGGAACCCCTCCCTGTTCCCCCCAGAGAAATTGATGCACTCCTTCTCACACACGCCCATTTGGATCATTGCGGCCTGATCCCCAAATTGGTTCGCGACGGCTTCCGCGGAAAGATTTACACCACGGCGGCCTCGGCCGATCTTGCCGAGATTATCCTCCGCGATTCAGCCCATATCCAGGTGGAAGATGCCGCCTACAAAAAGAAGCGCCACCGTAAGGAAGGTCGCACCGGCAAACATCCGGAAATTCCCCTCTATGATGAAACCGATGTGGAGCGGGCCTTGCCGTATTTCCAGCCGATTCCTTATCACGAACCCATTCAGTTAAACGGAGTCACCGCACGCTTTTTGGATGCGGGCCACGTGCTTGGCTCCGCATTTCTCGTGCTTGATGCGGTCGAGAACGGTCGGCGACGGCGGATTGTATTTTCCGGGGATCTCGGCATGCGAGACCGCCCTATTCTCAGGGATCCCGAAACCATCGACCAGGTTGACTATCTCATCATAGAGTCCACCTACGGTGATCGGGAACACGATCACGGTCCGAGCGTCATGGAGCAGCTTACGCGGGTGGTCAAAGAAACCTCGGCCCGAGGAGGCCATGTTGTGATTCCCGTTTTCGCCCTCGAACGGGCACAGGAACTCCTCTTTTACTTCAGTCGCCTCTACCGTGAAGGCAAACTCCCGCCCTTGCCGATTTTTCTGGACAGCCCAATGGCAGTACGTATCACCGAGGTGTTTCGACGCCATCGAGAATGCCTCGATGAAGAGACGCAAGCCCTGATTGACGCGGACGAATCACCGTTCAGTTTTCCCAACCTGCATCTTGTTTCCACAGTGGAGGAATCGAAACAGATCAACACCATGACCGTTCCCTCTGTCATCATGGCGACATCGGGAATGTGCACGGCAGGGCGAATCAAGTTTCACCTGCGGCACAATATCGTGCGGCCGGAATCGACAATCCTATTCGTGGGCTACCAGGCAAGGGGAACACTGGGACGGCAAATACTTGACGGTAACCCTCAGGTTCGAATCCACGGCAAAGAGTGGCCGACTCGTGCCCGCATCGAGCAAATCCACGGTCTTTCTGGACATGCTGATCGTCCTGCCCTGCTGAGCTGGCTCTCGGAAATCAAGCAACCCCCAAAATCGGTGTTCATTACCCACGGTGAAGAAAACGCGTCGCTCTCTTTCGCCGAGACGCTCCGCAGTCGGTTCGGATGGCGAGCAAGCGTGCCAGAATACATGGACGAGGTGGAGCTGGAATAGAGCAAATTTCCCACGGGGACGTTTTTCTCCGCCGTGGAAAATCAACTCATCAGCCGACGAGGTCCTTCGCCCCCTTGAGGTCAACTTGGGGAAACCGCCAGCCCCCCAAACCGGCGCACCCGTCGCGCATAATCACGGATGGCTTGCCGCAGCAGGTTTTCATCAAAATCTGGCCAACAGACGTCGGTCACCCAGAGCTCTGCGTAACTGATCTGCCAAAGCAAAAAATTACTGACTCGCAATTCGCCGGCTGTCCGAATCAACAAATCAGGATCAGGCATCCCGGCCGTGTAGAGATGGGCAGAGAAGGTTGCTTCGTCGATGTCGTTCGGGCTGAGCTGTCCTTCAGCCACCTTGGCCGCGATTGCACGGACTGCGTCGAGAATCTCCGCACGCCCTCCATAGTTAACTGCCAGACACAGACACAGCCCGGTCTGATCAGCCGTCATTTCGACTGTTTTATCGATCTCCCGCTGAACATGAGAGGGAATCCCTTCCCGCTTTCCGATAACCACCACACGCACGTTGTTTTCCAGAAAAGTTTGACGTTCTTCAACGATGTATTGCTCCAGCAACCTTAGGAGAAAGTCGAGCTCGCTTTTGGGCCTTTTCCAGTTTTCGCTGGATAGGCAATAAAGTGTCAGATATTCAATGCCGAGCCGGACGCACTCTTCCACGGTACGCCTAACGGCAGCGACACCATGGCGGTGCCCTTCAATCCGCGGGAGACCCCGGCGTTGGGCCCAGCGCCCGTTTCCATCCATGATCGCCGCTATGTGGCGCGGTCGCTTTTCGGGCGGGACCTCAAAGTTAGAATCGCTTTTGCCTGGCGATGATTTCATGGAGCACCCACCTCGGTCAAAAGACCCAAATTTCGGACATTGACTTGCTCACGCTGAGAACTGCTCGGCGCGGCAAAGATCCAGAGATCCCTCTGACCCAGATTTTCTCTCCTCGCACGCTCATTTTGCCGATTGGAGATTTCAACGCCTAGAGCGACTGCCGGTTAGTTCGCCGAAAATACGCTACTGACAAAAAATCGTTTCCTCGCGATCAGGTCCTACTGAGATAATCTCAACCGGTCTTCCCACCAGTTCGGCGATCCGGTCGACGTATGCACGGGCAGCTTTCGGAAGCTCCGCCAACCGCCGGATGCCGCGAAGCTCCTGCTCCCAACCGGGAAGTGTTTCATAGACTGGCCGGACGCGACGCAACTGTTCGGTGTGGCTGGGAAATCGATCGATCCTTTCGGCGTCCAATTCGTAAGCGACGCAAATTTTGACTTCAGGAAGTGTGCTCAACACATCTAAAAGCATGATGGCCAGGCTGTCCACACCGCTCAGTCTTGCGGTGTAGCGAACCGCCACGGCGTCAAACCACCCACAGCGCCGCGGCCGCCGGGTTACTGTGCCGTATTCGTTACCGCGATCGCGAATCAGTTGGCCAATTTCGTTGTTCTGCTCGGTAGGAAAGGGCCCGCCGCCCACCCGCGTTGTGTACGCCTTAATGACCCCAACAACTCTGGTGATATATTTGGCAGGCAGGCCTGACCCAGCGGAAATCCCAACCCCCGAGCTGTTACTACTCGTCACATAGGGGAAGGTACCGTGGTCGATATCGAGAAGGGCCCCCTGCGCACCTTCGAGAAGAATCTTTTTCCCGTTTTCAGCAGCGTCGAGCAAAAACGCGGTTGTGTCCGTCACATGGGGCCGAAGTTCTTCCGCATAGGTCGCGTATTCCCGGTACACAGCTTCCCCATCAAGGGCGGGCGAGTCCGGCGACAATCCGAGCGGAATGAGGGCTTTGGCCTTGCTCGCCGCGATGGCCAGGAGCCGTTCTTTCAAGCCCGGCTCAAAAAAATCGCCTACCCGTACCGCGAGGGAGCGCCCCACCTTGTCTCGGTAGCACGGCCCAATTCCGCGCAAGGTCGTACCAATTGCCTCTCCCCCGGGACATTCGTTGAGGATCCGGTCCTCTTCGATGTGCCAGGGGAGAATGACGTGCGCTCGGTCGCTGAGCATCAGATTGTCACCAATAGATACCCCCTGAGCCCGGAGACTGGCAATTTCTTCACAGAGCGTTTTGAAATTGACGACCACACCGGCAGCAATGACACATGTCACGTGGGGGCGAAAAATTCCGCTTGGCACGAGCGAGAGCTTGAACGTTTTTCCACCCGTCACCACGGTGTGCCCGGCGTTTGCTCCCCCCTGATAGCGGACCACGATATCGTGTTCTTCAGTGAGAAGATCGACAATCTTCCCCTTGGCCTCATCCCCCCACTGAAGTCCAATGACGGCGGTAGCACTCACGGTTAAAGTGTCCTTTTCTCGTCAGAACGCGACGTTCGGATTCTGGGTTACAAGCTCCTTGGCTGTAGCCGGCACCCGATGACTCGGATTTCAGCCGTTGGCAAAACCCAAATCATGCAGTCTAACCCCGAGGGAAAGCCTTCGTCAAGCATGTGGGACACCGGAGTCCCCCCGGCTATTTTCCTGCTGAAAACCGGCACTCACCTAGACAACGCCTTGGGCAGGGGCAAGCTTCAGCCTGGAGGGACCTGCTTGTCAGGTCCGCCGCTCAAGGTCGGATCCTCCATTTCGAATCGTCGGGCACGACAAGCGTGCCCCTCCGAAACATCCCTTGGAGGGACCCGCTTGTCGGGTCCGTGGTTTGACGTTCGATCATCCATTCCCTCTCGCCGGGGACTGAAGTCCCGCGCGGAAAGCGGAGCTAAAGCCCCGCAGTCCCCATATGGAGTTGGCCCGCGCACGACAAGCGTGCCCCTCCGGGTTCGACGGACCCCGTGGAAGGCGTCCCACGGCTGCAATACCGCCTAAGAACTGTCCTCGCAGGCATCTCCAAACATTCCATGTTAACAAATTCTTAACAATTCCTTAACAAATGCCTAACAGAGTGCCTTTAAAATCAAGGCAAACGTGGCCACGACCGCAGTGCACAACAAGAGTAAAGGAAAGGCGCGGTAGGGACGCAAGCTCCGCGGATGCGACTCTGCGGTCAGAAGTGAGGTTTAACGAGGTACTGTGGATGAAACTCTTCGGCACCCAAAGGAAACCAGTTATGACGATGAGACGATTACTTGCAGCACGCTGGTTGGCCAGACTGACGCTGGCCGTTTACGGTATCTGGGCGTTTCATGCGGCTTGTTTCGCGCAGATACAGGTAGATCCCAAACTTCCGGATTATAAACCCGTTCAGGGTGTGTCCGGTAACCTGAAAAGTGTTGGTTCGGACACCATGAACATCCTCATGACCCTTTGGGCCGAGGGATTCCGCCGTTATTATCCTAACGTGCAGATTGAGATCGAAGGAAAAGGCTCATCGACGGCACCGCCCGCCTTAATCGCGGGCACATCGCAATTTGGGCCGATGAGTCGCCCCATGAAAGAAGCCGAGATCGATCAATTTGAGGCCAAGTTCGGTTACAAGCCAACGGCTCTGTCCACGGCCATCGATATGCTGGCAGTTTATGTGCATAGGGACAATCCCATTAAAGGATTGACTCTCCAGCAGGTGGACGCCATTTTCTCAAAGACTCGTCGTGGCGGTTATCCCACGGATATCCGAACCTGGGGCCAGTTGGGCCTGACTGGAGATTGGGCTTCCCATCCGATAAGTCTTTACGGCCGAAACTCGGCATCGGGAACCTACGGATTCTTCAAAGAACACGCCCTATTCGGCGGCGATTTCAAAGATGAGGTCAAGGAACAGCCTGGTAGCTCCTCGGTGGTTCAAGGGGTTGCGAGCGATCGCTATGCCATCGGATACAGCGGGATTGGGTACAAGACCGCAGACGTGCGAGCACTCCCTCTCGCTGCCAAACAGGGAGCACCCTTCGTCCCCGCGGAACCAGAGCATGCCTACACGGGGGATTATCCCCTTGCCCGGTTTCTCTACGTGTACGTGAACTATAAGCAAGGAACCCAACTCGACCCCCTTCGGGCTGAGTTCATCAAGTATATCTTCAGCAAGCAAGGGCAGAATGACGTCATTCGTGCCGGTTACTATCCCGTGCCGGCTGTCTTCGCTCGAAAAACACTTCAGGCTGTGGGGCTACCCGTCGACTTTTGATCTCGTGGAGTGAAAAACGATAAATGAGTATTTTGAGGATTACCCGTGAGCGATTGACCTTGGTGTGCTGGTCCGTCCGCAGGACAGTTGACGATTCAGGGCAGGGGCGCCGACAGGAGGCCCCTGCCCTGCCATACAGCCACGAGTTGACTGTAGAAGAAATGTGCAGTACTCGGCAAAATCAGCACATATTATTAGGCTATTTCCTCGTGGTTTAGCCCGTGCGAGGTGACCTCAGTACAGAAGACGCAGACGAGAAATTTCATCCATCAAGCCACATTTATGAATCACATCGTGGGCATTGTCATTTGGGCGAGTGTGAAGGAGCATGATGGATAGTGCGTCGAGGCGAAGAACTCGCATAGTCCACTCAATCGATCGAATCGCGGCCTGGATTATTTCCCTCGGAGGCGTCAGCACAATTGTCGCCGTTCTGGGGGTTTTTGTCTTTCTGGTCTGGAGTGTGCTCCCACTTTTCCGGCCTGCATCTTTAACTCACCAGGCAGTCGTGCGACTCACCATGGAGCGGCCGACTGCGGGCTCAAGGGCTGCAAGAACGGCCGGCGAACTGCCGAGTTCCGAGGAGCCGCAACAAGAGCTCCAGAGCAGGCAGACTCGCCATGAATCACTTGACGACGCCCTGTCTTCAAATCCTGTGGCATTCGGTGTGGATGAGTCCGTTTCCGTGCTCTGGGGTATCTCGCGAACGGGTATCCTTTCCGTCTGGGAGTTGGGTCAAGGACGGATGGTTCACCAGATTCCATTAAGTGAATCGGAAAACATCGTCTGCGCCACGGTGGATGCTCGACGACGATCATTTGTGCTGGGAACGCAGGACGGCAAACTGTTGCTGGGAAGTTTCGCGATCCAAATAACTTCCGTCCCTGAGGAGGAAGTACCCGCGCAAATCAGATCTCATCGGCCGAGCCCGGCCGCTGAGACCAAGGTAGTCGTCGAGGGCGACGCCGCCTGGTGGACTGCCGGGCAGGGGCTCTGGCGAAATTCGCGTGTCTCGGTTTCGCGGGAAGACCCGGTCGTCCTTGGTGATCGGGCCGTGGTCCTGGTGGACTCTTCTTTCCGCGGTGAAACCCGACTTCTCACCGCCCTCACTGAGGATAGAGTTCTCCACGTGGGAACCTCAGAAAAGAAGCTTAACTTTCTGACAGGCGAGGAAACGGTGACCTTTTCCGGAGGTTCCCTGGGATTGGACGCGGAGCTCGGAGAGAGTTTTCCGAGTTATCTCTGCATGTCGGGGGTTGGCGATTCGGTTTACCTCCTGTGGCAAGACGGCCGACTCCTCCGCGTTGACACCCGTGTGGTGGATGCCCCACAGGTCGCAGAAAGACTCCGAGTCACTCGCGGAAACGATACCATTACAGCATTCGGTCAACTCATCGGAAAGAACACCCTTCTCATCGGAACCCGCGATGGTGAGGTCTCTGCCTGGTTTCCCATTAAACCCGAAAATGCTAAGACTTCCGATGGCGTCCAGCTTGTGCAGGGACATATCTTTCGCAAAGGGCCGGCCGCGGCTGTGTGCTTCGGTCCCTCCCAGCGGAGTCGTCTCTTCTCCGTGGCGTACTCCGACGGAACGGTGAGAGTCTTTCAGGCCACAAGCGAGCAGCTCGTCGCGGAAGATAGGTTTGTTGCAGAGGTAACTGCGTCATCCGCTCATGGTTCTAAACCACTCTCTGCCGCAAGGAACGCCGCAAAACTTTGGGAGACACACATTTCGGCTGTGGCGATTGGCCCCAAAGAAGACGCCCTCATCGCAGTCGAAAAGCACCAGGCCCAACTCTGGCGGCTTGCCGCCCCTCATGCCGGTATCACGCTCCGCTCTGTTTTTGGACGGGTTTGGTACGAGGGGTACCCAAAACCTGAGTTTGTCTGGCAATCATCGAGCGGTACAGACGACTTTGAGCCCAAGTACAGTCTCACTCCACTCATTTTCGGAACTATCAAGGCCACCGTATTCGCCCTTCTTTTTGCCGTGCCACTGGCGTTCCTGGCCGCCGTTTATACCAGCGAGGTGCTGCACAAGAGCGTGCGGGCGTATGTCAAGCCCAGCCTGGAACTGATGGCGGGCCTGCCCAGCGTGGTGCTGGGTTTTCTGGCGGCACTTGTGTTTGCCCCCTGGGTGGAAACACGCCTTCCCCAGGTTCTAGCCGTGTTCTACACAGTACCATTCGCGCTCCTGCTGGGCGGACACCTTCTTCGGGTTCTGCCGAGGTCCTGGCAGTTCGTCGCGGCGCGGTACCGGTTCTGGACAATCCTAGTGGCCTGCGCGGTGGGCATTGCCCTGGCCAACTACGCCGGCCCACTGGCTGAAAAGGCCTTTTTTCACGGGGATATCAAGGCATGGCTGAACGGGAGGGTAGGCGCGGGAACACCTGGCTGGGCGTTTGTGTTGTTGCCTCTCGCGGGCGTATTCGTGGCGATGACCCAGATCTTGTGGATTGGGCCAACTCTTGAAAGATTTCTGCCACTTGCTTCTCGTCAATTTTGGGCATGGATCAAGCTCGGCTTATTTCTGCTCGGCGTCGTGGCAGCCTTCTTTGCCAGTTTCCTTCTGGGGTGGCTTTTGACGCATGTCTTGGGCATCGACCCACGTGGATTGTTTCTTGGTACCTACGTGCAGCGGAATGCCTTCGTCGTCGGTTTCGTGATGGGTTTTGCGATCATCCCCATCGTTTACACGATCGCCGACGATGCTCTGACGGCTGTACCGGATCACCTCCGTGCTGCTTCCCTTGGCGCCGGTGCCACGCCCTGGCAAACCGCTCTCCGGGTGGTTATTCCGACCGCCATGAGTGGACTTTTCTCTGCCCTCATGATTGGGCTGGGGCGGGCTGCTGGGGAAACAATGATCGTCCTGATGGCCGCCGGAAACACGCCCATCATGGACTGGAATATATTCAGCGGTTTCCGCACGTTGTCGGCCAACATCGCGGTGGAATTGCCCGAGGCGGTCCAGTACAGCACGCACTACCGGATGCTGTTCCTGGCCGGGCTTTGTCTGTTTGTTATCACGTTTATCGTCAATACCGTGGCCGAGCTCGTCCGTCTACGGTTCCGCAAGAAGGCATTTCAATTGTGATTTCAGACCGCTTCCATCACGGAAACCTGGATGGCTTAACGGTTCCAATTCGATGACACAGGTTATAACTTCGAGAAACACAAGAATTTCTCGTGAACCGCCCGCCTTGCGGGACAGCCCCGCACGATTGCTCTCGGCCTATGCCGAGCCCTCTCTGTGGCTGACTGGCGGCGCGCTGGTCATCGCACTCACGATGATGTTCGGTTTGCTGGCCCTCATCCTGGTAGAAGGGACGCGGACCTTCTGGCCCCTTCGTGTCGTTCGGTGGGAACTGCCGGATCGCGTGGTGATGGGTGAAATCACTCGAAGCGAATGGTTTCGTCCAGACCCTCAATCCATCCAGAACATGTCACCGGAACTACAAAAATCCTTCCAGGAATATACGGATAAGCACAAAGGCTGGGTTCTGCGGTACCTGGTGAGAACAGGTAATTACGAACTCACCAATGAACACTTCCAGTGGGTGTCGGCGCCTGAGATTCTCCTGGGTAAGACCACCTGGCCCGACTGGGTTATTGTTTTGGAACGGATGGCATGGGGACGGTTTTATGGAATTCCCGTGGCTTTCGTGATCGATGGTCAGCCCCAGGTCACCACGCCCTCCGAGGCATGGGAAAACTTTCTTCACTGGCATCCAGAGGTACGCCGCCGGTTCAGGGTGATCAGGCGATTGGAAACTCGGGTCCTTGGCGACATCAATCACGATCTTGAGTCTGCCCGTCTGCGTCTGCGCTCTGTGGAACTGGAAGAAGGTAAGCAATCCCCGCGGTATCGCCGCTTGGAGGCAGAGGTTGCTCAGGCAGAAAAGAAATTAAACGAACGTTACGAATCGGTGCGGCAGGAAATTGAGCGCCTGCGAGCTGAGAACGCTCGGTATGCCATTCGCCTGAAAACGGCCGATGGTCAGGAGAAAGACATCGCTCTGGCGGACATTGTTCGCGCGTATCCGGCAAACCAACTTGACCTGATTGCGCGATGCCAGGTTTACCTGAGCCGGGTCTGGGAGTTTTTAACAGACGAACCACGAGAGGCCAACACCGAAGGTGGAATCTTTCCGGCGATTTTTGGGACAGCATTTCTAACGCTCTTGATGACCATCGCTGTTGTGCCCATGGGAGTGCTGGCGGCACTTTACCTGCGGGAGTATGCCAAAGGCGGCGTGATCGTCAGTGGTTTACGGATTGCCATCAACAATTTGGCGGGAGTACCCAGCATCGTCTTTGGCGTGTTTGGTCTTGGATTTTTCTGCTACCTGGTCGGCGGATCGATCGATAGCATTTTCTTCCAGGCTCGGCTCCCCAACCCGACTTTTGGCACCGGGGGAATTCTCTGGGCATCTCTTACGCTTGCGCTGCTCACGCTCCCGGTAGTCATTGTGGCCACTGAAGAGGCACTGGCCGCAGTTCCTCGATCTGTCCGCGAGGGCTCCTATGCCTGTGGTGCTACCCGCTGGCAGACGCTGCGTCGGGTGGTTATACCCCAAGCGTTTCCAGGAATCCTCACCGGCACGATTTTGGCCATGGCTCGTGGCGCGGGAGAAGTGGCTCCACTCATGCTGACCGGCGCTGTCAAACTGGCTCCGGAGTTGCCCATCGATCATCGCTTCCCCTACATTCACCTGCAGCGGAGTTTTATGCACCTGGGTTTCCACATTTATGACCTCGGTTTTCAAAGTCCCAACAGCGAAGCCGCCAAGCCGATGGTATTCTCCACAACACTGGTGTTGATTTTGCTTATTCTGGCACTCAACCTGTGGGCGTTCGCACTGCGTGCGCGGTTACGGCGGGCCTCACGCGTCTTGCATTTATGATGAAGCGTGGCTTTACTAAGATGAGCTACTGGCAAACTTTTGTGCCGATAAACTCCGGCCGTAAGGTTGCCGCTTTGCGAGAGAAGAAAGAGTCGCAACTGGCCAGTCTGGCCAGTAATCCGTTTATTGAGCGCGTGTCTCCCATGGATTCCAAGTCTGCACCGTCATCTGCGGAAACAACCTCAACTCGGCTAAGCTCGGCCGTAAAAGTTCAGCCCCCCAACTCCCAAGTACGAGCGAGCCGTGACGGAAAACCGCTTTCCTTCGAAGAATCGCTGTTGCAGGGCGCGTCGCGATTGGCAGCGATCGCCCGAGGTGAACCTTTTGAAAGCGAAATCCATCCGCAGGTTCTGGCAGAGCCCGCCGTCCTTGAAATAGACCATTTCAGCCTCTGGTACGGGAAAAAACAGACCCTCTTCGACATTTCCATGAATATCCCGAAAGGGAAGGTAACCGCCATCATCGGTCCCAGTGGATGCGGCAAATCCACGCTGATCCGCTGCGTCAACCGCATGAATGATCTGATTGATGATGTGCGTACGGAAGGAGATATCCGGTTGGATGGCGTCTCGGTATTTGATCCTACCGTGGATGTGACCCAAATCCGCAAGCGGGCAGGCATGGTGTTTCAGAAGCCCAATCCCTTCCCCATGAGCATTTTTGAGAACGTCGTCTATCCGCTGCGGATTCAGGGCATCCGAAATCGGCAGTACCTTCAGGAACAATGTGAGCGGTGCCTCCGGGCGGCCGCACTTTGGGATGAGGTCAAGGATCATCTCAATCAAAACGCCCTCCAGCTTTCCGGCGGGCAGCAGCAGCGTCTGTGCATCGCCCGAGCTTTGGCAGGCAACCCGGAAGTGCTGTTATTGGACGAGCCCTGCTCGGCACTCGATCCCATCGCGACGAACAAGATTGAAGATCTCATCCGAGAACTCGCTGGGGAATATACCGTGGTCATCGTGACTCACAATATGCAGCAGGCCGCCCGGGTGAGTGATTACACGGCTCTGCTCTATTTGGGTCGTCTTATCGAATACGGCCCGACCCCAGACATCTTCAGTGCCCCACGGTTGCCGGAGACGGAAGCGTATGTGACGGGACGGTTTGGATAAGGTTCGTCCCCATTGGAGGGGAAATCCTTCGGAGGGGCACGCTCGTCGTGCCCGCCGAAACCCGATGGGTGATTTAACGTGGCAAAGCGGACCTGACAAGCAGGCCCCTCTAAAAGCGGACCTGATAATCCACTGCCTCCGGAGCGAATCTCGCTCCCACACGAAACGGCACGAAGGTCCGGGGCGCCGTTGGCGGAGGAAAACTGGTGATCAGGCAACCAGGCGCCAAATTGGCAGAGACGGCGCGCCGGTTTACAATCGAACAGTGTGGCCATCGCGGAAATGTCATTTACCACTCAAAACACGCAGAGAATTGAGGAGCCCGCGTGATGTGCTTGTGGCTGGCGGTTATCAATCTGGGGGAAAGCTTGCTCATCGCTGAAGAGGCGAGCGGGGGAGGCAGTCCAGCATGGGCACCGGGATATCTCGTGGTCATCCTGGCCACAGTTTTCGTGATGATGATCGCCCTGGCCCCGAGTCGCAGGTCCGACAAAGTCAAGGGAATTGAGTTTAAGGGCACATCCTGGGGTAAAGTCGTGACGTCAGAAACAGAAAAGAAGAAGGCGCCGGAGGGCCCTCCGCCCGGCGTCTTTGCTCCTGCTCAGATGGCGAAAAAGCGCGGGTGAGCTCGTCGGGTCTCCTCGCCGTACCTGCCCAACGGGCCCTGGCAGCCGTGTCCCGGTGGTTGCCGTTGTGCATTCCTCGTGAATTGGGCTCCGCACCTGCGATCCGCCGGGCTGCGTCGGATAGTTGGCCGCACACAGCGGGAGTGCAGTTGGAGGCTCTCGGCCGCTGTGGGAAGAGATTTCGAGCTGGCCGTTACCGGCGTTCCACGTGTGTTTCCGTCGTCGGTTGAGATGTTCTTTCCAGAAATTTGGGCGGCCCAATCCGGAACGTATGCGATTGTGCCCCCAGAAACTCCGCGATCGCCCGAACCACTGTCCGCTGCTCTTCCTCGGTCAGATAGGGAAAAATGGGGAGAGCCAGCACCTCTCGGCTGGCCAGAAATGTTTCCGGCAGGTCGGTGGGAGCGTAGCCCAAGAATTGAAAGCATTCCTGCTCGTGCAGGCCAAGCGGATAATAGATTTCGGTCCCGATTCCCTGTTCTTGGAGGTACTTGCGAAGAGCGTCACGCTGTCCGTTGCGCACCCGAACGACGTACTGATTCCACACGTGGCGCCCTTCCACGGTTCTCTCCGGCAAAACAATGTGCCGTTCCAAACCGGCTTCCAAAAAGAGCGCGGTGTAACGTTGGGCAATTTCCTGGCGACAGGCCACCCAATCCTCCAGATGGCGAAATTTGACCAGGAGAACGGCTGCTTGAAAGGCGTCCATCCGGCTGTTGATACCAATTTTATGATGATAGTACCGCGGATGCATTCCGTGGACGCGGAGGATGCGAAGCTGATCGCTGAGCTGCCCATCGTTGGTGGTCAACATTCCACCGTCGCCCATCCCGCCCAAATTCTTGGTGGGATAGAAGCTGAGACATCCAATTCGGCCCAGCGAGCCGACGCGTTTTCCGCGGTACTCCGCCCCAATCGACTGGGCGGCATCTTCGACGACGGTTATGCCGAAGCGTTCCGCCAGTTCCAAAATCGGCGTCATGTCGGCCGCCTGACCGAAAAGATGAACGGGTATGATGGCTTTGGTATTCTTCCTGATCAATCGCGCTACGTGCTCGGGCGATATGTTGTACGATCGCGGGTCAATGTCAGCGAAGACTGGCTTGGCTCCAAGCCGTGCGACGGCACTGGCAGTTGCAAAAAAAGTGAAACTCGGGACGATCACCTCGTCCCCCGGCCCGATGTTGAGAGCCATCATCGCAAGCAGCAGAGCATCACTGCCCGAAGCACAGGCAATGGCATACCGGCAATGACAGTACTCGGCAAGGGCCTGTTCAAGGGTCTCCACCTCGGGGCCGAGAACAAACACTCCAGAATCGACGACCCTCGCCAGCGCTGCCACAATCTCGTCCCGCAGAGGCGCCTGGGCACGACCGAGGTCGAGAAAGGGGACCATGCGTCGGGGGTGCGACGAGGCTTCCGTGCTCTCCATTGGCCGAGGAGTTGGTGCCATGTGATTTCCTTCTTCGCTCACCGTCCGTGGGTGTCTCTCCAGATGTCCCAACATCCGTCAACTTGGACGCACCATCGGAAGTAGCGTAGATTGATTGCTTGAAAACAGTCAAGATCAATTTCAGGGGAATGAGAACATAAGAAGCTGAGACTACCGATCTCGACGCGCTCACCTTGGAATAAAGCTCCGTCAGTCAGATCGGTTAAGCCACCATTTTGATCCAGACATCGCACTTTGGGAATCGCAGTCATGTTTCGCCTGTCTCGATTGAGGTTACCTTTCGTGCTTCTCACTTTTTGGGCTGTCACGACTGTTCCAATTGCCCTGATATGGTTACTCACGAGTCCGGCCACCCATGAGCAGCTCGTGAACATGTGGATCGAAGAGCGGGCGCACTATCTTGCCCGGACCATTCTTCCAGACGAAACGGCGAAACAGATGACGGACCTCCAAGCCCTGACCAACGTCTTGCGTCAAAAGGCCGGCGCTTTGGAACTCCAGCTTGCGATTTTCGACGCAGGCGGACGTGTCCTGGTAGCCACAACGCCGGGAATTACCCGTGCCGCCACGGAGCCGTCGGAGGTCCAACTGTGCCGGAACTCGGGACGCCCGGTGTTTCGGTGGCAGGAGGTTCGGTCGGGCGGCCATCTCCGCTGGGTGGCGGCTTTTCCCGTAACCGCGCTTTCCGCGCCCGCCGTGCTATGGCTCGAGCAAGAGATTCCTTTGAGTTCGGCAAATCTGTCAGGCACGATTCTCTGGAGCGGCTTGCGAAGTATCGGTTGGGGGAGCCTCCTGGGTGCTATGGGATGGTTGGTCGTAGGCCTCTGGGTCGACAGAGTCCTTGCTGGGCTCTCGCCCGAAAAGCTGGTCAAGGAGCGTGGGCCATCCGTGCCACGATGGTACCCGCAGGAAATTGTGCAACTGGCGCAACAGTGGCGGGACTACACGGTTCAGCGTGAAAATGAGCGTAAAAGGCTTCGCCAAATTCAGGCTGAGTTGGAGGCCGTTCTGGAACATCTTGCCGACGGAATCCTCATCCTGGATCGAGAGGGAAGGGGACAGAAGTGGAACCAGCAGGCGGCTCAGCTCCTTCGTTTCCCACCCCATCTGTCTCCCGGCCAGCTCATCCTCTCCGAGCGAATTCGACACCCGGCCTTTCCACCGTGGTGGCAACGGGTCCTTTCCGGCGAGGCTTCGCCACCGCTTCGGCTTACTCACGAATTCCCTGAACAACACCTCGAACTAAGAGCCGTGCCGCTTCGCTTTGATGACAGCGGGGATGTGCACTTTCTGGTGGTCGTTCGGGATGTTACGCGAACCGAAGTGCTTGACCGGGTGCGCCGAGACTTCGTCGCCAATGTCAGTCACGAATTGAAAACTCCACTCACCACCATGAAAGGTTTTCTCGAAACATTGCTCGACGGTGCGATCGAAGAGCCGGACCAAGCCCGACACTTCACGCAGATCGTCTTCGAACAAACCGAGCGACTGGAACGAATTGTCAACGATCTTTTGGTGCTCACACGATTGGACAGTGCAACGGATCAGCCTCTTGAACGCCAGCAGGTTAAGGCCAGCGCCCTGATACAAGGGGCAATTGAGCAGTGCCAGCTTGCCGCGGAAAGAAAGAACATGACCTTGAAAGCGGAGATTGTGACAGATCCCGACCTCGATGTTAACCCCCGCCTGTTCCAGATGGCGATTGTCAATCTGATCGACAATGCGATCAAGTACAGCGATCCCGGAAAAACGATCACAGTTCGGGTAGAAATGCAAGATAAAGAGATTCTCTTTTCCGTGATTGATGAGGGATGGGGCATTGAAAGCCGGCACCTTCCCCGCATCTTCGAGCGTTTTTACTGTGTGGACCCCGGGAGAAGCCGCGAACTCGGCGGGACAGGGCTGGGCCTCTCCATCGTCAAACACGTGGCGCAGGTGCACGGAGGATACGTGACGGTCACAAGCGAAGTTGGCCGAGGAAGCACCTTCACCATCCACCTGCCGAAATGAGCCGCGGCAGAAATCCCGATCGAGCATTACTCGGGGGGAGTTTTTTCCTCATCCCCGTCCTCGGCCTCGGCCACCCTCTTCTGGTGCCGCTGTTCCCACCATTCTGCAACGGTGATTCCCGCCACGAGGATCGCGCCCACAATCGCCACAAGGATCACTAAGTCCCACAGTCCCCGCCAGATTCTTTCGTGTTCGATAAAGTCTCTCTCAAATCGCGGCATCGGCCCATCGACTCCCGTGCGGAGGACGCGAAAATAATTATAGACTACCGCGGGGGGAACCCTGTGCAGATCGGGCAGTGAGGGCATGGTTCTATACAGATAGAGCATACCCAGCACGGCCAGCAAGATGAGTCCCAGGCCCAGCCATCGAAAACCGGTGACCCAGCCTGCCAGAGGACTGTAGGAGGCCTGTTCGCTAGTTCCAGCGACTGCGACCCGGGTTTCCTGTCGTAAGAGTTCCCCCCAAGAAGGCACGGTCACCTGACGGCCGCACTGGCAGACAAGGGTGGTTCCCGACTGGCCCGCGGAAACAGAGACTTTCCGTCCGCACTCGCAAGCAATTTCGTACTGTCTGTTCATGGCCCTATATTTTTCCGGGGGAAATTGTCATAATTCTAGGAAAGATGCGTGGGAGAACGTATACTTTTCAACAGACCTTTTGCGAACTGGCCGGACCTGTCTCGTGCGGCCGGGAGGACCCACGTCAAAATTGCGTCTTTAATCGAGTATAAATTGTTGACATCGTTCGGTACACACTTTGGCCTGTGTCCAAGCCGTCGCACTCATTGAAAGCAAGGTGGCACCAAAGCGTTCACATTTTTCTGTATGTTGCGACATGCAGGTGAGAAGAATTACCATGGTAGTGCAGATCCTTACAGCACATTCAGGCGGGGCGCAGCGTCTGTGGGAGGAGTTGTAGAGATGGACAATCTACTCGGTGACAACCTGCGGCGCCTCATGTCTCAGCTCGGGCTCACCATCAATGAGGTGGCGGAACGCACCAAATTGGACAAACGGACAATCCGGGGAATTCTCGAGGGAAGCAAACGGCCCCATCCTCGGACGATCGGCCAACTGGCACAGGGGCTGGGGGTCCCCGTGGACGAACTGTTTATCGACCCCACGCGCCTTCTCTATCGCCGTTTCGATCGTCAAACAAATCCCATTGTGGAGCGCGTCATCCAGGCCCATCCAGAGTTGTTTCAGGATTGGACAACCGCTGAATTTGAGGAGCTCTACAGCCGGTTCGGCACTGGTGGCGCACTCACCGAGGAAGGGGTCATCGCCGTAGCCAAGAAAACGAACCGACGACGCGACCTCGAGCGAAAGCTGGCCATTCTCCTGGAAACCAACCAGGCTGAGGTCATCGAGGGGATCATCAATCTGCTCTACGAAAAGGTGCGTGCCCATCCCCCATCAACTGCGGGATCATCACCCAGCCAACGCACCTAGCGTGATTCCCCTCGCCGATTGACTGGGTGGACGGGGACTTTTTCAGAGCACACCCATTCGAGAAAGCACTGATCACGCGGCTGCCGTCTGTTCCGCGTGAAATCACATGTCAGCACGTTTCGCTTTCCATTCCTTCGGCGATTGCGACCCCTTGCCCGCCATTTGCGGCGCACAGTTCGCGAAGTTTCTGGATCCCTATCCGGTGACAGAAATCCCCCAGCGTCTCGCCGTTCTGCCGGTGCTGAGCAAATAGCGTCAGTACTGGCCTAAGGGTAGGGATAATTTCCCCCAACGGCACGGTGTCCAGGTACAACTCTCCGAGCCGATCGCCCAGTAATCGCCCACCTAAATAAATCGCATATTTGTTAACCGTTCGTCCAACCAACCCGATATCGGCGTTGTACGGCCGGGCGCATCCATTGGGGCAGCCGGTCATCCGCACGGTGAACCGCTCGTTTTCCAGCCCCAGCCGCACTAGTTCAACCTCGAGTTGGTCGATCAGCCCCGGCAGAACGCGCTCGCTCTCGGTGACCGCCAGCGGACAGGTCGGAAGGGCCACACAGGCCATTGACCAGCGTCTGACCTGCGAGATTTCTTCGCTCAAAGGTACGCCGTGTTCGCGGAGAATTCCTTCCAATTCCGGCCGAACGTTTTCCGCCAGGTCGCAAAAGAGAATGCTTTGATGGGCTGTAAACCGAATCCCTGGCTGGAATCTCTGGCAGATTTCGCGAATCGCACTCTTCAATCGAAAGCCGTCGCGATCCAGAATCCGCCCATTCTCCACATTCAATCCGTAAAACCACTTGCCGTCGCCCTGGTTGTGCCACCCGATGTGATCGTCAAATCCGCGAACACTTACCGGCAGCGGATCTCGGATGGACCGACCGTAATACTGTTCCAGCGTCTGTCGGAACCAATCGATGCCACGGTCGGCAATCAAGTACTTGAGGCGTGCCCGCTTCCGGTCTCCCCGCTCGCCGAAATCGCGGAAGATCTTCACCACCGCTTCGGCAATCGGAATAACCTCGTCCTTACTGATGAACCCCACCGGTTTGGCAAGGGCCGGAAAAGTATTCTTGTTACTGGGGGTTACTCCAAGGGATCCCCCGGCCAAGACGTTGAAGCCGGCAATCCGGCCGTCCTCCACGATCGCCACGAAGCCGAGGTCATTCGCGTAAACGTCAACGCAGTTATCATCCAGCAGTCCCAACGCTATCTTAAATTTGCGAGGAAGATAGGTCTTACCATAAATCGGCTCAACTTCCTCCGGATCGGCCTGGCCGCCGACAAGTTCCTTCTCCTGAGTCTCGGGATCGGTCAGCCAAATCTGGTGGTACGCTGGGGTTCGAGGCAGCAAGTGTCGGGTCACAGCCCGTGCCAACTCCTGGAGTTCCTCGCGAACCCCATCGTGTCGCAAGGGGGCGGGACAGCAGATGACGTTCCGAACCACGTCCCCGCAGGCGCCCAGCGTGGTCATCTGGACCTCATTGATCCGTTGGATCGCCTCCCGCAGATTCCGCTTCAAAACCCCATGCAGTTGCAGGTCCTGGCGGTCCGTGATTCGCGCCGTGGCGTTGCCCAGCTCGTCGCACAGATCGAGTTGCGCGAGCAATTGTTGCCAGGTAAGCACACCACCCGGCACCTTCACGCGCACCATCATGATGTACGTTTTCCCTTCCCGCCGTCTGTCGCGGTCGTCCTGCTGATAGGTCCCATGGTGTTTGAGGACCTGGACTGCTTTCTCGCTAAATGCGGGTTGATCGTTGAAAACTTCCTCGGCCAGTATGCGGTAGAGAAACTGACTGGCTTCCTTGACTTCCTCAACACCGCTCCGTTTCCGCTCGGGCTTTTGCTGGGGAGAATCACTCATACCACGTGGATCCTTGCTTGACTTGCAAATGAGATTTAGTGTCAAATTCGCCGTTGGCTCATTCCCAACTCAAATCGTCACTAATATGAGCAATTTACTGCATCATTATATATCCAGACTGACGAGCGGGGCAATCCCAAAATCGCAGGGGCTCCACCAGAGAAAATTTACCTAATTTGTTACTTTTAGCCATTACCTCACTGGCAAGGGCGGCAATCGAGTGCCAAATTCTGCCCTCCCCGACACCCCCTGCAATGGCGAGGTCATAGGAACGAAATACTTCCCAAGGAACGTCGGACTAACAAAACACTTCCGAAATCGGTCGGCAGGAATGAAGCTTTGCCCATCCGACGTTGTGGCATTTCTTTTTTGCGGCGGGGAGAATCAAAGAATGCATTTTACGAGTTCATCGAGAGCCATCCTTCCCAGACGGGACACCCAAGGACGAAGCGTTTGATAGCCGGTTAACCGACCTTGCATGCTCAGCAGCGATAGACGTGCGATTCAGCTCCGACTTGTCGCATTCGGGCTCGGCATCCTTTGCTGGCTCCTGGCGATCCATACCTACCGGGCGTTAAAAGGTGATGCGAGTCTGCCCGTTCTGGTGACGGTCTCCTGCCGGAAACCTCTCGAGCGCGGGATCATCGAACTTTTCCAGATTACCCGCAGTAACGCGGCCATCCCGGTGTGTCTCGAATTTCCCCGGCATTCGCGAGATCACCAAGACGCAATTCGTCCATCCAGCGCGTTCGGCCAACAGGGTTTCCAAAAATTTGCCCTCGATGGTTTGGAAAGCTCTTTGCCGCCTACCAATGAACCGGTCAGCTTAAAAGGGGTACCGGACAAAAGGGCCATCCCGGCCTGGTGGACCGCACCAGCAATGAGTGAGCAGGAGTGGCAGTGGACGATTAAGGGATCCTGGGTCCGGTCACTTCGCTTACAGGTATTAGCGGGATCTCATCGAGACATTGAGAGCGTGCTCATTGTTTGCGGGAGCACGTCACTTCGAATTCCGGGAAATAAACTCACATGGGAGCGGAACAACGTTGCCCAACCGATTGTCGGGCACGATCCACCGGCTCACCAGGAGTTCTTCACGTGCAACTTGCCGTGGGGTGCGGATTGCTCACGTTCCATCCTGCCGCGGTTCAGCGGTCTTTGGAATTATCCCGGCGACTTCGGCCTGATATGCCATATTTTCGCAAGTTTTGCGCAGCATCCGAGCACGTGGTTCTTTGTCCTTTGGGGAATCATAGCCCTGGGTGGGCTTTACGTGAGGAAAGCCAGAAATACGCCAGACGAGGGCGTTCCGCGCGAAAATGCTACTCCAAGAGCTGATTCCGTGCGAGGCGGCCCGCTGTGGGGAACAGGAGGGTTTCTCCTGGTCGTGCTGGCTGCCACGTATCTTGAGACGCGCGACCCTCGCTATTTCCTACAGGACGACAACTTTGCCATCTTCTACCCCGCCATCAGCCGGGCGTGCGAAATCGCAGCCATCGGTCAATTTCCTCAATGGGCAACTCACCAGTTTCTGGGCATGCCCCTGGCTGAACTGGGAACCTTTGCACTCACGTATCCTCCCACGTATCTGGCGTACTTTTTTTCTCGGGACGTGTTAGGTGATCCAACCTGGTTTGTCGATGTCTTTTGCTGGTCCCACCTTTTCCTGGGATACTGGGCGTTCTTCTGGCTGTTGCGTCAGGAGGCGGTCATTCCTCCTCTTGGCATGTGTGCATCGGCGTGCTGGTCCCTGTGTGGATACGCCCTGATCGCTTGTCGTTCCTGGTATTACATGTCCCCAGTGTTCCTCTTCGTCCCATTGCTGGCCCTTCAACTTCGCAAACTGGAAAGCGTTCAAGAGCCGTTTGCCCATTTCAAACTCCAAATCTGGAGATGGATTCTCGCCACGGGTGTTCTTGCAGGACTTTTCTATCATGCGGGAAATGCCCAAATGTGGCTGTACACAATCCAGTTGCTGGGTGCGGCGATTTTTGTGCGGGGTGTGGTGTGCCGGTGGTCTGTTCGCCGCTGGGCGATATTGGTCTCAGCCGCGCTCGTCGCGAGCGCCGTGGCCGCTCCGCTTCTCGTTCCGCAACTCCTTGTGGTTTCGCAGGTGCAACGTCCCCCGGGGCCTCACGAAGGCATTTTCGACGGCCTGCTATGTCTCATCCTTCCGTATCCGCTTGCGCAAGCGCCGAGCCCCTGCAATTGGGCCGATCCTACTAATCCCCATCACGGACAGTTTTACTTTGCCGGCGGTGTATTCACGCTCCTGTGGCTGGGATGTGTCACCTGGTACGGTCTTCAAGTCCGCAAGGCCGCTTCTTTCCTCGCATCGTTTTGGCAGTTGATCGCCGTCCTCGCTTTGGTACTTGCCCTGGGGAATGTCGGCGGGTTGTGGTGGCTTCAGTCGCGTCTTCCGATCATCGGGCAGGCATACCACCCGTTCAAGTATCTTCCCTTCTTCCACCTGGGATCGCTTGTGGTAGGGGCGAAGTTTTGGCAGTACATTTTCATCGAACGAAATGGCCAGAGACCCTGCACACTCAGCAACACCTCGCCGGAACAGCGTCAAGCGCTGTGGATCACGATAGGCATGACACTTGTCTTGCTTATGTGGCACGTGTTCCTTGCCGACACGTGTTTTTACCAGTATGGCGACAGAGACTATCGTCCTCTTCCGCCGCGACTGGCAGAACTTTTGGCCCCGGGCAACTGCGCAGCCCGAATCGCCCCCATAACGCCGTTCCGCTCCCCGGCCGAGAACTTCGTATGGGGATTGGGCCTGGACTTTCCGATGGTGTACGGCATAGAGTCCCTTGACGGCTACAGCGAATTCGTCCGCCAGACGAATGAGTACCGCCGCGTACTTGACGGTTTGACCACCGCGCCTTTGCAGACGCTTCAGAAATACGGCGTTCAGTATGTGGTGCTTCATCGAACGGCCGCTCATCCGGTTCGCAGCCCAAGTTGGGACGCCCGCTGGGCCGAAACGCAAAGTTTGTTCGACGACTTCCGCATCCGTGCGTGGTGCCACAGCCAACGACCGGCATATTTCGATGAATTCGTAGCCGTGTTCCCGGTGGAAGATGCCGATCCCCCGGCCTTCTGGGAAGAGCCTGGGCTCGAGCAGGCTGCCGTCTGCTCACAATCTGCGCGGCTCACTCGGGCGGTCGCAAAGGAAAAGGACCCTGTGGACAATGTGCATCCGCGCCGTCGGCCAGCCAAATTTCGTTGCCCGAGTGGTGCGGTCCTTGTGGTGGACTGTGAGGATAAACCGGAAGGTGGACGACTCGTGCTCAATTATCTTTGGCGGAAGGGATTGGTGGCAACAGCCGACGGCCATTCCCTGCCAATTGGGTCCGACTTGTGGGGACGAACTGTGGTCTCCGTTCCCGCGGGAACTCGTGAGGTGCGGGTTTCGTATCAGTCGCCCTGGAAAGGCGGCATTTTGGGAGGGCTCTGCCTCTTGCTTATGGCCATTTTCGCAGCCACGGCCGCGGTAACGCCTCCCATCAGACGAAGCGACAGCAAGCGATCACAATGAAGTTCGTCCGCCGTGGGGCGGTGTTGCTCAGTGGTCGGGGCAATTCATGAATCGGTCGTACTGAAATCGTCGGGTGATGCTTGACGGGCTGGACGGGCGATTCATGAATCGCCCCTACCGTGGTTGGCTGAGAAGGGCAGCAATCCGTATCAGTTTGTCAGGCCCCTGCTGAGCCTCTCTCACGCTTAGCCAGAAACGTCACGGGCCTGTTCGACCGGCTGGCCACGCAAATCGGCCGATCCTTTTATCCGGAACGCAAATTTTGCCCAACGGGTGTGCGGAGACCGGCAGCGTCGCGGGCTCCCCAGTCTGCCTCGGGCGCGTCATAATAGGTCAATTACGCTGGCATAGATTGGCATCGGATCAACACCGCAGCAGGAGAAAACAATCACCCATGCCCTGGTTTTATGAGCGAGCTTCGCAGATTGAGTGGCCCCGTATTCGCGAACTGATGGAACGGGCGTTGGATGAGGCCCGGGCGAGAATTTGCCGCTCTCCCAGGCGAGTTCTCCTTCTTCCGCCCGACATCACACGCATGCACTCCGGTGCGGGCAAAATGACCGAGATGCTCTATCAAATGCTGGCCAAGGACGCCGACGTGCATGTCATCCCCACATTGGGCCAGCATGAGCCGCACAGTCGCGAACAGAACGCCCGCATGTTTGGAAGCATCCCCCATGAACGGATTCACGCCCATCATTGGATTGACACCGTCGTCCCCGTGGGCGAGGTCCCTGCCGAATTTGTTAAGGAGGTCAGCCGAGGTGCGGCAGACTGGGCGATTCCCATCGATCTGAACACGATGCTCATGCGGGAAAAGTGGGATTTAATCATCAACATTGGGCACGTCGTTCCCCACGAAGTGTTGGGATTCGCCAATCACAACAAGAACTACTTCATTGGTCTGGCGGGAAAGCGGACCATTTGTGCCTCGCACATTGCGGCGGCCTGTTGTGGAATAGAAAACAATCTGGGAACGCTCATCACGCCGGTTCGGGCGTGTTTTAACAAAGCAGAGGAAGATTTCCTCGGTTCGCTGCCGGACTTTTACATCCAAATTGTCATGGCCCGCAATCCAGAGGATCAGCTTGTTCACACGGGCATCTACGTGGGCGATGATTTGGACACCTATTTGATGGCGGCGCGGCAGTCCCGCGAAGAGAACATCAAGGTGTTTGAAGAACCGCTTCAAAAAGTTGTGTGCTACATGCAGGAGGACGAATTCGTCAGCACCTGGGTAGCGAACAAGGCGATCTATCGTACCCGGATGGTCATGGCCGATGGCGGCGAACTCATTATCATCGCCCCCGGCCTGAAACGATTTGGTGAACAGGAAGAAGTGGATCGATTAATCCGAAAATATGGGTACGTCGGAACCAAGCGGATTATGGAGCTGTATCGAACGAACGCGGATCTCCAGGACCTTGCCCATGCCGCGGCCCACCTCATTCATGGTTCCTCGGAAGGCCGTTTCACCATCACCTATGCCCCCGGCCATTTGACGCGTGAGGAAATCGAGGGGGTGAATTTCAAGTACGCGGATCTCCAAGAGACGCTTCGCCGCTATCCGATTGACAAGCTCCGCGAGGGGTGGAATACAACCCCAGACGGCGAGACGATTTATTACATTCCTACACCTTCTGCCGGTCTTTGGGCCACTCGCAAGAAACTTTACGAACGGCCGCCCGGATTCGAATGTTGACCCCGAGGCGGTGCCGGTACCGGGCTTTGTAGCGGGCATACACCCCGATTCAGCAATTGATTTTTCGGGATCTATGGTAACCCGCCGTGATCTATTTTGTGGGCAAAGCCCGCCTACCGTCGGGTTACGGCCGGAAAATATGCTATACTCTTCACAGAAAACCTATGCGGCGCAACTAAACCGCCTTCGTCTTTTCAGGTTCGAGTCATTTTCCAGCGAGGTTTGCTTGTGGCGCACGGCGAAAAGTCCCCAATGCGCTCGTCTTCACCAGATAAAGGGAACGGTGTTTCGCGGGGCACGCACCTTTCGCCGGCTGGAGCGCGCACCCCTTCTGCCGTCGCACCGCGTCGCAGGCTGGTCTGGGTGGAAGTGCTGGCCGTTTTTCTGGGAATTCTCCCTGCCTTTTTTATCGGCCTCCTCGCAAGTTCCCATACGCACTGGAGCCAGTGGCTTGAGAAGCTGGGAATGGGCGAAGCCTGGGGGGCGTCACACTCCCGCCCAGCCCCGGCCGCCAAATGGCTGGGCAATGGCGAAGCCGATTTTGGGGACTTTTGCGTCCGCGTTTACGATCCAGCCAGCGGCCTGATTCGCGAAGCCAGCTTTCAATTCCGGGTAGTGACCACCTTCGACGATCCCGACAGTTTTGGCCGATTTATCCAGTCCTTCGGCCAAGTCATCCGAGACGAGGTTCTCGTGACCGTTCGGGCAACCAGTCCCTCTGAACTCCAGGAGGTGGACTATTTGGCGAGAAAAGTCGTCACCCGAATCAACCGCCTGCTCGGGCAACCTGTGCTGAAAACCGCCCGCATCGAAAATTTCTCCCTTGCCGAACGGGCCATTTCCAAAGGTGGGGGCGAGTCCGAATCCAGTCCCTAACCTCGTCGGTCTTCTTTGCCGATCCCTCAGACACGCAACCTGATTCCCGCCGTTTCGCAGCGATCTTCCAAATTGTGAGTCGCTTCTGCTTTTGCCAGACGTGTTCGTCGCGGCGCTTGACCGAAGCCAGACAGTTACCAAGGGAGTAACAAAACCACAGACCACCCGCTCGATCGCATCATTGAAATGGGTTTTCGCCCACCGGAGGAGTCGGAGCTGGAGTTGCGGGTTGCGGCTGGGCCTGGGGCTGAGCCTGCGCTGGCTTGGGCGGCTGTTTGGGGGGTTGCGTAACAGGCACCATATGTTTAATGGGCTGGGTCAATCTGCTTTCTCGCAGGCACTGAATCAGGCCCTGTTCGTTGGCGAGATAGATTCGGTCGGTCTGCGAATTCATGTATCGAAGCGGGTAACGTGTCACATCAAACTGTCCCTGCCGGGAACCAGTTTGGATATCCATGATGACCAACTGGTTGATCCCATCGATTCCGTAAACGCGCTGGTCGCTCGCAGCCACAAACTGTCTGATTCCGCGACTGAACCAAACCAACTCACCCGTGGTGGCCTTCACGCGATAAAGCCCACCGGTTTGTGTCGAAAAGTAGAGGTCATCCCCCACAAGGGCTGGTGATTGATTGATGGGCTCGCCCGTGGAAAAACGCCACAAAACCTTGCCGTCGTATTCCCTTAAGGCGTGGATGAATCCGTTGGTGGTGGCCACAAATAACATCCGGTTGGGATCGTTGGAGAGCGTCGGATCACCGGGACGGATACAGGGAGGCGCGACGATATCTCCGTTGGTCTGCAAAAAGTACTGAACCTGGAATCGCAATTCTGCACGCACATCCAATTCCGCCACGAAAAGCAATCCCTGGTCAGTCGGCCAGGCCACCCGTTCCCGATTGGAATCCGCATAGGTGAGCCGAGGCTCCACAAGAGCGTGCCCCCAGGACATCACAAATAACCCCGGTCTCTGCTTCGTGGAAAGGCGGAGTTCCTCTTTTCCCACCGGTTGGGCGGTCACGGTAGCTTCAGGCGGAAGTGTTTCCGTTTCGGCTTGTGGGGAAGTCTGCTGAGCGCCCTGACCGCCGGTTCCCCGATTGTTGCTCGTCGGCTGGCTGCTGCCCGTTTGCCCAGAGGTAGCTGTTTCCACAAGCGGTGTGCCGGTAGCCGCTGCCATCTCAGGCGTGGCCCATTCAAATCGGTAAGACTCGATCTTTCCGCGAATAAGCGGCACAAACACCCGAGTCGGACTCAAGGCCGGCCCCGCTCCTACAGCACCTTCGGTCTGGCGTTTCCAGAGAATGACCCCGGTGTATCTGTTCAGGATATAGATCGTACTCCCATTCACCACCGCGACCAGATGTTCACTAGCCGTCGGTTTCAAGGTGAGCAAATCGGGACTCCCGACAGTTGTTGCCCACAAGGAACGACCGGTCTCGGCGTCGAACGCCTGGAGCACGGCTGTGTCGGTCACGACAAACAGTGTCCCTCGATCCAATAGCCAGCTCGTCATCCTACCGACACTGGGATCCATCTGCACCTGGTTGAACCAGGCGAGTTCCAAACCGTACGGAGCCAGTTGCTGGGGCCGAATGAGATCTGGCGCCACCGCCTCGGAGTTTCGGGGACCGGATAAACTTCCCAGCAGAAGAGCTGCCATCATCAGGCACAGTCGGGCACGTTTCATCGCGCGTTGCGTCATCTCTCTGCCTCGTATGTCGATCTGGCGTTCAACGTCAGGTGCGTCCTTACGACAACCGAAAAGCTGCCACACCCCGCCCGCTCCCCGCTGACGGCGTTCGCTATCCCAGGACAGCAGAGCGGGAGCCCGCATACCAGCAATCCGTGCGGAATGCATCGCCTGTCCGGCTATTATCCATGATAATTAGGCAGTTTGGAAAAGAAACGCTCTTTTTCTGGGATGTTTTTTGACAGCTATTGGCCCGCGCCCTGAATGTACTTTGTTCCCAAAGTTTATTCACTTTTGACAGAGCCCTTGGGCACGAGTTTGGGCCCGGCGTGCAAAATGCGCTGGTTGTCCGGCCCCCGAGACCACGCCGAACCTGAGCGTACCGAGATTCACAGAGGGACGATTCACGAATTGTGCCCACCACACGTCCGATATAGCCAAATGGTTTGGGCAGGGGCAATTCACGAAGTGCCCCCAGCCTGACCCAAATGTTGCGACACCCTGGCCGACCTTCACACCTGATGGCCCGCCACAAAACGAAACTCGCCGGCTGTTCCAGGTTTTCGTGCATCGGTTATAAAAGATGAGCCTCTGCGGTAGAATGCCAGATAGTCGACGCTCTTCCGGACCTTGGAGCGGATTCCCGACTTACCCGCCACAATGGGGGCCAGTTGGTCGGCTAAAGGAGGATCAGCCATACCGGAGTTTCGCGCTATGACAGACCCGCGGAAGTTCAAGTCCCCTGAAGAAATCATCCTGGGGTATCTCAACTTCTCGGATGGTGTTCGGGATCCCCAGTTTTTTCAGGCATGGAATGCGCTTTTTCTTTCACTGGGCCTGACAGAATCGGCCAACAGGGAAGCCGACAGCCAACCACCGCGACTTGAGAAACTCCGGGAACACCTCGTTCGCAGCAGTGAGGAACTCGCGGAACAGAACGCCGCATTTTCCGACCTGACCCGAGCTCAATTCGTGCTCAATTTTCTTTTTGACACGGTCATGCCGGCGTACCGTGATTTTCACCGGGATCTGTTAAGCCACTGGAGTGCCGACGATTATTGTCATCCGTTTCTGCTTGCGCGATTCTGCGAGGGGATTCTGGCAACCCTCGCCAGCACGGAGGGTGAACCCTGCGTTTCTGACACCCTGGTGAAGGCCACCCTCAAGCAACTTAACGATTATCTGGGGTACCGGCCGGTAGCCGTTCTCGAAGGTGACCGTCGGTGCAAACCTTACGATCATGAGTATGTCTGTGCGGTCCCGCTTTGGGTGAGGGGAGCCGGGGCTGCCGTGGGGCGGTATCAGGCGCTGATCGAAACGGCCCTCAATATCCTGCGAGAAACTCCTGAAGAGTTGCGGCGGGCAGCGCTTTTCGACCTGGAACAACTCGAGGAAATCGTGCTTGATCCTCGCGGGTATGATATGGATCACCCGGTCCAACAGCGGCCGAATTACCTCTATGGATTGTGGGACCCTCACAAGCTCAACAGGCGGGGCTACTACTGCCGGTTCGTGCTCCATGACGCCCACCTCGAAAGTGTTTTATCACGCGTCGCAGAAGCGGACCCGGCGGATCGTGAAGAGCGCCTGTTCGAAGCGGCGGCCGTCCTTGCCGGGACCACTCTCATGGCCTCCGGTATCTGCGGTGACCGGCCAGGCGGTATCCTTTCGACCGTGCAAATCGACCGCTGGCTGCAGGGTATCGCCAGGCTTCGTGATCAGTTTTACGTGGATCTGTTGAACCGCTGTAGCGGAGCAAGGCGGACCCGATTGGAGGAAGAGGCACGCCAGCTTCGACAGCCTTTTGGTGGAACCCGGCAGGCGCTGAACCAACGATTGTCGGCGTATCGATCCCAGGAGTTATGTGCCGCTGCGTGGGCATACTGCTTCGCGCGAATGGGGGCAATCCAGGAGGCCCGCCGTTGGATGCACCGAATCCACTCAGGTGCCGCCCGCATCCGCTGTGAAATTCGATGTCAGCTCAGCGAATGCGAGTGGCTTCTGCGACGCGGGCGAATCAAGGAATCGGCTACTCGCTTGGCTGAGGCAGTCGATCTGCTTCACCGCGCTATCGCCTGTGGAGCAGTAATTGATCCCTGGTGCATTCTGGGATTCGGTGGCCTGTTTCCCATTTTCGAACATACCCGGGATTCGATTTACGACCATCGTGTGGACCAGTTGATCGGTCTCATGAAGGAACTGTTCCAGCAGTTTGCTGCACTGCGGCGAGAGGCTGCCGCTTCCGGTGATCTCGAACTGGACGCCCGGATCGCCCAACAGGCAAGAGCGCTGGCGGAATGGTGGGACCAATTCGGAACCACCGCCATCTCGGATATTAACAGTTTTGTGGCGCATGAAGAATGCGAAGCTTCCGAGCAGGTGGCGGGCGTTATTCACGACTGGCGACAGCAACCGGGCCAAGCCCACAATCTCGCGTTCTGGCGCGAACATGCTGAATCGCTCCGATCGGCGATCAGCTACGGGCTCCTCGTCGATACCCTTGTCCAGCACGGCGATCTGAGAGCTGCGATGGCTCTTCTGGTGCATTGGGCCTCCCGGGCACACGAAGTCGGATTGGGAAGCGGCGAAATTTCGTTCCAGGTCATTGTCCTCCGGTGGTTTCAGGCTTTTTGGAAACAGGAGAAAAACCCCCACCATCGATGGGATCAAACCCGGAAATTCTTGGACTTTCTGGAAGCCAATGCGGAAGACTTTTTTCGCGTGCCGAAACTCTCTGAACTGCTCGGACGGACGGAGCGCCAGGCCGCTGCCCTCCCCGGAGAAGAGGAGCCCGAGGGCGGAATGGAAGACCTCTTTGAAGCGGCTTACGAGGGCGTCGTATTCCGCGATAGTGCCGATGACGGCCATGAAGGGTCGATCGTGGATGACGACATTCCCACCGACTTTGGCCTGGCCGCTGTCCACAACGAGATTTTTGACCGCTGTAATTTTCTCAGCGCCATAATGCTGATCCGCTTTGATTCACTCCTCGGAACTCTCTATCAACTCCCCGAGGATGAATTCACCGGCGAAACTCTGATCAACTGGTATCGCCACAGCTATCGCGTGCAACAGGACCTTCTTCAACTGGCTGAGGATTTGCGGCGGTTTCCGGTACCTCCTCCGGGCACCTCGTTGGACAGCATGATTGAATTTGAACGCCGGAGGAACATTCGCGAAACGCTTCTGGAACGTGCCCTCCATGCAGCGCTGGACATTGCGAACCTGAGATTTCTGATCAGGGCCGCCATGGGAGATCGTTTCCCGACCGAACCAACGGTCCGCGACGAATGGGAGGACGTGTATTCTGGTCTTCTTCGCTCCGTCCTCTTCTCACAGCCCGAAATCTTTGAGGAGAGTCTCGAAAAAATTCCTGCCCTGGTCAACGAAAGACCGGTGCTCTATCAGCCCATCACCCGCGGTGGGTCACCAAAAACTTATTTCGAAGCCCGCGTTCTCCATCGTTCTCTCGGATTGTTGGTTTACCTGGCATCCCGGGCAGGTTGGGTTCTACCGGCGCTCAGCGTTGTCAGTTTTGTCAAAAGTGCCGAGCAATCCCAGGTGGAAAGTGGTGGAAAAGTTTCGGAAATCGAACGGCTGTTTGAGGCCCTCGCCGAGGGCATCATGGCAGCACTGGTGGCTGCACCTCAAAATCCAAGAATCTCCGCCGAAGAACACCGGCATCGCGTTCTCGAGAATTTGATCACCGTCGCACAGGTGCTTGCCGATTTCTGGATGGCCCTGTCTCAGGAAATTTACCTTTCCACTTTAGAAACCACGCCGTTTCAAAAACAGTGGCGAGACCTTCGCAAGTTTATCATGGACTATGGCCAGGCCATATTTACTCCCACGTTCATGGCCCAGGCGAACCTGCGCGGTGTCCTGACCACCGGCCCAATACGCTGGCTCGAAGCGGCGATTGAATCCGACGAACCTCAGTTTCAGAAGCTGTGCGACGATGTGCGGTCGGGAGAACTCCCGCTGGCCAAGGCTGGCGAATACCTTCGCCTGATTATCGAGAGCGTTTTAGAGAATTACGAGGACTATCTTGACTATAACAGCATGACCGTCCAGTCCGACTATGGTCAAAATCTTTACATTCTTCTGGAGTTTCTTAAAGTCAAGGCAGAGTTCCTGCGGCGTCAGTGGATGCTCAAACCCTTTATTGTTGCCCATCGTGTCCTGCTCCTTCATGAACAATGGGAGCTCGCCGAAGCCTGGGAAAATGAACTGGCAACCCAGTTCCGTGGCTGGGACGAGGTCTTCCTCAAAAAGTACGAGCGGCTGCGCAAAATGCATGGTATTCATCTAGCCGGCTTGCATGAACTTTTGAAAGGTGGCTGTCTGCGACCACTGCAGGAGGCCCATATCGCGGCACTCGTCCGTCCAGCCATGCGGGAGCTTTCTATCGGACAACCAGGCCAACATTTTGAACAATTCACGCAACGTGCTGAAAAACTAAAGTCGTTTCACATTCCATTCGGTTACAGACGGCCGGACTGGATGGAAGACCTTGAACAGGCAATCGACCGGGCGGAAATCGATCTGGAAGTGCTTGAACGCCCCTGGGAGTGGGCAAGGCCAGCGTGGCAGGCGGGAGCTTTTCCGGTCGCAAAATCGGACGAAATTGTCAAGCAGGTCACCGACTGGGGACGGGCGATTCGTCGCGGATTCCGCGTCCTCTTCTCCTTCCCGCGAGATGAAGAATGAATTCCGCCGGCGCCAAGGACACGTTACTCTGAAATTCTGGCCAACCAAACGAACACGGCCCTCTCTCAACAATCTGGTGACTTTACACCTGAGCTGATACCCCTGAAACCATTCTTTGACGACGGGCTTCATAAAGGAGGACGGCTGCCGCTACGGAGACATTAAGGCTGTCTGCTCGCCCGAGCATCGGAATGCGGACAGATTTTACCCAACCCTGGCGCCATATCGGGCTTAGGCCTTCCGCCTCGCTGCCCAGAACAACTGCTGTGGGGCCGGTGAGGTCTTCTTCAAAGTAGGCAACGGCTCCATCCACCCGAGCGGCCACGCATTTCAATGCATGCTGTTGTAAAAACTCCAGAACTTCGGCACTGCTGGCCGCCACAACCCGCAAGCAAAAGATGGTCCCCAAGCTCGCGCGAATGGCGGCGGGATTGTACACATCACACCGTATATCTGCCGCCACAACTGCGGCAACCCCCGCGCCGTCGGCCGTGCGAATCATCGCCCCAAGGTTCCCCGGCTTTTCGATCCCTTCCACTACGAGGACAAGGGGCGCTTCTGGACCATTTTTGAGCGTGAGCTCCTTCAGGGAAAACGTGGGAGACCGCGCAATAGCGACGATTCCTTCCTCTCGCTCACCATACGCGATTTTCTCGAAGAGGCGTTTTGGCACCTCCAGGATCGTGACGTTCCGTCCGGCAAGCATCTCGACGAGTTGCCGCGCTTTTTCGGGGGCGAGAGTCGGGGAGTAAAACACCTCCTCGATGAGCACCCCCGCCTCACAGGCCCGCTCGATTTCGCGTACGCCATCGATGATGATACGGCCCGTGTTGCGTCGCTCGTCCGATTTGCGAAGGGCGATGGCCTCTTTCACACGACGGTTTTGAAAACTCTCAATCCGCAACCACATATGATTTGGCATCTTTATTCACACACTGATGTCCGAATTTAACAGCAATCGACAGTATTTCACATCCTGCCATTTCCAAATACGGCGCCCATTCGAAATACTCGAGTCCTTCGTTTATTAACAAGAGCTGTCAGTCTCCTTCGCAATCTCCACCGCACCCCTTCCACTGTATGAATTCCCATTCACAGGATGCAATCCCAACCACATAGGGACGAAACGTCTTTGTGCCCTGCGGGCGAACCCTGGGAACTCTATGACACGGGAGCCGATCACACTGAATAGCGCAATCTTGCCGCGCAGTATCCTGAATGGTTCGTTGCCGTGGCAGTGCTATAAGACGCCTGGGCTCAACGTACCCGGGTGACCATCGAGGGTATTCGCCTCCATTTTGGCAGACTGGTGGGAAGGCCTGCCGGTCATATTCACACGTAGCGACGCTCAACGTTTGGCAGACCCACGGGCTAATATGCCCCCGACACCGATCCCCGCGGCACGCAGAAACCACACCGTTTCCGCGATCCGCCGGATTGACGTCTAAATACACCAGTTGTTCATCTCTAAATTCGCCAGTGATGGCCGCGCGAGAGGGCGTGTGCAATCGAGACCGCACGTTCCAATCCTGCGGCGAGGCCGGTAACCTGTCCTCATCTTCCTGAAGCACCATACTCAGCACCGTGATCATCAGCACAGCTCCGTGATCCTGGTCCGGGACCCAGTCGCAATCGGCTGCCAAAAGGCGACAAGATACGATGCAGCGATTTAGGCGATTCGCCAAGTCAATTGCGCGAAACTTCCCCGGGGCGACAAGTTGTTATAATAGGTCACAAAACCAGTGTGCCAATATCCCTGAAAACCCAAGTAGTGGGGAACCGCCATGGCGAGGAATAAGATTTTTCTAGCGAGCCGCCAATCACAATCCGCTGTTCCTGCGGTGTCCGCTTCAAAACGTCCCTGTGAATCCGGACCTTTCTTGGTGGCGGCGTATCAACGATTCAGTGTCCTCATGTGCATGGTTTTAGTGGCGAACGTCAACCGCTTTGTTCTGGGCGAGCAGCAACCCCGGTACAGCGTGACGGAAACCGACGACCGAATCACTGTGGTGACGCCCCATTTGGAGTTGGCCATTCAAAAAAGAGGCTACGTGAGTGGGATCGCCGCACAGTCGTTTGTGGATCGAAAGACGGGATTCAGGGACGCCGGCTTCGGTTTGGATATCGTGGACTGGCTCATGGAGCCCGGCTCGGATGAGTCATACCGAAACACGCTGCCGCCCGACTTGGTCTATCAGTTTAATAATCTCTATCATGGTCAAATTCCCAAGCGATCTATCGAAGGTCCGCAAATTTGCACCAAGGCCGGAGAACTGCATCCTCGGGTTGTTCGCGGGAAGGACTTTGTCGCGATCCAGCAGGAATTCCAATACTATTTGGCGGCACCAGGGAAAAACGCGGGTTCTCTATGGCGTCAGTGGATTGTTATACCCTGTGATACCAGGTACGTGTTTACTATGGATAGTGTGGAAACTGTCAACGATAGTCCCGCGTTATTCCTCCGCATTGATATGCCCGGCCATATCCGACACAAGAACGGTGATACATTCGACCTTATTTACTTGAGTTACTTCGGTTTTATTCCTGCGAAAGAATTCTTTGAGGACTTTCCACCGGATGCCCGTTTCCGATACTTCCGTGGAGAGCAACCGCTACCTGATCGCTTCATCCGCGCCTACCGACTGCGCAACCCCGAGACGGGTGCCCAAGGGCCGTGGTTGGCGGGAATGACCCTTGATCCCGCCGTGGTGTACGACGCCTGGTGCCACCAGCGAGGCTATGTGTGCATGATTGAAGAAATTGGTGGCTATCCGATCAAGGCCGGCCAGACCTTCAGTGCCGCGTTTATTGTCGGGTATTTCGACACGATCGGAGAGATGATTATGACCTACGATCGTTACGCCGGCGCCCGAGCGATTGAGGTGGATGAGTCCGTGCCGCAGTGGCGTCTGATGCCAACCCAATAGCGGGCCATCTCTGGATCGCTGGGGGGATCGTGACATGATCAAGGGGCAGAATGATCAAAAATCTAACCATTTCCTTGACTTCTTGTCGCGCCCCCTACGTTCACCGGCGAAAGTGCGACAAAATGAGAGGTTCAGCAAATCGTTGTGTGGGGCGAGAGATAATCGGCATCATATTCCGCAGAGATGGACTTGAAACCACGCGCCCTGTGCCGATTTGAAGCGCATCTTAGCCGCTGCGGCATACTGGACATCGATCACGACGAAGTGATGGAAAGGATCCTCGTATGAAATTGCCCATCGAATACACCACATCGCTGGTCGAAGTCTCGCACCAGGCAACTGCTATTGAGAGGGAAACCGGCGTTTTACGCGAGGACATTGCCTGGTTATGGCCGAGGTTGCTCTCATGCCGCGATCAGGTGCTTGCGGATGTCGAAAACAAGAAGAATCGTCGGCCGTCCCCGATTTTCCCGGAGCCCGTGGATTCACGGTTCTTGGACCTTCCAGAGGAGCTCCTGACGACATCGCGCTCCGAAGTTGAGCGAATGGTGGAAGTCGCGCGCAATTTCGGACAGAAAAATGATTCCGTCGTAGTGCTGGGTATTGGGGGCTCTTACATGGGTGCGCGGGCACTGTTTGAAGGGTGCTGCCATCCTCACCACAATGAACTCCCGCGGGAACAACGGAGAGGGCATCCCCGCCTCTACTTTGAGGGAAACAACCTGGACAACGACACGATGGCTGGGCTTATCGAGCTGCTGGAGAATCGCCCGGATGAAAAATGGGGCATCGTCGTCATCAGCAAAAGCGGGTCCACGATCGAGACGGCCGTCGCCTTTCGGATATTCGTGGAGGCCCTCCGGCGCCACTGCCAAAAGAAGGAGCTGTCCCTTGGGGAGCATATTTTGGTGGTGAGTCAGGAAGGAAGCAATCTGTGGCGATTATGTCAGTCCCTGGGTGTTCCAGAAGCCCACATGTTCGCGTTCCCCAACGATGTTGGGGGCCGTTTCTCCGTCCTCAGTGCGGTTGGACTGATCCCCAGTGCCGTCGTTGGTCTTGATGTAAAGAGGCTTCTGGAAGGAGCCGTGGCAGCCAATGAGGCGTTTCGGAAGAATGATCCGGCTGAGAACCTTATCCTGAAATACGTGGCGATCTGCCATCTCATGGAAATGCAGCGGGGCGCTTCCATCCGCGTACTTGCCACCTGGGGCAAGCGTCTGGAGGCCCTCGGCCTGTGGTATGATCAGCTCCTCTCGGAAAGCCTGGGAAAAAACGGGCAGGGAGCCACACCACTGACGGTTGTCAACACCCGCGATTTACACTCGCGGGGCCAACAGCATCAGGAGGGACGCCGGGACAAGTTGTTCACAAACGTCTGGCCTACCCAGGAGCGGCTTCCCACTCTTCGCATTCCCCGCTGGGATACCGACGAGGATGGGTTGAACGAGTACGCCGGCCGAACGGTCCACGAACTTCTCAACGCCGCTCGGCAAGGTACCAATCAGGCATACGCGGAGGCTTTGCGAAGAACAGCGGAGATAGTGATTCCCCAAATCGACGAACGCACGCTGGGGGCCGTATTTCAATTCCTCATGCTGGCGACTGTTACGGAAGGCTATCTGATTGGAATCAATCCCTATGGCCAGCCCGGGGTGGAGGCGTATAAACGACATATGCGGCAGTACTTGCGGAAAACCTGACGGGGTTTTTCCCGACGGGGCAGGGCAGGGGAGGGGGACTACTTTCCCACCGCGAGCCGAGGAGAGCAATCACCAAGGCCTGCAAAAACCCTCACCCTTTGCACTCAAGCTGGTCCGCCCTCTCGCTTGAGGTTGTTTTGAGCCCAAATCAACACGCGATCCCCTGGCGTGGAAGAGTGGCAGAGAAGTCGCCCGTGGGAGATTCTGCAGGAGTTTCCGACGCCTGTATAATAGTACATCGCACGTAGGCCTTAAATAACGGGCGAGACGCTTTGGTGATCGAACGACAGGTCCGCTGACCAACATCGAGGAGGTGCTGATCGAATGGCCACAGAATTGCAATGGCTAGGTCACGGCAGTTGGCTGATCCAAACGAACGGGACGCGGATTGTGCTCGATCCCTTCCTGGATGATTCACCGGTAGCTCCGGTGAAATCGCATCAGGTACAGGCTGAGTATGTTCTCGTGTCGCACGGACATTTCGACCACATTGCCGATGCCGAGAAGATCGCCAAGGCGAATCAGGCAACCGTCATTTCCACTTACGAAATCTGCGAATGGCTGGCCAAGCGGGGAGTGGAAAAGACCCACGGTATGAACATCGGAGGCAGTTACACCTTCCCCTTTGGCCGAGTGAAAATGACTCCCGCGGTGCATACCTCGATGCTTCCGGATGGCAGCTATGGAGGTGTGGCGGCGGGGTTTCTTCTCACCTTGCCAGAGGGAAAGGTGTATTTTGCCTGTGATACGGGCCTTTTCCTGGATATGCAACTGATCGGGCAGGAAGGGTTAACTCTCGCGGCACTCCCCATCGGCGACAATTTCACGATGGGGCCCGAAGATGCGCTCCAGGCCGTTAAATTCCTGCACCCCAAAATGGTGGTTCCAGTTCACGCCAATACCTGGCCCCTCATCGCGCAAGACGTGCACGCCTGGGCGGAACGTGTGTATAAGGAGACCGCCGTCAAGGCTGTTGTGCTGGAACCTGGCGAATCTTTGACGCTCCAATAGCACATTCCCGGTAACAGGTTGTGCGCGGTCGCGCGAACTAACAAGTTGACGGCGGCGGTGTGCGTCAAATGTTGACCGAAAGAAAGAGTACTTTTCCGCGCTCACCACTTCTGGGAAGTTCAGACCTGTGGTACACCGTCGCCATGCAACCCCGCACGGATCTGCCAGCACTGCCGGGAAGGATCGTGCTTACTGTTGAGCGGCTGACTGCTTGTCATTATGGTCAGTGGGTTTCTTGACAAAAACCCACCCGTCGCGGATGGCCACCTGGTAAGTTCGCGCGCGAAGAGAAGCCACATCCAGACACTGTCCGTCGGTCAGGCGAAACGCCCACATATGCCGGGGGCAGATGACCGCCCCTTGATAAATCTGTCCGGCGGAGAGTGAGTCGCCCATGTGCGGGCAATAATCGTCCACTGCGAAGACTTCCTCTCCTACACGAAAAAGGGCAATGTCATGGCCGTCTGCCGAAAAAAGGAATCCTGCTCCCTCTTTCAGGGAGCTGAATTCGACGGCCCGCCACCACTCCTCGTCGTGCCACTCGAAACTTCTATTCGCCACAGTCAACTCCGTGATTGAACTGGTTTTTCCAAATTGAATCAATCAGTCTGGTTTTCTCCGTCGGCTTGGCCGGAATGATCGGGTGCCGAAGGCCCAAACATTGTCCTGTCAATTGATGCCATTTCAGGCGTCACCCTCGTGCGAGCAATGACTCTCCACTAGAATGAGCCCGATCTGGCGGTGTATCGTTTAATTTTAGTGTCTTTGACAAGCAAATGTTTTTCGCCTCTTGTTCGAGACGAAGGTTACAGACATAAAGGCGAATTTCTCAAAATCACCCCGGGGAGCGATCTCGATGCGAACCAACGCTGTCAAGCGCAAGATTCTCCAAGGCCAGGTCGCGTGGGGAACGTGGATCACGTCGGCAAACTACCATGTAACGCGTGCTCTTTTGCCGCTTGGTTTTGACTGGTTGACAATCGACATGGAACATGCCGCCGTGGATTGGTCGGATGTCGCTCGTCTGGTGGGAGCCATTGCCGACAACAACGTCGTCCCGTTTATCCGGATTCCGGAGGGAACACCATTTTATCTCAAGCGTGCCCTCGACACAGGAGCATTTGGGATCATCGTGCCGATGGTGGAAACACCGGAAGAAGCACAGCGGATCGTTCGGGGAACGCGGTTCCCGCCCGATGGCGACCGCAGCGCTGGAGGAACTCTCCATTTCCTCCACTGGGCAGCCACTTTGGAAGAATATTTAGCCCAAGCAAATCAGGAAATCATGCTGGTTCTTCAAATCGAAAGTCCCCGCGGCGTCCAGAATTCCCCAGCCATTGCTTCCGTCATCGGATGTGATGCGCTGCTGGTGGGTCCCCTCGATCTGGAGACGCGTCTGCGGGCGGAATCGCCTGGGAGCGAGATCACTCGGGCCTTTGCAGAGCACGTCCAGCAGGTCATTATCGCGGGACAACGTTTCGGTCGGGTCACAGGCATTCACGCGAGAAGTCCCGAAGAAGCCCAATTTTGGGCACGGCAGGGCATGCGGCTGATCGCGGTGGGAACGGACATCACCATGCTCGCAGAACGAGCCCGCGAGTACATCGCCGCACTTTCAAACTCGCTCCCCGCTGGTTAATTGCGCGCCACTCGTGCTACATAAGCGAAGCGCCACTCACGTGGCTTTCTACGAACCCCTCCTTCGGAATACGTGGATTTCTGTAACTGTTCAGGAGGTCATGCCCTTGGTGAGCATCATAAACGCGGTCTCCAGATTGATTTCCTCTTCCTTGAACAGTTTGATCGCGTAGCCCCCTTCGAGCAAAAGACGGGGCAGTTCCCGATAGTCTTCCACACCTTTTTTGAGAGTCACATACAACCGGTTTTGACGAACGTCCACGCTTTCCACCAGTTCGTGTGAGTCGAGAAGACGGGCGGCTCCGTCCGGCTGATCCCACAATTCGATGCACAGAGTGATCTTCTCCCGAATTCGCCGCATCACTTCCTCAAGCTCTCCGCAGACCTTGAGAACGCCCTGCTCGATGATCCCCACTTTGTTGCAGATGTCAGCCAACTCGGGCAGGATGTGGCTGGAAACCATGATCGTCTTGCCCATTTGCCGGAGTCGTTTGAGGAGCTGCCGGATTTCGATGCGGGCGCGGGGATCCAAACCACTCGCCGGCTCATCGAGGATGAGGACCTGGGGATCGTGGAGCAGCACGCGGGCAAGTCCCAGACGCTGCGTCATGCCACGAGAGAGACTTGTCACCAATGCATCCCGCTTGTAGCCCAGCTCGACGAGCTCGAGCATTTCCTCACACACACGGCGACGCTTCGGCCCATTGATACGGTAAGCGGCGGCGAAGAATTCCAAGTATTCGATGACCTTCATGTCATCGTACACGCCGAAGAAATCTGGCATGTAGCCAATCAACCGGCGAATCTCTTTTGGGTGCGTATAAATGGAATGATCGCAAACGTAGGCCTCGCCCCAACTCGGCTGAAGGAGCGTCGCCAGAATTCTCATTGTGGTTGTCTTGCCCGAACCGTTCGGCCCGATAAACCCGAACAAATCCCCCTGCCTTAATTCGAGCGTCAGATGATCCACAGCCCGAATCTGGCCGTAAATCTTCGTAAGACCAACCGTTTTAACAGCGACGGGGCGATCGTTGGTGTTCGACGACTTTTCGACACTCATCGACGTTGGGGAAGTGGTCGCCACGGGGGAAGATGTTTCTCGGACCATTGTCATCACACTACGCGTGTTCTAAAACTGAAGGACGTCCTGTTTTTTCTAACTGTTATTTTTTTCGGGACTGGCCGTTTGCATCGCCGAAGTTTCGCCCGGGGAACGAAGCACGGGCAAGATAAATCGCCAGAATACGTCGTTGCTCCTCCTCATGGAAACGGGATTTTCACCATTGTCCAGTGTAACTCCAAACTCGGGCCATGGGGCTTCTGCCTCTCCTGGTGGACGCATCCGCCCGACCAACACGGCCCGTCCATTCAGAACGGCATCCGTCAGATCCAGGCTGGGCCAGTACTCGTGAGAGAGCTGCGTGTAGGCTTTCCCCCCGGCCGCCTGATAAAGCCCCATCATTCGCATGATGTAGCCGACATCACGGGATGCTTGATCGTAAGGCTGCACTTGCTGGTGTGTCTGCAGATGGGGGCCTTTCCCCTCGAAGAGAACATGTTGCCCGTTGAGCCACGAGCGTAATTCCCGGCGGTCCTCGCCGATTCCCGCTTCCCAGACCTGGCCTGGTTCCAGCGTACCGACGGGATATGCCCAGTTACCGTACACGATAACGCAATCCTCCAGTGTGATAGCTGAGCGATTGATGATCCGCCCGCGGAGCGTACCATCACGGTCTCTCAACTGCCAGTCGAGCGGCAGGTCACGGAGCTTTCCCGTCCAGATGGCCCACAGTCCCCGCGTCACCCATTGTCCTACGGGCAGCCCCTGAAAAACATGGCCATCTTCATTGACGTACGCACCCGGCAACAGCATGACGTTGGCAGGACTTTCCATCCCACCCAGGCCATGACCGGGAATGCCCAACCAACCGAACTTCACATCGTGCATGCTGATATTCGCGGGAATATCAGTCCGCAATTGTGCTCGGTATGCCGCCGGCCGCGGTGAGTATATATTGGCCCAGCAATTTCCGCGAAGCTGACCGTCCTTCAGGTCAATGTCCACGCACACAAGTTGGCGGACATGTGGAACATTTCCTTTGTGGGAAGCCAAAGCCATCCCCACCAATCCCGCCAAAAGAATCAGCGTGGGAAAAGTCACCCACGTCCACCGTCGATGTTTGCCAAGGAGCCCGCAAAGCCAGTAATCTAAAGGGCCAATGATCGCCAAGTAGAGGACCGTCAAACCGGCGACCCAGGCAAAAGGCACGAAGGGAACGCCAGGAAACACTTCCAAAGCGGCCCGCAGTTGCCCCGCCAAATCTGTGTAACCATAGTGCATCAGGGTTCGTGATTGGGCCACGCTGGCCTCCTCTTCCCGCGAGGCCTCTTCGTTACCCACCAGCCAAGCGATGAAGCGATCCCATTGAGGCCAGTCCACAAGGGCCCGATGGCTCACGTCGATCGTTACTGCGACAACGGTGCCGAGGCCCAGGCCATGTCGAATGACAAGCGGCACGTTTCCTTCCCGTACGGTGATCAGGCCGTCCTCAAGCTCGAATTGCTGAGCCACCAGCGGCGCGTCACTACGGCGGAGGATCACCGGTCGAGTGGCTTTCACCAGGCTTTCCAATCCCGTGGTCCTGCGCAAGGTGATTGCGCCGACGACAGGTCCCGGCGCAACCCAGGATAGCGGTCCTTCCTTCTCCAGCAGCGGACGGACCATCGTTCCGCCAGAAAAAACAATTTTTCCGCCCGCTTCCACCCAATGGCGCAGTGCCGACACAATCTGAGGAGAGTCGGCCAGTTCCTGGATGAAACGTGCATCATCTCCGGTGCACAGGACGACCGCACGAAAGCTCTGATACGCAAGCCAGTTCCGCGGGAGCCGTCCGACCTCGGTCACTTGGCACCAGTAATTGCCCCGCCGTGTCCAATCCCGGAAAAACCGCCCCAAGTCGCCCGGCCCAATCCACAGAAAAAGCGGCACATGGGCAGGCACAACGAGCGGGACCTCTCCATTCCCCATCGCCTTGCCGCGAAAGGTCACAGCGGCGTTTGAGCCATCCTCCCCTTTCCATCGGACTTCCAGGGAGGTGAGAGTCTGCCCGATCTGGACGAGCACCTCCACCTCTTCCTCGCCTCTCCCTCGTAATGAGACCTTCGTCAGTTCGTAGGAGCACAGATTTCCAAATCCGTCGGGCACGACGACGGCCAGTCGGCCGGTTATCTCTCGCGGGCTGCGGAGCGTGATCTTTACCGGCGTCCATAGCCCGAGTTTGTACACCCCGCCGACGCCCACTCGACACGCCACAATCTCCACCGAGGCCTCCTCGAGCTGCTGCCCCGCCGCACGATTTGTCGGGATGTTCTCAGGAGCCTCGTCCGCAAGGGCTGGGACGCCAAATAGCAAGAGTGCCAAGAGGAATCCCGGCATACACTTCAGCCGAGGAGATCTTTCATAAATGGTGCGGTAGCGCCCACTGCTGAATCGCTGTGCCATCGTCAAAATGATCCGGAACGAACGGGAAAAGCCCACGGATGTTCTTCAGTCTCTTTCAATCACGCCGAAAGATTTTGGCCGAATCTGAGTTCGGGAATGGCCGTGTTATGGTTTGCCTGAGTCGGGGCATACGCATACAAACTTCCCACATCCAGGACATCCCTGCCCATATTTCTGCCGAAGGGCCTCCGTGAGGTCCACCTCCGCCACGTTGGCGATGGTCGTCAACCAGGCGATGACGTCGGCGAATTCCTCCGCCCGTTGCTCCCGTGTCCCGTTGCGGAGGGCCTCCGCGAGCTCACCTATCTCCGCGACGAGCCACATGAAGGTTCCTTCGATCCCCCGCGCAACGTCCTTCTCATAATACATGTTACGAATAAGACGCTGAAAATCGGAAATGGTAATCTCCGCCGACGGAGTCGGTTCGGGTGTTCGACTCGGCACGTGATCTTCAGTCATCGCGATTTTGTCCAGATTTCCCAAACGGGGCCAGGTGCATGGGTATGGCTTCTAAGGATACTCAGGCGGTTTGCGGCACGCGACCCTCCAGAATCAGGGTGATAGCATGGGCCAGACCGTCTTCCTCGTGGGATGGGGCTACCCAGTGGGCGGCGGCCTTGACCTCGTCACACGCGTTTCCCATCGCAATACCCAGGCCCGCCCCGGAAATCATCGCCAAATCGTTGACATCATCGCCCACTGCACAAATTTCGCCAGGTGTTATTCCCCACTGATCGGCCACCCGACAAACTGCCGACCACTTGGTTGTTCCGCTGGGCATCATTTCGCAGAAAAACCCTTCGTAGCGGGGGCTTTTGAGGACGTTGGTGGTCAGCAGGCCCGGCAGCGTGCGGTGCAAATCCGCCGCCAAGCCCTCCATCTCCTCTCGCGTTCCCAGAGCAAAGGCAGCAAAGACATCGGGCGGGGGATCCTTTTGGAAGTCATTCCACACGCGATGACACCCAGGATTAAGCTCCAGGTAGCGGTCCAAATACCCATTTCTGGGCCCGCGAAACTCCACGTAGTAGTCGAAACCGTCGGTGAACGTGTCACCCAAAAGTGCCAGGGGAAACCCCGCCCTGCGGACAGCCTGGACCACCCTGCGCAAAAGCTGAGGGGAAAAATCGGCCCGCCATAGCGTCCTGTGGCTCTCGGTCTCCTTGATCAGCGCTCCACTGGAGCTGATAACCGGCGTGGACAACTCCAATTCCCGGGCAACGGGTACAACCCGGCTGTAACGCCGGCCCGAAGCCAGCACCACCACCATCCCCGCGCTCATGGCCGCTTGAATGGCGTGCCGGGTCCGTTCGCTTACATCGTCGGTGCTGTTGACGAGGGTCCCATCAATATCGATGGCCAGCAGCCGCAACTTTGCTCGCACCGATTTGGTCTCAAACTCGTTCTGCACGGGTATTCCTGTTATCTGTTCACGCGAATCGTCGGAAGTCTCGTTGCAGCATTTCCGCAGAGAGTCCACCGATTGGTATTTCGAGCCCTTACTCCCAGAAGGGGGGCATTGATCAACAGTTGGCCCGACCCATAGCGAGGGCTAATCCGTAAATTCCATCTTACCGCGCCCCTTGCAAAACTACACCGGAACGGTCAAGGTCGAGCGGCTCAGTACCCGTTGACCCGTTTCGAAGAAAGGCCTTGACAGAGCGTTTTCGGAGCTCGCCAGTGCCTATGCTTGCGTGCCGGCCAATTGGACCAGTTGCGCAGCGGATCGCTGATGTTCCCGTTCCAGATAAGCCCGCCCCTGCCGAATGGCAATGTGATCCCACGGAAGCAGGGCATCCGTGTCCCAACGCCGGTGGATGTATTCTTCGGGTGAAAGACCCAGCTCGTGAAAGACTTCCCACCAAATCTGGGGGTTAAATTGGTCCGTCCAGCCGTCAAATCGTGCTCCCCGGTGCCACGCCAGCTCGATGGCTTGGCCCACCCGCCAATCTCCGCGAGTTAACATTCCTTCTACAAGGCTGCCCTCGATGGCGTGGCATTTGATTTCCACGCTCCGCATTCGACACCGACGGCGCAGAAACTGGTGCGCGGCGGCGAAATACTCACGACGCTGCATCGCCTGCCACTGGTAGGGTGTGTGTGGCTTGGGGACGAAGTTCGATACGTTGGCCACCACTGTGGCGGGGCGGCCCAAATATGGCCGGGCCAATCGGGAAATCTCCTCCGCCAGGTCCACAATTCCCGCCAAATCCGCCTCGCGCTCCCCAGGAAGGCCACACAAAAAGTACAGCTTAACCCTTTGAAATCCTTTCTGGAAAGCCCGTTTGCACCCCTCAATAAGGTCCTCATTCCGGATCGGTTTGCCGATCTGCTGACGCATGTCATCCAGTGCTACCTCGGGTGCCAGTGTCAAGCCCGAATGCCTTTCCGGCGACAGGAGTTCAGTTACAACTCTCAACTGTTCATTCACCCGAAGGCTGGGAACCGAAATAGCCACGCGCACAGGATCAAACACCCTTTTGAGTTCCCGGACGAGCTGATCGAACAGGGGATAGTCGCTGGAGGACAGCGACAGCAGTGCAATCTCACTCGTGCCCGTATTGCGGTACGCCTCCCAGGCGGCCTCGACCAGTTTTTCCACAGGTCTATAACGCAGAGGGCGTTTGATCGTGGTGCTTTGGCAAAATCGGCATCGCCAGGGACAGCCCCGCATAATTTCCAGCGAAATGCGATCCTGAACGACCTCCACATAGGGCACAATTGGGGCCCGCGGCAAGGGGTACTCCGCAAACTCTGTTAAAATCGCGGGAACAATCAGTGCCGGAACAGTGTCTTCACGCGGGAAAACAGCGGCCAACCCTGTGGAGGGTTGGATCTCCCGGCGATACAGGCGCGGAACATAGGCCCAGGGAAATCGCCGCGCTAAAAGCAAAAGGGCTTCTTCGCGGGAACATGCCGTGGACCGGGCTTCCAACCAGGCGTCGCACACTGCGGGCAGGCTCTGTTCTCCATCTCCCAGAACGAAGAGGTCAATGAACCTGCTCATGGGTTCAGGATTCTGGGCGCACGGGCCTCCCGCGATGACCAGAGGATCCTCCAGATCGCGGTCCTCCGCGCGGAGAGGAATCCCGCCCAGATCGAGCACCGTCAAAACATTGGTGTAGGAAAGTTCATACTGGAGCGAAAACCCTACCACGTCAAAATGCGAAAGCGGCGTGAACGTCTCCAGCGAGTAAAGGGGCACGCCCAGCTCTCGCAATTTCCGCTCCATATCCCGTGCCGGAGCGAACACTCTCTCGCACGCCCAATCGCTCCGTCGATTCATCGCATCGTAGAGAACTTGCAGACCGTGGTGACTCATCCCAATGGAATACATGTCCGGCAGGCACAGACATAGCTTACCGCGGACTGTCCGGTGGTCTTTAACCACGGCGTTCAATTCGCCCCCCAGATACTGGGCGGGAGTCTGAACATTCGGCAAAATCCTCTGGGCCACAAGAGTTTTTAGTTCCTGGTTTATTGCCATGGACATCCCCTCATCTCTCCGTTTGAAAAATTTATGCGTGCATGAGAGCAGTGACCGACGGGGAACTTGGGCACTGCCTCCACGCATCCCCTCCTCATTTGGAACTACTCTTTCATTGTTAGGCCATGCAGGAATAAAACAAGGCGAACGGAACCAAAGGAGATCGCTCCAGTAAACGGGCAACCCGCCGCACCTGGATCGACACGACACGTCATTGGTGCTTCTCCCAAATCTGGTGTGTACACTAAAAAGTGATCTGCCGACTCCGGTCTGGTCCCTGCTCAATAGACAAGCTCGGGCTGGGGCAGCGGCCGTGACCGTGAATCAAAGTTTTTGGGAAGCGTTATGTATGGGAAGTCATATCCGCTGGTGCTCGATGACAGGGAAAGTTCTCAATCCATGGATAGCCGGTCTGGCAATTCTCGGCCTTTCGATTTGCCTTGTTGACGGTCCGGCGGCAGGGCAGGGGGGGCCTCGCGGAGCAGTCCTTTTTGACCGTCTTCGCCAGGAGATGGTCAAACGGGACATCATTGGCGGCGGCATCACGAATCCCCGCGTCATCGAGGCCATGTTTCGCGTCCCTCGACATGAATTTGTCCCACCGGACCAACGGCGGCTGGCTTACATGGATATGGCGCTACCCATCGGTTACGGGCAGACGATATCGCCGCCCTACGTCGTGGCCTTCATGACGGAGAAACTCGATCCCCAACCCACGGATCGGGTCCTTGAAATAGGCACCGGAAGCGGTTACCAGGCCGCTATCTTGAGCGGACTGGTCAAAGAAGTGTACACGATTGAGATCGTCGAACCTTTGGCACAACGGGCAGCCGGCACCCTCAAACGACTGGGCTATTCCAACGTCTTCGTGAAAGCGGGAGACGGCTACCTGGGCTGGCCAGAACACGCACCTTTCGACAAAATCATCGTGACCTGCTCCCCTGAAAACATTCCTCAGCCGCTGATCGATCAGCTTAAAGAGGGTGGGAAAATGGTCATCCCGGTGGGGGAACGCTACCAGCAGATTCTGTACCTTCTGCGAAAGGAGAACGGCAAACTCGTCAAGGAAGCACTCCAACCAACGCTGTTCGTGCCCATGACGGGCCAGGCCGAGGCCCAACGCCAGATCCAGCCTGATCCTGCAAATCCGCGGCTTGTTAATGGAGATTTCGAAGAGGAGTTGGATGAACTCGAATCCCCGCCGGGTTGGTATTACTGCAAGGAATTCGAGGTTCGCAGGGGAGGGGGTGCGCCCTCAGGTCAGGCTTACATTGCCTTCCGCAATCAGCAGCCGGGCCGACCCGCCCGCGCACTCCAGGGGTTCGCCGTGGATGGCCGGGAAGTCCGGGAACTGATGCTAACCTTCTGGGTCCGTGGTGAAAATATACGTCCTGGGCGAAGTTTGCAGGAATCGGCGGGTGTGGTGATCACGTTTTTTGGAGAAAGCAGGGCACCGGTCGGGGAAAAGGCCATCGGACCATTCCTGGGGAGCTTCCCCTGGCGAAAAGAAAGCCACCGCATTCCGGTGCCCTCGGAAGCGCGGGAAGCCATCCTTGCTATCGGAATGACGGGGGCAGTCGGGACAGTGGCTTTCGACGCCCTGGAACTCCAGCCACTCGCCACTCGCCAGAGGTAGCGGTTACACCGCTGTTCGTAAAACGCCGAAAGCCCTTACCGGACTGTCACCGAAACAAAGAAGGACGCGCGAACTGTGCGACCGCACCACAAGCTGTTTTAAAAGGCGCAGCTCACAAGCCGTGCAGGCGTGACGATTGGCAAATTTTGCGCGACCTGCTTGAATTTCGCAAGCCTTCCAGACTATCTTAGGAGAAGTGCAAGGCGCACAGGCCTCGCTGGATTCGGCTCGAGAGGTTTACATCTGCGGTGAGCGGTTACTTTCATGAAAGGAACCCTGGAAATGTCACGGATCAGTGCAAGTGCGTTGCTAGGGACAATGCTTCTGGGGTTGGCAGTTGTGCCCAACACAGCTCAGGCGTGTTGGGGATGCTGCGGCCACCGAGTTTGGTATCCTGGCCCGCTGGCGGTGGTCAGCGCATGGACACCGTGCTGGAGCGCTTACGACCTGTGTCCGCCGTGCGATGTTTGTGTGGATCCGTGCTGTGATGTGGAATGGGTGCTGGGAGTTCGTCCAGGCCCGATCCGACGGCTTCTCTTCGGTCCTTACCGATGGTATCCGGTAGTAGGTGGGGCGTGCGCGGTTTGTGGTGTTGCCCCGTGCGAGTGCGAAGCGCAAGTTTTGACCATGCCTTCCACTCCGACGCCGACACCTCAACCGGCGCCGCAGCCGACTCCTGGTGTCTCACCAGCGCCTCAACCGGCTCCGGCCACTCCCGGTCCCGCCCCGGGAGTCTCCCCCGGTGAGCCACCCATGTCGCCATCGGCGATCAATCCGACAAGTTACTCCGTGCCGCTGGCAAGCCCCAGTCCCAGTCGGGCGGACAGCGGACTGATTACCGTGTACGTGCCCGCCGAGGCCAAGGTCATCATCAACGGGATGGTGACAAAAAGCACAGGAACCCGCCGCGAATATGTCTCTTACGGTCTCGCCGAGGGGCTTCAGTACAAGTACACCATCACGGCCCAGGTGGAACGGGATGGAAAAGTTTACGAAGAAACTCGGGAAGTGATTCTTACGGCCGGGTCGAAAAAAGGCGTCGCTTTCTCCTTCCAATTTCCGTCGGAAAACCTGGCAGGAATTACTAGCGGCGACCGCCTGTGACGCCTGACTGAACTTGGCCGGACTGTTGCTCGGCCAAAGGAATTTCCCATGGCACCAGAGACATCTGGTGCCTTTTTGCTTTGTGTCTCCTGAACCATCCCCACTTTTGTAAAAGCTACGAAATGCCGCGGGCGCAAAGTTTCGTTGGGGCAATTCGTGGGGGCAATTCGTGAATTGCCGCAGCCATTTTGACCAGCCACTGCACCCAGCAGTTGGGACGGAGCCGATGAATTGGGTCATCCCAGCGTTGGGCTGTGGACCAGGCAACCCGTTCCTCCGGGCAAAGTTCCGCTCCCATCAAGCCCGCGTGGGCCTTCGGGTTCCTATTGGCGAAGGAAAAGTGGGGATGTGCCAGTTGTTCCCCGCCTCCATAGCGATCAAACCTTCGCGTAAAATGGAAAAGTTTTGTGGATCCGGTCTTCGAAAATGAGGCCCTCTAAAAGACACCCGATCGGAACGAGCCGACAGTGTTTGTCGGATCCCACGTGAAAATCTGACTTTTACCGCACGAACTGAGCGAACAATTGCCCCACTCATGGTGTCAGGTGGTGGCAGGGACATTGGTGAACTGGAAACACACGAGCCATACCGTGAAAGAGGAAGGAGGATCCATGTTTCGTTCGCTGGCCGTCGTGGGTGCCACTGGCGCTGTTGGCCGAATAATGGTCGAATTATTGGAAAAGAGCGCGCTTCAATTTGAGAATATCAAGTTTTTAGCCTCCAAGCGCTCGGTGGGCAAGACGCTCACGTTCCGGGGACGCGAGTACTCGGTCGAGGAACTCCGGCCGGAGGCCTTCGACGGCGTCGACCTGGCTGTCAGCAGCACCCCTGACGAGGTGGCGCGAGAGTTCATCCCGGAAGCCGTCAAGCGTGGTTGCGTGGTAGTGGACGAGAGCGCCGCCTGGCGAATGGACCCCGAGGTGCCTCTGGTCATCCCAGAGGTCAATCCCCACGCAGCGTTCCGCCACAAGGGGATTATTGCCAGCCCCAACTGTTCGACCACGCAGATGGTCGTGGCACTCAAGCCGCTGCACGATTATGGACGTGTCAAGCGGGTCGTGGTGAGTACCTATCAAGCGGCGAGCGGTGCCGGGGTAGGGGGGACAAAAGATCTCATCGAGGGTACTCGAGCCTACCTGGAAGATCGCCCCTATCAGTACACCACGTTTGCGCATCCCCTTGCTTTCAATCTCATTCCCCAGATCGGCTCCCCCAAACATGCGGGATACACTTCAGAAGAAATGAAAATGGTGCTGGAAACCCGCAAGATTATGGAGGATGAGAGCATCCAAATCTGCGCCACCTGTGTTCGGGTTCCGGTTGCTAACTCCCACAGTGAAACCATCCTCGTGGAAACAGAAAAGAAGATCACGGTAGAAAAGGCGAGGGAACTTTTTGCCAACTTCCCAGGAATCGTCGTCGTGGACGATTTGCCCAACAAGAAATATCCCATGCCAATGGACTGCACTGGTCGTGATGAAGTCTTCGTGGGGCGAATTCGGGAAGATCTCAGTTCACCAAACGGATTGGTGTTCTGGTGTGTGAGCGATAACCTCCGCAAAGGTGCGGCCACCAACGCCGTGCAAATCGTTGAGCTTCTGATTCGCGGTAAGCCAAACTGACAGCCCTGGGCAACAGAGGCGACACTATCCTGTTGTCATAGCAGGCCGGCGGTCGATGTAGGTTTGACGAATCACGTGGTGCACCGAGACAGCACAGTGCAGGGCGCGGACGACGCGGTACGCTGCATCAGGCTTACCCTTGCGTATGATGGCTCGCACTATCTGGGCTGGCAAAAGCAGCCCCAGGGAAAAACCATCCAGGGCGTTCTGGAAGAGGCCCTCCAGCAACTGACCGGCGCTCCGACTCCGGTGCTGGCAAGCGGTCGTACGGACGTTGGTGTTCACGCCCTGGGACAGGTCGCTGCCTTTCGCACCAAAAGCCGTCTGGGCTGTCCGGTCATCCAGCGGGCCCTCAACGCCCTGCTGCCATCGGATATCGTGGTACTCTCGGTTGAAGAGGTCCCCCTCTCGTTTCATCCAATCCGCGACGCCCGCCGCAAACGTTATCGCTACCTCATCTGGGACTCGCCGCTCAAGCCGGTCTTCCTTCGCCAGTATGTATGGTTTTTTGGAAAACCTCTCGATGTGCAGGCGATGGCCACAGCGGCGGCTCACCTCCTGGGAGAGCACGATTTTTCCGCGTTTGAAACAAGCGGAGCAAAAAGGAAAACCAGCGTCAGAACCGTGTACGAACTGACTGTCACCCGCCGCCATCCTGGACTCCCGAGCCTTATCACCGTGGAGATCGAAGCCAACGGATTCCTGTATAACATGGTTCGGAACATTGTAGGGAGCCTGGTTGAGGTTGGCCGGGGAGCATACGCCCCGGCTTGGATGCAACAGGTCCTGCTTCGCAAGGATCGGCGGCTGGCCGGACCAACAGCCCCCGGCAGCGGCCTGTTCCTTGTCGGCGTCTCGTACAGCGACGCCCCTGTTGCCTCGAGTCCTGATCCCTGGAACCTTTTCATCACGCGCGGGCACAGCTCTGCATCCTGCGACTGATCATTTCAGCTTCAGCCACTACTGAAATCGCACCCTGCTTACCAATCGCGTTTTTTCGGTTGGATAATCACAATGGAAGTAAGGTCAAAACGGAAGCTTGAACCAGTCTGCACTCCTTAGCCGTCGGTTCGAAGATACGGTGCGCATCCTTCACGTCATTACGCGATTGATCCTCGGCGGAGCCCAGGAAAACACCCTTTTAACGTGTGAAGATCTTATCCGAACGTACGGGGATGATGTCCTGCTGGTCACAGGCCCGCCACTCGGTCCAGAGGGGAGCCTCCTGGAGCGGGCAAGGGCAGGGGAAGTCCCCACGGTCGTTGTACCCTCATTGCGTCGGGCGATTAACCCCGTTCATGACATCCGTGCGTACTGGGCCATTTCTCGCATCATTCGCGAATTTCACCCGGACGTCGTCCACACCCATAGCGCTAAAGCGGGCATACTGGGACGGGCTGCTGCCTGGAGGCTACACGTCCCCGCGATCGTTCACACGGTGCACGGTGCTCCCTTCCATCCCTATCAGCCGCGACTGGCGAGGTTATTCATCGCGGCCTGCGAGCGGTGGGCGGCCCGGCAGTGCCACCGCCTCATCAGTGTTGCCGATGCCATGACGGAATTGCTTGTCAGCGCGGGAGTCGCTCCCCGTGAAAAATTCGTGACAATCTACAGCGGGATGGAAGTCGAGCCCTTTCTCCAGGCTGGGGAACACCGCCATAGGATGCGTGAACAACTCGGTTACAGCGAGACTCACTTTGTCGTGGGCACCATTGCCCGGCTTTTCCATCTCAAAGGACACGAGGACATCCTGCGGGCGGCCGGGTACCTCATCCCGCGTTTTCCCCAGGTCCGCTTTCTTTGGGTAGGCGATGGCCTGTTGCGAGCTCGGCTGGAACGCCAGATTCGCCAGGCGGGCTGGAGTAGTTACTTCCATCTGGTGGGTCTCGTCCCTCCTGAGAAGCTACCGGAATATCTGGCAGCCATGGATGCGGTAGTTCATCCCAGTCTGCGGGAGGGTCTCGCGCGTGTTTTGCCCCAGGCGCTTCTTGCCGGAAAGCCGGTCGTCAGCTACGACGTGGATGGTGCACGAGAGGTTGTGCAAACTGGAGAAACTGGTTTCCTTGTCCCAGCGCGCGACTGGATGAGCATGGCCCACGCGATCGCGCAACTGATCGAAACACCAGCGCTGGGGTCCCAGTTGGCAGAGAAGGGACGACGCCTGTGCATGGAGCGTTTTTCCCACGAGCGGATGACTGCGCAAATCAGAAAGGTGTACGAGGAGGTCCTGAAAAATCGGCAAGATCAGTAGGTCGGGCATGATACTTAGAACAGACAGACCAGAAAAAATGCGCCGGCGTTGCCTATCTTTCGTCATTGTTTCTTTCGGAAAAAGCCGTTAAGATGATGCAGGTGGTAAGTTGCAGGGGTTTCCCGGGCAGCCGCGCCCCGCAGCCAGCAACCGGGTGTTGACAATCGGGCCAAACGAGCAGGGTATTGTTACAGCAACAGTTTCAGGTCATCCCGTGACTTCGGCAGCTACCTTCATCGGGCCTTACCGGCTGATCAATCCCGTCTATTTTGGGGCAACGACCCAACTGTGGCAGGCTTACCACGACGCCACCCATCGATACATCGCGCTGAAATTCCTCCAGGAAAAATTCCGCACCGATCGGGAGCAAATTCGATCGTTGCGGTGGGAGTACCAGGTCGCGAGCCAGTTCGACGACGAGCGAATCATCAAGATCTACGAATTCAACATCGATAAAGGCATCCCGTACCTCGCCATGGAATGGTTCAGCGGGGGGAATATGAAATCTCTCATCCGCCGCGGGTTGCCCGAATACGCCCATCTGGTCCGCAAAATCATTTTCCAGTGCATCGAGGGTGTCTCCTACCTTCACCGCCAGGGGTATGTGCATCGGGACATCAAACCCGAGAATTTTCTCGTATCCAACCAGGGCGATGTGAAGCTCATCGATTTTGCTTTGTGCCGCAAAATGGCTCCCCGGATTCTGTGGTATCTTCGGCCGAAGGCCAAAATTCAGGGCACGTGCAGCTACATGTCGCCGGAACAGATTCTCAACAAACCGCTCGATGGACGGGCAGATCTGTACAGCCTGGCCTGTACCATCTTTGAGCTGGTTTGCGGGAAGCCCCCGTTTACCGGACAGAATCAAACCGATTTGCTGAACAAGCACCTCAAGGCCGCGCCGCCGCCACCGGAGGCGTATAACCCCAATCTGACCCCGGAGTTCTCGCGAATTTTGCAAAAGGCCCTTGCGAAGAGACCGGCGGACCGCTTCAAAACGATAGGGGAGTTCGCCGGCGCACTCTACGACGTCCAGATTTTCAAAGAACCACCGGTGGGGGAAGTAACGCCGGAGATGGTCAGCGTTTAGAAAAGAGAATTTCCCATGCATATTTGTCGGAAGTTTTTTCGTTGGGGAATAAGAGCCGCATGTGTTTGTTCGGACATGGCAAACCAGTGACGATTTAACAGCAGTCCAGATTGTTCAGTATTAAATTGATAGCTTTAACCCCAATTTGAAAAGGAAGAGTTGTTCTATGAGCGAATATCGACTGGCTTTTGAACGTCCAATTTACGAACTGGAAGCTCGTCTGGAAAAACTGGAACGGCTTGCTCAAACGGACCCCGCGGCGCGGGAAGAACTTCAGCAGAAACGCAAGGAACTCATCGATCTGATGGTCCAAATATATTCCAACTTGAAACCATGGGAAGTTGTGGAGGTTGCTCGGCATCCCGACCGGCCTAAGACGAGCGACTATCTCCAGCTCACCTTCGACGAGTTTGTAGAACTTCACGGGGACAAGTGTTTTGGCGACGATCGAGCCATTCGCACGGGCTGGGCCAAACTCGACACGTTTAAGGTGATGGTCATCGGTCACGAAAAGGGCAAAAACACCAAGGAACGCCTGGCGTGCAATTACGGCTGCGCCCATCCTGAAGGTTACCGTAAAGCGATGCACAAGATGAAGCTGGCGGCTAAGTTTCGGCTGCCCATCGTATGCCTGATTGATACACCGGGAGCATATCCTGGCATTGGCGCCGAAGAACGTGGCCAGGCCCAGGTGATCGCGGAGTCGATGTTTCTGATGTCCAAATTGCCGACGCCGATCGTCTGCGTCGTGATCGGCGAAGGCGGCTCCGGGGGAGCGCTTGCCATAGGGGTGGGCGACCGCGTGGCCATGCTCGAACACGCCTATTACTCTGTCATCAGCCCCGAAGGATGTGCCGGCATCCTCTGGAAGGACCGGCAGTACAAAGAGGAAGCCGCGCGGGCGCTGAAAATGACCTCCAAGGACCTCATTCAGCTCGGATTGATCGACGACGTCATTCCGGAACCGCTCGGCGGGGCTCACCGCGATCCCTTCCAGATGGCCTCGCGGCTGAAACTTTACCTGCGAAACACCCTGAAGGAACTGACCGCCATACCGATCCCCGAACTTCTGGAAGCCCGCTACCAGAAGTTTCGCCGCATGGGCGTCTATCTCGAAGGTGGTGAGGCGGTCAGTACCGCGATGCAACCAGCCGCCGCGAACAGCGACGCGTATTCTCCTGCGCAGGAAATTGCCGACGAGGGAGCAGCAGGCGACGCGTGACCCCGGACCAACGCAAAAGCCAAGACCGGGCTGGCGCGGATCCGACAAACCTGACCGGAACCCCGGAAACGTGCCCGTGCATTGAACGGGCACGACAGGCGTGCTCCTCTGAACATAACCTGGGTGCCACCTGTCAGAGCCGGCTTTTCCACGTTGGATCATTGGTGTCCTCGCAAGAGCCGTGACTGGCGGGCGATCGGAGGGAAACTTATGGCCAGGAGAAACAGCCGAAGACCGCCACAACACCGGCTTTGCAACGTCCGATAATGTTTCTTATGTTCGGTCAGATAGGCCGTTTTTCGGCCACTTTGTAAGCTTTTTGGACCGTCGCCCATTAAAAGTCCTCGGCTTAACGCGTCCCGCTGAACAAGAGGCTGTTCGGTGCCGATTCTGCGGCCAAACCGCTCCCGATTCGCCTGAACAATTCAGCGATCTCGATCAGAGTGTGACGACAAGCCAGAAGTTTTTCACGGTACGGTGGGCGGGAACGCCGGCGGCTCTGAAAACTGTTCCTTGAATTTGTGAATGGTCTCCCCTACCGAGTTCCGCACCTCCGGCGGAAGAATTCGCACCGCACGCGGCAACAAGGCCGCCACCCAGGGTCCGGAGTGCGACTCCAGCACCAGCCGCTTCGTTCCCTCCGACAGTGTGATCGCAAAGAAGGTCAACACAAAACACAAAAGAATCCCTTTTGCTAACCCCAGCAAAGCCCCCATTTGCCGGTCAAACCCCTCCAATCGCACCCGCTGAATCCACTTGGCCACATAACGGAACACAAGCCAGATGATCAGCGAGCACACGACGAAAATGAGCAACATCGCGAGATAACGATTCCATGGTTCCTGGCGGCTGAGATGGGGCGCAACGGAGGGACTCCATCGCACGGCTGCCCAGGCGCTGACGACAAGTGAGCTCAACGAGGCCACCTGCCAGGCGAATCCGCGTATTGCTCCGTAGACCGTCGTCCATAAAAGAATGAGGCCAATCACCAGATCATAAATAGGAATCCCGCCTATCACCGCTTCTTCCCTCCTTTAACCGTGAAGCGATTCGCTTCAGCCCTCTCAGTCATTCTACCACACCCGGCCCGGCCCTTCGGGGACGGCTCAATTCATCGCTATCCAGGAGGATTGTCACGGGACCATCATTGAGCAGTTCCACCTCCATGTGTTCGCGAAAGCGTCCAGTCGCAACCGGCAGGCCATACTCCCGCAGGATCTGCACAAACTGATCCACCAGTTTTTCGGCATCCTCGGGCGGCGCGGCCTTTGTGAAACTGGGACGACGTCCTTTGCGGCAATCCGCCAGCAGTGTGAACTGGCTGACTACAAGAACGGCCCCTCCCACCTCGGCCAGGGACCGATTCATTTTGCCTTGTGCATCCTCAAATATTCGTAATTGAGCCACTTTGTCAGCAATCAGTTTTGTTTCTTTTTCGGTGTCTCCGACGGCAACACCTAAAAGTACAAGGATCCCTTTCTTTATTTCGCCCACAATTTCCGTATTGACTTTTACTCGCGCCCACTGGACGCGCTGGATACACGCTCTCATGGCATCAATCCTCCGCTAAAGAACTCAATCAGGAGAAAGCAGGGCGGTGGTCAATGCTTTCTGTTTCAACCAAAAATACCCAGCTAAAAACATCAGCCAAAAACAGAAGACGGCACCGCCAAGATAGGGAAATACTGTCTTGGTCAGAGGCACGCGCTTTCAGGGAGTCGGAAATAGCCCCGTTTTCTCAGTGGTCGCCAATCACCGCGGGTTTTTTGACCGATTTTTCATCCTGTGTTGCCGCCCTTTGATCACTCTTTGCTACTTGCCATGATAAAATGAGGGGCAGAAATGTGGGAAGATCGCCATGAGAGGCTGTCCGGCATCGAGGAGCCGGGGGAGGGTATCATGAGCCCGATTGACGAACGACCGATCATCGCCATCACGACGGGGGATCCGGCTGGCATCGGTCCGGAAATTGTCGCGGCTGCGTGGTCCGATCCGACCGTTCACGAAGTGTGTCGGCCGGTGGTGGTCGGGTATTCGGAGTTTCTCCGACGGGCAGCGGCACTGCGACGCTTGCAGCTTCAAATCACCTGCTGTGACGAACCCGCGCGAGCCCAACCCTCACCGGAAACTCTGGTTTGTATTCCACCGGGCAGCGATCGGGCACCGGCTGTGCAAATGGGTCGCATCGATCCTAAAGCCGGTCAGGCCGCCTACGAAGCGATCTTGCTTGGCACAGAACTGGCGCTCGCCGAGAAGGTCGATGCTCTCGTGACGGCTCCGATCAACAAGGAGGCCCTTCACGCAGCGGGGCATCGCTATCCAGGACATACCGAGCTTCTCGCCGAGCTGTGCGGCGTCAGTCAGGTAGGGATGGTGCTCTACCTCGGGCCAGGGGCACCGCTGAAGGGGCCGGCTGGGCTGGCAATCGTGCACGTCACCCTGCACATGGCGATGAAGGAAATCTTTCGCCATCTTACGGCTGAGGCCATCCTCAACAAGATCCGCCTCATCTACGATTTGACCCGGTGTCTGAAAAACGGCGCGCCACGGATTGGAGTGTGTGCTCTCAATCCCCATGCTGGCGAAAACGGTCTATTCGGCAATGAAGAAAACCTCCTCATTACACCCGCGGTGCGTCGTGCCCAGGACGAGGGACTTCCCGTGGAAGGTCCGGTCGCCGCCGACGCCCTGATGGTGCAGGCGCGTGATGGCCGGTTCGACGGGGTGGTGGCCATGTATCACGATCAGGGCCATATTACGCTCAAATTGTTGGGCATGCACCGGGCAGTCAACATCACGGCGGGACTCCCCATCATCCGGACCAGTGTGGCGCACGGGACGGCATTCGACATCGCCGGGCAAGGGAAAGCCAACCCGGGAAGCCTGATCGAGGCCATTCGCGTGGCCGCCCTTCTCGCACGGCACCGGCGTCAGAGTAGATCGCCCTCCGGCACAGCATAAAAAGGATGTCGCAATTCCTCGCCCGGTGGAACCTGGCCGCGCGTGCCCGGACTGAATGGTCCCAGCTTGGTCCTGCCGATTCCTTGCGTCGCCCACCGAGCATTGTCGTGGTTTACTCCTCCCGTCGGAGCTGCGAAACGACAAGGGCGATAATCTGGCTAATGTGTCGTTAAGTGAGCAAATTTGGCCAAAGTATACATGCTGCGCATCGGCTCTGGTATGCGCAATGTGACGCATTTGCCGGATTTACCAAAGAGAACCGCGCGGGGCTGTCGAAGAATACCCTCAGGAAGACCGCGTTGAAAGCATCCGGCTGTGGACCCCGCGTGGCCCTACCGAATGCGGAGAGTCGTCAATTATTGTCGTTCAGCGCGGGTGACCATCGAGAGGAACGAGCAGTTACGGGATCACCGACATCCTGGTGTGTGAGGGGGATAACCCGATGAGATGCGGAGCTGCCCTTTGTGTGGTGTTAGCGGTCGTTGCAGGTTGCAAGGGCCCGTTCCAACAAAACCTTCCGCCTGCCCAGCAACTTATGGAAATGGGTCCTGGGGTGGGAGGCCCGGGTCCTGGCGTCCAGCCACCGTACGCCCCTATGTTGATGCCGGCGCAAGTGCCGGTCTCGCAGATTAACTTTGTTGGTCCAGAAGGAATGCAGGTCACCTGGGACGTTTCTGCACCCGGCGCATTTGACTCGGAACCCCTGGTTTGCCCGGGGCGGTACAACTTTCCGCAAGGCGCCATTTATCGGTTGAAGTTGACAAATATTCCCGGTCGGCCGGGCGTTGAGTTGTATCCCACGTTGGAAGTGGCCCCCGCAATGCCGCGGACCGAGGCATTCATCGCCCACAATGCGATTCCCGTGCAGTTCACGGATGAGGACTTCGATCAGGTCCTGAGCGGGAATTTTGTCACCAAGGTGGTTTACCTCCCTGATCCCAACTATCAGGAGCTTGCCGTTGCAGGGGCGGAAACCCTTGTGAGCACGCGGCTGGATCCCGGAGTGGACCCGATCGTCGAGGCCGATCGCCGCGGGTCGATCCTTGCGATCATCCGCATGGGGAACCGCGACCTTCAGGTGCCCGGGGATGTGGCAAGCGTCGGACAGGACGTCGTTCCTGCGGGTGGTCAGGCCAACGGAATGGGCCTCCAGGGGACCCCGTTCGCCGCTGGTCCTGCAATGGCCGGGGGCGGCACAGTCCCGATGAACTACATTTCGGGCGTGACGGGGCCTCAATACGGCATGCCCATGAGTGGCACACCCATCGGTCTACCAGGACCACCCCATGTGCCGCTGGGAGGTCCAGCCGGTCTCCAGAAACACGTGATGCGGAATCACACATTCGTCCACATCCCGCATCCTACCCAAAAAGTGCGGATTGATGTCAAGCAGTCTCCGGGAATTAACTACCCGAAACCCGCCAATCACGCCTATATCCATGAACAGACAACACCGGGTATGACCATTTTCCGGCAACCGCACTCTTATGGGCATGAGGTGATCGATGCCACGGGGCAACCGGTTGATCAGCCCATGTACGTCGATCCCGGCGTAGACGCGAACGGCTCCACGGCGAGCAGCCCCCCTCAGCAGTAACCCGGCACAGCCCTTCACGCACACCCTTTGATTATCCTCCGACGGGAAGCACCAGCCCGTCGTGCCCGTCCGGCACGACGGGTTTTTTGTTGGCAGTCGGATGCCACCCGGACGCTCGCTTGGCGTGAAACTTGGGCCTGTCGGTGGCGCCTTCCCCGGCGTCCGTCGAACCGGAGGGGCACGCTCGTCGTGCCCACCGACACGGAATGGAGCATCCAACGTTGACAGGCGGACCTGACAAGCAGGTCCCTCCGGCCTCCGGGCTGAAACTCGCCCCTGCCCAAGGCGCTGTCCAGGTCCGTGCCTGTTTCTAGGAGCACACAGGTGGGGATGACTCAGGTGCTTCTGAGGTTGAACAACCGGAACTTTTCAAGACGCATGGCAATTGGACGAGATGAGAGGATACTCGCGATGGACGCAAATTTGTTGATGGAAAGGCTCCACTTTTGCCGACTTTAAGGGTGAATCCGGTCAAAACAGTTCTGCTGCGAATGTCCAACAACGGAGAGGTCTGACCGTGCAGGCGGTTCATACAGGCACACGTCCCCCCCGGTTCAGCCACCGGAGCCCGACTATCGTCGCTCTCCTGGTGGTGTGGTGGGTCTGCTGCCTGGTAATTGCCCCATTCTGGGGCGTCGCCTCCGCTCAGACGACCGGCTCGCAACCAGTTTTTTCAATTCAAGCGCCACCGGGGCTGGTGGGGGCCACCCGAGCGGCAGGGCCCGGGCCGGTGGCCAATTATTTTCAGCCGGTGGAAATTCGCGGGCCGCACGGCTTACAGATCGCCTTCGCGGATAGGAACGGCTTCACCGAGTTCCACAATCTCCCCGTCACCGTGGGGTTGCTGGTCGGTCGCGTTTACCGGTTAAAGGTCGCAGGCATTCCTCAGGCTGAGGGCGTTGAACTTTTCCCTTCCCTGGAGGTGATTGACCGGCTCTATCCGCCACCGGGGCAGGAACGTCATTTTCCGATTATCGTGGAGCTGCATCCCGACGACTTGCGGCTGGCCACGGCGGGGAAATATGTCACCCGAGTTATCTATTTGGAGGATCCGCAGCAGGCACTTCCCGTAGCGGAGGGAAACAGCGGCCAACTCTGGTTCGAAGTACGTCCCGACCAGGATCCTCTGGCGGTGGCAGATGCGCTGGGGCGTCCGCTGGTGATTGTACGGCTGGGCGGTCGCATTCCGCTTCCGGAAGAGGAATCCGACCCGGCCTTTTTGTTTGGCTCACCGCCCCTGGTTGTTTTCCCACCCAAGGTGAAGGTGTTGCCTGGTCCTCCATCGCGGAATTCCCCGGCCACGCTACCACAGCCGACACCGGAGGGCCGTCGTCCATGAATGGGAGCGTCAATCGGACTGACGGGGAGACAGGCATGTCGCCTTGGCTACGATTACTGTTAATCGCGATTTGCACGCTCATTTTCTGCTCTTGCAGAACCGTGTCGCAAGACACCGCTCAGGTTGCTGGACGCCCTCCCCTGCCCTCCCCCGACGCCAAGACGGCCCAACTCGCCGCAAATTCGGTTTTCAATCCAGTCCAGCAGGTGGCCTATTCTGGCGGAGATGTCGGCTCCGCAAATTCGTCGACGGTAGGAGCTGCGGAAGCTTCTGACCGAGGTTCCCCGCTGACGGTGGCTGCGCCGTCGGTTCCTCCCCCAATCCAGGGACCGATTTACGTGGATGCGCAAGGAAATGTGCTTCCTCGTGGGACACCACCGGGTGTGGTAACCGGTGCGTGGACTCCCCCCGGTATTGCTGGTCCCTGGCCGCAGGACGAGTTTCTGGCAGATGGGGGCGACTTACCCCCGTTTGCCGGACTCGCCGAGAACGGTGTGACCGGAATTAACCCCGAGGATACCGTGGCAAGGTTTCAAACGGCTGACGGCAAAAGCCGCGTCCAGCCCTTTAATCGGGTGTTCATTTACAGCCCACGTTTCGCTTCGGTCCGCCAGGTGGCGGGCCTGCGGGCGAATGAACAGGCAGAAAAAGTGATGGGGGTTTCCACCCCGACCCACATGGCTCGTATCGAAGAAGTCCAATCCGTGGGAATGGGGACGCAAAACTACCAGGCCCGGGCAGGGGTGCAACGTCGCGGTCTGGCGATCTTCCAGAGTGGCCAGCGCGACGGAGCCGTCTCTCAGGCACTCGGACCCCGTGGCTTCTCCGACGCTTTCAAGCCTTACGAGAATTTCAGCTTGATCGTCAAAGGCCAGATGGTGGCCGACGAAATGCCCACACTGGCCCAGAGTGTCCAGGCCGCCGTGGCTTGGACCGCGGATTCCCAGGTCCAGGTGGTGGTGGACGGCCGTGCCGCGTCTGAGGAAGTCGGCGTGAGCCGGGTGCACAGCCTCTATCGGGTGCAGAGCCGTTATGGCGAGAGCAAACTGCGACTGGTCAAAGTCGCATCGACGGCAACCGCGCTCCCTGGCGAGACGGTTGATTTCACGCTCCGATTCGACAACGTGGGCACAGTTCCGATTACAGACCTCCTCATCATCGACAATCTCTCCACGCGATTGGAGTACGTCGATGGATCGTCGCAGGCGAGCAAGGCGGTGGAATTCTCCGTCCAGCCCAATGAGGCAGGTTCGTTGACCCTCCAGTGGCGTTTGACCGAACCACTGCCACCTGGAGAAGGCGGCATCATTCGGTTCCAGTGCCGGGTGAGATAGTTCACCCGCTTCTCCCGAACACCTTCCCGCACGGAGACTCGAGACTGTCAGCCACGCGAGACAGCTGACCGTCACTCCTAGCGATGCCAATGAGTTGGCCCAGCGAATCGTTTTCTCGAACACTGATCGACACTCACCCGCTCCGAATAGGGTAACGCAAGCCGACCTATCCCGAGCTTTTATAAACGCCTGGGAGACGTCACGCCGCTAATATGTCGTAAGGGCAACTCATAAATCGCCCCTACGTCCAAATAGAAATTGCCACACGGGGAGCGTAGTGAGCCAAGCTGCGTGGTGATAACATACAGAGTTTGCATGTCAACCGGGTTTTCCCTTTTGGTGGATAGAGGCACGGCTTATGCTCGACTCCTGGATCGCCGACCGTATGCGTCAGTTTGATGCGTCCGGGATTCGTAAGGTTTTTGAACTGGGCGCTCGTTTGACGAATCCTATCAATCTCTCAATTGGACAGCCCGACTTCGATGTCCCCGAGACGGTCAAGCAGGCTGCGATTGAAGCCATTCGAACGCGAAAAAACGGGTATTCGGTAACCCAGGGGATCGAACCCCTGCGGGAGAAGTTGCAGCAGCTCATCGCTCGGCGCTATGGACATCCGGACCGCGAAGTGTTCGTGACAAGCGGGACCAGCGGTGGTCTGGTGCTGGCCATCCTATCGCTGGTGAACCCAGGCGAAGAGGTCATCATCTTTGACCCGTATTTTGTTATGTACGAGGCACTCATCCACATCGCGGGAGGAGTGCCTGTGGTGGTGGACACATATCCGGATTTTCGGATCGACGTCAGCCGAGTGGAAGCCGCTCTATCCCCGCGGACAAAAATGGTTATCGTGAATAGTCCGGCCAATCCGACCGGCGTTGTAGCAAGCGAGCAGGAGCTTCGAGATCTCGCCGATTTGACGCAGAGGCGTGGGATCGTGCTCTTGAGTGATGAGATTTATCGCGATTTCTGCTATGACCAGCCGTTCGTTTCCCCCGCCCAGTTCAATCCCTCCACGATCGTCGTGGAAGGGTTCAGTAAAAGCCACGGAATGCCGGGGTGGCGGGTGGGAGTCGCGCATGGCCCAAGCGCGATCATCCAGCAAATGCTCAAGCTCCAGCAGTACAGCTTCGTCTGTGCGCCGCAACCATTTCAGTGGGCGGCTTTAACGGCTTTGGATGTGGATATGTCGGCCTATTTTGCCGCCTATCGTCGAAAGCGCGATCTGGTCGTTGAGGGGCTCCGCGACCTCTATGAACTGGTTACACCTCGCGGGGCCTTCTATGCCTTTCCAAAAGCGCCCTGGGGAACCGCTACAGAATTCGTCATGGAAGCAATAGAAAAACACCACCTGCTGATCATCCCCGGTAAAGTGTTCAGCCGGCGTGATACCCACTTCCGCATTTCCTATGCCGCACCAGATGAGGTCATTGAGCGCGGCATTGAGGTCCTGCGTCGAATGGTCAGGCAGGTCTAAACTGTGAAGAGAGGATAGCCTTCGTTACGCCGGACAGCGGCCCACCAGTTAAAAAGCGGCGACAAACCTGACGGCGTTCTCAGGCCGTCTTCTGCCTTGCCACGGGATGTCCCAGAAGTGGCTTCCGCCCCTCCACGACGTCCACGTCCACAATGTAGCGGTAGCCGGGCGGCTGATCGGGAAGAGAGTACAAGGCATCCAGCATGATGCCTTCGACGATCGAGCGTAAACCGCGGGCGCCGGTACCCTTCTCGTAGGCTTTCTTGGCAATGAGCTGGAGGGCTTCGTCGGTGAACTCCAGCTCGGCGTTCTCCATGGCGAAAAGCTCCTGATACTGCTTGACGAGGGCGTTTTTTGGTTCGGTCAGCACCCGGACCATGGCCGGGACATCCAGCGGACGAAGAGCCGTCACCACCGGTAGCCGACCGATGAATTCCGGAATCATTCCGAACTCCACCAGGTCTTCGCTTGTTACGTGTGACAGGAGATATTCGCGCCGGAGCTCGTCTTCCGACAATCCCCCCTGCTGGCCCGGGACTCCGGAGGCAAATCCGATGGATCGTTTCCCCAGCCGGCGGGCGATGATTTCTTCCAGCCCTACAAATGTGCCACCGCAGATGAAAAGAATATTTGTCGTATCGACCTGGATGTACTGCTGTTCGGGATGCTTGCGGCCGCCCTGCGGGGGCACATTGGAGATCGTCCCTTCGAGCATCTTGAGCAGGGCCTGCTGAACCCCCTCCCCTGACACGTCACGCGTGATTGAAAGGTTATGGCTGGTTTTGCGGATTTTGTCGATTTCGTCGATATACACGATTCCCCGCTGAGCCGCCTCAATGTCGAAATCTGCCGCGTGAAGCAACTTGAGGAGCAAATTTTCCACGTCCTCTCCCACATAACCTGCTTCGGTAAGCGTCGTCGCGTCCCCGATGGCGAAGGGAACATCGAGGAGCTTGGCCAGCGTTTGCGCGAGGAGTGTTTTCCCTGATCCCGTCGGACCGATGAGGAGAATGTTGGACTTATCAATCATTACGTCCGACGTCCCGCGATGCATCAGTCGGCGGTAGTGCGTGTACACCGCCACCGCAAGGACTTTTTTCGCTTCCTCCTGCCCTACGACAAACTCATCGAGCTTGGCCACGATTTCGCGCGGTGTGGGGACCCGGGCAAAAAGAGGCCGCGCTGTCCCGGTGCGGCGCCGCTCCTGCTCCAGGATCGACTGGCAAAGATCGATACAGTCGCCACAGATGTAGACATCACCGGGCCCCTCCACGAGGGGGCCGACGTCCCGATAGCTTTTGCGGCAAAAGGAACAGAACGCGCTCTTTTTGCTCGCACTGGCATTTCGTCGACCCGAGGTGAAGTCCCGTCCTGTTGGCATGCTCATGATCCCCGGTGATTACGGCAATTCTTACGGACTCCAGACCCGACCTCGCACCACTCGCGACAGGACACCGCTCCTCCGATTGTTCTGTGTCGGGCCCAACGCTCCAGTGTCCCCCTGACATTCATTGGTCATCGGCTATCCGGCCACCAAATCGGGTACGCAAGGCGGACAGTGGATGTTATTTGACTAATCAGAACGTCGGGCACTCCCCGAAAATATTCACACACTTAATGGTTCTTTCATCCCCCCTATGCGCGGGGTGGCCAATTTATGAGTTTCATTTCTGAACCACTTTGCCCCGGCCTTGGACGGAATTCTTCAACCTTTCCGCAATTGCCCGGTATTCGGCGTCGCTCAATCGGCCCTCTCTTTTCAAGCGTTCCAAGTCGAGAAGTGTATCCCCACGGTCCAACACGTCGTCGCCGGTCACTTCCCGCCGAAGTTTTTGCAGAACGCAGATCCCCACCGCGATCAAGGCAACGAGCGCCGCCAGCCACGGCAAAAGAGTCACAATGACTTGGAAGGTCTGAAGCATAAGCAACACCAAATTGGCCAAAATATTCGGAATGTCTGCTGCGGCTCCTGGAGCGCCAGTTCGCAGCGGTGGGCGCCTCGGCTGCTTCCCTCTTATTCCCTCCCACCAGGATCACGGTAAATCGGGGCCATTACGAGCCTCATCTGAATTGTACCGTATTTCGGGCTGCCAGCGTGTCAGGTGCTGCGCGAGCGGTTTCACACCAAGACGAGATTCTTGGCGTCGTGTGCGTTAGTTGCCCACCACTACGGCTTGTCCCCGTGCCAAAATCCGGCTTGTTGACATGGATGCTCAACAAGGGCTATGCTCAACGATCATTGGAGACCCGGCCTGCGTCGAATAGGGCTCAGTACAGATGAATCCAAGGGATGATAAGGAGCCATATATGTCGACGGTGCTGACGCGAATTCTCGATTGCGGCGTGGTGGCAGTGATGCGATCTGATCGCGGGGACGTCCTCGCAGACGTGGCGGAACGGTTAGCCGCCGGCGGTGTCATCGCTATAGAGGTGACCTTCACCGTGCCCCAGGCACACCGAGTGCTGGAATCGGTCGCGAGCCGGTTGGGGGATCGGATCGTGCTTGGCGCTGGAACGGTGCTTGATCCTGAAACCGCCCGCATCGCAATTCTTTCGGGGGCGGAATTCATCGTCAGTCCAACACTCAACGTGGCAGTGATTGAAATGTGTAAGCGCTATGGGAAACTTGTTTTCCCTGGGGCATTCACTCCCACAGAGATTTTGACCGCCTGGCAGGCGGGGGCAGACATCGTGAAAGTCTTTCCCGCGGACGTGGGCGGACCAGCGTATTTCAAGGCGATTCATGGTCCTCTCCCTTCCATTCGACTCATGCCGACCGGGGGTGTGGACCTGGATACGGCCGCTGATTTTATTCGGGCGGGAGCCTGCGCTTTGGGGGTGGGGACTGCTCTCGTTCGCCCCCAACTCGTTCGCGCGGGCAATCTGGGAGAAATTGAGTCGCTGGCGCGACAGTTCGTGGAGATTGTGAGACAGGCCCGCAGCGAGAGCGCGCAGCGAGGATAGTTGGATCTGCTCTGCATGGGCAGAACAATTCTTTACGAAACCGTGGGCCTAAGCTGAACTTGGCCAGACCAGCAGATACCCGTTCTTGACTACTTGAACGATTGCATATGCGACCCTCAGTTCTCTCTGCCCTCGAATTTCTCCTGCAGGAGAACGTCCCGGAGAGCTTTATCTGGGTGACTTACGGAGATGATGAATATCTCCATACACTCACCCTGCAAAAGCTTCGGAAGGTCTGGCTGCCCCAACCAGAGGATGAGCTCAATCTTTCGGAGTTTTCTGCGGATGACGTAACCTGGGCAGACGTCTATCGTGAGCTGGTCACGGTCAGCATGTTCACCACGCATCCCCGCGTGGTGATCGTTACTCAGGCTGATAACTTTGTGACTCGGCACCGGGCGGAACTCGAAAAATGGGTGAGCGAGAGTTCCCGCCGAAACATCCTTGCGCTCTCTGTGCACCAGTGGTCGCCACAAACGCGACTCGCCAAGCTCGTTGCGGAAAAGGGCGTGGCCGTCGAGTGCTCTTTCAGCAAGAAAAAGCGTCCGGAACTCGTAGCGTGGATCAGGAAATGGGCGAGGCAGGAATATGGGCTGACATTAGAGTCCGAGGCTGCGGAACTCCTCCTGGAATCGGTGGGGCCCGTCTCCGGTCTGGTTGACCAGGAATTGCGGAAATTGGCCGGGTTGGGAAAGAAAACCATCACCACAGAGATGGTGCGGGAACTGACGGGCACGTGGCGAACGAAGACGGTGTGGGAAATCATTCACGCAGCGCTGGAGGGAAAGACAGCCGCCGCACTGACCGAGGTCCACCGGCTGCTCGAAGCCGGAGAAACACCTCTGGGGATTCTGGGAATGATGGCCGGCACGCTCCGACGCTACACCCTGGCCACCCATCGCTATCTGCATCCCGTCCCCGGTCAACCTCGCGTGACACTTCAGGGGGCGCTCTCGGAATCAGGCGTGCCTGCATTTGCCTTGAAAGATGAAGAAATGCGGCTCCGTCGGTTGGGCCGCCACCGTGCCGCGCGGCTTGTCCATTGGCTCCGCATGGCAGATGCCGCCATGAAAGGGGGTCTTGCAACTGACCCCAGGATCGTGCTGGAACGGCTCATTGTTGTATTGGGACATCCCGAAACCGCGGACGGCCGGGCAGCTCCCGTGTGACGCGGAGCCAGCCCCACGCGGTCTCCTCGTGGAGTTATTTCAGGGTGTCGCTTTCTAGACACAGGCCCTCAAAACGAGTAGACTTGAGCTTTTAGAAAAGGCATCCGGAATGCCAAGGCGTCGCGATGCGTTCGTCGCTCCCCCAGAAATGTTTTGATCGGTTGTGATCGAGGAAGGATCAGCGCTATGAACCGTGTGAGTCGTCGTGCGTTTATTGGGACCTCGTTGGGGGCACTTGCTTCGGCCTGGGCTGTTCCCACATTTGTGAGAGCTGAAGGAGCCAACGAAAAAATCGGGCTCGCCATCATTGGGGTTCGCGGTCGGGGAGGTGAGCACATCGACGCTTTCCTCAGCGATCCACGTGTGCAAATCCTGTACATCGTGGACGCCGATGAGAAAGTCGGTCAGGGACGCGTCGAGCAGATCTTCAAGGCCAAGGGTTTCCGTCCCAAATTCGTGCGGGACCTTCGTGAAGCCCTGGACGATAAGGCGGTCGATGCCATCAGCACGGCCACGCCGAACCACTGGCACGCCCTCTGCGGAGTATGGGCGATGCAGGCCGGGAAGGATGCTTACATCGAAAAACCCATTAGCCACGACATCGCAGAGGGTGCAGCACTGGTAGCAGCGGCGAAAAAGTACAAGCGGATTTGCCAGGTAGGGACGCAGTGCCGCTCGAATCCGGCCATTCGGGAAGCGATGGCATTTCTTCACTCCGGCGGTATAGGAGAGGTGAAGTTTGCTCGCGGGCTGTGCTACAAGCGACGGAAATCCATCGGCCCGAAAGGGGATTATCCTATCCCACCTGAAGTGGACTTCAATCTCTGGAGCGGTCCAGCGCCTTACACCACTCCGCGGTGCACGCGACCGAATTTCCATTATGATTGGCACTGGCAGCGATTGTACGGTAACGGCGATCTGGGCAACCAGGGGCCCCACCAGACGGACATCGCGCGCTGGGGACTCGGAATTAACAGTCATCCAATCAGCGTGATTTCCTACGGGGGCCGTCTGGGGTACCAGGCGGAGCGGAACGACGATAACTACGTCGATGCTGGCGATACCGCCAACACCGAGGTCTCCATCTACGACTACGGCGACAAGTGCATCGTCTTTGAAACTCGTGGTCTGTCAGTGGCCAACTCTGCCGACGTAGAAATCAACTTCTTCTTCCAGGGAATTGCCGAGAACAAGATCGGCGTAATCTTTTATGGGTCCGATGGATATCTCGTCCAGCGGACGTACACCCACTGCGTGGCCTACGACAAAAACAAGAAGCCGATCAAGGAATTCAAAGGAGCCGGCAATCACTTCGCCAACTTCATCGACGCCTGCCTCAGTCGTAACCCCAAAGATCTGCATTCCGACGCCTGGGAGGGGCACCTCTCGGCGGCCATCAGTCATCTGGGCAACATCTCGTACTACCTGGGTGAAAACAATAAGGTTTCACCCGAGGAAGCCAAACGCGTGCTGGCCAACGTCAAAAGCCTGGATGACAATATTGCGACCCTGGAACGGACGCTCCGCCATCTCGTGGACAACGGCGTCGATTTGAAGAAGTATCCCATCTCCATGGGACCGCTGTTGAAGTTCGACCCCGAGAAGGAAATCTTCCCGGATTCACCGGAAGCGACGGCGCTGACGACGCGGGAATATCGACCACCCTTCGTTTGTCCCACAGCGGACAAAGTGTGAAGCACTTGGCAGAACAGTGTTCTGCCCGAAATGCGATCCGGGGCCCCGTCGCGGTGAAGGGTATTTGGCGACCACGTTAGCCGGGTGAATGCGGAAGCCACGGCGGGGCCGGGTGACGCTTCGAAAAGTGGTGAGTGGTGGTTTCCAAGTCCAGCAGGGAGGATCGCCATGCTGGACAGATCGGTCGGGCGATTTACCGTATACAGCGTCGTGATCGCAGGGATTATCCTGACGGCGGGGGGTGTCCTGAGAGCCGTTTTCTTTCCACCGCAGCAAATTGAACAAATTGAATTAGCGTCAGATTCTGAGCCGGCAATGACCTGGATGGATGCAAGTCATGACTCCTCGGGAGGAGCATCGGAACAACCTGCGGAATCCCATCCGCAGCAATCTGCGACACACGGGAAAAGCTCCACCGCGGGCGGCCAGAAGGAAACATCCGAGCTGAAGCCGGGACCGTGCCATCCCGTTTTTCCGCCTGAACCGGAGGCTTTTCGCCTGGCTCGGCAGAAAATGGTCCAATTTCAACTGCGTTCCCGTGACATCAGCGACCCGCGGGTTCTCCATGTGATGGGCCGCATTCCGCGGCACGAGTTTGTACCGGAGGACGTCATCGTAGAGGCCTACGACGACCATCCCCTGCCCATCGGCTACCATCAAACCATTTCTCAGCCGTATATCGTCGCACTCATGACGCAGTTAGCGCGACCCCAGTCGCACCACCGAGCTTTGGACATTGGAACGGGCTCAGGTTATCAGGCGGCGATTCTCGCTGAATTGTGTCGGGAAGTGTACAGCATCGAAATTGTGGAACCACTGGCCAGGGAGGCGGCCGAGCGTCTCAAACGCCTCGGCTACACGAATGTGGTCGTCAAGACCGGTGACGGCTACCGCGGCTGGCCGGAAAAGGCTCCGTTCGATGTCATCATCGTGGCAGCGGCGCCTGATCATGTACCGCAACCCCTCGTGGACCAGCTTGCGGTGGGCGGACGGCTTGTGATTCCCGTGGGTCGTGTTGAACAACAGCTCCTCGTGATCGAGAAACAGCCGGATGGTTCTATTCATCGCGAGAGCGTGGCACCGGTCCTGTTTGTCCCCATGACGGGCGAAGCCCAGCGGCGGTCGCGATGATCGTTTTCCGTGCCTTCCCGGTGCATGGACCCATAGATTCTTGGGAACAAACTCTCACACCTTGCCGGACTCTCGGGTTCGCGACAATTGCCCGTCGGCACACGAAGAAAACGGAGGGTACTCATGGTGGCGCAGCATCGTGACCGAGCTTCGACCTTCCGGACATGGTACGTCCTGGTGATCCTTGTCGGACTTGCAGGCTGGCAAGCGTCTCCACTTCTGGCAATGGAGAGCGTATTCAACGGCTCTTTCGAACAGGACACCGATGGTGACGGCGTTCCAGACGGATGGAGAACGGCCGGCCGAGGGACGATTGTTCAGCGTTTGGAGCGGGTACCCTTGCCTGAGGGCGGTTACGTGGCGCGACTCACGTGCACAAAATTCGAAGGCGGCTTCCCCGACAGCCACGCCATGCTTTGCCAGCTCAATGTCGTATCGGTGAAACGTGGACAATGGTACCGGTTGCGGCTGCGGGCCAGGGCTGAGGAGCTTGTCGCAGGAAGTGTCTCCGTCGCACTGGTCAACTATCGCAACTGGACTCCCACCGGCCTGCAGGAAATCTTTTCGCCCACGAGCGAGTGGGAATCGTTCGAGTTCTATTTTCGCGCCACAACCGACCTCCCGGCCGAGGAGAGTCGGTTTCAAATCTACTTTCAAAGTACCGGCACACTCTGGTTGGACGATGTGGAGTTGACTCCGGTTCCAGATTTCCGACCGCGGAGACTTCCGCAGCTTGCTGCGAGCGTCGATCTGAATTTCCTTCCCAACAGCAGTTTTGAACTGGGAGGTTTCGGTTGGGGAAGTCTCGGCCAGGGCAGAACATCCTGGGCAGCAAATCTTTTCCGTCTGGAAGGTGAGCTTGACGAATCACAGGCATATCACGGGCGCCGAAGCTGGAAGCTGACGGTTTCCCGCGAGAACCGTTTACTCACCTACTTCGACTATTTTGATCCCTCGGTCACGGAACTTCGACGCATTCTCGTCGCCCATGAAGGCTGGGTGCCCCTCGAACCCGGGAAAACCTACGAGTTCTCGGCAGCGGTCAAGGCAAACCGCTCCGCCGTCCCCGTTATCCTGCAGATCAAACAGGATGAGCGCACAAGAACGTGGAACCTTCAAGCGGGAAGTGAATGGCAACGGTTGAGTGTCCGCTTTACAGCCGAGGGCGCCTTCGCCTATGGGGCCATTGGGCTGGATGCGAGCAATTCTGACGAGGATACAACTCTCTGGATTGATGCCGTTCAATTCCGATGCCTGTCTTCTCAAGAAAGTTCGCTCCCCTATGCCCCCGCTCGAGTGGTCGAGTCGTGCATAGTGACCGATCAGCCGGGTAACGTTTTCACAGCCCCCGACCGAGGTTTGACCCTTCGGCTGCGGGCCTACAACGGCGATTCAAAAACTCAGCAACTGCGCGGAAAGCTCTTGATCGATGATTACCGCGACCGAACAGTTCACACGGAAACCGTGGATGTGGAAATCCCACCCGACACACGCGTGGAAAAGGTCTTCGATGGCCTCCTCGTCGGTAAGAAAGGCTTCTACCGCATCACCTGGCAGCCGGAAGGGGCACCCAGTCAGGTGTTGCGGGCGGCACTTATCGAACCATATCGCGAACAGGATAGCGTCTTTGGAATGAATCACGCCTTCCCCGTGGATTTCCTAATTCCGCTGGCCCATCAGGCCGGCTTGAGGTGGTGGCGGGATTGGTCCTGTCAGTGGCGGCTTGTCCAACCTGACTCTGACGCTCCGTTTGACTTTTCCACTCCGGACCAGCAAATCCACCGTGTGCTGGCACTCAACGGAGAGGTCCTCATGCTCCTCCCCTTCCCTGCCACTCCGTGGGCTGCGGCCGCCGATTTAGAGCGCATCGCACAAGAAGCCCAGTCGAATTCCTACCTCAAGGAACGTCTCGTGGTCGCTCAGAAGCCCAAAGACATCTCAGCCTTCGGGGCTTATGTCCGCGCCGCCGTGACGCACTACCGAGACCGTGTGCGCTGTATTGAAATCCTCAACGAACCGCTGTTCACAAGTTACGCCCTGCCCAATTCCTACGGGTGGCAGGTTTCCGACTACATGGATTTACTGCGATCAGCGTACCGGGCAGCAAAAGAGGTCCATCCGAATTGTTTGGTCGTGGGTGGGATCGCTGCCCCGCCCGAATCCCGCTGGGTTCGCGATTTCATTGAAGCCGGTGGCCTTGCCTGGTGCGACGTGATGAATCTCCATCTTTATCCGCACCGCGGATCGCCGGACGCTTACGAAGAAGCCTTTCTTCGCTGCCGCGACATGATGCGTCAGGCAGGTTTTACAAGCAAACCAATCTGGGTCACCGAGATCGGCTGCTACGCGGATGACGATCCACCGTCCCTTCCATTTCGGGTGGGGGACGAGGCCATGAACCGGAGCCTGCGCCCCAGCGAGTGGCGGGCCTCCATCGATCTGGTCAAATTCGCTGCCGTGATGGGATCTGCGGGAGTGACGAAGATTTTCTATCACGCGGGAACTTGCGGTCCGCTCAACGAGAATACCGCCGGAAATATCTTTTTCGAGTACGGCGGATGTCCGCGGAAAATGTATGCCGCTCAGGCCGCCCTGGCGCAGTTCCTCGGCCCCGATTTGGTATTCCAGGGAAAAGAATCGTGGCACCCCTCCCTCCAGGTGTATCGTTTCCGCAGCCGAGGGCGAGAGGTTGTCATTCTGTGGGCTAAAAAGCCTCTAAAGTGGCACGTGCCAGCACACTACGAGGTCTTCGACTTGATGGGCAATCACCTTGCCCTGTCGGAATTGACGCTGGACGACGAACCGGTCTATCTTGTTCGAGAAGGCCCTTGAGACCTGTTTTCTGCTTCGACACTCACACGGGCAGTGAATCTATGGCAAAAAAAGGTGGCGGCGGTGGACTGGCGACGGCTCCGAAAAATGTGATCATTCGGGCGAGCGCCGGGTCCGGAAAAACCTATCAACTCACCAATCGCTTGCTTGCGCTTCTGTTCGCCGGAACTCCGATAGAAAGCATCCTTGCCACCACGTTCAGCAGAAAAGCGGCTGGGGAGATCCTCGATCGGCTGATGTCGCGGCTGGCAAAAGCCGCTCAGGATAGCCAACAGTGCGAGGAATTGAGCAAGGCAACCGGCGTGAGTGTTACTCCGCAGGAATGCCTTGCCATGCTCCGAAAAATCATCAAGTACTTTCACCACGTCCAAATTCGCACGCTGGACAGTTTTTTCGTTCGCGCGGCACAAGCGCTGAATTTTGAGCTAGGTCTCTGGCCGGATTGGCAGATCGACGAAGGAGCCGAAACGGAACGCACCAATCGGATCATTCTCGCAGAAATCCTTCACCAGCGGGACCGAGTGCGTCAGTGGATGCAGTTCCTCTTCAAAGGGCAAGCGGTCCGCACAATCACTACCCAGCTTCGTGATATCATCGCGGCCTACTACGAAAACGTGTTTCTGGAAGCGGAACCGACGGCTTGGCAGGCCGTTCCCAAACGGCCGACACTCTCTTCCAGTGAGCTCACGAACGTGTTGGCCCAGCTTAGAAAACTTTCTGGCCGCGATTATAGCACTTCACTGCTCGACGCCCTGAAGGCAGATCTTGAGCGGGCTTCCAGCGAAAACTGGGAAGAGTTCCTGAAACGCGGGATCGCTGCAAAGGTTGCTGTCGGAGAAAACCGGTACAAACGGGTAGAAATTCCCCCCGAGCTAAAAATAGCCTATCAGCCTCTGGTCGATCACGCGAAGGCGGTCATCGTCAACAGGCTTGTGGAGCAGACACTCGCCACTTACGAACTGCTCCACGAATTCCACCAACACTATACGGCGGCCATCCGGGAGCGGGGGATACTTCGTTTCAGCGACGTAGCACGGCTCCTGCGGGACTACGTGCAGACCACCGGCTCCGCCGGGCTTTCCCTCTGGCAGCGGAGGCTCGGCTGGCGAATCCGCCATTTGCTTCTGGACGAATTCCAGGACACGTCCACTGTCCAGTGGGCCGTTTTAGCGCCGTTTGCGGAGGAGATTTGCCGGTCGCAAGACGGCTCGTTTTTTTGTGTCGGCGACGTGAAGCAATCCATTTATGGCTGGCGGGGAAGTGAACCGGAAATCTTCGCACGGATTGAATCCGAGTTACCCGAGGTAGATGTCCAAAATCTGGACATCACCTGGCGGTCGAGTCCGGTTATTGTGGACGTCGTTAACGATGTCTTTTCCACACTTACGGAGAACCCCGTGATTACTCGCGGGGATAACCTTCCTTTCTGGCGGCGAGCTGCGGAAACCTGGGTCTCCCGGTTCAGCACACACCACACCATGCGTGTGGAGTACCCCGGTTACTGCTGTGTCGTGGTGCGTCAAAAAGCCGGTCAGTCGGAGGAAGATCAAACCAATGACGAGGACGTGACTCTTGAAGATCCCATTCTGGTGAAATGGATTGAAGAGGTCTATCAGGCCTCCAGCAAGCCCACCATTGGAGTCCTCGTTCGCAAGAACGCCGCAATCGATCCGATCGTTGCAGCCCTGCGGGGGGCTGGGTTTGAAGTCAGTCAGGAGGGACGCAATCCCGTCACGACTGCCGTTTCGGTCCAGTTGGTTCTGAATGTTTTGCGGATTGCCGATCATCCCGGCGATACCGCGGCCGCCTTCCGGCTGGGCCATTCACCTTTGGCCTCCCTATTGGGCTGGGACGAGTTTCCCCGGTGGGACAAACCGACCCGGCTTGAAAGATCGGTCGAAACGTCTCGTCGACTGCGGGAACGGCTGCTGGACGAAGGGTACGGGAAGGTGATCCGCGAGTTCGCCGATGCCATCAGCGAACACACCCCCCGCGAAGAACATTTGTGGCTGGAAAAACTCGTCGAGCTGGCGCATGCGTATGACGAGCAAAGGACCCTCAGGGCGGATGATTTTATCAAATGGCTGGAACATCAACAGGTGGCCGACCCGCAACTCACCCGCATCCGCGTGATGACAATTCACGGCGCCAAGGGCCTACAATTTGACGCTGTCTTCCTTCCCGACCTGGATGAGCCAGTCGGCCGCCGCACGGGTCAGCTTGTCTACACTCGACCAGCTCCTGGTAAGCCTATCGATTGGGTCTTCCGGGGTCTCAACCAGGAGCTCATTAAGGCCAAGGTTTTTGAATCCGACCTGGTTGAGCGCTACTATGCATTCCAACAGCGATGTGTGGAGGAGGATTTTTCACTGCTGTACGTGGCCATGACACGGGCAATTCACGGTCTGTACATCTTCGTGTCGCCTGCAGGCTCGGGCCGCTCGGGGCCTCCGAAAACACTGGCCAGCATCGTGTGGAATGGGCTGCGCACGGATCCTCCCCAAACACCGGGCGATATTCTGTTCGAGCACGGCCAGCGTGACTGGTTCAAACGGTGCCCGAGCAACGTATCCCCTCCACCGGCGGAGCAGGAGACAAGTCCTGTTCTTTCGCACATGAGAACCCGGCTCGGGCGTCTTCGCCGCTCGACCCCGTGGAGGACGCCCCACGAACTGGAAGGAACAGGGCTTTCCGCGGACGTCGTGCTGCGATTTCAACCGGTCCAATCCCTGGCAAGGGGAAGTGTTTGGCACATGTGGTTTTCCCGGATTCGCTGGCTGGATCAACAAGGAGTGCCCCCGCCAGAGGAATTGCGAAAAACACTGGCCCCGTATCCGGAGCTGTCCCAAACCTTTGAGACGCTCTACGGCGAGTTCCTGGAAATGCTTTCCAGGCCGCAGGTCAAGCTGGCACTCAGTCTTGCCGAATACCAGGCAGTGCCATTGCCAGCGAACAACCCGTCGGCAAACAACCTGCCTACGCAGGGTGCCGGCGAGTTGACCCATCCACGATGGGAGGTTTTTTTGGAACAGCCTTTCGTCGTCGATGTGTCCGGAACTTTCTGCCGCGGTCAATTCGACCGGATTGTCGTTCTTTTCGATGGTGATCAACCCATCGCGGCTGATGTGATCGACTTCAAGACCGACGATATCACAACGGACCAGCGAGAGGCACGAGTCGACTTTTATCGGCCGCAGCTCATTATGTATCGGGAAGCGGCTGCTCGCTGGTTGCACGTGCCGGAAGAACGCGTCTCAGCACGTTTGGTATTCACGCAACTGGGAGAGGTCATTCGCGTTGTTTAGAGGAGGCACAGAAAACCGTTGGTAAACCTCAAGAAAAAAGATCATGGCAGACCGGTCCATCGATCTGCCATGATCTTCATCCTGAAATCGGGGACATCGGCAGGCATCCCGCCTCCCGGCAGGTTATTATCTGTATCGGCTACTGCCGTGTCTCTCTCCAGGGAAAAAAGTTTTTAGTCTGTGCTCCATCATTCGCTCACCTGAACAGGCACGATCCTTCCACCAGTCACACCCCCTTGGTGGGATTTGACATAAGTCCCCTGTGCCTGGCTTGCCTTTCCCCCATACTGGTTAACGTAAACCGCACCACAGCCACGCGGACCAACGCATTCCCAACCGCCAATGGGCCTTGCCACTCCCCACCGGTGACATGCCCGGAGTGTTTTCATCTCGCAGTAGCCCGCCCAAACCTGGCTACAGCAGCTCGGGGTAAATTCGCAGCACCCCTGCTGGTAAGCCAGCATGCCATAGGAGGGTGCACAGCACGCAGGAGCGCCCAGATGTTTGGCGGCGGATTGCGCCCACGTTGACGTAGCCGTGAGAACCGCAAAACCCACTACAAAAATGAAACTCTGCAGGAAACGCATCTTCGCAGTCCCCGTGTTCTTTCCGCACAGCGTACCACAATTCGCGCACGGCATTCCGACCGCCGCTCGTCCTCCTCGTTATCGTCGCAAAAACCCGGGAGTGTTACGAGAACCCGTTGCTGCCCGCAGGACGCGCACCGTCGGCAATGTCATTGCTCCGGCCCTATCCCCCCATTTTGTGAGAGAGTTGCGGAAGATGCCGCAATCTCGATGTGTTATCGCGACAATTCACGCCGATGGATTGAAATGGATTGAAACTCTCGCCCGGTTACGGCAGCCGCGCAAAATACGTCGGGCTAGCGCGATTCATGAATCGCCCCCAAGACACATGGTGCCCGTGGCATGCCGTAGTTTTTTACAAATACGGGGATGGGTCAGCCCTGCTCCTTCGTGTGGTATAAAACCCCGGTCCGCAATCAGCCACCAACAACGGGAAGAACGAGTAACTCCGTCACGGTCTGACGTGCGGTCGGATGACCTCGCAGTGGACGGCTGCCATCTCCGTCTTGAGTTTCTGGAACGTGGCGTCATCAGGACAGAGTCCGACAATGGCGCCACCTGAACCGGCAAATTTGGCCGGAACTCCTACACTGCGAGCGCGTTCGACCATCTCGATGTGCTCGGGTGCCAACTTCAATATCGAGCGACGGAGATCGAAATTGGCATCCATCAGCTTTCCGAAGGTCAGCCAATCCCTTTCCAGCAGGGCCTGGCGTCCCTGCTGTGCGAGGTCCGCGAATTTCTGCATGGCCTCCACCACGGCAGGCTCTCCGCGGAGGTAACGACCGCGAAGATCGTTGTGAATGACCTCCGTGGGCTCGGCGATGGCCGTGTTGTAGGCCAGATAGAGCGGCGGGAGGTAGTCGAGATCTAGCGGTTCGTAGACGCCGCAGGTGTAGCCGTGAATGTTCTCCATTTTGTCACGGCTGAAATCCATGAATACGAGCCCTTCATAAACCTGAATGACGCGGTCCTGTAGTCCCCCAGCAATGCCGAGCTCCTCGGTCTCCACGGCGAGGGCCAGCGATGGTTGCACCCGCTGCGGGATCTGCACACCGTAGAAATCCATCAAACACCTCAGCACGGCCACGATGATGGCGCTGGATCCCGCAAGCCCCACCTGTCGCGGTATCGTGCTGTGGTAACGGATGGAGAAATTCTTTTCATGGAGTTTGATCCCCTGTGCCTGGCAGTACTCGACGAACTTCTTGATCGTGGCCTTCACCAGGCGGATCCCACCATAGTACCCGTGGAGGCGGACGTCTCGCGCCAGATCATAGACACTGTCAAACCGACTGCGGTCTTCCTGGCTGAGAACCAGCTCCACCTGGTCCCACTCATATAGCACGGCCTCGGCGTAAAAATTCCGCACAATCACGGAGATGGTCTTTCCGTAATAACCGTCTGAGGGATTTCCCAGCAGACCCGCCCGAGCGTAAGCGCGACGTTTGATAATGATCATCTCCAACACCGTCCCCGTAAAGTCACTCACTCCCCTGCCCCGCCCCGGTTTATTCTTGACCTTCGAGTAATCGTTTCAGGAATTGTCGCAATCCTGGTCCGCATTCCTCGTCGGCCAAAGCGAACTCCAAAAACGCCCGGAAATAACTATCGAAATTGCCGATGTCGAACCGCCGTTCCTGCGGCGGGAGACGAATGCCAAGAACTTTCCCTCCCGCTTCAATCATTCGCTGGATGGCATCCGTAAGTTGGATTTCCTCACCCTTGCCGGGGGGCGTTCGGCGAAGATGGTCGAAAATTGCTGGTCGAAAGACGTACCGTGCCGCCACCGCCAAACAGCTTGGTGCATCCTCCGGGGTCGGCTTTTCGATAATCCCCGCCAGCCGAAAGTATTCCTTTCCATTTTCCAAATAATTCCCCACGGGCTGCGCAATTCCATAATGGACCACGTCCTCGCGGGGGACCGTTTCAAACGCGATGACCGCGTCCGCCGATTCCGCCTCGAAAAGCGTGATCATTCGCCGCACCACATCCGATTGGGCCTGGAGACCTATGATCGAATCTCCGAGGGCCACGACAAACGGCTGGTCCTTGACCATGGGTGCGGAACATAATACGGCATGGCCCAACCCCAGTTGTCGCCTTTGCCTGGTGTAGAAATAATCCACCTCCGCCCGCTCGAACGACAACTCCTTGAGGAGTTCTTCCTTCCCGGTTTCCCGGAGCATCTGGATCAGTTCCGGGTTAAGGTCGAAGTGGTTTTCAATAGCGGTTTTGCCCGGCCCCGTGATGAACAAAAACCGTTTGATTCCACACCGAACAAGTTCCTCCACCACATACTGCACGACCGGCTTGCGGCCGACAGGCAACATCTCTTTGGGCTGACTCTTGGTGAGTGGGAGCAGCCGGGTGCCCCGTCCTGCTACGGGCACAACAGCAAGATCAACAGTTGCATTTGACATTGTTCTCGAACTCTCCTGAAACGAACCGCTTCGCTGGCATTTCGACAGTGTCGCGCGAAAAGGCCTCGCAGCCTTTGATGGCCCTTCCCCAAACTATAGCTTTTTTGAGAAGTTTAGGAATTCCAGGCCGACGCCTGAGGCAATGGAATCGCGCGTCCTAAAGCTGACACCAGCTTTAACGTAGTCCCGGACAAGAAGAGAAGAAACCCCCGGCGAGATAGCCCAGCGGGTAGGCGTAAATCACCACAATACGGTGGAAGATTCCGAGACAGCAGTGGCAGAGTGACAAGATGGTATCCGGGCGCCACAAGAGGGCCAAGCAGGGCTATTTGTGGTAGCCCAGCGACTTGATCACTGCCAAGAGCTCTTCGTAGTTGATAAATCGGCGGTGATGCCGCAACTTGTAGGCGTCGATGGCTTGCCCCAGCTCGCGGGCTTCCGGAGAGAGGTCAGCGTATGAATTGCCAAACTGGCGCCTTTCCCTACCATCGGGAGGCGCTCCGTGCGGATTTTTGCGTCTGTCCACGAACACCTGGACCGGCCCTTCCTCGGAAGGTTGGGAAATTGCGCTGTCTGGGGAAATGGCATCGGGATTCATGGCGGGTCCTCGCATTGAAAATCAGCTCATCCCTAAGAATCGACAGCAATTCCCCTCGGACCAAAAGTTTAAAAGCCGGTCCGGTATGACCGGCATTAGTAGAATAGCTCACCTGTAGAGAGATGCAAACTCCGTCCCGTATTGCCGCTTGCGGGCCCCAAATGGACCGTCATTTGGGCATGCCAACGCCCAACCAGGGGGGAAGCTCCCCACGCGGAGGCAAAACGACCACTGTTGCCCGATGGATCGGTTCCAACTTGAGAATCTCGGCGATAGCCTCCGCCGGGGGATAGCTGTCGAGGGCCAGAACGCCAATTGCCTCACCGCCCGGTTTGTTTTCGGCCCGGCCCAGCGAGAGGAATGCGATATTGACGTTATGGCGACCGAAGATTTCTCCGACCCGCCCGATCACTCCCGGGACATCCCGGTGATACATGATGAGCATCGTCCCCTCGAGGGGGCTTTCCAGCCTGAACGCGCCTTTCTGAACAAGGCGAGGCAGCGATTTGCCGAACAGCGCGCCGGCCGCCAGGGCGGACTTGTCATTCCGAAAGACTTCCACCGTCACTTGAGACGCGAAATCGCCGATGTCCGTGGTCCGCTCTTCGGCAAGCTCAATTCCGCGTTGCTGGAGCAGGACGGGAGCGTTGACCAGATTGACTGACTGTTCCAGGGCATGCTGCAGAAGTCCCGCAGCAAACGCCGCCGAAAGCAGGCGAGTGTCGCGATTGGCCACTTCCCCCTGATAGCGGATCTTGCAGCGGGTTGGTGGCTCGCGGTCAATCTGCGCCATCAGAAGACCTAAGCGGTACACAAGGTCCAAATACCCTCGCAGCCCTTCCAGGGTCTTCGGATCGAGGGGGGCCATGTTGACGGAATTCCGCACGGCGCCCGTGGTGAAGAAATCAACGAGCAACTCGCACGCCTCGATAGCCACGTTCGTTTGGGCTTCCTCGGTGCTGGCTCCCAGATGGGGTGTGCACAGCACATTCGGTTTTCCGAAGAGCGGACTATTGGTGCAAGGTTCCTTCGTAAAGACGTCGAGAGCGACACCGCCGATATGACCGCTCTCCAGCCCTTCCAGCAATGCGTCTTCGTTGATGATGCCTCCGCGCGCACAGTTGATGATCCGCACCCCCTTTTTCATCATCTGAATTTGCGGCCGATCAATCATGTTGCGTGTCTGTTCATTAAGCGGCGTGTGCACCGTGAGGTAGTCCACCTCCGGGAACAGGTCTTCCAGAGTTCGACAGGTACGAATGCCCAATTCCCGCGCCCGGTGCTCCGGAAGAAACGGATCATACCCCAGGACCTTCATTTTGAAAGCGAGAGCCCGTTCAGCCACAGCCTGACCGACGCGGCCCAGCCCGATGATGCCCAGGGTCTTGCCACACAACTCGGTTCCCATGAATTGATGGCGTTCCCATTTTCCCTCCAGCAGGCTTTTGTACGCGGGGAAGATATTGCGGGAGAGGGCAAGCATCAGCGCCATGGTGTGTTCTGCAGTGGCGATTGTGTTGCCACCCGGAGTGTTCATCACGATGATGCCCTGGCGTGTTGCCGCTGCTGTATCGATATTGTCAGTCCCCACCCCTGCCCGAACGATCACCTTTAATCGCTTGTTGCCCTCCAGCGCGTCGGCGGTGATCTTGACCCCACTGCGGCAGATCGCGCCATCGAATTCGGCGAGGGTCTTGCGAAGGTCTTCACCCTTTAGACCCGTGCGGACCTCGTATTCGATCATTCCTGCCGATTCCAGGAGCTTAAGACCCTCGGGGGAAATCGGATCGAGCACGACAACTTTAACCATGGGTGGGTCCTCGAATGTTAATGATCAGCGCGTTAGTGTACAATTTCGGGCTCACCGAACCGTAACCTTTCACTTTTACGGCACCCGGTTTGGGCCGTCAAGGACCGGCGGAAACGGGGTTCTCCCCACTTCCACTCCCGCTATCGGAAGGACACCCGACTTCGGCCCTTGATTGACGACGCCCTCGCTCATTTTGATTGGCACAAGAGAACCGGGGTGCTGGTAGGGGCGATAAATCGATCTCGCGTCGCAGGATGCCACATGGAACGCGGAATGCACCAGGAGACGCAATTCATGAATTGGCCCCACAACACATTGAGACTTCGACCTATCGCAGGTCCTAACAAAAACAAGCGGATACGCCCGGCCAACGGACGTTTGCAGAAACGGCCAATCAGGCGTAAGATGACGCAATAAGCGTCCTTGATTGAGTGTCTCAAAACGCTCGGCACGAACGCGGAGGCAAGTCTTTGGAAGAGCGCGACGGGGAGTGTTGATGTCGCCTTTGTATGGCGTTCCCAGGCACCGATCGAGTCTACCGGCCGCCGCCAGATACCTTAGGTCTGTCGGGAAGATAGCGCTCAGCAGGCAACTTTCACAGGCAATCCATGCTCCTCAGTAGCCGAATCACCAAACGTCAGCTCGTACAGCTTTGCCATCGCTTCGCAACCCAGATTGAAGCCGGGGTGGACCTCCGAACCATTTGTCGGCGGGAAGCGGAACGCGCTAGTCGCGGCGCCTACCGCCGCGCGATGCGACTGATCGCGGAAGCAGTCAATAAGGGTTACGCCTTGGCCGACGCACTGGTCCTCACCGAAGATTTTTTTCCCCGACTTTTTCTGCAAATAGTGCGGATTGGGGAAGAGACCGGCAAATTGCCCGAGGCTTTTCGCCTTCTCGCAAAATATTACGAGGAAGAAATTGCCAGACGGCGCAGGTTCTGGTCGCTCCTCGTTTGGCCCCTCTTTGAACTCACCTTTGCCATCATTGTGATCGGGTTTCTCATCTGGATCATGGGCGAAATCGGCAAGAGGGGCGACATGGTGCTGGATCCGCTCGGCTTTGGGTTGGTCGGCGAGAGGGGTCTCCTCATCTACCTGACGATTGTGGGAAGTTGCGCGGCGGGGATCGCGGTCCTCATCTGGGCTTCCCGACGCGGCCTGCTCTGGACCAGGCCGATCCAGATGCTCGTGGATTTGTTGCCCATCCTGGGGGATATTGCCCGCACACTGGCCCTGGCACGGTTCACCTGGGCACTTTCCATCACTTCGCGATCATCGCTGGACGTGAGAGTTGCGGTGGATTTAGCCCTTCAGGCCGCGGAGCATCCCGCGTTCACCGCGCTCCGGCGTCCTGTATGGGCGTCAATCCAGGCCGGACATTCCCTGTCTCGAATCTTCGAAAGCACCGGGTTGTTCCCGGTGGACTGGCTTGATGCATTCCGCGTGGGGGAGGAGAGCGGTAAACTGGACGAGGTCCTGGAAAGGCTCAGCCGCCTCTGCATGGAGCGCGCGAGTCGGGCTATGAAGGTCCTCAGTGTGGTTGGTGCTGTAATGGTCACCCTCCTGATCGCGGCAATTATCATTTTCATGATTTTCCGGCTGGCCATGTTTTACGTGGGGCAAATTTACAGCGCCATCCCCCAGTGACTTAAAAGTTACCGTGATAACCAGTCCGCCGATATCGCCTGCTCATTCGGATTCGATAACCACCCGGTCCGCACCGACCAGTTCTTGAAGCACTTTCACAAAGGCCTCGTAAGCCGGCGTTCCGAAGAGCACGAAACGCACCAGGGCGGGTTTCCCATGGTTTTTGAGAAAGTCGATAACCGTACTGAGGGCCACACGGGCAGCTTCTGCCAACGGATAACCGTAGGCACCAGCACTGAGCGCGGGAAACGCCACGGAGCGACAATCATGCTCCACGGCGAGCTCCAGTGACCGACGGTAGGCGCTGGCGAGCAGTTCTGGCTCCCCGTGCTGACCATCGCGATAAATGGGTCCCACCGCATGGATGACAAATTTCGCGGGGAGCCGGCCGGCACCTGAAATAACCGCTGAACCCGTCGGACAACCGTGCGGGTACTTCGCCCGGGTTTCGGCCATGATTTCGGGCCCCCCTTTGCGATGGATGGCCCCGTCGACTCCGCCTCCACCTGCCAATCGACTGTTGGCGGCGTTGACGATCGCATCCACACGCTGTTCGGTGATATCTCCTTCCACTAACTCCAGCACACAATTCCCAATTTCATATTTGGCCGTCATGAAGAACCTCTCCCGATTCCAAGAACATGCTCGTTACGAAACGAATCGGCGAGTTATTGTCACTTTTCATTCCGCACGCACCAGCTTGTTTCTGAGACACTCCTGTAAGATAAATTACCATGGACCGTCGCTAACGTAGAAGGTCGCCGACACAGTGGTCCGACTTGGCTGGCTGAACCGGTCTTTGGCTGACACGTTTGGAACATCCCACAATGTGTCGTACGTCATCGTGAGGTGCAATTGAAGTTCTGTCCACGTTGTCGAGTAATGAACTGCGGACAATGCGGTTCTAGGAACAACCTGCCCAGCGCGATACAATAGGCTAGCCGTGGAGGATTACCCGCTAGTCCCCGTTCCTTTCTCGTATCGAACGGAGAATCTCGTGAAGGATGCGGCGCGGTAAAAGGAGTGATTCCGGTGAATGTCCAACAGACTGATTTTTCGTTGACTTCGACAAGTGAGCGATTGCTGCGCGAGATCTTAATCGCGGCATGCGATGCAAACGAGACCCGCACCTATCTCCAGGCCCAAACCCCCACTCTCCGGGTGGCGCTCGGAGCTGATTTCGTGGGGCTTCTGAGCATCGATCCAAAACGTCACACCTGCGGCTGGATCTCGGAATCCGGACACGCCGATGATAAACATCAGCACCGATGGGCCAGTCTTGCCGACCGTAGCGAGCCCTGGATCAACGGATCCTGGTGCGCTCTTCCCATCCCGGTCGATCGCCCGGCAGCCGTTTGGCTGGTGGCCAGGTTTCCGCAGCCACTTCCCACAACAGCCGTTCTGGACACAATGCGGGAAGTCGCCGAGACGCTCGCCGCTGCCGTCGGGTTTGTCAGCCAGCGCGAGCGCATCGCGGAAGAGTTGAAGAAGCAGGAAACGCTCCTGCGTATTACCCAGCGATGGTCACAGGTGCGACAACTCCGGCCGCTGCTCACGGAAATTGCCCAAACGGCGGCCGAGTTCCTCCACGCAGATCGCGCCACCATTTTCCTTTGGGACCGTCAAGCTCGACTTCTCATCGGCCGGCCCGCTCTCGGCGTGGAGGATGAATTGCGAATACCGGACGACGCGGGCATCGCGGGACGGGTTCTCAATACGGGCAGACCAATGCGTGTGGCACGGGAGTCACCCGAGCAGCGAGCCATCGATCGGCGTGTGGACAGCCAGCTCGGTTACCACACGGAAAACCTCCTGTGTGTACCTCTGAAAACACGGGCGGGAAGAATCCTGGGCGTGTTTGAGGTCATGAACAAGAAAAACGGTGAGTTCACAGAAGAAGACGAAGAGTCTCTTTTAGACCTCGCGGAGCAGGCGGCGGCTGCCCTGGAAAGCGTCCGCGATTACGAGCAGGTTTTGCTGACGCGGCGGCAGATCGTGGACGAAATGGCCGGTCGAATCCAATTGGTGGGGCGCTCTCCCGGGATCCTGCGCCTGCGGCGGGAAATCGACCGACTGGCCGAGACGGACCTTCCCGTGTTGATCTTGGGAGAAAATGGTACCGGAAAAGAAGTTGTCGCCCAACTGATTCACTATCTGGGCGAACGCCGTGAGCATCCCTTTATTGCCGTCAATTGTGCGGCCATTCCGGAAAGCCTCGCGGAAAGCGAACTTTTCGGCCATGAGAAAGGAGCATTTACCGATGCCCATGAAAGCCGTCCCGGCAAATTCGAGCTTGCCCATAATGGGACGATTTTTCTGGACGAAGTCGCCGAACTCAGTCCGGCGGCGCAGGCCAAGTTGTTGCGAGTTCTGGAAGAAAAAATGGTGACCCGGGTGGGAGGAACCCGCCTGATCCCGGTGCATGCCCGGGTCATCGCTGCCACCAATCGTGACCTTCACCAATGGGTGAAGGAAGGACGTTTTCGCGAGGATCTGTTTTACCGGCTCAACACGGTGACCTTACAGATTCCTGCCCTCCGCGATCGCGGCGAAGATATCATCCTTCTGGCCGAGCACTTCCTCCGGGAATTCTCCGCCAAAGCGCGGCGACCCGTGCCCGAACTCTCGCCGGAAGCGAAACAGTTTCTCCTCCAGTACTCCTGGCCTGGAAATGTTCGAGAACTGCGAAATGCCATGGAGCGAATTGCCTATCTTTGCCCGCATTCCCAAATCGAAGTCGCAGATCTCGGTTTGACGGGTGAACTCCGCCGTGAGGTCATGCCGTTGCAGGGAATCGCTCCCGGGCTGAAGCTCCGCGAGGCCACCAAGCAATTTCAAATCGCTTACATTCGTCGGACCATCGAATCTACACAAAACAACGTCACGCTGGCGGCACGCCAACTGGGACTCCATCGGGCCAACCTCTATCGAAAGATGCGCCAACTAGGGATTCGTGTTCCTCGTGGCGAGCAGCAAGGCGATGAAGATCCCGACACCGGCTGAGCCTCTCACCCTCGGTTCACAAGTTCACACAAATCCGAAAAAATGCCAGCGCCGAGATAATGGGCTCACCCACTATTCAATTAGGTGGGGTTTGCTTTTCCACCTCGCAATTCGTCCGGAACTCATTCGAGGTTGATCTTCTGCTCCGCGGCCGTTCCTCGAAGAAAGGCGATCACTCGGGGGACATCGTCCTCCGCCACGCTATGGATCAGAAGTGGCCCATCGAATCCGTGATCATGCAGTAATCTTAAATAACGGGAATAGTTCACGAGCGGTTTCCCGGGTCCCGTGGCCATCCCGGTCCGGACAACGTCCTTTGCATGGGCCGCCACAACGGAGGGCGCTAACAACTTAATGGCCTCCTCCAGGAAGTGGTTTCGATCGATGGGGCCAGCTTCGGGCAGAATATTGACGGGATCCAAAATCACCCGCAACCTCGGATGCTGGAATTGTTCCAACAGCCGTTGTGCCTTTTGAGGAGAATCCACCACATTATTTGTTTCCGGCTCAAAGGCCAGGATCACCTGGTACCGGTCGGCCAGCGAAAGGGCCTGCTCCATTGTTCGTGACATGTCGTCCCATGCTTGGGGCGTCTGGTTATCCGGATGAGCTTTCCACATGTCGTGACGATCGCGGGTTCCGGAGCACAGGGCCACGGCTGTTCCACCCAGATCTCGGCACACGGAACACACCGTCGCCAATCGCCTGAGATACTCGCCCCGATAACCTTCATCGGGATGAGCCATATTAAACGTCCCCGAAAACGTTGCAATTCTCAGATCTCGCGCGCTCAGTTCCCGGTGAATCTGATCAATCGTCCGGGCGTCCACCTCCTGGGGCAGGGCCTCTCCCAAAATCGGCTGGAGAGTGAAATGAATCCAGCCGATTCTGAGCTCGGCAATGACGTCGAGAGAATCCTGCCACCGCGGGCGGACGAAAATCTTCATGAAGACACCAAGTTTCATAGCCTTTTTCGCTGCTTGCAAAAGCCGGGGGCTCTCAACCTGAAGTTGCGGCCAAACGCTAAAGAAGTATTCCCCCAAGACGGACAAAAGTAACCCCATTCTCAACCGACTCATGCAATACCTCAAGCTACACTTTTCAATGGGGGGTCATTTCACCATCCCTGTCGAGCGGATTCCCACTCGGAGGCGAATTATTCTTTTTGGAAATGGTATCACGTTCCGAGAGATCCGACCGATTGAACTTTGACGCTTTTAACAATTGGGGGTTTCATGCGGGCGAGGACGGTCCATCGCCACGTGACGGCTTTCTTGGTGGATGAATCAAAAACCAGCGGGGAATTTTTCAGCACAGGACCAAACTTTTGGGGCGCGCGGATGACACAGGGAAGGAACCGCAGTATGTCACAGCTTGATGTGGCAGGCTCGAAAACAGCCCAGAAGCTCGCAGCGATCGCAGGCAATCTCTACACCCTGCCCGCGGTCGCTCTCAAGGTCCTCGAATTGGTGGAGCGTCCCGACGTGGACGCCGCTATTCTCCGAGAGTGTATCGAGAAGGACCCCGCGCTGGCGACGAAAATTCTGAAGGTGGTCAACAGCTCGCTTTATGGCCCGGCTCAACCGATTGGTGATTTAGGGCAGGCCCTCGCCTTTTTGGGCGCAAAACCCCTCAAGCTGCTCGTGCTGGGGTTCAGTCTTCCGCCAAAACTGTTTCACGGTCTGGAGGCTAGGGTTCTTGCCTACTACTGGCGCCGGAGTCTGACGAAGGCCGTGGCCGCCCGGGAACTCAGCGAACATCTCCGACATCGATCCAGCGATGAATGCTTTCTGGCCGGCCTATTACAGGACCTTGGCCTGCTGGTCTTCATCCAGGCGCTGGGTTCGCCTTTTCAGCGATTTGTAGAGAAGGTGCTCGAACAGCGAGAGGACCTTTATCGACGGGAGCGCGATGTCTTCGGGTTCGACCACCGTGATGTCTCCGCGGCCCTTCTCCGACATTGGGGAATGCCCACCAGCATAGCTGACGCCCTGATTTCGCAAGCCGCGTCAACTTCCCCGGTGATGGCCGAAATTCGGACCCGGCGGACCATTTTGGAAGTCGCGGAGTCCGCAGCGATGCTGCTGGCGGAGGGTCGGAGCGATGTCTGGCCCACCTGGCAACTGGGTGTGGAGTCGCTGGGCGACGGTCAAACGGTTGTCAAGCCGGACGACCTGCTCAGACAAATCCATATGAAGGTGTTGCAACTGGGCGAAGTTCTTTCCCTCCGCCTGCCGGCGGGCGAAAGTGTGGAAAAAATCCTTGCCCGTGCCCACAACGCTCTAGCCCGCGAAGCCGAAGCGGTGGCTGGGGTCCTGCTTCGCCCTGTGGGGACATCTGCCGCCGAACCGAGGACTCGCTCCATGGAAGACGACGAGCTCGAACGGACACTGAATCTCTACATTGAGCGGGCTCCGGAGAACGCAGCATGTGTCTCCGAAAAAAACTCGACAATTGCAACCCCCGAGAAACGTTGGACCAGCGGCCCGGACCACCGTAAACTTTCCGAAACTCACCGGGGTTTCCGGCTGGAAAGCCAGGAAGGTCTCGAAAAACACGACGTCATATCGCCTGGCAGCGACCCCGGTTTGCTGGGTACCTTGAGGAATGCCGTGACCTGGTGCCGCACGAACCGTTGTGGCCTGAGCCTGGTGCTGGTTGATTATCTTGAACTGAGTGATTTGGTCGTGCACCTCGGCCCGGGAGTGCTCGATACCCTGCAAAACGTGTTATCCAAGGCCTGCCAGGCGTTGGAACACCCGGGCAGTGTCACGTGGCCGTATGGAGATGCCGGCTGTGCGTGGATCTTGCCTGACTGCGAACGTGAACTGGCCGTGACCTACGCCCACGAAGTGATGCGACAGCTCCGCTCGGTCTTTGCGGCGTCCTGGAACGTACCGGTCCGGCTTCGCGTGGGTGTCTCCTATGTGGCAACCCCCGCGCCCAATTTTCCACCTGAAGATCTTCTGGTCGCTGCGCAGCGGTGTCTTTTTGGATCTGGCGCCTGTGGTGGGGGCGTCGTTAAAAGCATCGAAATCTACTAATCGCCCTCCGTGCGCCCACTGACTCCGCGTATTCGATCGCCACAGGTTGCGAGGCTGTCCCTCTTCAAATCTTGTCTGGTCTGGCCCTGAGCCATCCCCACTTTCTTGTAACGACTCGTGAAAGGCTAATGGCTCAATGTGTTGTAGGGGCAATTCGTGAATTGCCCCTATCTCCAACAACAACGAACCGAAACAAGCGGACGTAGCTCGTTCGGAAAAGTCGACTATCCGACGTGGGAAGGTGGAACTTACAAGCCGGTCCGCGCGGATTAAATGCCGCCTCAGCATAAGGCCTTGCCGAGGTCCGCGTGTCTTCCCAGCGGTAAAGGAAAATTGGCAACCAGTCAGGGCCTGGCCAGATTGCGACCGAAGAATAAAATGGCCAGCAACTAAAAATTTCGCCAGCTTGGGTACCTGCTTTTGCCATCGAAATGAGAAGGACAATCGGCATGAAACACACTGGCTCCCGTCCCTGGGAAACAGATGCTCCTATTCGGGTCGGCATTTCTGCCTGCCTCCTGGGACAACTCGTGCGGTACGACGGTACCCACAAGCATGATCCTTTTCTCACCCAGACGCTGGGGCGGTACGTTGAATGGGTTCCGGTATGTCCGGAGGTCGAGATTGGCCTCGGTGTTCCCCGCCCCACTTTGCGTTTAGAGTGGCGGGGAAAAGAGGTCGCCCTGATCATGCCGAGCGAGGATCGAGATCTGACGAACGTCATGCGGCGATTTGCGGCTCGGCGTATCAAGGATCTGATCGACGCGGATATCTGCGGATACGTGCTGAAAAAGAATTCCCCCAGTTGCGGAATGGAACGCGTCAAGGTTTACAAGCCGGAAGGCCAGCCGGCGGGAACCTCTCGCGGAATCTTCGCCGATGTCCTCCTCGAGAAAATGCCCTACCTGCCCGTAGAAGAGGAGGGCCGGCTCCATGACCCTCGACTTCGAGAAAACTGGATCACGCGGATTTTTGCTTTTCACCGCCTCAAAACACTTTGGGCGTCGCGCTGGACACTCCAGGACCTCGTGGATTTTCACACCGCTCACAAGTACCTTCTTCTGGCCCATTCGCCTCAGCATTACAAGTCCCTGGGTCAACTCGTTGCCCGGGCAAAAGAGTTCTCCCGCACGGAATTGAGGTTTCAGTATGAGGCGGAATTCATGACCGCTTTAAAGCGGCTGGCCACCCCCGCCAAGAACTGCAATGTTCTCCAACACATGCTCGGCTTTTTCAAAAAGGACCTTCCCGAAAATGTCCGGAAAGAGATCTTGGAGGCCATTGAGGAATATCGGCACGGGATTGTTCCGCTCATCGTTCCGATCACGCTGATCGCCCATTACGCCAGACGGCTTCAGATTGAGTATCTTCTCAATCAGGTCTATCTCTCGCCACACCCGAAGGAATTGGCTCTGCGGAATCATGTATGAGGGTGTCTCGAATGCCGCTTGCCACTTCTTGAATCAGGCGAAAATCCCCAAGCGGGTTCTCATCGCTGAACAGTGTTTCCAGAGATGGCGCGAATCACGCGGAGAAGATACCACTCGCATCGCGCTTCTTGATCAGGTGATTCGGTTCGAAGGGAAATCTGGATCGTCACTTTCCGGCCTTTGAATTGGGAAATATCCACCCGGAAAGGCTCCGGGAGTGCATCCCCGCCCCGCTCGGGAACAGTGATGTCACCTAGCGATTGGCCGTCCGCGAGAGCTTCCAGCCGAACTGCAGAGGTTCCTGGAGGTCGGCAGACCAAGACTTCCAGGGTTTGTCCATCGGCTGCCAACAAGATCGTTCGCTCGATAGCGAATTGACCGCGAAAAACGTGCAACCAGCGAAATTCCGCAGGGTTTCCCGATTGATCGAGATAGCTCACAACCTGCGGGCCCTGGAGGGCATCTGTTTCCGGTGCGACAATCCACCATCCTTCCCAGCAAGGAAAAAGCGCCATTTGCCGCCGACGGATTTCGGGAAGAAGTTTTTCCGTATCAACCACCAGAGTTGGCTCAAGCCAGTTAGCGAGGTCTCGAATATTCCATGGATCCGCAGCGGGGGGCCGACCGTCTTCTGCTTCGTCCACTTTCAGGACGAGCTGCGCGTTTTGTAGATTCTTTCCGGCAAGAGAAATCTCGCCCGGCTCGAAGACTTGGCGGGAGCCAACCAGCACGGGAGAACGAGCGAGAGTTCCCGTGGTGGCACCGGTGAGTGCCACCTCTCCCCGAATGCACCCACCATCGCCCGCTTCAGAATCAATCCCCAATTGAACGCGGACACTACTCACCCACGGATGGAGGGGATAAGCAATCTGAGTCCCCGAAGTCACTCCGAGTCCCCACCCATAGAGCCGTCCGGCGCTGTGAAGAGGGCGACCCAGGAGGTTCGCATCCAGATGATAGCCCCATCGTCCACCCAACGTACTTGCCTCTTGATAACTCAGCTCCTGCAGACGCGTTAAAGGCACTTCGCCGGGGCCGTAGAACCTTCGCCATACGACCGCTCGATATGGAATCCACAAAGGTTGCACGCTCCACGGTGGTTGCACCATGTGGTACCAACTGTCGGGAACACTTTTGTCGCCCCGTGCCCGCGGCCAAAATCGCTTGAGCGACGTCGTCACCCGCATCCCGTCCGCGCAGTCGATCTCCATCAGAATATCATCGGGTCCGGTGATCAGTCCCACCCGGGCACGGATGACGCTCTCCCAAGGATCCAGGCCAGGCAGGTGGAGTTCGGCCAATTCATCGAAGGCCAATTGCTGGATTCCCTCGTCAGTGAGGAGACGAACGCCTTTTTCCGTCCATTGAACCGCCCGATAGCGAATCCGGCGTCCGTCTGCCAGAAAGGCCCAGCCGGGTTGATACTCCTTCTCCACGGATTTCCAAACCACTCGTTTTACCGCCGTCGCGAACACGTCCACATGATCCTGGAACTGTCCATCAGGCCAGTAAACACGCGAATAGGGATAAACACTGAGCCGAGCCGGCCAAGTCCGGTTGTCTTTGATCTCGGCGGGTCGGGCACTCACCACTTTCCCCGGCAACCGATCGCCACCTACAAACTCGACAAAGCCCTCGGCGGGCACCGTCTCCGGGCCAGCTTGGGTGTCCACAATCCAGCGGACGCGGATGTCATCTGCGAACAGTTTTCGGCCTGCCAATTCCGGCACATCGCCGGGATCGCCCCAACCCAGAATTTCAGGCCCCGTGAGCAAAGAACCATCGGTCCACTCCGCGACAAAACGCTCATACTGAACCGGAGTCTCTTCAAAACGTGCCAGGAGACGCTGCGCATCCGGTCGCCGACTGCGGTACCCAAGGTAGCGGTATATAGCCAGAAGGTAATTCCGCGTGGAAGAAGACAACTCCCTAATTTGGCGAACATTTCGAAACGCCAGCTCATCGGCAACAAGGTTCATCACCAGCGTGTTCAGGGGATCAAAATAGTCGGGTTTATCTTTTTCCGCGTGCAGAGTTTTCTGGGCGGGATTCATCACGCTGGGGACATCGGTGACGTCCACGGCCCCCAAGAAATGTCCGAAACTGTGAATCAACGTCATCAACTGCATCTGTGCCGTGTATGTCTGTTGCACGTCCGGTATCACCAAATGGGACTCGAAGAGCGCAAGCGGATAATGAAACTCACCGCTACCGGCCACGCGAAGCTGGCTGCTCACCCCAAGGACGAGAAGGACGCCGTCCGGCCTCACCTTGCGGCGAAAATCGTCCAGCAGCGATTCCACCGACTGAACGGTATTATCCGACGTCCACGTCCCCACCGTAACAATCTCAAAACGAACCCCGCAAAACCATTCGACAAACCTCGAGGCCTCCTCCACCTGTCTGCGAAGTCGAGGCTCCCACACCTCCCGGACGGCTGGTTGTTCCTCATCTACAAACAGGGCCACGGGGATTGTTACCCTGCGCTGATCGATCTTTTGGGAAGGCGCAATCCATACTCCGGGGCGAAGATTCCCCACATGCACCTGCCGCAGGACGATCGACTCACCGCGTAACGCCAGTTCATAAATCGTGTTCAGTTCCACACGCTCTTCCAGGGCAGAAGAACCCGCCCTGACTTTGACAACGGGAGACGTCGTGGCAAAGACCGGGACCAGGCCCCCGCTGGGTATCCGAAACGTGCGTGGATCGGAGGTCCCGTGCCAGATTTCCACCTGGGCCTCCGACTCCAGTTTATTCACGAGTACGACCACGCCTGCCCAGGCAGTGGGGGCCGTGGCCGCAAGTGCTAAAACAACAAACAGGAGAGGGTACGATGACAGTGCCCGCATGGACCACAATTGTGACGACAAAACGACGTGGGGACTTAAAACCGGCCGGATGAATCTAAGACTCGATCCAGCGGCATGGGAATCGTCCCAAAGTCTGCCGTGGTGGACAATTCTTTGTGCAAAGTTCCGTGGTTGGAAACCCGGGTAAAAGGAAATCGCCCGAAATATTACAACAGGCGAGCCCGCTCGCGATTTTCCCCTCCGCTGCGTGGAGACCCGCCGGTTGGCCGGGCGAGGTTACTCCGCTCGGGCCTGATGGGTGGCAGGCTGGAGTCCCAGTCTCCCCAGCAACCGGTGGAGAGCCGCTATGAGCGTCTCTTCCACATTTTCCGCAAATGGTCCCGGCATTCCATAGTAGATCATACTATACTCAGGCTCGTATCCACCACCCAATAACACGTTTTTCGACGGAATATAGCACATGACGTCGTTGGCATAGCCAATAACCACCAAATCTTCCTGAGGAAACTCTTTTTTCAGCCGCAGGGCATATTCCACGCACACCTCACCGCCGATCGCCACGAGCGTGAGGGTTTGATCAAAGCGAACGGCTTGAATCGGAACGGCCACCGTACGGATGGGTGTGCCGGCATCATAAAGCTCAAGCATCCGGCGAGCTCTCCGCTCGCGATACACATCCTTGGCTGCAAGCGCCTTTTCCAGCTCCTGCTCGAATTGCTCCCGGGTGTGGGGACGGAGTTCCAACTCAGCCACATCAACGACCGACTGGAGCGGTCCGCGAACAGCCTTCATGGGCCCAGCCAGCACCCGTTCAACCTCGCCCGCCAGAGCCTCTCCGTGCTGCCGCACATAAGCGATCTCCCCGCGGGGATTCGGATTTTGATCACCTCCGCAGAGGATCGTGAACATGGCCGTCACGCCGGGATGTGCCTCTTCAATCTTTGCCTGGGCAACTCCCGCATAATCACCATGAATTTTGTAAAAATCCTCGCCTGTATTGCCACCAATTGTCGTGCAGTGACAAGCATATCCGAACAGCACCGCACGCAACGCGCCGTCTGGGGCGGTGACTTTGATCATCGGCACATCGTGATCCACAGGCCCTTCCGGATTGACCCCCAGAACGACCGTGTCGCCACGCTTTTCCCGACGATTAACGGCGAATCCCACCTTCCCGTGCCCCACACTCAACTGGGCCGGCTGAAGGTTTTCCAGGGCCTGCCCAATGACCATCACCAGCTTGTCCAGCAATTGAGTCGTGTATTCACGGATGGTTTCCGCTTCTTCCGGCGAAAATTGATACATCACACGGAGATTTTTACCCACAACCGGACCACTATGGGTGTGGGAGCACGTTAACAGGATTTCTTCGCGATTTAACCCATATTTCTCCTTGGCCCGGGTAAAAAGCTCCGTCGAAAATTCGTTGTTATAGCCGATCAGGTCGGTGGTCAGGATGACGATTCGGTGGCCTTCTGCATCGCGGATGGCCAGGCATTTCGCCCAGAGATCTTGGAGAACGCCCACTGAGGGCTTGTTCCGGGATGCATATCCCGACATCCGGATGGGTTTCTCTGGAGTGATCTTCACTCGCGCAACACCCACGGCAAACTCCTGGGCGGGGAGCATCCCCGCACACAGCCCCAGACAGGCACTCAGCACGAGTACACACGCCAGCCTCATGAGAGCCACTCCTTTCTAGTTCTGCAGCAGCTTCGCGATTACGTTTTTTAACACTTCTTCGCTTTTCGGGTCGAGGAACGTCGCGGTGGGCTCATATCCACCTTCTTCGTACGCCTTGGCTGTACAGATGTATCCGGGCGCAAGATCGCCATAGGCTGCCACCGCGACGAAGCGATTCGGTCGTAACGACTGAGCGTAGAGCTGATACTCGACGAAACATTCCCCGGGCAAATTCAAGATCGCGCCGTCGTTGATTTCCAGAAGCTGAGCGAAGAAAGGTTGCTTTGCCCGGGCGAGAAACGCCAGTCCTCCTGCAGCGCGAATTCTCTGCACAGGGTCTAAATCTTTCTGACTGACGCGGGCTCGCAGATCGGCTTCCGTGTAGCCTGAGTCAGACCGTGGAATCGGGCAAAACGGCTCAACTCGCCAGTTGAGCCGGTGGACACGCTCATACCGGGTGTTCTTGGAAGCCTCGCTCATCGCTCGGTAAAGGCGTTCAACGAGCTGTTCACGGGCCTCCCGCGTGCCGTCATTGTACTTCCCCATCGTGATATTTCCGGCACACCCGGTGAAGTAGATCTGCATCACATTCTCTTCCTGCTCAAGTCGGCTGCGGGCAAAGCCGGGGACATCGGCGCTGGCTCGGGGATCTCCGTAAAAGCTTTGCGGATGTGTGGCGTAATAATGCAGCCGGACAAGCGGTTTCCCATCCCGAGCGAAAGTGACCGTCCGCACATATGGATCGATTAACCCTTCGGGAAGCGCCCGAATTTGTGGATCCTTACAGGCGCTGTACCGGACCACAAGCTTCCCCTCGGGGGTCCATGCCCGCCGATTGGAGGCCACCTGCTCCACGATCGCCGAGCCGAATCCTACCTCGTTGAACGGTTCGAGTCGCTGGATCGCAGCTTTGACTTCCGCGGCCAGCTTGTCCGTTACTGCTTCCATAAAAGCAAAGTCCACGTAGGGAAGTGTAGCCCCGGCTTGGTCGAGAATCTTTTGGGCGTCCCCATTTGTGTATGGAGCAGTATGCTGATGAACGGTCTGCACCGCCACATGGGAAGGAGGGACGCCCAAAGCACTGGCGATCTTCTCCTGAAACTGTCGGTAACTCGAATTGCACAGGCCGCACCAGTCCACGGCACATAGCACGTAGCGGGAATGACCATCATCCAGAACGACCCCGCGCGCTTCCAGCGGTGTTTCCACTTCTTTGACGGGCACCAGCCAGATGAGTGGGTGACGACCATTAATGGGTGGAGTCACGTCGCACCGAAACGTGGCCAACCTCCATTCACTGGTGTGTGCGGTCTCCTCTCCCCTTCCCCACCCTGGTTCCAAGAATCCGAGACAGCAACATAGAACCAGGACTAGACGCGGAACGACCGACTGCACCATCGCGTGGTTTCTCCCTGCTGCCGAAGTCTGCACAAAATTCACAACCCCACCAACAGAGCAATGATGGTCGCAAAGCCGCATTCAGTATACCCTCGTTTAGCAGGTTGTCCACTTACCAATAGAGCAGAATCTACCCAATTCGAGACCGGGAGGCGGGACAGAGAGCACAGACAGCGGAGACTCCTTTCGGGATATCACGCGAAAAGAAGCGAAGGGTCAGTTTTGACACATGTCGCGGCCGCCCCGGCCAACGCCGGGGGCACGGTCGAACGTTACTCTTTATGTTCCATGTGTCGTAGGGGCAATTCATGAATTCCCCTACCGGAGTCGCTGGTGCCCTCAGGGGGCAGAACGACCGACTTTTTTCACCCCAACCACGAATATTCACCCGACGACTGCTGCGATATTAGGTGAGATCCATACTAACTGACAGGCTCTGTTATCGACGGACATCAAGCGACAGGTGCGACACCGTCGCCCGGATCCGTGTAAACCGGAGTGACCGCTAGTCTTCTCGATCAATGCTTTACGTTTGCCTGCACCTCCTTTAGAGTAATTTTTATTTGGAAACAACCGTTTACGGACCCTTCCGAGGAGGCAACAGAATGCCAGTCAAAGGAACGTCTAAATCCGAAAAGCTACTTCCTATCGCGGTGCTTATTTCGGGAGCGGGTACAACTCTCAAGAATCTCATCGAAAAAAAGAAAGAGGGAAAGCTTCCCGTGGACTTCAGGCTTGTCATATCCAGCAATCCCCAGGCGGGCGGTCTGCAACACGCAGCGGCTGCACAGATTCCCGCGATCGTGGTGGATTGGAACAAGTACCGCGACCCTCAGCCGTTCAGTGAGGAGATTTTTGATCATTGCCGACGACAAAACGTGAAACTTGTTGTGATGGGCGGATTCCTGAAAAGACTCGTCATCCCTCCCGACTTTGAAAATCGGGTGGTTAACATTCACCCCGCTCTCATCCCGGCATTTTGCGGTCAGGGATTCTATGGCCTGCGTGTCCATCAGGCGGTGCTGGACTACGGGGCGAAAATCACCGGGTGTACCGTCCACTTTGCGGACAACCTCTACGATCACGGCCCCATCATTTTGCAAAGAGTGGTACCTGTGCTCGACGACGATACGCCCGAAACTCTGGCGGCTCGGGTATTCCAGGAAGAATGCAAGGCCTATCCGGAGGCAATCACGCTGATTGCCGAAGGCCGGGTCCAGGTGGAGGGCCGCAAGGTGAAGATTCTGCCTCCCAAGGATGTGGATTTCGAATTGTGATCGCCCTGCCTTTTTTCTGCTTTCACCGAAAATGCAACTCCAATTTGTATCTCGGGAGCTCAACTGGGAGGGTGTCTATGCCGCTTGATCCGACTGAACATCCCGATTGGGAAATCGCTCTGGAGGCCGAATCGCGGATGAAAACGTGTTACCAGCTCGGCGAAGAGCTGGGCCTGACGAAGGAAGAGCTTCTACCCTACGGCCATTACTTTGCCAAAGTGGATTACCTTAAAGTCATGGAGCGACTGCGTGATGCCCCCGATGGAAAGTTCATCGAGGTGACAGGCATCACCCCCACACCGCTCGGGGAAGGCAAATCCACTACCACCATCGGGCTGCTCCAGGGACTGGGCCGACGCAAAAAGCGGGTGACCGCGTGCATCCGCCAACCTTCGGGAGGGCCCACAATGAACATTAAAGGTTCGGCTGCCGGAGGGGGACTCTCCCAGGTCATCCCCCTCGCGGAGTTTTCTTTGGGATTGACCGGGGATATCAACGCGGTCATGAATGCCCACAATCTGGCGATGGTGGCCCTTACGGCGCGACTCCAGCACGAGCGTAATTACGACGACGAGCGACTGGCTAAAGTAGGACTGAAACGCTTGAACATCGATCCCACCCGCGTGGAAATGGGATGGGTCATCGATTTCTGCGCCCAGGCGCTCCGCAATATCATCATCGGCATCGGCGGCCGGATGGACGGCTACATGATGCAGAGCCGCTTTCAGATCGCAAGCTCTTCCGAGGTCATGGCTATCCTTGCCGTGGCCCGAAGCCTCGAGGATCTTCGCCAGCGTATCGGGCAGATCATCGTGGCCTACGATAAAAAGGATCGTCCCATCACATGCGAAGACCTGGAGGTGGCCGGGGCCATGACCGCCTGGTTGCGCAGCGCTATTAATCCAAACCTCATTCAAACCATCGAGGGCCAGCCCTGTTTTGTACACGCTGGTCCGTTTGCCAATATCGCGATCGGGCAGTCCAGTGTGATCGGCGATCAAATCTGCCTGAAACTGGCGGACTATCACATCACCGAATCGGGATTTGGAGCGGACATCGGCTTCGAAAAATTCTGGAATGTCAAGTGCCGATACTTAGGCAAAGTTCCCCATGTCTCGGTCATCACAGCGACAATACGGGGATTGAAACACCATGGAGTGACAGCAGGAGCCCCGCCCTGCCCTCCCGGCCGACCGATCCCCAAGGAATATTTCGAAGAGAACTTAGCGTGGCTCGAAGCGGGAGCCGCCAATCTCCTCCACCATATCAATATCGTGAAGAAGTCGGGCGTTCACCCGGTGGTGGCCATCAACGTTTTCCCAACCGATACCCCCGCGGAAATCCGGCTGCTGCGTCGAATTGCCGAACAAAGTGGTGCGAGGGTCGCCGTGTCCAATCACTGGCGGTACGGTGGAGAAGGAGCGCTGGAACTGGCTGACGCCGTCCTGGATGCCTGTGAACAGCCCGTCTCTTTCCGCTATCTGTATGAGGATGACACACCCCTGAGTGAACGGATTGAGAAAATCGCCCGCGAGGTGTACGGCGCCGATGGTGTGGAGTACTCCCGCGAGGCAGAAGCCAAACTTAAGGAATTCGAAAATAACCCCAAATACCGGGATTTTGCCACGATGATGGTCAAGACGCACCTCAGCCTCACGCACGATCCGACCATCAAAGGAGCTCCCAAGGGCTGGACCCTTCCCATTAAGGACATCCTTGTCTACGGAGGCGCCCGGTTTCTCTGCCCGATGGCCGGTGAAATCTCGCTCATGCCAGGAACAGGCTCGGACCCGGCGTTCCGGCGGATCGACGTGGATGTAAAGACAGGCCGTGTGACCGGGCTTTTCTGAAGCCGCGTCATCGACCATCGCCTCGTGCAGATGTCGATGATCCATGTGAAAACCCTGGCAGGTAAAATCCGGCGGACTACCTGCCAGGGCCGATTTTGGGAACAGCAACAGTTACCTTGCCGGATTATCAGGCCCGGGTGACCTCACCATGCGGTCGAGGCACACACCAGGAACCTTCTCACACGAACCTTGTCACGAGCAGCCCAAGCTGTGCCCACAGTTTGGACAAACGTGGCAAGAGCCGGCCCGGCGGGTGATGGCACCGCACAGATCGCACGGAGGCCCGTCGTCCTGAAACGGAAGATAGCTCTCCAGCGTCGCCGTTGCCGCAGGTTGCAGAGCCGCCTTGGCGCCATGAAGCTGCCCGTTGCCAGCGGACGAAGGCTGTGTCAGCGTCGCCGCGAGGGAGGCCAGCCGCTCGGGAAGTGGTCCGCCCAGCGACTCCCAGGGGTCACTCCGCCGTTCTCCACCCCCGGACGTTGATGGTGCTTCCGCCTTAGAAGCCCCGTTACTCCCACCCGTCGCGGGTTCCGGAGCAGGTGTCAGCCGTTCCAAAACGTGCTGGGAACTTTTGAGCTTTTCTCTATAGCCGGGAAGAAATGTCATGCCCAGCCAGCGAAAGATGTAATCGACGATACTCGTCGCAGTCCGGATTTCCGGATTCGTTGTGAAGCCCATCGGCTCAAACCGGGTGTAGGAAAACTTGTTGACGTACACTTCCAGCGGCACACCATACTGGAGGCTCATCGATACCGCCGTCCCGAAGCAATCCATCAACCCACCGATGGTGCTCCCTTCTTTGGCCATGGTGATGAAGAGCTCGCCCGGACGACCATCCGGATAAAGCCCCACCGTAATGTAGCCCTCATGTCCGTTGACCGAGAATTTGTGGGTGATGGATCGTCGTGTGTCGGGCAGCCGTTCGCGCCGAGGTGCCGGCACCGCTTGCGTGGTTTTTTCGGTAGACGCCTTCGAGACCAGCGGCTGCACTTCCTTGGAGCCGTCTCGATAGACCGCCAGAGCCTTCAGTCCCAACCGCCAACCTTCCATGTACGCGTTGGCGATGTCCTCGGGCTTCACATCGCGGGGCATGTTGACGGTCTTGGAGATTGCCCCCGAAAGGAACGGCTGGGCGGCCGCCATCATCAGAATGTGCGCCTTCCAGTGGATGTACCGCTTCCCACCTGGTGGTGGAGTGGCACAGTCGAAAACGGGCAGGTGTTCGGCCTTCAAATGAGGGACCCCTTCGATGGTGTCGTGCTTATCGATAAACGCCACGATCTCGCGGATCTGTTCTTCTGAGTAGCCCAGAGTCTTCAGAGCCAGGGGAACGGTCTGATTGACGATCTTCAATGTGCCACCACCAGCCAGTTGCTTGTATTTAACCAGCGCGAAATCCGGCTCGATACCGGTTGTGTCGCAATCCATCATGAAGCTGATCGTGCCTGTGGGCGCAAGCACCGTCATTTGCGCGTTGCGGAATCCATACCGCCTGCCGTTGGCAAGAACCTCATCCCACAGTTTTCGGGCGGCGTTCTTGAGGTATTCCGGAGCGTGTTCCAGCTCCTCCACCTTTTCCCAGTGGCGTTCCATCACCCGCAGCATCGGCTCCCGGTTTTTCTCGAATTCCGCAAACGGCCCCACGGCCGCCGCCAATTCTGTGCTCGTCCGACAGGCTGCCCCGTGCATGAGGGCCGTGATGGCACCGCACAGCCCGCGGGCTTCGTCCGAATCATAGGGCAGGCCAGATGCCATAATCAGACTGCCCAGGTTGGAATAACCCAAACCGATCGGTCGGAACAGATGGCTGTTCCTGGCGATCTTCGCCGTTGGATAGCTCGAGTGATCAACGAGAATTTCCTGGGCGATGAAGATAACCCGGCAGGCTGCGACGAAACGATCGGCGTCAAACGTGCCATCCTCGCGCCGGAACTTCATGAGGTTGATGCTGGCCAGATTGCACGCCGTATCGTCGAGGAACATGTACTCGGAACAGGGATTCGAGGCGTTGATTCGGCCCGAATTCGGGCAGGTGTTCCAGCGATTGATAGTGGTGTCGTACTGGACACCGGGGTCACCACAGCTCCAGGCAGATTCGGCCATCTTTTGCATCAACTCCCGCGCCCGGTAGCGAGGACCTTCGCGAGTCGGATCGGTCACCCAATGGGTGACCCATTCCCGGTCTGCCTCCACCGCTTCCATAAATTCATCAGTGACGCGGACCGACAAATTGGCATTCTGGAAAAGCACCGAGCTGTAGGCCTCCTCGGGTGTATAGCCGTTCTGAATGAGGATGCGTGCCTTCTTCTCCTCCTTGGCCTTGCACTCGATGAATTCCAGGATGTCCGGATGCGTCACCTTGAGGGACTGCATCTTCGCCGCTCGCCGGGTTTTTCCTCCGCTTTTCACCACAGCGGCGATTTGATCGTACACCCGCATGAAGGAAAGCGGCCCCGAGGGCTTGCCACCGCCTGAGAGCTTTTCCCGACACGATCGGAGGGTGGAGAGGTCGGTCCCCGTTCCGGAGCCGAACTTAAAAAGCATGGCTTCGCTTCGGGCCAGCTCCATGATGTCTTCCATATTGTCCTGCACACTTTGGATAAAGCAGGCGGAAGACTGAGGATACTCGTAGGGGTTTTCCGGCTGCACAGCCCTGCCCTCTTTGGCGTCCCATCGCCAGTTGCATGTGGCCCCCTTAATTCCGTACTGATGGTACAGTCCCACGTTGAACCAGACCGGGGAGTTAAAAGCCGCGTACTGATGCAGGCACAACCAGACCAGTTCGCGATAGAACCGCTCTCCGTCCTCCGCTGAGGCGAAATACCCGTCCGCGATTCCCCAATCGGCAATCGTGCGGCACACACGGTGGATCAGTTGCCGCACGCTGGATTCCCGCTGCGGCGTGCCGAGCTCTCCGTAAAAATACTTGCTAGCGACAATGTTCGTGGCCAGCTGGCTCCACGTCTCTGGCACTTCACAATCCGGCTGTTCAAAATGGACCCCTCCCGTGTCACTTTTGATGACAGCGGTCCGACGCGTCCATTTGACGGTATCGAACGGCGATGAAACGTCGGGAGGGCAAAAGACAGGATCAATCCTGATCCCGCGAACCCCCGGCCGAACTGGTGCATTGTTTTCGACGACCGAGTTATGCGAAAGGGCAGCGTGATTTTCCTGTGCCATCGCAGTCACCTCCTGATGCTTGGGTTTTCCTGATACCTCGCGGTCGCACCGAGCGATTCCGGCCAGCCGCCGCACAACCACACACTTGTATGTTGAGTCCGTGCATGCAAGTGTACTAATGTACACTTTCCCCTCGGCCCCTTCAACCCCGCCGATTGGTCACCGAAAACTGCTTTCACGGATGAGAGCACCTTCCAGCTAAAAAGCCCTGCCAGTCAACCGATGCGGCTCCGGTGTCAATTCTTACGCAGTTTGAAAAGATCGCTCACATATCCGGAGCCCACCCATCCTATCCAGTTCCAATTCATCCAAAACGCCGCAGCCTCTCCTGGGTCAATCAGCTTCGTTGCATCACCCCGTCCTGTGGGGGGCAAGCAAACCTCCGCGGGTAATAGCCAAAGCCAAAGTAATCTCGCCACTATCTATTGTATTCATCGGTCAATGCATGCACAACATAGCGTAAGAGTTTACCGCGATCCTGGCCGATGTCAAGCCCCGAACCTGGTCGTTGTAAGTGCCGATCAAATGGTGACCTGCGTGCGACACGTTTTTCGGGTCCCCACGGCCGGTCTGCCCGAAAAAAGACGTAAGTCATTACCAGGTAATTGGTTCGGCAATTTCGATCGCCTTTTGCTTTCGCCTGGCACATTGTTCAAAATTTCAGGCGGTTTTCTTTCGCTTCCGTGCGAGACGTTCCAGCCCCAGTCGCACCCAAGCTGTTTGATCTCCAGCATCGCGCGTCATCCGAATACCAATGGCGTCCGAATCGACGTACACTGAAATCGTGGCCGCAATGTTACGCCAACCTTTGACATAAGTGGCTGTCGGCCGTTCCTTTACTCTGGCACAAGCGCGAATGGTGCTGACCATGTCAGTAAAGAAGAACTGGCTTTACCTCGCTGTCAGCCTGCTGGGGCTTGCAGGCGGATGCATGAAGGGTGCGGACGACTCGGCCTTTCGCGTGACACCGCAAAAGCCGTCCCCGCCGCCGGCGATCGCCAGTCACACATCGGGCGTGACAGGTGAAACAACCCCGCAAATTGCTCCGCCACCCCCACAATCCGCGGTGACACCTGCTGGTCCAGCAGGGGACCTGGCGGCCGCGAATTCCCCAGCGGCATTACCCCAGCCTTTGTCTGGCTCTCCGCCCTCTGGTGGCCAAACCTCGAGGGCCTCCCCGATCAGCCCCGTCAACCCGACCGACCTCCCTGTCCAGCTCTCCGCTGCCGTGGCCCTGCCGATGACGGGCCCGGAAGGAACAATGATGGGCTTCAGCGTGGATTACCAATTCCGCGGGGGAACAGCACCGGGAGGTGGCTCGTTTTTCTGGTTGATCGAAGGAAGCAACGGAAAGCAGTACCGTGTTGCTGTCAAACTCGATGCCCGCGGCAATCTGATGCTCGTGATCCCCGGATGGCGACCGGAGGATGGGCCTTTCCGGTGCCGACTTGAAGATCAATCTGGCCGGGCGATTTCGGCTACCGTCGATATGCGGTAATCTTCCACTGCCATTTGCGAGACAGCCGCCTCTCGGTACGCTGCGACGATTGCACCTCTGTTGATGGGACGAAAAGGAACGCTCATGCTTCGGGAACATGAAATTGAAATCCGGGTGCGGTATCCCGAGTGCGATCCGATGGGGTTTTTGCACCATAGCCGGGTTTTCATTTATTTCGAGATGGGACGGACCGAGTTGCTCCGCGCCTCCGGAGGAAACTACCGCCAGTGGGAAGAACGGGGGCTGTACGTGGTCGTGGTGCACGCAGAATGCCGCTATTACCAGCCGGCTCGGTACGACGACCTCCTGCGATTACGAACCATCGTCAAACGCGTCACGGCGTACAAAATTGAACATGAATACCTGCTGTACCGTGATGGAGACCTTCTTTGCCGCGGGAATGTGACGCTGGCGATTGTCGATCGTTCTGGACAGGTGCAACCGGTGCCGGAGGAGGTCCGCAAGGAATTCGAAGCGAGCGAGTCAAAGGTGGGCTGATTGACCGCAAATGTTTTTGCTACCGCAACCCTGCTGCCCTTTCTTCACGCCGAACGCCGAAGTGTGAAACCGGCTTCCTTTTCTTCCGCAAACAGCAAGCGTCGCAGGATTTCGAAGGTTTTTGTGGTGGCCCCCCGGTGCGAAAGAACCAGATTTTGTGCCCGCTGGCCGAGTTCATTGGCGTAAGTGGGATCTTCCAGGCACCGCCGGACAAAAGCTTCGAGCTCCCGGGCATCGTGCACGACGACGGCGGCCTCCGCCTCCAGCAGCGATTTCACAATGTCCCGAAAATTCCACGTGTTGGGACCAAAGCTGACCGCGGCCCCGTAGCCAGCCGGTTCCAGCATGTTCTGGCCCCCTCGGTTCCCGAAGCTTCCTCCCACAAACGCGATATCCGCCAGGCCCCACCAGGCACTCAATTCTCCCACGGTATCCACCAGGATGATAGGCCGCAACGAACAACTCCGCGGCGACCCAGATGATATGTGAAGGTGACTTCGACGGTCGAACGCCGGTTCGGCTTCTGTTTGCTGTCCATGGGGCCAATGCACCGGCAGAGAACGGTCCGGAGCAAGCTCGGAACGTCGCAGCCACGGCAGACCACTTGCGCGAAGCAACTCGGCGACACTGTCGAACCGCTCTGGATGGCGTGGCACGAGGATGAGTCGCAGGTGCGGAAAAGTCGGCGCTAATCGCCGAAACACCTCCAGTGCGGCGGCCTCCTCGCCCTCCTGGGTACTCCCTGCCAGAAACACCGTTTCGTCGCGAGCTATCCGCGCCAGTTCCCGTAGCGACTGAGTGTGGGGATTGCCGCGATCACACTCGGCGCCGTCGAATTTCAACGATCCCGTGACAAACACCCGGTCAGGGGGCACACCCAAGGCGATGAATCGCTTGGCTGTACGCTGATCCTGGGCGGCGACCGTATCAAGTTTCTGAAAGGTTGATCTCAGAAACGGCATGGCTGCTCGATAACCGCGGAAGCTCCGGTCACTCAGGCGACCGTTAACCACGGCAACCCGGGCGCCGGCGTTTTTGGCCTCCGCGATGAGCTGGGGCCAGATCTCGAGCTCAGTCAAAACGAGCACCGATGGGTGAATGCGCTCCACGGCGCGGCGAACAGCCCAGCTCCAATCGAAAGGTGTAAAAAAGGGGGCCAATTCCGCGTACTTTTTGTTTGCGACTTCGAAGCCGCTGCGGGTTGTGGTGCTGAGTCGAATATCCACATGCGGGAGTCGGCGCTGGACCTCCGCAAGGAGTGGTCTCAGGAGATTCACCTCCCCGACGCTCACCGCATGGAACCACAGGCATGGTTGAGCATTTTCTCGCGGAGGCACGTCGCCCCACAGCTTGGCCCGCCATCCCTGCCGATATTTCTGGGGATGCCGCAACAGTCGCCAAACCCAGATCGGCGACAGCAGGCCTAACCCGGCAAGGTAGGCAAGATCCATGAATGAGATCATCGGGGCCTCCTTTCCCCGCAAACCGTGGTCACATCAAAATACCCCGCTCAATTTCGATTCCATTTTAGTCTGATCGAGAAGCCACGACTGGTGCCCCGATCATCACCGCACGTGGGCTTATTCTCAGGCAGCGCCGCGGTTCCGCATGCAGCAGTGTTTATATTTCTTGCCACTACCACATGGGCAAGGATCATTTCGGCCCACATCCGGGCCTGTTTTGCGGATGGGCTGGCGTTTGCCTCCCGTCTGTTGTGTGGAATCAATGGTTTCCTGCTGCTCCTTCATCGTTTCCTGGATGGCTGAACTCGATGTGGTGCTGTCGTGAACCGCCTGCGTCTCCCGCCACAGCGAGCGCACGAACCGGTCATCCAGTTGTTCCATGCGGTAGATGAGGTCCGTCACGCGACGGGCCACCGACTCCCACATCAGTTCAAATTGCCGCATTCCCTCGCGCTTGTATTCCACCTTGGGATCCACCTGAGCGTAGCCCCGCAGGCTCACGGCACTCCGCAGGTGATCCATGACCAACAGGTGGTCCTTCCAGGCGCTATCCAGCGTGTAAAGCACGAGGAATCGCTCCAATTGCCGCATTTCGGGAGAATAGCGATCGTTGAAGGCGTCGCGGAATTTCCATTCCAGATCGCGACGTTCCATGCGGCTGACTTCGTCAGGAGTCAGTTCCATCCCCAGGTGTTCATGAACCCAGCGGCAGAATTCCACAAGCCGGGGATGGTTGCGCGGGCATTTCGCCCTTGCATCCTCGCCACTCCCTTCGAACAGACTCGCAAGCAAGGATTCGCCTTCGGCGCGAAGGCTCTCCGTCCTTTCATAGTCACGCTCGCTGGCTTCCCACAAAAGGGCGGAAATTTCTTCCCACGATCGCTGCCGCAGGTCTTCCTCGGTCAATTCCAGACCAAAGCGTGACTTCGCCCATCGCGCCAGCGTTTCCCGATCGTACGTTCTTCGTCCCAGGGCGTCTTGTGTCACGAATCGGCTCAGCCCCACCCTCAGCGGCAGTTCGATTTCCTTCTGACGATAGGCTTTGAGGGCCGCTTCATAGACATAATCCTTGACGGCCGCCGGTTCCCGATCGCGGAGGTCCTCGAGGGTAAGCTCGATCCCAAACTTGCTGCGGACCCAGTTAATCGCCGACTTGAGTCCGAAGTCAGGATCGAGGAATTTGGCTCCCTCGCTTAAATCAACGGTGCGAATCGACTCCTGGGCCTTTTCGATGAGGAATTCGGAAAGCTGGTCGCGGGGAATCCGCCGCAAATCCCGCTCTTTAAGATTGAGACGCCACCGGGTGTTCACCGATTTGGTCAAGGCTTCCCAGTTCCAGTCGCTTTCCTCGGCTTCCTCAGGCAGGTTTTCCTCGATCAGGTCGAAAATCTGGCTTTCGGCCATTCGCTCGGCGTGGTCTCGGGCATAGGCTTCTGCGGTGGGAAAATCCATCCCCCGGAACTCCCGTGCCCGGAATTCCACTGAAAGTTGTTTGCTGATCCATTGGGCGAACGTCTCTGCCCCGTAATTCTTGTCCAGGAAGGTGTTCAGATTTTTTTCGATCTGCTCCCGAATCATTTCGCGGATGAGCAACCGGCAATCCGCCCCTTCCAGGATCTTCTGTCGATAGCCGTACACTCGTTTCCGCTGCTCGTCCATCACCTGATCGTATTCGAGCAGGTTCTTGCGGATTTCAAAATTCCGTTCCTCCACTTTTTTCTGGGCGGCTTCGATACGGCGCGTCACCATTGGGCTTTCGATGGCCTGCCCCTCTTCCATGCCAAGTCGGGTGAGAATGTTTTTCACCCAATCGCCCGCGAAAATGCGCATCAGATCGTCTTCCAGGGACAGGAAGAATCGGCTGCTCCCTGGATCTCCCTGACGGCCCGCACGTCCGCGAAGCTGATTGTCAATCCGCCGCGACTCGTGCCGCTCGGTACCGATCACATGAAGGCCGCCCAGCCGAGCTACCTCTCGCCCCTCGGCCTTCATTTGCTCCTTTTCTTCGATTTCCTTAACAAGCGCTTCCCACTCTTCGCGCGGCACGTCCAAACGACTGCGGTACTTGTGCTGAAGAATGGACCAGGCTTTGGCCTCGGGATTGCCACCCAATATGATGTCGGTTCCACGACCAGCCATGTTGGTGGCGATCGTGACCGCTCCTTTTCGTCCGGCCTGGGCAATGATTTCCGCTTCCCGCGCGTGGTGTTTGGCGTTGAGGACCTGGTGCGGAATTCCCCGCCTTGTGAGCATCTCCGAGAGCATTTCGCTCTTCTCGACCGAGACCGTCCCCACCAAAATGGGCCGCCCCTTCTTTTCGATGTTATGAATCTTGGAACGAGGGATGACCTTCCGCTCGCCTTCTTTGGTGCGGAAGACAATTTCCTCCTCGCCCTCCTCTAAAATCTGTCCCACTTCGTATTCGTAGCGGGAATACCAAACCGTATCCCATTTGTGCATGCGTTCGATTTCGTCGACAATCGCTTTGTATTTTTCCCGGGCGGTGCGGTAGATGACGTCCGGGTAATTGATGCGGCGGAGCGGCTTGTTCGTGGGAATGGCCACCACTTCCAGCTTGTAGATCTTCCAGAATTCGTTGGCCTCCGTCATGGCCGTTCCCGTCATTCCGCAGATTTTGTCATACAGGCGGAAGAAATTCTGGATGGTGATGGTGGCCAGCGTTTGGGTTTCTTCCTTGATGGGAACACCTTCCTTGGCCTCCACCGCCTGATGCAGACCGTCGCTCCACTGCCGCCCATACATCAAGCGACCGGTGAACTCATCGACAATGATGACCTGGTTGTTTTCCACGACGTAGTGGACGTCGCGCTTGTAGAGATGGTGGGCTTTCAGAGCGTTATCGATGAGGTGAGGCCATTCCAGATTGCCGGCCGTGTAAAAGCTTTCAACCCCCGCCAGTTCCTCCGCCTTGCGGATGCCTTCCTCCGTCAGGTGGCAGGTATGATCCTTTTCATTGACCACAAAGTGCACATCTCGAATGAGCTGCCGGGCAATCTGATCCGCCCGCTTGTATCGCGAAATATCATCGTGGGCAGGACCCGAGATAATGAGCGGGGTTCGCGCTTCGTCGATGAGGATATTATCCACCTCGTCGATAATGGCGTAGTGGAGCCGCCTTTGAACCTGCTGATACTCCGGCGGATAGCGAGGGTCGCCTTTAGCGGCCAGCCGCATGTTATCGCGGAGGTAGTCGAAACCGAACTCGTTGTTGGTTCCATACGTGATGTCGCAACTGTACGCTTTCTGACGCTCCACCGCTCCCATGTCGTGCTGGATGGCGCCGACAGTCAACCCGAGGAACATGTACAGTGGGCCCATCCATTCCATGTCGCGGCGAGCGAGGTAGTCATTGACGGTGACGACATGGACCCCCTTCCCTTCCAGTGCATTGAGATAGGCCGGGAGCGTTGCCACAAGGGTCTTCCCTTCACCAGTCACCATCTCTGCAATGGCCCCGGCGTGAAGGACCATCCCTCCCATCAATTGCACATCAAAATGCCGCATCCCCAAAACCCGTCGCGATGCCTCCCGACAGACCGCGAAGGCCTCGATGAGAAGGTCGTCCAGAGTCTCGCCGGCTTCCAGACGTTTGCGGAACTTGTCCGTCTGCTCGCGGAGTTCCGCATCGGTCATTTTCTGATAACGAGGTTCCAGGTCATTGATGGCCTGAACCTTGGGTTGGAGTTTCCGCAAATAGCGGGCATTGGCCGAGCCGAACAGGGACGTGAGCGTCCTGTCCACGGCCTGGCCAATCACCACAAACGTATCCGTCGCAAAATCCCACAGTCGTTCGAGAAGTTCCATGGCTTTATACGGAGATTCTTTCTTTGGTTGCTTGCTTGAAGTACTCGTTCCGGGTCAGGCTTTCCAGACGAACCTGCGCCGGCTACGCGTCCTCTGACCAACAGGCACGGTCCGCGCCCCGATTGTATCACAAGGCAGAGATTTCGCGCAGTCTGGCAGGCTGATGCAAAAGCCGCGCCAAAAAGGTCCCTAAGATAAAAATCCGCCAAATCCTACTTTTATTGTAGGCTTTTCGTCACGCCCTGTTGTGAAGATGATCTGCCAACCGTGTCCGAAAAACGGCACTTTGCATCACAACTTCACACGAATTCGCAACTTAGCACCAACACGGCTGGGCGTCAACACGTTTTTCCAACGGACTTGCCCCGATTTTTCGTTAACATCCGGGAAAAGTAACAGGTCCAACGTCTTGCCGGGGCAATCCATGAATCGCCCCCACGGCGGGCTAAACACGAGACAGCAGCGTGCCTCCGGACTGAATGTCCTCCAGTCCAGACCTTGTCGCGATCGGCGTCCCTTATTGGCGGCAAAAACACGGCGAGGACAGGGTTTTGCCCCCTCGTTCGCCCCCAGACAGCGGCAGCTTCCACAAATCAATATGCCCCCTGGACCACCTGCCAGGCTCATCGCACAAAAATCGGACCAATAATGGAAATCTAGCTGATGCGACCGACTCGTTTGGCACGCCGACAGCCATCCCAGCCTTCCCGCCTACCCGCTGAATGGACGATAATTCTTCCACGCGGCGACGCAGGACTCAGCCTTGGGTCCATCTGCCCCCATACTTCCGGAGGGAACATAATAGGACGAAAATCGTATCTCTTATTAAACGAAAAATACCGAATGTGCATTACGGTTTTCCTGACGGAGCCGCCTTATGACCCCTCAACCGACCGTCGCAGACCTCTGCAGTGCCTGCCGGGAGATCTGTCCGCCCGACCTTGCAGAAAGCTGGGACAACACCGGCCTGCTACTGGGCGACCCCGCGCGAGCCGTCGGTCGGCTCATGACGTGCCTCACACTTTCGCCAAGAACGGTGGCTGAGGCAATCGAGAAAGGGGCTGACCTGGTGATCAGTCACCACCCGGTGCCTTTCACACCTTTGAAAGCTATCACCACAGAAACATTGTCAGGCTGGATACTGTGGCAACTGGCCGCTCAAAAGATTGCGGTATTTTCACCTCATACCTCGTTCGATTCTGCCGCACAGGGCATAAACCAACTTTTAGCGGAGCGGTTGAAGCTCGCAGACATTCGGCCTCTTCGCCCCTCGCCGGCAGAGCCTTCCCTGGGGACAGGGCGTCTAGGAATTCTTCCCGAACCGCGACCATTTTTGGAATTTGCCCAGTATGTGAAGACCGTCTTCGGTTTGAAGCACATTTCCGTGGCGGGCACGCCACGCCTTCCCGTAGAACGGGTGGCCATCGGTTGCGGGGCCGCTGGTGAGCTCCTCAGGGATGCGCACCAGGCCGGTTGTCAGGCCTTTGTACTGGGTGAAACCCGTTTTCATACTTGTGTGGAGGCCGAATTCCTTCAAATTGGGTTGTGCATGATCGGTCACTATCAAAGTGAAAGGCTCGGCGTGGAACACCTGGCCCATCTCCTCCAAGAGCGCTTCCCGCAAGTCGAGATATGGGCATCACAGGCTGAATGTGACCCGATCCGGTGGATTTGAAAATCTTTCAGCCTGAGAGGTTGCGCACAGGATCCGGGCCAAGTGCAGGAGAAGCCAACAAACGAAGGAGGCCAGTCCATGGAAAGTTTTCCCCGCAATTCCCGCGTCGCAGTGGTGACTGGGGCCGGTAAAAAACGCGTGGGCCAGGTGGTAGCCCGGGCGCTGGCCGAGCGCGGTTATGCGCTGGCGCTCCACTACCGGGAGTCCCGCCGGGACGCGGAGGCATTCCGCGACGAATGCGCAGCCGCGGGGATCACCACGGAATTATTCCAGGCGGACCTCGCGGATACTTCTTCCGTGGACAGGATGTTTGATCAAATACTGGACCGCTTTGGACGAATCGATGTCCTCGTGACGGCGGCCGCCATTTGGATTCCCACTCCTCTTGAATCCCTCAAAGCCGACGACGTGATACGACACTTCCAGGTCAACGCGATGGGGACGTTCTGGTGCTGTTACCGGGCCGGACTGGCCATGATCAACCAGCGAGAGGGAGGCGCGATCATCACAATCGGTGACTGGGCCGTTAAGCGCCCTTACCTCAATTATGCCGCTTATTTCCTATCCAAAGGCTGCATTCCCACCCTGACCAGAACCCTCGCCGTGGAGCTGGCTCACCGAAATCCTGCCGTTCGCGTCAATTGCATCCTGCCAGGTCCGGTGATGATGCCGGAAAATCTCGCTGAGCACGAACGGATTGAGGCGATTAAGAGCACGCTTTTGAAACGTGAGGGTCGCCCAGAACACGTGGCCGCAGCAGTATTGTTCCTCATCGATAACGATTACGTCACAGGCATTTCACTTCCTGTTGAGGGCGGGCGCCTCCTGAGTTGAGCCAAAAGGAGCCTGCTTCTGAGTCTTGAGGAGAGAACACGCCAGATACACAACCCGCTGCTCCTGGAGAATTATTTCTCCCGACCGCCCTGCTGCTGTGTGAGAATCTGCCGCCTGATGTCAGCAAGACTTCTTTTTTCCAGGGGTCTGGCCGCAGACGACTCTCGCCGATTCTCTCGCTCTGCCTGTGCTTTTTGGTCCGATGATCCCGGGTTGACTTTACCATTGCCGGTCGAAGATAGGGTGGGCTTACCAAAGAGTTGCGACATCCCGGTAAACCAACCCCCTAAGCCACTTTGCGAAGCTGACCTGGACTCGGCTTCCTCTTCCGAATTAGCCATCGCAGCCGGCTCCGACTGTTTGACTTGCCCCGTCGGTTGAGCAGCAACTGGTTTGTCAAGGATTTGTGAACCAGCCTCCGACTGTTCTGGTTTCGATGGACCAGAGCCATCGGCCGAACGCGCCGACTGAATGACCGGTGCGGTGCCCGGTATCACCAATTCCGGTCCCATGGGGGCGGATTGATTTGACGGGTCTGGCTTCGCAGTCTGCGGGGCGTCTGACTTTCCGGCACCAGATGCAGCTTGGAAAGTCGGCGGAAAACGTTCTTCCGGCATTCCCAGGCCTTCTGCACGAGGTGCAGGGGAACTTTGTCGCAATTGCTGAACAATGTCTTCCAGCCGCTTTCGCAACTCCGCCGCACGCTCTCCCACCGGCGCAGACGACCTCTGAGAATCGTTCCGCATTGTTTCCCGCGAACGATCTCTCCACTCGCGAAGTGCCTCACGCCGAGCCCGCAGACGCTCGCGAAGACTCTCCGGCCCGGCACGTCTCGCGCCTGGAAACGACCCAGCTTCGGCCAGTTCCGATGGCTCGGGTGCCTCAGCTCCAACAGCCGAAAATGTGGCTGGGCCATTGCCAGAAACGGGTTGAACCACCGGCGGCGCGGTCCCTCGCTCCCCTGCCCTATTCGGCGTCGGGTCGTTCCAAAATACGCCGCACAGCACGCAAAGACCAACGGCCGCCCAGTACGGATCCCGTCGCATTCTCTATTCTCCAGGCAGGAGATCACATGTTCGTCCGCTGCGTTTTCTATGACTTACCGGATTTTATCCTGCTCGGCAGTTTCGGCCAGCGCGGACGTGCGTGCTTGTCCACCCGCGACCAACGAGCGGAAACACTACTTAATGACCCGCTTGAGTTCCCGTTCCAGCTCGGCCGCCGTGACATTCCGATTGACAACCCGTCCCTGATCATCCAAGAGGATCATGAGCGGCAATGTCACGACTCCAAGCTCGACAGCCGGACGGCTTTCCAATCCCCCCGGTTCGTAAATCTGCGGCCAACTCAATCGGGCTTCCGCCAGGTAGGCCTGCATGTCTTCCAGTCGGGTATCCACGTTGACCCCCACAATTGCCAATTTGCCACCGTAGCGTGTGATCAGGTCCTTCAGAATGGCCATGTCGGTCTTGCACGGCTCACACCAGCTTGCCCAGTAGTGGAGCAACACCACCTTTCCACGATACGCAGCCAGATCGACAGTACCACCTTGCGGGTCTTTCCCTCGGAATTCGAGGACCTGACCTTCCGAGCTCAGGCGCCGCAGCGCCCCCTGAGCCTTTGGTGCCTCCGGCGCGTTGGGAAACCGCTTCACAACTTCTTGATACAGCGATTTCGCCCCTTCCACGTCATCCAGATACTCTCTTCCGATGGCCAACTGCATCAGAGCACTCGCTGCGTCAGGCGCATCAGGATATTGTTTCAAGAATTCTTGAAGGTTCTCCGCCCATTTCTTCTGCAGAGCGTCGTAGCTCGCCCCGGGGGCCTGAAGAGCCAGCGAGTACTCGGCTGTCAATTGGCGGAACCGCACGTAAGCGGCAAGCTCCCGCCTGGCGAGATCCTTACTGAGCCGGGCATAAAGAGCGGCCAGGCGCTCCGCCCCCTGTGGATACGTCCCCGCTTGGACAGACGCCGACACAAAGTCAGCCAACTGACGAATCCACATCGCCTTGTCCTCGGGACGCTCGCTCTGTGCTTCCAACGCCTCCAGAATATCAGCACGCTTGGCGTTGAGGGCCGCCTGCTGTTCCAGGGTTTGTGCTTCTTTTGCGGCGGCCTCCAGTTTTTCCAGCTCATCGAGCAGTTTCTGCATCTCTTCAGTAACCCCAGCGGTCGCCTCGGACTGGGAAGGCACCACGGCAGGCGGACGGAAAAAGAGATTGGCGGCAGAAGCCAGCACCGCCTGATCCTCAATGAGCTGCGGAGCGGTGACCAGTTTCCAGGTGGACCCTACCTGAATCACCGTCCCTAACAGAAATTGCACCGTGCCCTTGTCCGTCTCGGCAAAAGCGAGGGCATTTTCATAAACGACCAGATCGGTCTTCGGTCCATCGGCACTGGCCGGTACGACACCCGGCCGATGTCCGCTGAATTGAACCCACTTAACGGCCCCCAGCGAAGACGCCTTCGTGGCCGCTGCCGCGAACTGAGCCCCCGCCTGGGCAAGCAGCTTCTTGATCTCGGATTCGGTTTCCGCACTCAGACCGAGTCCAGCAAGTTCGCTCGAGGTCAGCAACAGAGATTGAAACCTTCCCGGGTTGTTGGTGACCAGAGACCGAACAGCTTCCTCCGCAAGCTCTTCCGGGGATAACTGTTGCCAACGATCGATGACCCCGTCCTGGTTGCTATCAATCGCCCAACGGGTTCCCGCCGTGGTCAGCCACCGATGCTGATCGACTTTGCCATCCCCGTTGGAGTCGATATCCCGATACACCTCCAGCCCGTTGTGGAAATAGCACCAGGTATCCACTCGATTATCACCATTTGTGTCCAGGAACCGCCGGAGAACATAGCCACGACCGTCTTTGACGACCCAGCCCACATCTTTCCCAATTTTCTCCGCGGCGACGGTACATTGCGCCATTTCCTCTTTCATGGGGGTATCGATCTCCACTCCTGGCTGTATCGGTTTAAGTTGCAGTGTCTGTTCCACGGTGGGAGGGGCCGACTCGAGCCGGGCAGACCCGGACAAAACTCCCATCAAAGCGAGAGCGAGACTCGAAAGCATCAACGGACACTGCCGCAGAGTCATTGTGTACCTCCTTGCGGATCGGTATCTCTCACCCAAGCCGTATGTTTACGGGAACCTCTGGCTTGTAGATCGGTCGTGTTCCAGGGAACCGCTCAACCCCGCGTTTGATCCAAGTTTCCCCAGCATCTCGACCATACCCGGGAGGCCGGACTGGCAAGGCCTATCCCGGACTTTACACACTCCCGGCCAAGGCTACAATAGGAAAATGAAATGCACGCGACCGACGTCTTTGAGGCTCGCGAAACGCGAGGGAGAGGATGTGGATCACGCATCCGGGATCAGAGGCCGCCGGAGGGTTCTGGTGATAAGCGTTGAGAGACTCAGCCGATCAGGGAAGACGGAGAAAAATTTTTCCGAAGGGTTGCCAACCCCAATTTGATAGGCTGGGATAATGTTGACGAACCTGTCCGGAAAACTCAGAATTGGCGTGATTCCCCGGGTGTAGCTTGGTTTTTCGAGTAGACGCTTCGTTAGTTAATTACCGTGAAGAAAAACGCGCGCATAGCTCAGTTGGTTAGAGCGCGTCCCTGATAAGGACGAGGTCCCTGGTTCGAGTCCAGGTGCGCGCACTGCGGCGCTGTGTGTGGCGTGCCGCTTCGAAATCTCTTGTGGTGTTCAATTGACTAACTAAAAAAATCAGCCGAGCGTCAAAAAGCTGACAGGGGCTTACACGTGGTCCTTGTTGGCTCATTTCATGTTGGGGTAGTGTGGGGATGTAGCTCAGTTGGGAGAGCGCCTGCTTTGCAAGCAGGAGGTCGTCGGTTCGAGTCCGATCATCTCCATTAAGCTAGTTTGCAGCAATAAATTACGACGCGCACCGAGTTGCATAACGTGGCGATTGAACAGGTTTTGTGATTCGCTTTTCACTATCTTGTCAACCAGTGCGGGAATGTTCTGCACTGCTTTTTCTGCCACCCGCGCACCGGATTCTGTGCCACTGTTCGTTTGAACACCAATCGTGTTCGAATCTACACTTTTCGAGTCTTGTGTGGCCTTGGGAATCCACCGGAGGGCTAACCTATATGCTGTGTCGGCGGGGTCCACATAATGGCGTAACGCGATAGAGGGGGTATTGCCCAACCACTTGGTGACCACGGCCAGAGGAAAGGCCTGGGCGAGGTCGCATTTGCAGCTTGCCCGCAGGTTGTGCCACAACCGGTGCCAGGGCTTTAGTCCCGCCTTGGCCAGTTTCTCTTTGAGGGCCTCGCCGATGGTATTCAGCCAAGTGCCGGTGCCTGGCTGTACCAGTAAGCCGCTGATGCAGGCCGCCACAACGCCCCCACGTGGACGCGGATACTCTCCGCCGTCTTTTTGGCCACACGGCCAAGGCAGAGCGTTTTTCGATTGTCATCCGGCGCCACAAATTGGATACGCCAGCCCTTGCCGTCATTTGCGACACTTGCCATGGGACGCTCCTTTTCTGCGTCATAGTGCGACAACCGTCATCTGACTTGCTAGGGTACCTCCAAGCAACCAGCCATCCGTCCCCCTTATCCTTACTTTTCGTTTGGCGCTGTGAGGGCGAAAAGGCCCAACGTGTCGTAGGGACAATTCATGAATTGCCCGGGCCAATGTGTTTGCGCAACGTGAGTAACTCTGGTAGGGGCGATTCATGAATCCCGCCCACCCCCGTGTTTCGCGCCGGATGGGTATTCCCGGTAGGGGCAATTCATGAATTGCCTCTCCCGTTAAACCCTTGCCGTGCACGATGAAATGGAACAGACCATCCATCTCGAAAAAAGGGACCTGACAAGCAGGTCCGTCCGAAAAAGGATCGGAGGGGCACGCCTGTCGTGCCCGGTGAGATGAAATGGATAATCGAACCTGCAAGAGCGGACCCGACGAGCGGGTCCCTCCATTGTGTGGATTACAGGATCGGGTGCCGCCCGGCCGGTCACCCTGGTTCCATCCAGGCCGAGGGCACGGTGGTAAAGGCTAAAGCCTTCACCCAAAAGCGGCGATGAATCGCCGCACTCCATGGAGTGCGGGGCTTTAGCCCCGCTTTCGGCGCGGGACTTCAGTCCCCGCTGAAACGCAATTCATGATCGAACGTTGATAAACGGACCCGACGAGCGGGTCCCTCCGACGTGGGTAGGGGCGATTCATGAATTGCCCCTACCGTGTAATCAGCGGAATGTGCACCTGACAGGCGGGTCCCTCCGAAAAATGATTCGGAGGGGCACGCTTGTCGTGCCCGTGATAGGAAATAGATGGATCGAACGGTAGATGGCGGACGTGACAAGCACGTCGCTCCGGGCAAAATCGATCTGTCAAGCACGTTCGGCCGGAATTTTTTTGGATGGACACGCTTGTCGTGCCCGGTGTCGCTTGGCCACGTGGCGTCACTAGTCTTCCGTCACAGGAAAATTCTGGGAGTCTGTTGGGTGGGTGGGATGGGATAGGATCGGTGGTCGTTTCCGTTCCGTTTCGCCAAGGAGGGTTGCCGTGCGAAAGAAGTATATTGTCCGGCTGACCGAGGAGGAACGTCAGAAATGTCAGGAAGTCATTCGCAAGCTGCAGGCAACGAGCCGTAAGGTCCGTCGCGCTCAGATTCTGCTGAAGGCGGACGCGAACGGTCCGGCTTGGACAGACTAACGCATTGCCGAAGCGTTCGGCTACGGCCGCAGACGGTGGAAAAGGTTCGTCAGTTTTTAGGACCAAGAGCGACTGAGCGTCGGAGGCGTCGGCGCTTTTGGACGGGCGTTACGCGGACTGTGAGCGGATCACGCTGATCTGCGACAACCTGAACACACACGAAGGGCGCCTTTTACGAGGCGTTCCCAGCGGAGCGGGCTCGTCAGTACGTTCGCCGCATTGAGTTTGTTTACACGCCGAAACACGGCAGTTGGCTGAACGTGGCGGAGTGCGAGCTCGGCTGTTTGACCCGGCAGTGTCTGTCGGGGCGTCGCCTGGGGGAACTACGTCTTCTTGAGGAGGAAATTGCGGCGTGGTCGGGAGACCTCAACGCTCGGCAGCGCGGCGTCGACTGGCAAATGACCGCGGAAGATGCCCGCTGCAAACCAAACTCTGTTTATCCCGAAAGTATTGTGTGACGGAGCAATAGTATGATATGGCCATAATTGGGAACCAAGATGAAGACGCATCGACATTAGGACGGGTGATCATGGCGAGAAAGGCCGGTTCAGCGCAGTGGGCTTTGGCGCCGCGCGGCTTCGACGTGATGCGGAAACCCACGCGGCGGCAGCGATTCCTCCAGATGATGCACACGGTCATGCCCTGGCAGGAATTGATGAGCCTTGTTGAGCCGTTCTATCCGAAAGGCGATGGTCCGGGACGTCCGGTCAAGCCGCTGATCTGGATGCTCAAGCTGTATTTCCTCCAGATTTGGTACGCCCTGTCGGACCCGTTGACGGAAGAGTTGATGCACGATAGCCATGCGGTGCAGCAATTTCTGGGCTTGGACTTGGGGAAGGATGCCCCACCGGATGAGACGACAATTTGCCGATTTCGGCAGTTGCTTGAGGCCCATGGCTTGGGGCCCAAGATTCTCGAGCTGGTGAATCGGCATTTGGCCAAGTATGGGATCGGGATGCATCGGGGGACGATTGTAGACGCCACGGTGATTGAGGCCCCGACTTCCACGAAGAACGGGGCGAAGAGCCAGGACCCGGAGGTGGGGAGCAAGTGTTTGGGATCATGAAACACGTCTTTGACTGGCGGAAACAGCCAGTTCAAAGGATCTGCAAGAACTTGCAGCGTGTTTTCGCGGTGCCAGCAAGTGTTACCAAATTATCTTTATCGTTGTCTGCTATTTCGTAGGATGCGTGCTATAGCAAGTGGTTAGGGCGCTGATGGTGCGCGCCAACAGGGTGAGTAATCAGTAAAGAGGGTAGAACAGAGAATTTAGATGAAGCTCAATCTGCAATAAATGTTCCCTGGTCCGGCTTAAAAACCATCGCCAGGTGTGAAAGAGGCAGAAAGCAATCGAAGTCACCCTTTGTTCAGAGGTTCCTTGAAACGTGGCAACAGGATTTCAAAATTTCAAAAGAAACTGACACGGATACTTTGCCCCGCCATTTCAGGCCGAGCTGACACGCATACGACAGGCGCAAGAAGGGAGTTGCCAAGATTAAGAGGCTATCCGAAAAGCGAACTGAGCCCGGTGAATCACGCTAGTTTTGAGGTTTTCGGATAGGTTCTGAAACTGCAAGTTGGATAACCGCTGGTCATGGAGCTCCCCTGATACGAAGGGTCAAACATCCCACCGAATCCAGTCCGAGCCCTGCCGCTGGCAAGTACTCGACTCGTTCGGCGACGTACACTATCCTTAGGAAATCCACGCACAGACGTGATGCCGCCCGCTGAAATGCCAGCCCCTGCCCCATGCTGTGCTGTGTCCGGGAGGCTCGATTTTGCAGAAATGAGGGTCACGAATATCGGGAGCTATCAGCACGGCACCAACCGTTAACGATCATATTGGCTGAAGTATTATCATGCCTATGGTTGATATCACAATTTATCGAAAACGGCAACATTTTCGCTGGATCGTTCTTTCTGTTGCCCTGGTGCTTGGTGGAGCAAATAGTCGGCAAGTGGTGGCGGCTTCCACCCTACCGATCCCGGATTTCACAAAGGGGGACACGATTCCTGAGGGAGCGCTGCATGATTGGAACCTGGGTCCCACTGGGGCACGGGGATGGATGTACTCCGATAGGCTTGTTACGACGGATGCGCGGCAGATTCTCGTCACTAAGGTAGAAAAGGGTTCCCCGGCTGATGGAGTCCTCCAGGTCGGAGACGTCATCCTTGGAGTAAACGGCAAACACTTTTCGTATGATCCACGCACCGAGCTCGGCAAGGCAATTACCTTGGCCGAATCAGAACAAGCTGGCGGCGTATTGCGATTGCTGCGGTGGCGAGACGGTACCACTACCGAGGTGGCTCTGAAACTCCAGGTCCTCGGAGCCTACAGCCCCACGGCCCCTTTCGACTGCCTGAAATCGAGTCGAATTTTGGAACAGGGCTGCGAAGTGCTGGCTCGGCGTATGGCGGATCGGTCCTATCGCCCCGATCCGATTGTCCGTTCATTGAACGCTCTGGCCCTGCTGGCGAGCGGAAGGCCACAGGATCTTCCCCTCGTGAGAAAAGAAGCGCAATGGGCGGCGAATTTTTCGGTCAATAGCTTTCAGACGTGGTATTACGGATATGTCATGATCTTCCTCGCCGAATTCAAATTGGCCACCGGGGATGAGTCTGTCGTGCCCGGACTGCGTCGAATAGCGCTGGAGTCGGCGAGAGGGCAGAGCATTGTGGGATCGTGGGGTCATGGGTTTGCGGGACCAGACGGCCGACTGCAGGGATACGGCATGATGAATTCACCCGGAATCCCGCTGACCACCGGCCTCATTCTGGCTCGACGGGCGGGAGGTGACGATCCCGTTGTCGAAACCGCCATCGCGAAAAGTGCCCGGCTTATCCGTTTCTATGTCGGGAAAGGAGCGGTCCCTTATGGTGACCATCACCCCTGGATTGAAACCCACGAAGACAACGGCAAATGTGGGATGGCCGCGGTAATGTTCAATCTGCTGGGCGACAAAGAGGCGGCGGAATTCTTTTCCTGGATGAGTCTCGCTTCACACGGTGCGGAGCGTGATTGCGGCCATACGGGAAACTTTTTTAACATCCTCTGGGCCATGCCGGGGGTGGCGCTTTGTGGGCCCCATGCCACGGGGGCCTGGATGCACGAATTTGGGGCCTGGTACTTTGACCTGGCTCGGCGGTGGGATGGAACATTCTGCCACCAAGGCCCGCCTGAGATGACGAATGATGCGTATGCCGGATGGGATTGCACCGGGGTTTACCTCCTTGCGTATGCCATGCCTTTGAAGAAGCTGTTCTTGACCGGAAAGCAGCCCTCAATCGTCCGGGAACTCAGTTCCGATCAAGCCTGGAGCATCATCCGCGACGGCCGTGGATGGACAAATAAGGATCGTAACAGCTTTTATGACGCTCTGTCTGAAGAAGAGTTGCTGGAGCGATTGAAAAGCTGGTCACCGGTCGTGCGAGAGCGGGCAGCCATGGCCCTGGCCCGGCGGTTAAAATCACCTCCCGAGAGTCTGCTGCAGATGCTTGAATCATCCCGGCTGGAGGCCCGGTATGGCGCATGCCAGGCTCTGGTGCACTTCAAAGAAGCGGCCGATCCAGCGGTCCCTCAATTGATGAAACTGCTCGATCATGAGGATTTGTGGCTGAGGATAAAAGCCGCCGAAGCGCTGGTAGCCATTGGACCACCTGCAAAGCCAGCGCTCCCCCTATTGCTGGAACGTCTATCGCGCGGACCTTCAAAAGAGGATCCTCGCGGTATGGAACAGCGGTACCTCTCGTATGCGCTCTTTGATGCGCCCCGGAGGCTTCTGGGAAATTCACTTGATGGTTTGGATCGGGAATCATTTTATAACGCCGTCCGCGCGGGACTGCGCAACGAGGACGGAAGAGCACGCACAATAATCAGCTCTATTTATACCGCACTCTCTGAAGAAGATATTCGACCGATCTTGCCTGATATTTATCGCTCAGTAATTGAACCCGCCCCCAGCGGCATTATGTTTGCTGATGGCAGCCGCCTGGCCGGTTTGCAGGTGCTGGCCAAATACCATATAGCGGAGGGCATGGAGGCGTGTGTGAGATATGCTGAAACTCAGAATCCCTGGGGAAGTGAGGCTCGCACGGCGGAATTGATGAAGATCCTGGTCACATACGGCGGTCATGCGCGGCCTTTGATCCCACGGCTGGAAAAGCTGGCCGAGCGTTTCGAGAAGGGAGAACCGGACTTCCCATTTGCCTTGAGCCAGAAAAAAGCGAAAGCAGTTCGTGAGGCCATTGAACTCATCAAAAACTCCCAGGACCTACCGCCTTTGGCATATCTTTATCGATGAAGGTAGGCACTACCGGATCGGCGGCGTCACCTTGCTGGGATGACAAAAAGAATTCCATAACGACTCGTTATCGCCTGCAACTTGGACAAAGCCTATCCCGTTCAATCTCGAGCCCGCCCGACCCATCCCCAGTTTTTGCACGGCTTTGGGAGGGGCCGATCATTATTCTGGAGTTGCAATTCATGCCCGATGGATTGAACGCCATGTACAGCACGGGCAATTCATGACGAAAACTCGGTCGGAGCAATTCAGGATTTGCGCCTCCTTAAAATGATATTTGTTCCAGCAGACCGAGCCCGATCGGCGACGTGCAATATCCGAGGTCGGAATGTAAACGGGACGCGCAGGTTCCCCCGGGTTGAATCTGAGTCCTGGGCGAGGCATTGCCGAGCCCGGCGTCCTCTTTCAACGGAGGACGTTAAGAGGCAATGACTGAGCGGTCACGCCTCTTGAGTTGCCCGTTGTTCTCAGATAATATGCCGGGCAACGTGGGCAAGAAGCGTCTTTACGTTATGCCGGAGTTTTTACGGCAGAACATCACGATCTTGCACATCCCAGGACGTTTGGGTGGTCGGCGACTTATTATACGGGGTGAGTACGATTCATCACGAATCAGATATGAAAAACCGCAAAACGTTTTGGAATGTTGTCATCACGACGGTCATTTCGCTCCGTGTTGCAATGATCGGGGCAACGGGCCTCGCTCAAGCCCTGCCCCTCGCCTGGGAGGTCAGTTGCTTTGAGGCCAACATCACGATTCCTGTCGGTCATGCTTGCATGGGTGGCGGGGTTTCAGATGCGAAGGAAATCCTCGATCCTTTGTACGCCAAAGGTTTTGTTTTGCGGCCAGTTGGGGTGATTGTTCCGGGAACCGATCGATTGGAGCCGATTCCTGCGGGGAAGGGAGAGACCTTTCCCATTGTGGTGGTTGCCCTGGATTGGTGCCAGTGCAATAACGAGGCGGATATTCGCTTTCGAGAAGCCCTGGCCTCGGCCGCCGGGACAACCCGTCAACGCGTACTGCTGGCCTGTGTGCATCAACACGATGCGCCGATTTTTGACCTCCGCACACAGGAGTTACTGGACCAGTACGGACTAAAGGGATGGCATTGCGACCCAAAGTTTTTTGAAGAGGCAGTCAACCGGGTGACTACGGCCTTGAAGGAGTCACTCAAGAGGTCGCGACGAGTGACACATCTGGGGATCGGTCAAGCCCAGGTCGAGAGGATCGCTTCTAATCGAAAAATCGTGATGCCCGATGGCCGAATTCACTGGGGCCGAAGTAGCGCAAGCGGCGCGACTTATGGAGACTATCCGGAAGGAGAGATCGACCCCTGGTTAAAGACACTGAGTCTCTGGGATGGCGACGAGCCGATTGTGGCGTGGAGTTGTTACGCCGTCCATCCGATGAGTTATTACGGCAAGGGGCAGGTATCGGCAGACTTTCCGGGGATCGCGCGGGCACGGCGGCAAAAAGACGATCCGCGGGTAATGCAGATCTATTTCACGGGGTGTGCGGGGGACGTCACGGCAGGGAAGTACAACACAGGTGACCCCGCCAATCGGCCCATACTCGCAGACCGATTATATCAGGCAATGGTGCGGGCATGGAACGATACCCAACGTTACCCGCTGGAGTCTGTGGTTTGTCGATACGCCCCGCTTTTTCTGCCCCCACGAGACGAAGGAGATTTTGCCCTCGATCGTATGCGAGCCATCCTGGCAGACAGTAAAGAAACCCGGTGGCGACGGATTTCGGCCGCTCTGGGGCTAAGCTGGCGGGAGCGCGTGGCGGCTGGTCGACCGATCGAGGTACCATGTCTCGATTTCAACAACGGACAGGCGTTTTTCGGAGTTCTGCCCGCGGAGAGCTTTGTCGGCTATCAATTGATGGCACAAGCGTTGCGGCCGGGGTCCTTTGTTGTCATGGCGGGCTTTGGAGATGGGGCGCCGGGCTACATCCCCACGGACGAGTGCTGGAAGGAAGGCTATCGCGATGATTACTGCTGGGTCGCTCCGATGACTGACGAACTATTCCGCGATGTGTTGTCGCAGGTCTTAGCTGTCGGCGACGATTCTGCAATGGCCGGGCAAAGCCAGCGCGAATCTGAAAAAACGGATAGTCCTCACAAACGACTGAAAATCAGGCAGGAGGTTATCCATCAGGAGTTGACGCCCGATTATCTCTGGTTTCATCCCCGGCCGGTGGCCATTCCCGGGCTGGGCCACGATGGCAAACCAAAGGTTGTTCTCACCCTGCAAAAGCACCTCCGGGTCTCCGATTACTATTCCGGCCTGTACTATATGGTCTCGGAAGATCTTGGGAAGACATGGCGCGGTCCGACACAGATACCGGAGCTGGATTGGATCCCTCAACCGGATGGGAGCACCTTGGCTGTGGCTGATGTAACACCCGGCTATCATCCTCAGACAGGTAAAGTGTTGGCCATTGGTTGTTATGTTTATTACAGCAAGGCAGGAGAGCAACTTCACGATCGTCCTAAGTTCTCGCAAACGGCGTATGCTGTCTACGACCCGGTCAAAGACACCTGGTCGGGATGGCAGTTTCTCGAACTGCCGGAGGATGGAAAATTCAACTTGGCGCGAAACGCTTGTTCGCAGTGGCTGGTGGAAGACAACGGTCGGCTCTTGTTGCCCATTTATTTTGCCCCAAGTGTTGATGTCCCGTTTGCGGTCACAGTGTTGCGATGCCAATTTGACGGGCAGAAGCTTTCTTACATCGAGCATGGCGACGAGCTACATCTCAATGAAGAACGAGGCCTGGCGGAGCCGTCCCTTGTCAAGTGCGAAGGTGAGTATTACCTGACGCTCCGCAGTGATTCCCGTGGTTATGTGACCCGCAGTAAAGATGGACTGCATTGGGAGCCGATACGTGCCTGGACTTTTGATGACGGAACCGAGCTTGGCAGCTACAACACCCAACAGCACTGGCTGACGCACGGCGACAGGCTCTATCTCGTCTACACCCGTCGTGGAGCGATGAACGATCATATTCCGCGACACCGTGCGCCACTGTTCATTGCGGAGGTGAATCGGGTGGCACTGTGCGTCATGAGGCAAACGGAACAGGTTGTCCTTCCAGAGCGCGGGGCCATGCTTGGAAACTTCGGTGCGGCGAGTATCAACGCGGAAGAATCATGGGTTACCGTTGGAGAATACCCCTGGCCCTTGCCTGCCGAGACAAAACCGCACCCTAAGGGTGCAGACGGCAGTATTCTTTTGGGGCGTATCCGCTGGTAGCTCATGCGGTCTTACAATTGCAGCGCCTGGGTGGAGAACTACCCATGCCCTGTATTAGCCACGAATAGAAACGCCCTTTCACCCTCACGAATATTTCAACTCTCGATACCGTTCCGTCAACTTGATCAGATTCGTCATTAGTTAGAAGTTTTTTCGGGCGACACCTCCCAAGGCCGAATGCAAACATTCGCCACTCCAACGCATGGAGCACCCTGTCAAAACAGCTTCGCCCTTACATTCACAGACGACGGGTTCCGGATGAATCCGGACGCGTGCATAAACAAGGATCTGCGGTCGCTCGGCCGTAACGATTGGCTTATCCAGGATAACTGTCGCGATTTCCTCGGCTACCGTTGCTCCGGGGTATGCTCCTGCAACCAGCGGGGAATCGCGCTGGTCACCGCGGCATCTGCGGGCAGCGGCCACATCATTTCTCAAGCATCAGATCAATGCCGGGCGGACACGTGCAGCAGAGCCATCAATCAGAAATCGCGCGTTGGATTGCCTCTCGTTCCGTCCGGCAAATTGGGCAGCGAACCTCTTCCACGTGGTAGCGGACGTCGCGCAAATTGGCGTCATCCGGATTGGCAAAGTAGGCCGCCAGCCGTTCCGGGCTGGGACACATCGCGCCCAGCTCTGCAACAACCCACCGTACCACGTCGCCCAGGGTCTTTAATTCTGGCGTTTTACTTTCGCTTCTTTGCATAGCCGACTTTTCACCCAAAACCTACTGCCCTGCATACAAGGTGAGAAAAACGGAGCGTTCGACATCTCGTTCCGCGACTCGCTGCCGTACCCATTCCCGGGCCTGGTGAAGCCACTGATGAACACTCGCCGGTGGCACCCCCATGGCCGCGGCAATCTGGGCAGGACTTTGACCATGCAACGACCGTTCGTACGCCTCCTTGATCGCCAAGCGCTGAGGTCTCTCTTCACACCAGCGACAGAACTCCACCAGCACATCACTGAGGAGAAGCCCCTGCCGGCGACGCCGTTCCTGTTCCACGGCATGGGTGGCTGGTGACGGTCCGTTGTCCTCCAGTTCCACTCTCTCACGGCTCTTGGAAGCATCCCCCCTCGTGTTCGTCAGACTGAGAAAAACCTGCCGTTCCATGGACCGCAGTCGATCAATGGCTCGACTGCGGACAAGCATTCTCAACCAACTCTCGCAGTTTCTCGGAGCCTGAAAATCCGACGACACGACCTTTGTCTGGAGTTCCAGCCAGATCTCCTGAAGCAGGTCATCCACGTCGTGCGCCAGACGGGGAAAGGCTGTCCTGGCGAATCGCTCCAGCCCTGGTCGACAGCGCATGAATACGTTGAGAACTTCAGCCCCGTCAGTCACCCATCACCTCCCCAAAGAACAGCTCTTGCTCGTCGTCGCAACTAACATTGGCGAAAGACCAACGTCACATGCTCGGTTTGTCGCGGTTCGGCTATCATCCGTCCCAATCGCTCCGCCTCATCCCACTGGGCCTCGATAATCAATCGGCTGGGCAAATAAACGTACCGATCGCTGGAGGTCCACGTCACCCCTGGGATCTCGGCCCAGGCCGAGCCACCCTCGACATCCCAGTGTAAGCCTTCCTTTTCCCATCGCAAGATGAGTCCCCGACAGGGAAGGTCCTCCCGCACAATATGGGCCGGTGCAGAGGGGCGAACCGAAAGTTCGTCCACTAAAAAAACGACTCGCTTCAGGGTTTCACCGGTGCTCGGAACCACCACGCTCCCTGTGGAATCGGGCAGTGCTTCCCACAGGGCAGTCAACGAACCGCTGACGGGCAACCGAAAGCGCCAGCGACACTTGTCCTCTCCCAGTTGCACCACGTTGCCATCCGCCAGCCGGCACACGTCGCTCACTTGGTGACCATCAACTTTGACAAGACAAGGTTCCCCGTATTTATCACGGCATGCCACGAGTTGCCAGCCCTGCCGGTCCCGCAGCAGCACCGCATGGCGCCGATGAATGCGTCCCAAAATGGGCAAATGAACTTCCTCCCGAGCCGAACCGAGAACGACTTCCTCGCCCAGCAGAATTATGCCCACTCCTTCCATCAGCAACTTCTCCGAGCGACCCCGTACTGGCCTGCCCCGGTCCACTGCCGAGCGACTCCCTCGAGCGGCCAAACGGGCGAGTTCCCCGGCAAGTCGCTTTACCTGGGGTGCCTCAGGCGCGATCTGACGAAGCGTGTTCCAGTGATGCCGGGCCAACCCTTCGTCCCCCCGCTCGATGGCCTCCTCGCAGGCCCGGACCGCCGTCCCGAACCGCCGTTCGCTAAGCCGGATTTCCTCAATCGCTGCCGTTACTTCTCGCCCACCCTGCGTCTCCCATCTGGCGAGTAGCTCCAATGCCAAGGTGAACTCTCCGCTGGACGCAAGCCGTTTGGCCTCACTCACCTGCTCGCGGATTTTCACTTGTTCCTCAAGCTGCCGTTCCTCCCGGCGTTTTTTTTCGGCCAATGCCCGGAGAGCGCGGTTCTGCAATGCCAAGGCTTCCCCCTCCAAGGTGATGCACTGGCTGGCGATTTCAAGCGTTTTCGCGACAAGCTCCCACTGGTCTGCCTCAGCCTCTCGAGTAGCCCGAGCCACAAGATTTCTTCCCACTTCCACCAACAACCGCCGAACCGCGCGATGCTCCCGGTTTTTTGATGTCAGCAGCACACGCGCGGCCTCTTCCAGTTGGCCCTGCCGCAGGCAGTCGCGGGCAGCCTTGCATTCCAGTGGATCGAGCCAGCCCATCGCCATTCACCCCATCAACCAAAAAGCCAAAGAGCGCTAATCCAGATCGCCGAGACCACACAAGCCAGGACCAGTAAGACCACCGTGACAACCAATCCGCGATAATAGCCCCGCGTCATCCGGTCCAGCCCCACCATGGCAACCACCGCGAGAACCGCGCTGGCAATCGTTGCAACTGACGCCGCCACGCGCTTTTGCCAGTACCACGCTCGATAAGCCTTCAATCGGACCGACCATTCGCTGAGCACGGAATAGGGGATCGTCACTGTGATTTCCTGCTCCGCAATCCAGCCATAGTCCCTGACGTCGGAAGTCTTCTTGACCTTTTGAGTCACGCCCGGCTGAGATGTGAGCCAGGCCCACTCCGTCACGACTGCAGAGGAGGACAGATCGGCCCCCGCAAGCTCCCGCGCCATTTGACGGACGATTTCGATGCGCTTCTCGGTTGCTACCCGCTCTGCTTCACTTTCGGCGTCTGCCTGCGTCACCCCCGGACACCGTCCGGTGACGATCACCAGCCGTCGCCCCTCCACCTGGGAAGACTCTTCCTCCTGCGCAGAACGCGATACACTTTGCTCGTCCTTGTCCGGTACTTCGACCGAAATCTCACCACCGATCAAAACTCCGGCCAAAACAATCGGCCAACACAAACAGAGGACGAACAAAACAACCTTGCCGCTGGCCATGGCGTTCCTCCCAAAGTTGTTTTATTCCGCAAAATCGGGCGACAGGGACCGCCCCTGTCGATCCCTGCCGCCCTCTGGAGCGTCACTCATCAGGTTTCACGTGCCCTGGTTGACATCCGCGGGCTTGTCGGCTTGATCTCCAAACATCGCGTCGAACCGCTCGGTGACCGGCCGGTCATCCACTTCCACAGGGATCTCACCCTGCGGATTCTGTTCGTGCTCAAGCATCCGCTGGGCCACCCGAATCCGCGTCTCGATCTCCTTCGCGAGTTCCTTCGCCCGTCCCAGCCGGGATTGATCGATGGCCACAGTTCCCACGGCCTGGGTCGCCTCCAGCGCCTTCAACTGGCCTGCCAGCGATTCGGCTTTGAGCTTGAGCTGGTCGTATTGCTGACGATAGGCGTCCACCTTTTTCTTGGCATTCTCCAGGTGACGCTGTCGCTCCGCCAGAAGTTGTTTTTTCGCCTCCAAATCAGCCTGGCGTATCTGATAGTTGTCCATACGCCGGGCAAGGTCTGCCTCCACCTCGCTCCGTTTATACACCTGTCCGGCGAACTGGTATTCCGATTTTCCCTGGCCCAGCGCCTCTCGCAACTTTTTCATCTCGGCAAAGGCCTGAGCCTGTTCTTGTTCCATCCGTGCAATGTCTTGCTCAAGATTTTCAGTCTCCACTTCCAGTTGGGCCACCACCTGCATGTTTCGCCGGATCTCGGGTTCGAGGTCCTTCAATTCGCCGTTCAGGCGTTCGAGGTCAAACGCAATAGGAGTGGCGTCCCGGATGCTTTGCCCCACTTTCCGCCACCCAGTCTTGATATAACTCCACGTTGTGGCAACGCCCAGACTTCCCACCACCAGAATTCCCACTCCCGCAACAATCCACCACGGTGTTTTGAGCTGCAACATGGCTCACACTCCTCTCTTCTTCTTACAAAACAATTCGACATCGCCAGAACCCTCTTCGCCATCCTTGCTGACCCTTCGTTCGTCCTCCGCCTATCCTAATTGACGAATGACCGACCCAAATCTTGGAAAGAATTTTCTGAATATTTCCAAATACCCTTCTTGACACGTTATTGCAAGTTGATTTCACCATGGCGAAAACGGACAAACTATTCCTCGATGTTTGACTGCATCCCTGCTTTTCGCGAGGGCCCATGAGAAGCGAATACCTGGCGAGGTACTGGGGCACTGAAACACTTAGGCCACACGAGTAGCGTTCAAAGATTTCATGGACCCCACTAAAGGTTTATGGAACCCCCACCGAGGCAATCGACCGCTAGTTAGCCACGGAAGATCCTCCCGCGCCACCAAAGAAAATAATGTCGAAGAATTCAACAATTAATGGCGTAAAAATCGGCCTGGCAATTTTGATAAGATTCGAAAAACAGACAAGGAAGAGAAAAGTGCGTTAGAACTGCTCCTCACAAGAGAAGTTGCGCAGTCCTATTCCCGTGCCAACTTCTGTTCGCGGAACACTCCAGTGGAGGCGGCGGGAATCGAACCCGCGTCCCGTGACATTTCGGCACCAGCTTCTACGTGCGTAGTCGGTCTTTGCAATCTCGCCGCCGGAACTTCCGACCGACAGGATCTCCAGCGGCCAGCCGAGGACAGGTTCTGATCCCGGGCGTACTCGGCGTGACCCGGGACGAGTCGGATAGGGTCGGCCGACTTTCAGGCCCCTCCGACGAGAGCCCTCAGTCGGGACTGCCGTTTGCGATTAGGCAGCCAGAGCCAAGCTGTGGTTGGCACTTATTGTTTGATCGGCTTTTAACGTGGGCCACCGATCAACCACGGCACGCCACTGGCACCTCAACCTGTCCGGTCGAGTCCAGTTCGCCCCCATGGCTCTTCTTTATTATATACCCGCGCGGCGATCGTCAATTAACACGCGAGCCAGATTCCGCAGCCGCACGTCCTGCATGGGTGGACAGACCGAGAGATATTCTGAATTTAGGGTTTGTGAAGGCCCTGGGAAGGTCACCCCCCCTGATAGCGGAGATCGCGTTGGTTGCTCTGGCGTCGCAGCTAAGTGTAGAATTAAACCGTTGTCCGACCAGTACCGAAAAAGGTCACTCCGAAATCCAAGTAGTGAGAGGTTTGCCCAAGCAGGCTCTTTCGGTTCGAGTATGAGGGATGGAAAGTTGAAGCCGGTTATGCTCGACCCTCCGTTCGTAGTGAGAATTCCGCCCACCCTGTGAGCACCGTCCCTTGGTCCATCCTTTCGCCGAAACAATTTTCAGGTGGGGATTCAATATCTCTGAGTCTTGTCCGTGCCGCGACCTAACAGATCAGCCCCACACGGAATGTCCCTAGTGACCAGCAATTACGGAGTGTTTCTTGCCGCAGGGAGGATTCAACTCTCCAGCCATGTGACACTTCCGCCATCAGATCTGAGCACGAAATTGCCCCGAGGTTTGTGAATAAATCCATGGATGTACTGATGAAAGAAAATCAACGGTCCGTAGGTCATTCTCCCGCTTCACGAAATGGGGGTTTTTTCTCACGCTATAACTTGGCTATTCTTTGCTGCGTGTGCTTCCTGATTCCCTTCATGTGGCTGGGAGCCGACCGCGCACTTCTGAGCAACAAGAATGATGTGAAGTCGTGGCTACCGGACACCTACCAGGAAACCGCCACGTTTGAGTGGTATCGGAAGCACTTTGAGAGCGACATGTTCATTCTGGCAAGCTGGGAAGGATGCACCCTTGACAGCCCCAAGCTGGAGCTCCTATCGCGACGCTTAGCGTTAGAGTTGCAGCGACCGGAGGACGACCCCTACCGATTTTTCAAAAGCGTAATTACAGGAAAACAGGTTGTCGATCAACTGGTAACCTCCCAGGGACTAACTCGCGAACAGGCGATCGAGCGCCTGCGGGGATTTCTTGTTGGGCAGGATGGGCAGCAAACCTGCCTCGTGCTGATCATCGATCCGAAAGCGGAAGAGCGGTGGGAGAGTCACTTCCATGGCAATCCCCGCAAAAAGTTCTTGCACGCCGTTGTGGAAAGCGTTTACACCGCGGCGAAGGAAATCTGCGATATTAAACCGGAGCAGCTTCACCTGGGTGGCCCCCCCGTGGACAACGTCGCCATCGACGTGGAAGGCCAGCGGTCGCTCGTCCGCTTGGCCATCGTTTGTGGCGTCGTGGGTGCCGTCATGGCATGGTGGTGCCTGCGGAGCTGGATTCTGACGCTCGTCGTTTTCTCCACAGGGGTTTACAGCGCGGGCCTGAGCATGATTCTCGTCTGGCTGACGGGCACGGACATGAACGCGATTCTTCTGACCATGCCGGCCCTGGTCTATGTGGCGGCGGTATCCGGTGCCATCCACCTGGCCAACTATTATCGAGACACCGTCAGAACCCATATGTCGTGGGGACTCCCCGACCCGACCGTGGGTGCCCCAGGCAAAGCCCTGCGGAGTGCCTTTCTGCCCCTGTTTTTGGCGACGTTTACCACGGCCTTTGGCCTGGCATCATTGGCGGTAAGCGAACTTGTGCCGATCCAAACGTTTGGGATCTATTCTGCAGCGGGCATCCTAGTCAGTTTCCTGTTTTTGTGTCTCTACGTGCCATCCATGCTCCAGGAATGGCCGATCCCCGAGATCGCGCGATCGCGGCAAACCTTCAAATTTGACCCCGGTCGATGGGCTGGATGGAAAAAGGTTGGTGATTTCATCATCGGCAGGCCAAATTGGGTAGTCGCTGGGTGTGTTGTGCTCATGCTAATTGGGGCGATTGGAGCCACCCGCATCCAGACCTCCGTGAAATTGATGCGACTCTTCTCGCCTGAGGCCACAATCATCCGTGATTACGCTTGGCTGGAGGAGAAGTTGGGGCCACTCGTGCCCATGGAAGTGGTGATCAAGGTGGATCGGGACAAGGCAAAACTCGATCTGCTGGATCAAATGAAGTTGGTTTCAGAGGTGCAAAGGGCCATCAAGCAATTGCCGGATGTGGGAAGTGTGATCGCGGCCCCGACGTTTGCTCGCCCATTGCCGTCGCAAGCCGGACTGATAGAGAAACGCACGTGGATCGTTCAACTCCGTCGCCATCGCGAGGACCTGCGGGATTACTGGTCGGAAGAAGGGAATACGGAACTGTGGAGAGTCAGTGCACGCGTGAAGGCCCTCACCGACCTCGATTATGGGAACTTTGTGGAAGACATACGGCGGCAGGTCGAACCGATCCTGGCGAAATATCGCAGCCAGGGCGTAGATGGGATATCGGCCGTTTACACCGGCCTTGTCCCCCTGGTTTATAAGGCGCAGCACTCGCTGCTGAACGGATTGCTGACCGGTTTCGCCGGTGATCTCGTCATCATTGCGATTGCCCTGATGTTCGTGATGAGAGACTGGTCGGCAGGCTTACTGCTTGGCTTCGCCAGCGTCTTTCCCATCGCTATTGTCTTTGGCGTCATGGGACTTCTGGGCATTGTGGTGGATGTGGGCACCGTTATGACCCCGGCGGTAGCATTGGGGGTAACTGTGGATGATGCGATTCATTTCATGCTGTGGTGTCGGCATGGACAGGAACGGGGGCTCTCCCGCGCGGATTCTATTCGATTTGCCTACAGCGACTGCGCTCAGGCCATTTATCAAAGCTGGGGTGTGATTGGTCTGGGACTTTCCGCTTTTGCTTTGAGCTCTTTCACGCCAACCCAGCGTTTTGGGTATCTGATGTTTGCAATGCTGACGGCATCATCGTTTGGTAACCTCGTGCTTTTGCCGGCGTTGCTGGCCAGTCCGCTTGCCAACTTTTTCTGGAAGAGTGGCGAGAGAATCGCCGCTCGAAAGCGCAGCCGGGGCGAGGTTCATCACGCTCCCGATTTGCATCCCCACCTTGTGGCGGATCGAGGAGAGGAACCTGCCGAAGAGTTGGTGGGAGTCGGTGCAGGATCGGAAGCCTTGGAGTTTTTGGGGCTACCCGCGGAAAGGGGCGCCGGTGCTGGAAAAGTCAGTCCGCGGCATGGCTCTGCTTCACGGCGGCCCGACCGGAATCAATTGCCCCGTCGGCCGCGCTAATGGTCTCTTCGCCAGTTTCTCGAAAAGGGCCTTCGGCGCTCGTTGCCGAGTGCAGTTGCTGCATCACAGGGACCCGGGAGTTCCGCAGCTCTCGAAGTGCCGGATGAATGAAAAAATTGGTTTCGCCGTCAAGAAATGTTCGGCGCTTTGCCATGGGGAGTACGGACGCATCCATTGGATTTTCATACGGGCGATTCAGCAATTGCTTGTCCAGCCCATCGGGCATGACCGAGCCGTAGCCCGGTGGGAGCAATCCATGAATCGCCCCTACGGGCAGGACTGGCCGGGATAATGCGACGGGACCAGACGTGGCCAGCAGCAAACGGCCGCCGACTTTTCCTGAACTGCCCCGAATTAAAGGCAACATTTGCGTTATTTCTTGCACTGCCTTCTGCCCCCAAAGTGGGTAAACCTCGTCAGAAAAAGAACCACTTGCCGCCAGAGGTAAAAAGTCTTAGGTTTAAGGGGATGTCGTTTTTTCTTTAAGAGAGAATGGCCTCTGGGTGAAATCACGAGCGGTCGACATTTTCACGACAATTGGTTTTCCGGTTAAGGTCCGCCCCGTCTATGAATCAGAAAACAAGCGCACGAGAAATTCCCTACCTTGCCCAGCGTTCCCGCAAAGGAACCATTACGGGAGTCCAGATTCTGGGAGTAGGGAGCTACGTTCCCGATATCCGCGTGCGGAATGAAGATCTCGCATCGCTGGGATACGACGCGGAGTGGATCGTGCAGCGCACAGGAATCCTGGAACGCCGGCATGCACCGCCGGAGATGGCCACGAGCGACTTGGCCGTCGAAGCGGCACGGCGATGTTTGGCAGATGCCGGAGTTGACCCCGGAGAGGTCGATCTTGTGCTGCTGGGCACGTACACCCCCGATATGACGATGCCGGCCGCTGCCAGTCTGGTGCAGGAAAAATTGAAGCTGTGTGCTCCGGCCATGGATATCCAGGCCGCATGCACTAGCTTCATGTTCGCCCTTCTGACGGGGATGCAATTTGTGGCCTCGGGATGCGCGAAACGACCACTGGTCATTGGAGCAGACTGCAATTCACGGGTGTGTAATCCGGCGGATGTTAAAACTTATCCCATTTTCGGAGATGGTGCGGGAGCCGTGCTCCTCGGTCCCGGCGATCGTTCCCAGGGATTCATCGCGTTCTCTTATGGCTCAGACGGTGCCGGGTTCGATCTTCTCTACCGGCCCATGGGCGGATCTCGCTGCCCCACCAATCAGCAGGGAACACTCAACGGGGAGCAATACGTGGTGATGGAAGGTCGGCCGGTTTTCAAATGGGCCATCCGCATGCTCAATCAAACAGTGCACGACGTGCTGGAGATGGCAGATCTCACCCTGGCTGACATCAGCCTGGTGATCTTTCATCAGGCAAATATGCGGATTATCCAGGCTGCGGCGGAGACGATTGGCATTCCCAGTGAAAAACTCTACAACAACCTGGACCGTTACGGGAACACGTCCTCGGCAAGCATTCCCATTTGCTTGGATGAAGCCGTGCGGGAGGGAAGAATCCGAAAGGGGGACCTCATTTTGCTGAGCGGGTTTGGTGGAGGCCTGTCCTGGGCCACCGGAATCCTCCGCTGGTAGTTCCCCCTCTTGGCCACGTGCTTCCTTGGTAAGGCAAGGGGACAAAAAATCGGTTCCGGACGTCCTTGGGCATATCCCGGAGGGCCTGGCGAAGAGGTACGAGGAGACGCAGGCCGGTCCTCGCTATTTATTCACCCTGCGAATCTTTCCTATTTTTCCTACTGATCTGAAAAGACCTTGTCAGGGAAAAAGAATCCCGCTATTCTCTCCCCGCTGTTTTGAACTGGCGGAACCTGTCCCCCCGAGCTGCAATTATGTCCTCTGCCCAATCTGAGAGGACTGCGAACGTGTATGGCGCACCCATCACAAACCGAGAAACAACATTAATTGGAAAACTTGCGGGCATACTGGTGGTGGGCCTTGTGTTGGCACCTGGATGCGCGAGCATGACGGCCCAATCGCTCAATGCCGAGGGGGTTCGTCTCTACCAGCAGGCGCGATACGAGGAAGCACTCCAGCGATTTGGCCAGGCGCTCATCTATGACCCCAATGACGCAGCGGCCTATTACAACATCGCGGCCGTGTATCATCGGTTGGGCGACCTTTATCATCGGCCGGATGACTACGGTCGCGCGGAATCTTATTACCAATTGGCGCTATCCAAGAATCCACACCACGTTCCCGCGCGGAGAGGTTTGGCGGTTTTACTTGTATCCCAGGGACGATCAACCGAGGCTGTGGCCATGCTCCAGAACTGGGCTAACTCCGCGCCCAATTGGGCAGAACCAAAAATTGAGCTTGCACGGCTCTACGAGGAACTGGGAGACCGTTCGGCCGCCCAGAAACAGCTTTTGGAGGCCCTGGCCCTTGATCCGAACAACGTGCGGGCCCTCAATGCGTTAGGACATCTCCGCGAAATTGAGGGACAAAAGCAGTTGGCGCTGGCCAACTACGAGCAGTCATTGCAACTGAACCGGCAACAGCCGGAACTCGCCCTACGAGTTGCCGCGCTCCGGAACGAAATCGGATTGGCGCAGAGTGGAGGACGAAATAACCCAGCCTTGGCCGCAGGTACGAGCGCTCAGGTGCGCTAGGCGAGTGTGAAAGTCCGCCCAAGTTTTCATAAAAATCCCCGATAAATCCTGTGGAATCCTGATACGATTTCCAGAGTAACTTCGGCATGATGCGACGATCTACCTCCGCAGCGATACTGCTCCTGGTCTTTTCATCGACGCTCATGTCGACTGGTGCTCTTTGCGCTGGGAATCAAGAGGGTTCCAACGCCGGTGATCCGTCCCGCAACGCTGTGTATTCTTCTCCTCGCGCACCCCAGTTCGACCATGTTGTTTTGCTTCTGCGTAACGGGCACGTGATCGAGGGAACACTTATCGCCACCGACGACAGCTATCATGTGAAGGTGCCTCACGGCGAGATTTATATTTCTCGACGAGATGTCGTGGCCGTTGCGACCACCATGCGTGAGCTTTACTATCAGCAGCGGTCACGGCTCTTTGGTCAGGATCCAGAACCTCATCTCGAACTGGCCATCTGGTGTGCTGAGCATGGTCTGCCCGAAGAGGCGCGGGCCGAACTGGCAGAAGCACGCAGACTGGCACCGAATCATCCGGGACTACCACTTGCCGCACGCCGTGTGGAAATGGCACTGCTCCGTCAGCGGGAAAGCACCTCGTCGACAGTCCAATCTTCAGCGCACAGTACTGGTACCGGACCAATCTCTCAAATTGCGCCGAACGTCCCCAACACCGGCACAAAAGCCGCCATTTCGCCCCGGAACACGGTTTCCCCCGTCCCTGACTTGGCTGTGCTTCTCCGCGGGCTGCCGGAAGATGCACGGGAGGACTTTGTCAGAGTGATTCAACCCATTCTGAGCCACAATTGTGCGGCCGCCACATGTCACGGTGGCCCCAGTGTACCACCGGAAGCGCGCTTGTTCAGGCTGTCCCCCGATCGTTTCGCTCTGCGGGGCCAAACCGCGCAGAACCTGCGGACGGTACTGGGCTGGATCGACTTCAATCAGCCAGGCGCCAGCCCAATTCTCACAAAGCCTCTCCAACCTCACGGGGGAATGCCGGGACCGGTCTTCTCAGGAACAGACATGAAGCAATACCGGGACCTTGTGGACTGGGTCTACCGCGTAACGCAGCAGCGGACACCTCCGTCACCGGAGGAATTGCGTCCTGGAGAGTCACCCGCCAGCACGGCACTCAACGGCGAACCGGCTGCCGGCATCAATTTGGACGATGTTCTGCCACTTCGCGATAACGAGGTGGAACCCGCCACTTTCGTGCAGGATTTGAATGCTCGCCCCAATTCCGTTGTAGTGGCCGGGGGAGCGATGTCCACAAAGGGCAGCCGGCCTCTCCAATCCGGCGAGAACTCTGACCCACCTCCGGGCAATTCGTCGAGTGTTTTGAGATTCCCGGTCGGGCAGTTCCTCCGCCAGATCGACAGTTCGCCCGCGGATGTTCAATTCACATTCGGCGATCCGTCAGGAAACAGTGACCAAGAGAGAAACGCTCCTTTTGCCACTCTTCGTTGACTGCGGGCGCTCTCAAGCAGTGATGGGTTCTACTTCTTTGGGGTAGCTTTGTGCTGTCACGTCCGCGGAGAGGCCTCAGGGTTCCAAATCGAGCTGGATATCTCCGGCAAGAACCTTTTGCAAGAACTGGCGATTGCTCGACAGTAAATCGGATAGGCCAAGAATTTCGGGAATCGTGTACCAACCGATGTGGCTTACCTCGGCCGCGTTAGGAACGATTGGGGCATCATCTGCGAGACGTGACTGCCACCAGCTTAGGTGAACACCCCATTCTGTGCAACTCTCCCACACACGCCGCACGGGTTGAACGCGGACACCGAGTTCCTCCCGAAGTTCCCGCACGACCGCTTCTTCCTCCGTTTCCCCTTCCTCAATGGCCCCGCCGGGGAAACAAAATTTTCCGGGTGCTGACACCTGATCCGAACGGCGGATGAGCAATAGCCGACTTCGCCGGGCAATCACAGCGACCACGCCGTGCTTCCGGATTGGACAAGCCGGCCTTGAGCGAACCACTTGCTCAGAGTCTTGGTGAGTCCTTTCCATTTCCGACATTTTCTTAAGAATGTCCGTAAAAAAACAAGTTGAACGAATAGGCCTCGCCCTGAGATTACAATTTCTCCTGAGACTTTCGATTCTTCAAAGCTCCCGACACCGTCCCTTCTCTCGTTCTACACAGATGCTTGGTTAAGAGAAAGACAGGCAACGAGAAAAAGGACGGTGCAACGTCGGCCTGAGCTTTGCTTCAGTTGAGCGTCACACGGATTGCCCGCGCTGCGGATCTACGGCGGCGGTGCGACACGGTTTGCCGCGAGTACAATAAAAGGCTGTGTGCCGTTGTCCCCATCGGTTGGGTATCGGCGGCTCCACTGGAGCCGAAGGCATATTCATCTTTTGACAGGTTTGAAAATGTCCACTGAAAATAACTCGGTAACACCAAATAATGACCCGCCCGGCGAAAATGGGCTTTCTGTACTGACCGGATTTCAGGTGTTTCTCGAATCGGGGCTACGCCAGATCGGAGGAGTGTTGCGGCGATTCGAAACCACCCGCTGCGAAGTTCTCGCTCTGGAAACGGTACCTGGTAATCCCGCGGCACTGCTCAAAATTGTTGTGACCTATCCGAACGATGGCCGGATCATTTTGGAGAGGGCGGGTCTGCCGTTCACCGATTACAGGCTCGTTGGCGTGGTTTTGCCCGACGGAGTCCAGCCCCTGCTTCGCATTCTATTGCCGCTGGCGCAGGGGAATGTTTTGGTTCGCGCAACACACACCGTGCTTCTTCCGAATAAGAAACGTGCCCTGGTCCTGCTGGAAGCTGAGCCAGTCCCCCGGGCGGTAGAGATTTTGCTCACCCACGGCTTCAATCTCGTGCCGCCCGAACTGTTCAATGAAGAGACACAGGCATGAGCGAGAAATGGTGCACCCTCACTTGTTCGAATTGTCTTCCTTCTCGAAATCTGGCAGAAAAACCCGGCTGCCCCCGGCCGATACTTGGACGTTTTCTTGGCAGAAATCTTCCCAAAAGGCATTTGGGAACCAGGAGAAGTTAACGATGAGACATCGCAGAATGAGTCTTTTTGATCTCTTGGGTCATAAACCGCGGATTGATGGGAGCTGGAGAATCTTTCTGGTTGCAATCGCATTTGCCTTCGTCAATTTGCCGACGGCGCGTGCGGTCGATCCAGCGGCAGAGAATTCAGCACCGCAACAGAGCGATTATGTCCGGCTTGCGGAACAGATTGAGTCCCACTTTCTGGGCCAAGTCTTGCCGTTCTGGTTCCCGCGATGTATCGACGAGCAACACGGCGGTTTTCATCCCCACTTTCGAAGCGATGGCAATCCCGGTCCCCGGAACGAGAAAACGATTGTGTTTCAGGCCCGAATGACCTGGGTAGCGGCCGAGGTGGCACGCCGCTATCCCGATCGAAAAGCAGAATTCCAGGCCTACGCGGAGCACGGCCTGAAGTTTCTCCGCGACGTCCTGTGGGATTCTGAAAAGGGTGGGTTTTTCTGGGGACTCGACGAAAACGGAAATCCTCTGCCCTCCTATGGCACGGAAAAACACCTGTACGGAATTGCATTCGGGCTCTATGCGGCGTCGAACGTCTACCGACTAACCGGTAGCCACGATGCTCTGGCACTTGCCCAAAAAACGTTCCGCTGGCTCGAGGAACACGCCTATGATAAGCAGCATGGCGGTTACTTTGAGGCATACCACCGTGACGGGACGCCAATCCTCAGCGTCCCCCCGGACAACGCCAACGGTCGGGCTCGACCTACCCGCGACTTGCTCGGCACGCCCTATGGGTTCAAGTCCATGAACAGTCATATTCACATTCTGGAAGCCCTCACAGAACTCTACCGCGCGTGGCCGGATCCACAGGTCAGAGACCGGCTTCTTTCCATTTTTCTTGTGGTACGGGACAAAATCGCGGTCGAGCCTGGGTGTCTGAACCTGTATTTCACACCGGACTGGCGGGCGGTCCCTGATCATGATTCGTTCGGGCATGATGTGGAGACCGCGTTTCTGCTCCTCGAAGCTGCTGAGGTTCTCGGCATCCCCGATGACCGCACCACACGACGCGTGGCGAAGAGCCTGGTTGATCACGCGCTGGAGTACGGCTGGGACTCGAAGTTCGGTGGTTTCTACGACAAAGGCACGGCTTTTGGGCCTCCATATGGCCTGGAAAAGATATGGTGGACCCAGGCGGAAGGCCTCAACGCCCTTCTTCTCATGCATGAGCTGTTCGGCCAGCAGGATTCCCGTTACTGGACGGCATTCTTAAAGCAGTGGCAATTCATCCGAAAGTATCAGGTCCATCCGCAGGCGGGTGAGTGGTTTGACACTGTGCTGCCCGATGGAAAGCCCGTCGAAAAAGATCTCGGGCACATTTGGAAGGCCGCCTATCATAACGGGCGGGCACTCATGCTGAGTGCATCCCGGTTGCGGCATCTGGCGGGGCTGAGTGGCAAAGAGTGATGAGCCTGGCAATTGGTGCCTAAGCAAGAGGGAAACGTTCGCCATGAAGTTACGCATGCCTCTGAAGAATCGGTATTGTCAATGGGGATTTTTTGTCCTCGTGTGGGGTGGTGTCCTGGTACCCGGGAATTTCACCCCTGCCGAAGAGCCGGGCGTGCAGAGTTTGGAACGGGTCAAATTGTCGGCGGATGGCCAGCACTTGGTCCTGGCACAATCAGGAAGTCTCTTTGTGCCGTGGGGCTTTAATTACGATCACGATTCAAAAGGACTGCTTCTGGAAGACTACTGGGACAAGGAATGGGACCGGGTGGTGGGCGACTTCCAGGAAATGAAAGCGTTGGGCGCGAATGTGGTGCGGATCCATCTTCAGGTGGGAAAATTCCTGATTTCGCCCAATAAAGCCAACGAAGCAAATCTGAAAAAACTTGAGGCGCTCGTCAAGCTGGCCGAGGAGACAGGCCTCTATTTGGACATCACAGGTTTGGGATGTTACCACAAGCAGGACGTGCCGGAGTGGTACGATTCTCTCGAAGAATCAGAGCGATGGAACGCCCAGGCCTTCTTTTGGCAAACCATTGCACGGAGGGTGGGCCATTCTCCGGCAGTGTTTTGCTACGACCTGATGAACGAGCCGGTTGTACCCGTGGGATCCGCCCAAGAGCAAGGTTGGCTGGTCGGAGAGCCTTTAGGGGGAAAATATTTCGTCCAGCGGATTACACTGGAGCAGAAAGAGCGATCCCGAGCGGAAATCGCCGCGGCATGGGTGAAGCATCTCCACTCGGCCATCCGGGAAGTAGACAAAGAGACCCTGATCACCGTCGGCCTCCTGCCCGGTACACCAGACCGAGCGGACACCTGGTCCGGTTTTCGCCCGAAAGACCTTATCCCCATGCTGGACTTCATCTGTGTCCATATCTATCCCGAAGCGAAAAAAGTGGACGAGGCGATTCAAATACTGTCCCATTTTGCGGTCGGCCGACCGGTGGTGATCGAGGAAACCTTCCCTCTGCACTGTGGAACCGAAGAGTTCCAGAAATTTCTCGAAGGTTCCCGTAAATTCGCTCAGGGTTGGATCAGCTTCTACTGGGGAACTCCCATACCCGAGTTGCGAAGAATCAACGACCTCCAGTCAGCCATTCTGGCGGGTTACCTGGAACTGTGGTCAAAACTCGGCCCTTCCTACCGTCGCCCGTGAATTGGCTCATTGCCAGCAAAAGTCGTGAGAAGCGGCAAGCCACGTTGCGTGCTGCTCTTGGTCTCCCTGGTCGCGGGGGTCAAAATGCGATAATTTCACGATGTCGGCCAGTCACACGATTCGTGTTTTTCCAGTGTGATCTCATGACTGGGCAATCGGCGATGACTGACGAAACTTGTTTCCATTGTTGACGAATATGACGGCGACCTCCGAATTACCCACTCTCGAAACAGCGCCCGCGCGACACACACAACCGTCCGCTGGTCAGTTTTGGGGACCAGCGCTGTGTCTTCTGGCAGCGATGCTCTACACGGGGACCAACATGGCCCTCCGGCGGCTAGCGGAACCTGGCCAGGCAGCCAACTATACTTTCGTCCTGTTTGTGAAGGAGACGATGACCGTCCTTTGCGTCGGTCCGTGGCTTTTTGCGCAGGTTCTTCGTGGAAGGATGACCCTGCCCCGCCCCGCTCATTTCTGGCAAGTGGTGGGAGCAGGCGTCCTCACTCAGACAATTGCCAATCTTGGTCTTTTATGGGCTTTCGGCATTGTGGGGATTGCTATTGCGGTACCGCTGTCACTAGCGATGAGCCTTATCACGGCAGCCTGGATGGGTAAGTTCTGGCTCGGGGAAGCCGTGTCGCCGAGGCTGTTTGCAGCCATGGTGCTACTCATTGTGGGAATTATTCTCCTTCACGGAGGAGCCGACACATTGGAGGGCGTGGCCAGCAGTTCTTCTTCAATCGCTCTGGCTGCTGTCTTAATGAGCTGTGTGGCGGGCTTCATTTATGGTCTGCTTACGGTGGTCATTCGGAACGTCACAACGGGGGGAACTTCGGGCTGGTTCGTCCTTGTCCTGGTGACGGGTGCGGCGACGATCACGCTGGGGCCGTATACCTTTTATGTCCACGGGCTAGAGGTCATCCAAAGTTGTTCCGCGGAGCAATGGTTGTGGATGATTGTTTCTGGCATACTTAACCTGGTGGCGTTCTGGGCGCTCACCAAAGGTCTGCAGCGAACACCGGTTGCCCAGGCCAATTTGCTCACATCCTCTCAGGCGGTGATGGCCACAATAGCCGGCTGGATTGTGTTTAGTGAGCTTTTCAATCTCCAGGTGGCAGTAGGAATTGCCCTGGCACTGGCAGCGATTGTTCTGAGCACGTTGCGATAGCGTGAAGCCGAGCATCCGCTCGCGGAATGGTGGAACATCCATAGGAGACAACATATGGATCCTTACCAGGCACTCGTTCAGGAATTTGATCAAGAGATGGCAAACACCCGAACCGTTCTCGCCCGAATTCCTGAGGACAAACTTGACTGGAAAGTCCACCCAAAATCAAACACACTTCGGTGGGTGGGGAGCCATCTGGCGAGTATTCCCCAGTGGGTGGATCTCGCTTTCCGTACGGACAGTCTGGACGTGGCTCCGGTCGGTGGTGAACCGTACAAGAACCCGGAGGCAGAGTCAGTCGCGGCAATGCTGCGTATTTTCGATCAGAATGTGGAGACAGCACGGGGCATTCTGAGTAGTGTCAAGGCAGACGAGTTTTGGAAGCCGTGGTCGCTTCTCCGTGGTGGAACAGTCCTATTCACGATGCCACGATGGCAGGTGGTGCGGACATTTGTCATCAACCACACGATTCACCATCGCGGACATCTGTGCGTGTACCTGAGATTACTCGACGTCCCTGTGCCTGGGATGTACGGCCCTTCCGCAGATGATCCGGGCTGAGCATCATTGAGAGGAAGATAGCCCCTCGGTCCTTGCTCTAGCTCCAGCAAGGCCGGTTGCCCCGTATTATTGGGAAGCGGAAAAAGAGCGGTTGGCCATGGCGCAACAGTGGTTCATCCAGCGCCGTAGCGGTGTGAAAGACGGCCCGTTCAGCCCACGTGAGCTGAAAAACCTGGCTCACCGGGGTGAACTCAGCCCTGAGGACCTTGTCTGGAACGAGGAACTTGATCGCTGGGTTCCTGCCGGGAGAATTAGCGGCCTTTTTGAGAACACCTCCGGTAATACCGGTGAATTGGTCCTGTCGGACGATCAAAGCAATCCCGAGCAAGTTGCCGTCCCTTCAGGAGCTCAGGAACTCGCCACCCAGGGCACTCCCCCGCCTGACCAGTCGGAAGTCCACCTTGAGAACACAGGCGCGGGCTCGGGCTGGGAATCTGGACGCGTCGGACCGCGGCTTCGCTTGGGCCGACCCTCTCGACGGCGTCCAACCTTTGAAGGCTCGCCCACCACTTTCGCGCGATCTCGGGAGACCCTGGGCCGCCACGTCCTGGATCGCTGGCTGGCTTTTCTCCGAACGCGATTTGGCAGCGAATTCCTTCAGGCCAGCCAGCAACTTTTTCTGCTCTGTGGGCGATATGGACTCCTTACTGCCGTGGCCCTTATCCTCACCGACAATCTGTTCGTCTCACAAGTGAGAAATGCGAGCGGTCTCCTTTGGACCTTGAGCATCTGTTTCTTTCTTTTCGTGGGCCACTATCTGTCCGCCCGAGTGATTTTCGTTCTGGATCGCTGGGAGCTGCGAACCCGAGCTCAACTGGCCTCGTCTGTGGTCCCCGACGGCATGTCGCTTTTGAGTATGCTCATCGCTGTGGTGAGTATTGTTATGGGGACCGTGTACGCTCTGTCAACTGGATTTGTCGATCTCATTTTTTATGCGGTGGCACTTTCTATTTGGGGTCTGTTCACATCGATTCAATTTCTTGATCTGGACGACCTTCAAATTGCGATCAATCCTGATCTCTCGCCGATGGAGGAACTGATTGGGCTGCTCTATCTGGCCGGTAAAATGGTGGCTCGTCTCTGCCCGGTCATTTTTGGAGTGCTGGTGCTCCTGGGCAATCTCCATCTCGCCTTGGCATTTCTCTTCACCCTGAACGGAAGTCCCGCCGGGGAACTGAATAACCCGGGAAGCGATCTCATTCCTCACGAGCTTGCTGCCATCTCCGCAGGACCGGCCGTTGCAGGCTGGGGATTGGGGCAAAGCGGCCTGGTGATGGTAGTGGCTGCATCCCTCTGGCCAGCAGTGAGCTATCTCCTGTACCTGTTTGGGCAGCTCATCATTGCGTGTTTAGCCGCACTGCTCGCTTTACTTCATGCGGAAAACCGGAATCTGCCCCATAGCAGTGAGCTAAGCAAAAGAGAATTCACCGACGGGTGAAACTCCACTCCCTCGGAAGCCCGCCCACCAGCCCACCTTAGAATATCCGGTATTACCGAGTTCCCTGACCGGAGCGCTGAGGCCCGGGCGGAGTCTGCTCCTGGCCGGCATCACCGCGGGAGGCCCTTTCGCGTTCTTCCATTTCCTTAAGTGTTACCCCGCTTGCGAGAGAGCGTCGGGGATCTTTCTTGCTCTCTCCCGGAGAAGGTGGAATGATCTGTTTGATCACGATGTCGTCGAATTCCACCGTCCCTTCGCCCAGATAGGCATACAGCATGACACGCCCCCAGGTTGGCGTGTACTGGGTGTGTCTTGGGGTGAAATCCTCCGTATGGACGTTCCAGGTATTGAGCGGCCCTTTCAGGTTTTGCTGACTGCGGTAGCATTCTCGCATCTGGCTCCAATCTGGATAAGGAGTTCGCGTCTCCGTTCTGGAATTTGCTCTGCTGGTTGCGGAGGAAGCCCCTGGTCCTGCCGCTCTGTTGCGGCTTCCAGTTGCAGGCGATTCTGTCCGATACTCACTGGGCATCTCTGCGTAACATTTGATGAAGACTTTGACCGCCGGTCCGTTGCTTCGCCAGCGACATTGAAAACGATATGTCGCTCCTTCCTGCACCTGGAACGGCAGGCTGTAGTACATCACCCCGGTGGTGTCCCCCACACTTCGATCAAAGCTGAAACGAATAACGTGGTTGCGCGGATTTCCGGGTTCGGGAACCCAGGCAACAAGCCGTCCCAGCGGTTCACGATCCTGACCCGCACGATCTTCCCACCCCACCGGAACACCGTTCACCGCCCGTTCAAAATCGCCTCCGACAATCAGGTTCGGGTTTTTCTTCCAGTTTTCTTCTGCAATGGGATCGGGCGGGGGCGGACTGCCTGGTTGCCGGCCGTAGAGCGCATCAAGCAGTTGCTGGACATAGAGATGGGGAATCTCGCTCACGGAATTCGTGCGAGCGGACTTTTCATAGATGACGGTGGGAGTTGGCGTCGAAAAATCAACGCACTTGATCACAAGATCGTAAACATCGGTGCTGTGCCCGGGAACCCGCTCCACGCTTCCCCAGATGGCGATGTCGGCATCGAAGCCACTTTTCACAATATCCCGCACCTTCTCCAGGGGTGTCTCGGGACCGACCTTGATACCGTTCATCTCGCAAAAATCGCGGACGTCAGCCATCGAATCCGGAATCAGAAAGCCCCCTTCCCGGTGAAGCTTCTGCCAGATCATCTCGCCGACCATTTGACCATAACGACCATTGTCAAATCGCGATTCGAAGTCAAAAGGAATAACAACTTTCTGACCGCTCTGGCCAAAGCTCGGCCGGTCGAGCACAAGCCCCCCACAGGTGGCCAAGACACCTAGCAGTAGCCAAAATTGATGTCTTCTCTTCATGCCAATCAATGTGCGCTCGATTTCAAGGATTGGATTTGCCACCGCTGATCAGCTGCCGGTAATACCCACGGACAATATCTTCCCAGCCCGGGGGCGCCGGTTCCTGAACACTGCCGAGGATCTCTTTCTGGATATCCTTGGGGATATTCACCGTCGTATCCTCCTTGACTTTAAATTCCCCGCCCACGTATTCCTTCTGCCGCTGGAGTCCTTGCAGAACCACTTCACGCTTTCGCAGGGCGTTTTGATAGCGTCCTGCCTGAAGATCGCGTTCGATCTCCCGCATCAGCTCGATCAACTGTTCCATATCAGTATGGTGATAATTAAGGATCTGCATCTGGGCACTGATGGACTCTGCTTTATTGCGGAGTTCGGCCTGCTTGCCCGCCAGACGCTGGAGTTCGCGCGGCCCATGAGGTGGCGGTGTTGGCCCCTCCAGTCCCTGCCCGCCCTGGCCGCTCTCTTTCCCACCACCTGTGGCCCCACCGGTGGGATCTTTACTGAAGTCCTTAATTTGTCCTTTCATGTAGGGATCGGGTGTGAGCCGACTGGGCGTTTTTCGTCCTCCCTTGCCCACCGCCTCGTCGCTCACAAACTCGCCGCTGGATTTTCCACTGCGACCCTCGCCCGACCGCCCACCAATCTCGCTCGTATTGGGCAGGCGATTTCCTGTCACACCTTTGGCGCTCATATTGGAGATTGGGCCGTCGGCAGCATCCCACCCTGCTCCCTTGTCCAGCGAATCCGCCGCACTGGACGAGACATCTTCCATTTCGTCGAACAGGTCCTCTTCCTGCTCCATGAGTTCACCAATGAGGTCTTCCAGTTGACCCGGCAGGTCCGCCATCGGGGCTTCCTTGTCTTTGTCGCTGAGCGATTCTTCCTGGCTCCACCGTTCGCGGTCGGGAGTGTCCGGCAGCCATTTTTCCAGATTACTCGTCAGCTCCTTGGCCATTTCGTACCCCAGTTGCTCAAGTGGCACAGCGATATCCACCGAGCGCTTGAGAAGAGCATCTTCCGCCATTTTCAGCTCGGTCTGGATCTCGTTCAGTTCCTGGCAGAGTGAAGAATTGGCAAAATCCTGTTCCGGGAGTTTGCTCAGGTCGCTGTGCGCTTCCTTCATAAAGCGCGACCAGTCGTCCTCCAAGGCAGCCAGCTCTTTGAGCTTTTGTTCTTCCTTTTCTGTAAAATCCTCAACGGGTGTCTTGGCCAGTTCTTCCGAGGCTTCAATGATCTTCTTTTGCTGTTCAAGGAATTCCTGTAATTTGCTCTGGATTTCTTCGAGCTTCTTCTTGACATCGTCGGGCAGGTCTCCACCCGGCCGCTTCTGAGCTTCTGCCAAAAGCTCCGTTTGGGCCCTTCTGGCCACATCGAGAATTTTTCGCAAGGTCTCGATGATTCGATCCTGAATTTGCAGCAGTTCTTGACTTTCCTCGCCAAAGGTCGCTTTGTCCGCAAGTCGGGCCAGTCGGTCGCATTGCTGCACCGCCTGGAGCATCTCGTTGACCGCAAGGCTGTTGAGAATCCGCTTGATTGTCCGCCGATCCTCACTATCCGTGTCTTTTATTCCCGCCACGACATCGTTTGTCGCTCCCTGAATGTGAACCTGGCGGCCGCGAACGTTTCGCAAGCCCGTTTCGAGCACCGCGGGGTTCTGTTTTGCTGCGTCGCGCAACGTGACAAGCTCGGTTTTTGCTCGAATCTGCTCTTCCAAAATGCGGAAGATCGCGGCGCGGAGGTTTTCCAGTTCTTTCGTTTCTGCAGCGACCTTTGCATCGGGGGAAATGATCTCAACAAAATGCCACGCGGATGTCGCCTGCTGCGGACGCAGGTCAAGCCCGTATTTCGCGAAGTTACGCTTGTCCCATGCGATGGCGCGAAGAGCCACTTTCTGCCCTGGTGAAAACCGCGCAGGATCGAGAACCAGCTCGTAGTCCAAAAATGGGCTGTTGGGACTGTCCCACTCGTTAAGTCGTACCGCAGTCTGCTCTGGGTTGTCGGCAGAACCACCCGCGCCGGAATAACCATTCTGTTCCCGATTCGCTTCCGTATCGCTCGCCGAATCCCCGGCCGGGGCATTCTCCTGGACAATTTTCATTTCCAGTCGAGCCCGACCAACACCATAATCATCGGCAATTCGAATTTTCACGGGGATGCGATCTCCCAAAGCTGCGGTAAACTGTCGCGCTGGCTTGACAATTTCCACCGTGGGAGGTTGATCCGGAATGACCGTCACCCGGTTGACGCGTGGGTTCGGATCGACCTGGCCGGCCTGGTTCTTGAGGCGCACCACAAACTGCCCATCTCGAATTAGTGGAATTTTTACGGTGAAAGTGCGTCCATCGGATGCCACATTGCCGACGATCGGCTTTCCATCGAGCACAACTTCCCCAGCGGAGATAGGCGCAGACGCGAAAATCTTCAAAGTGGCCTCGCTGTACTGCGGGCCCCGCAAGTCAGGCACCCGTTGCCTGAACGTTTCGCTGGGGCGGCCCAGGTAAGCAGGATAATCCAGCGTGACCTCCACCTCCGTGATCGCCGGGATTTGCGTGACGCCCAACCGGTAAATCGCGGACTGGCTGTCCCCTATCTCCACCCGATACTTTACCGGTTTGAGCACCGTCGGCACCGTGAACGTGTACTCCGAGAGGTCCTTGCTGGGCGTCATCGGAAAGCGTTCCTCGGGCTTTCCCTCCTCAGCCACAAATAAGTACGCGTCGTACGTTTTTTTCTCCGGCAATTCCACTCGGGCTGTCACAGTCACACTCGAGCCTATGAGCACCTCCGTGTTGCCGGGCTCCACCGACAGGATTTTCACCCTGCCCACACTGGGGACGAACTGCCAAGGCTGCATCAAGCGAGAGGCCGCAGAACTCCAATTGGGCAGGAGCATTCCGAACAAAACGCTTATCAAGATGAGCGTAACAAGGATGCCGCTCCATTCCAGCAAATCTCGAGACGTGTGCATTGCAAACCGGAAGCGGTCCCAACGCGACTGTTTTTCAGCGGCCTCCTCAAAGCGAATCCGCGCCGCCTGGGCTGCCGCGTGGTTCACGGCCGCCAGGCAGAACGCCGGATTGGCCTGCCGGGGATCGTTGAGCAGTTGCAGGAGATTGATCAGAGCACTCTGCAACTCCGGGAACTCGGCCTCGATGCGACGGGCAGTGGCTTCCAGGCTCCGCTGGCCGCGGATCACCCGCCGCACGATCCAAACCAGAATTGCAAGGGTGAAGGCAAGCCAAATAAGAAACGCTCCCGCCAAAACAACCCGGGAAAACTGGAAAAGAGCGTCCGCGAGCATGAACAAGAGGAAGACACTCAACGAGGCCGACGCCCCCATCACGCAACTGGTGAGAAGCGTGTAAAACCACCATCGCTGTCGCGTGGCGTCGAGCCGCCGAATTACACCTTCCGCAGCCGGAGACATCATGGCCGCACCTCTCCTCTGTTCACCCGACGTATTTTCTCAGGCCTCTCCCTTCCCTTTTCATTGTTACCCACCCACAGGGGGAGAGTCAATTCAACTCAGTGCCGAACCATCTTCACGTTTGTGGAAATTATGAGATGCCGCGGCGTAAGGTGTCGCAGGGGCAATTCATCAATGGCCCCTAGCAGGGAACCGTTTTCGTCGTTGCGGCAAACACCGGCAGCGCCAAGGTGGTGAAGGCTAAAGCCTTCACCGAAAAGCGGCGATAAATCGCCGCACTCCATATGGAGTGCGGGGCTTTAGCCCCGCTTTCTGCGCGGGACTTCAGTCCCCGGTGAAAGGCAATGGATGATCGAATCTTAAACGGCGGACGTGACAAGCACGTCCCTCCGATAAAAAATGGACCCGACAAGCGAGTCCCGCCGTAAGAGGTCCCGCCGGACTGAATCGCACCCTTCTCAAAACGTTGCCGAGATTCACACGCCTTTCCCCACGCGGAGATAAACTGGGGATGCGTCAGGCTCGAACCATATAGCCACGGATGGCGGGCGATGCTACGCTATAAGCTTGATAGGTCTGTGAGTGCCAATCTTTCTGGGCCCCATTGAGGAGGAGTGCATTTATGACAAAACGGTCGCGATTTTCGACTCTCACCGCACTCATAGCAATCTGTCTTTTTGCTGTGACCGCCCGATGCGCCAAAGCTGAAGAACCTCAAAAAATCCTTCTTTGGCCAGAAGGCGCTCCCCTCGCGAAAGGCGACCGACCGGAAGACAAACCGGGGCTGATCGTTTATCTTCCGCCTGCCGAAAAGGCCGTGGGGACCGGCGTGGTCGTATGTCCAGGTGGGGGGTACGGGGCGCTGGCGATGGACCACGAAGGCGATCAAATCGCCCAGTGGTTCAACAGCTTTGGCGTGGCCGCCTTTATACTGGACTATCGCCACCGCAACAAAGGATACATGCACCCAGCGCCGATGCTGGATGTCCAGCGGGCAATCCGGCTGGTCCGGGCACGGGCCGAGGAATTTGGGGTCAAAACTGACCGGATCGGCGTCATGGGATTTTCTGCGGGCGGACACTTGGCATCCACGGCGGCCACTCATTTCGACGCGGGTCAGCCGGATGCCCCTGATCCCATCGACCGAGTGAGTTGTCGACCGGATTTCGCGATTCTGTGTTACGCCGTGATCGCGTTTGATGAACCGTTTACCCATCGGGGGTCAATGCGGAATCTCCTGGGCGATAATCCCGACCCCGAACTGGTAAAAAGCCTGTCCAACGAAAAACAGGTCACCCCGCAGACGCCGCCGACCTTCCTTTTCCACACCAACGAGGACACGGGGGTTCCTCCGGAAAACAGCGTCATGTTTTACCTCGCACTGCGAAAGGCAGGCGTCCCGGCAGAGTTGCATATTTTCGAGAAAGGTCGGCACGGCCTCGGCCTGGCCGCGGGCGTTCCTGGGACTGAACTTTGGCCGGAGTGTCTTAAGGCCTGGCTGAAAGTCCGCGGACTGCTGGACCGTTCGTAGCACAAGGAATAGCCCGCCACCGAGCGCGGATCGAGAGCGAAGAATTGAGTCGGATGGAAGGGCCAAAGCGATGGGCCAATCCCTAATTCTGGGACTGGGGGAACTTCTGTGGGATTGCTTTCCCGATGAGGAGCGCCCCGGTGGCGCTCCCGCCAATTTCGCTTACCACGCCGCACAACTGGGTTACCAGGGAGGCGTTCTTTCCCGCGTTGGGGCGGACGAACGCGGTACAAAACTGATCCACTGGCTCACTCAGAAAGGCGTGAGAACGGATTGGATTCAGCGCGATCCCGACCATCCCACAGGCACGGTGACTGTCGATGTGTCCCAGCCCGACCATCCCCAATTTATCATCCACCAAAACGTCGCCTGGGATTTTATGGAAGTAACTCCCCAATGGCGAGGTGCCGTACAGTCGGCGGTTGCTGTCTGCTTCGGGACGCTCGCGCAGCGGAGCCCTCGCTCCCGAGAAACCGTCCAGACACTTCTTGCGGGAGAAAAATCAAAGCGGCTCGTCGTTTATGACATTAATTTGCGCCAGAGTTTTTATAGTCGGGAAATCGTTGAGGAGTCCCTTCGACTGGCCAACCTCGTCAAGTTCAATGACGAAGAAGCCCGCGTCCTCCACCAATTACTGGGACTTTCTGGAGCGACAGAACTGGCGTGGTGCCATTATCTTTTGGAGCATTACAGCCTGGAGGGAGTGTGCGTGACGCGGGGTGCCCGGGGATGCTTGATCGTAGATCAAACAGGCTGGGCCGAAGCACCTGGCATCCAGGTTTCGGTGGCGGACACCGTCGGCGCCGGAGATGCATTCACGGCGGCATGGATCGCGTCGCGGCTTGCGGGATGGAATGTGACGAAGCAGGCCGACTTCGCCAACAGAGTTGGGGCACTTGTCGCCTCGCTTCCGGGGGCTATGCCCCCCGTTGCTGAAAAATACGGGGAATTGCTGCGACAGTTCGGCCAAAAGTGATCGTTTGCGGGGAAGGCACGTCGTTGCCGATCCTTATTGATGACTGAACGGGTTGTGCGCGGTCACGTGCAGCCAAATGGACTGGGGAAATTGGACAACATACTGGGTGCTGTCGGAATGGGCGATCCGCCTTGTGATGCTCCCGGTCATCGTTCTGCGGAAAGAGCGCCCTTCCACCTGCCTGGCGTGGTTAACTCTCGTGTTCTTCGCCCCATGGTTGGGAGTGATTCTTTATCTGGTCTTGGGAGAAACGCGATTAGGCCGGAAACGGTTGCGATTGCGGAAAAGCCAGTGGCAGAGCTTGGAAAGTCTCAACGCCCCCCGCGTGGGGTCAAGGCTTGTCGGCCCAGAAAATTCCTCATTACTTTCTGTGGAGCCCCCTGACGAAGATGAGGACGCGCAAGGAGAGTTTGCCGAAGCGGAGGCTTCTCAAGCTGTTTTTCATCAGCGACTCAGCCGGCGGGGGGAGGAGTTACTCCCCGGGCCGCTCCGATCTTTGGCCAATCTTGCCGCCCAGCTCACGGGTTTTCCTCCCACCCCCGATCACGAGATTTCGTACCTTTCCGACTCACTTCTGACAATCGACAGGCTGGTCGCGGAAATCGATTCGGCGACAGATCACGTCCACCTCCTTTACTACATCTTTCGGGATGATGTGGTGGGCCGGCGCGTGGTGGAGGCGCTGACCCGGGCACGACAGCGTGGCGTGGCCTGCCGTGTTCTGGTGGACGCGGTGGGCTCCCGGCATATGTTACGAACACTGGCCCCTGCCATGCGACGCGTTGGCATCGATGTGCGGGCAGCACTTCCCGTGCGGATCTATCGCATACCCTTTTCTCGCATTGATCTTCGCAACCACCGGAAGATTGCCATCGTGGACGGGCGGGTGGCGTATGTGGGCTCGCAAAACATTGTGGAACCGCGCTACGGCCACCGAAAAGCAGGGCCATGGTACGATGTGACCGCGCGAATTGTTGGCCCCGCTGTCCACCATCTGCAACTTTTGTTTCTGGAAGACTGGTTCTACGAGTCTGGTGAGTGGCTGGACGAGCCCCGCTTTTTTCCACCGATCAGCGGCGGAGGAAATACAATTCTGCAGATACTTCCCAGCGGTCCAGACCTTCCCACGGAACGCTTTCAGGACCTTCTCGTGAAGGCGATCTTTCTCGCTGAGCGAGAAATCATTCTGACCTCACCCTACTTTGTACCGGATGAACCTCTTTCACTCGCCCTCCGCCTGGCGGCTTTGCGGGGCGTGAACGTGCAGCTCGTACTACCCCGACGATCGGATCACCCCATCGTCGATGCAGCGGGCGAATTTCACTGGCGGCGGCTCCGCGAATATGGAGTACAAGTCTATTTCTTTCCGGACGGCCTTCTGCATGCAAAAACGCTTACCATCGACAACCAAGTCGCCCTGTTCGGATCGGCCAATTACGATATCCGGTCGTTCCACCTCAATTTCGAGGTGAACCTACTCATTTACACACCCCAAGCGGTCGAGGAGCTTCGTGAGCTGCAAAAACGGTATGTCGAGAGATCGACACAATCCCCGCCGGGAGAGTCAGTGCCGCCTAATTGGGCGCGGAATCTCGCGATTCATTTGGCAAAGTTGCTCAGTCCCCTGCTCTAACAGTCTGGAAAGAAACCGCATCAGGATGTTGCGAGTCAAGGCAGTGCACGGATTCTACACGGTGCCGGGAGCGTCTTGAGAGATCAACGAAACGTAGGGAAACAACACCAGAAAAGCGCAAAAAAAATTTGGTAGCGTGAGGTTCACAGCCCTTTGGGCGACGGTCAACCGCTCCATGTCCCCCGAGCAGAGCTCGAGGTGGCTGAAATCCTTAGAAAGGAGGTGATCCAGCCGCAGGTTCCCCTACGGCTACCTTGTTACGACTTAGTCCCAATCGCGGAGTCCATCTTCGGCGCCTGCCTCCCTTTCGGGTTAGCCCGGCGACTTCGGATGTCCCCCACTTTCGTGGCTTGACGGGCGGTGTGTACAAGGCTCAGGAACACATTCACCGCGGCATGCTGATCCGCGATTACTAGCGATTCCGGCTTCATGCAGGCGGGTTGCAGCCTGCAATCTGAACTGGGGCGCGCTTTTTGGGATTTGCTCCCCCTCGCGGGTTTGCTTCCCTTTGTACGCGCCATTGTAGGACGTGTGCAGCCCCGGTCATAAGGGCCATGAGGACTTGACGTCATCCCCACCTTCCTCCGGTTTAACACCGGCAGTCTCGCTAGAGTGCCCGGCATGACCCGCTGGCAACTAGCGACAGGGGTTTCGCTCGTTAAGGGACTTAACCCGACATCTCACGACACGAGCTGACGACAGCCATGCAGCACCTGTGCACGTTCCACCTCAGAGAGGCGTGGCCCCGCTTTCACGGGGTTAATCCGTGCATGTCAAGACCGGGATAAGGTTTTTCGCGTAGCCTCGAATTAAGCCACATCCTCCACCGCTTGTGTGAGCCCCCGTCAATTCCTTTGAGTTTCAGCCTTGCGACCATACTCCCCAGGCGGAGCACTTAACGGTTTCCCTACGACCAAGAAACCATGGAGAGTTCCTCGGTCTAGTGCTCATCGTTTAGGGCTAGGACTACCGGGGTATCTAATCCCGTTCGCTCCCCTAGCTTTCGTGCCTCAGCGTCAGGAGAGACCCAGTGAGCCGCTTTCGCCTCCGGTGTTCCTTGCGATATCAACGCATTTCACCGCTCCACCGCAAGTTCCGCTCACCTCTATCTCCCTCGAGCCCCGCAGTATCGAGCGCAATTCCTCGGTTGAGCCGAGGGATTTCACACCCGACTTGCAAGGCCGCCTACGCACCCTTTAAGCCCAGTAATTCCGAGTAACGTTCGGACGGTCCGTCTTACCGCGGCTGCTGGCACGGACTTAGCCCGTCCTTCCTCTGGGGATAGGTCAAGCCGGCCCTGAGGACCGACATTTCCTCCCCCCTGACAGCGGTTTACAACCAAACGGCCTTCGTCCCGCACGCGGCGTCGCTCGGTCAGGCTTGCGCCCATTGCCGAAGATTCTCGACTGCAGCCACCCGTAGGTGTCTGGGCAGTGTCTCAGTCCCAGTGAGCGGGGACATGCTCTCACACCCCGTACCCGTCGTAGCCTTGGTGAGCCGTTACCCCACCAACTAGCTGATAGGACATGGGCCCCTCCTCGGGCGGACTCGCACCTTTGGTCGCAAACCCGAAGGCTTGCGACGTTATCTGGTATTACCCGCAGTTTCCCGCGGCTATCCCAGTCCCGAGGGCAGGTTACCCATGCATTACTCTCCCTTTCGCCGCTCGAGCACCCTTGCGGGCCTCGTCGCACGACTTGCATGCCTAATCCACGCCGCCAACGTTCACTCTGAGCCAGGATCAAACCCTTCACTTGATTGTTCGCTTAGTCCTCCCGCGTTGACCGCGTTCGGACATGGCTAGCAATAAGGAAAGGCTTGATCACTTGCTGCTCCAGGTCGCCCAGAGCAGCTCTGAAAGCTTTCGGCTGAACCGTCGCTTTCAGGGGCTGTGAACCTCACGCTACCGAATTGTCAAAGATCGCGTTTGCTTCGCCCTCCGCATTCTCGCGTCGGGCATCTTTCATTTTACCCCTCGACAATCTATCGTCAACCGGGGTGTTGATCTTTCATTTCTCCTCGCCCCCTCGATCGTTCTATTCAATCTTAACCCTTACTCGTGACCTGATCAAGGGGGGTTCGGCCCCAACCCTTTGGCGGTGTCGCTCTGTTTTGGTCAGGGCATTTGTTATTCTTATCCGACACCGCTTTGTCTGGCAAGCCCCCACGTCACCCGGCTCCCAAAATTTTTCACCCCGCACCTTTTTGGGAGCTCCTAGGGGTTCCATGCGCATCATAGAATATGGGGTGTCAGCCCGAATCAGTCAAGGGAGCCCCCAATCCCGAAAAACTGGCAACACCAGGCTGGAGGCCAACACCATGCCGTTCCGCTGCTCCAGGACTGATCGTTTGTTGGATCTTGCCCGCTTACAAGCCGTTTGGCTTCCACTATTCGCCGCTTCCTGCGCGCTTCTAGCCTCCAGAGGTTTCGCCCAGAACGCCGCATCCTCACAGGCCCAAACGACCCTCTCTGTGCAGGGATCCCGCATGTCGGAAGAATTCTTCGAGTATTCCGGCACAAGCTGGACCCTTATCGGCCCAAGAGGTTTCGTTCGCTTCGGATCGCCCTCGCCTGTTGTCAGTCCACTTGTTTCCTTCGGCGATCCAGGTGGCGGGCTCGGCATGGGATTCAGAGGCGGGGGTGTCCACGGGCAGTTTTTCGGGCAATGGAGCCAAGGATATCGACGATCTTTCGTGGCCCAGTCCATGCAGATCACGCTGCCGAACGGTTCCTGGGGGAGTGTAGGAGATCAGGCTTATACCCCGTTCGTGATCGGTTTCTTTCCCGTGGTCGGTGATTGTTCACGATGCCCCGCGCTAAGCCCGGGATTACCGATTCTGGCCGATCCATCTCTTCCTCCCCTGGCAACTCCCGGAATGTTCGCCAAGCCGGTCAGAACCTCTGAAAAAAACGCAACGATGGCCAAACCCCTGCAAAACTCAAACCGGGAGCAAGACGAGAGACCTACCCAACCGGGCTTGCCGAACGAAACATCTCCCCTACAAGATAAGAACGCGCTGGTTCTGTCCGGAAATGCCCCAGGACATGCAAGCGCTGAGGCTTCTCTCGCGGTGGTTTCCACGTCCGCAGAACGGGTCGTGTACGGGGTGGATGAGGCCCGCTGGCGGCGTGAGCAGGAACTGGCCCGCGAAAACGAGATTGCCCGGTCGTACCTCAGCCGGGCCGAGACGGCCCTGCAAAGCGGGAAGGTCGAGGTTGCCAAGACATATTTGAGGCTTGCCCTCGAGCATGCCTCGGGAACGCTTCGGGAAGAAGCCGCACGTAAGCTCCAGACGCTGGAACAAACCGGCAAGCAGTGACGGTGGCGAGGCAGCTCCTTCGAGAGGGCAAGAGATTTGCTGTGCGACGGCGGCCCGACTCGGCAAGTCTTTTACCCGGGAAAACTCCGTGATATCACCGAACTAACCGTTCGATCATGTTGTCAGCGCCACCGCAGAAATTACCAGTCCTCAGCCGTGGTCAATCGTCCCGAACAGAGCGAACAGGTCTTTATCGAGCGCATCCGGGCAAAAGACCCGGCAGCGTGGGAACAACTCATCACCATATATGAGGGGCGACTGCTGGCATTTCTCGAGCCTCGCGTGGAAGACCGCGCGACAGCCGAAGATCTGGTCCAGGAGACATTCACTGGGTTTCTCAGGAGTTTGCCCCACTTTGATGATTCACGCTCCCTGGAGAAATGGTTGTTCGCCATTGCAGCGAACAAACTCAAAGACCATCTGCGACGGGACCGGCGTGTCCAATCGATCGAGGCCGGCAATGAAGGATACGAATTTTCACAGATCCCTGTAGCGGCCCGAGCTCGCGGGCCCAGCACCATCCTGGACAGCCGGGAACGCCGGACCAAGAGGGAAGCCCTTCTGGTCACGATTCTCGGTGAAGAGCTGGATCGACTTCGCCAAAATGACGAGTGGACGAGGCTGGCTTGTCTGGAACTTTTGTTTGTGGGAGGATTTCGCAACAAAGAGGCGGCTGAAATCCTGGGCATCTCGGAACAACAGGTGGCCAACTGGAAACACGATTTTCAATCCCGGCTCAAGCGACACCTCGAAGCGGCGAGAGAAGACGGAGTGACGTTCTGAGGATGTCCATTCGCGAGGTATTACATGAATTGTTGAAGGTTTTCAGCTATCAACGTTCATCACGAAACCTCGTTGAGCACAGTTGACCGGAGTGCGCCATGGGCAGCCAAAAAGCAGAAATTCGCTTGGAAGAACTCGAGGCATTTCTCGACGAAGCGCTGCCCGCCACTCGCATGCGGGAAATCGAAGAGGCAATTCGCCAGGACAGGAATCTCGCTGAACAACTGCGTTTGATCATTCAGCGGCGGGACTCCGGGGCAGTCTCAATCGCCGAAGTTTGGCGTCGCCACCGCTTGAGTTGCCCCACCCGCGAGACGCTGGGGGCGTACCTGCTTGATACCTTGCCGACGGAGGAAGCGCGATTTGTACGCGTCCACCTGGAGCGGGTCGGCTGCCGCTACTGTTTGGCCAACTTGGCAGATCTTCAGTCGCGCATGGAGGCGTCGCAGGAGCAGAAAGAGGCAGCGCAACGCCGTTGCCTGCGGTATTTTCGTTCCAGCCTTCATCATCTCACCCATTCTGGAGATCCATGAGCCATAATTAAGAGACGGCATCGAGGCAAAGGTTTATCGTCTTTTTGTCTTTCCCCGAGCGCAAATGGCTCCATGGTTCCTCCAGAAACATCCCCAGAATGGTTGACGCCTTTGTTCCTGGCTGGCAAGGAAGCAGATGTGACCGCGCTCTTTGGCCGGTTGGGGATGGCTGCCCTTTTGGGTTTTTTGGTGGGCATGCAACGGGAACACACTGAGGGGGGCATGCCTGGCCTGCGGACCTTTCCCCTCATCACATTGTGTGGAAGCGTCTTTGCCCTGCTGGGGCTCTCCTTTGGCGGCTGGCTGCCCGCCGCGGCCTTATTGTGCCTGGTTGGCCTGCTTTTCTTTCCCCATTGGTTGAGGATTCGCCGAGCCGATCCCGACCCCGGCCTGACGACCAGTGTGGCCGTCATCCTGATGTACGGCGTGGGTGCTCTTCTGGTCCTCACCCGCATCGAAATTGGCGTCGTCCTCGGAGGTGCCGTGGCGGTGCTGCTCCAGTTCAAACCGGAGATCCACCATTTTGCCGAACGGCTGGGGGACGAGGATCTGCGGGCAATCATGCAGTTCGTTTTGATTACCTGTATCATCCTTCCCGTTCTACCTACCCAGCCCATTGACCCCCTCAATGTGGTGAGCCTCTTCAACGTGTGGTTGATGGTGGTTCTGATCGTGGGCATCAGTTTGGGTGGGTACATCGCGTACAAGTTCTTCGGGGCACGGGCAGGGATTTATCTGGCGGGCATTTTGGGAGGAGCCGTCTCCAGTACGGCCACCACGATCAGCGCGGCCAGGCAGGCCCGCAGTGACACCACCCAACAGAACGCCGCGGCAGTGGTCATTCTTCTTGCGTCCACGGTCATGATTGGCCGGATTTTTGTGGAAATAGCCGTGGTCAATCCCGCAATGTTGGAGACGTCGCTGATACCTCTGACCATTTTGGCTGTTGCGACATATCTGCCGGCACGTTTCCTGCGTTTACCGCAGGATCGCGACGGAACTACCCTGATTGCCGAGCATCAAAACCCGACGCAACTTCGCTCGGCCATCTATTTCGCCGTGCTGTACGCCCTCGTTTTGTACCTCATCGCCTGGCTTAAGAACAACGTGGGAGAGTCCGGATTGTATCCGCTGGCCATCCTTTCGGGACTTCACGACATGGATGCGATCACCATTTCTGTCAGCCGGATGGCGACCGGCGACCAAGAACTGGCACAACATGGATGGCGGTATATAACGGCCGGAGCGCTGGCCAACATGGGCACAAAGACTGTGTTGGCAGGAGTGATGGGCAATCCACGACTGGGGATTCGGGTGGCCCTTGCTTTCCTACCCGGACTGATCACAGGACTGATCCTCATTGTGTTCTGGCCGTAAAATTAATGGCGAAGGCTCTGAATCCCCTGGAGGCGGCACAAAACGTCTGCTCGTGCATGTTCGAAACGCCGAGATAACCTTGATCCTGTCTTTGGCCTTCAGAGGGGTCTTTGCTTTCACCGGGAAAAAGATTCTCCTGGCTCGCCGTCGCGCCAGTCACATCCACTTGTGAACCTCAAGAAGAGGAGGGCCGTATGAGCCGCCGAGTTGACATACCTCCCCCTGCTTCTCCCACGGCTTCGGGAATCGTACCAGCCGGGTGGTGGCACGAAGAGGACGGGAAACTCGTCTGTGACTTGTGTCCTCGATCATGCCGCCTGGGCGAAGGACAGCGGGGTTTCTGTTTTATACGCCAGAATCTCGGTGGGCAGATGGTGCTCACCAGCTATGGCCGAAGCACGGGATTTTGCATTGATCCGATCGAGAAAAAGCCTCTCAATCATTTTTATCCGGGCACGGCCGTGTTGTCGTTCGGAACAGCCGGGTGCAATCTCGGCTGCAAGTTCTGTCAAAACTGGTCGATTTCCAAATCACGAGAGATTGAACGGCTGAGCGAAACGGCATCCCCTCAGGCAATCGCCAGGGCGGCGAAAGCGCTCGGTTGCAAGAGTGTTGCGTACACCTACAACGATCCCGTCATTTTTGCCGAATACGCCGTTGACACAGCCAAGGCCTGCCACGAACTGGGGATCAAGAATGTCGCTGTCACGGCAGGCTACATCTCGGAGGCAGCCCGGGATTACTTTTTTGAACACATGGACGCTGCCAATGTTGACCTGAAAGGATTTTCAGAGGACTTTTACCACCGTCTTTGCGCCGGACATCTGCAACCGGTACTGGACACACTCAAGTACCTGGTTCACAGGACGCAGGTTTGGGTGGAAATCACCAATCTTATCATTCCTTCGGAAAATGACGACCCTGGCGAAATTCGGGCCATGTGTGAATGGATCCTCAAGGAATTGGGGCCGGATGTCCCGTTGCATTTCACGGCGTTTCATCCCGATTTTCGCCTGATGGATCACCCGCCCACGCCCGTGGATACGCTTATCCGCGCCTACGACATCGCGCGCGAGGTTGGCTTGCACTATGTTTATACAGGGAATGTCCTTGACATTGCCCGGCAAAGCACCTATTGCCCAAAATGCGGCAATGTGGTTATAGAGCGCCAGGGCTACTGGATTGGAAGGTATGCTCTTAAAGGGTCAAACTGCGGTTACTGCGGTGCCCCCATCGCAGGCCGGTTTGATCCCCAGGGTCTACGCGAACAATGGGGTGCCAGGCGTCAGCCCGTCCGCATTGCCAACTTCGCGTGATTGGCAGTACAGATCTTCGATCGGAACTAAATGACGGAAACACTACTGGGGCAGCGGGGACCGTTCGGGCAAGCCAATTGCGAACTGCTCGACGGGCGGCATGCCTGGCGCTGACGTAAAGGAAATCGGAGAAAGTCCATGGAAACCCATCGGCAAGACGACGTATCGTCGCAACAACCTGAGACGGAAAACCCGGGAGTACACGCCACCGGTGTCTCGGTCCCTGAAAAGCCGGAGCTTTCCGAGGAGCAGAGGGATCGCGTCCTGAAAGCTGTCGCCCGACGAGTCGCGGAAGCTGTGATCGGCGGTCCGCAATCCGGGCTGAAAGCGCACCTGGGCGAGGCAGGTGAAGTCCCGGTGTGGGGAGCATTTGTGACGTTGAAGGGAGCCGGTGGCACGCTGCGCGCCTGCTGTGGGCAGGTGGGAGACGCGTCGCGCCTCAGTAGCGCGCTCGACGCGGCAGCGGACCGAACCGCGCGGTGGGACCTTCGCTTTCCCGCCATTCAGCGAGGGGAGCTAGCAGAACTCACGCTGGAGGTCTGGATTTTATGGAACTGTCAGCCGATCGTGGCGGAGGGAGAATCTCGCGTCGGGGCGGTGGAAGTCGGTCGCCACGGTCTTCAGGTTATCCGTGGAAAACACCGGGGTTTGCTGCTCCCCGGGGTGGCAGTGGAACATCACCTGGACGCACGCCAATTCCTGGAGCACGTCTGCCGCAAGGCGGGCTTGCCGCCGAACGCGTGGTTGGACTCCGCCACGCAGTTGTTTACCTTTGAGGGTTACTCGCTGGAAGCCCCCATGGCGTCCCTCTTGCCGCCGGAGCTGCGGGAACTGGCCACCGGAAGGCTGGCGATGGGAGACGTTGTTCGCCTCGCCGCGCTGGCTCATCACAATCTTCTAGCGATGTTCCAAGGGGCAACGCCCAACTACTACACTTCGGCCGCCTTCGATGGGCCAGTTCAAGGAGTGGTGCTCACCATCAACAAACTAAACGACGGAACTGCGACGGAGCGGGTGATGGAAGCGAGCCGGGTCTTTCCGCGGGGGGAGCTTCCACTCCAGGCAACACTGATGGATCTTCTGCAAACAATCGTGGCGGGGTTTCGAGGCCAGCAGCTCGATCCGCGATTCGTCAGTTCCTTGCGGACCGGTCTAACAGTCTTTGTGGAGCCACATCATATCGGAACCGCCGTGGACTGCGCCCTGGATGGGGTCCATCCGCGCTTTCACGCGTTGTGCCTCGTTCAGGATGATCGCTGGGCTGTGCGGTATGACCCGTCGCAGAACTCCACCGAGCTATTCGAAGCGGTCATGAAACGCCTCAAGTCATCGCGTCCTTCTCAGACCCAGGTGTATCGCCTGACAGCACTTTCCACGGAGGACAGCGTCGAGGCGTCTAATGTGAGCCGCCCTGTCGCGGGTCCATCGGTTCGCCCTCCCGCCGTGGCCGGTCAGTTTTATCCCGGCACGGCAAACGGTGTGGACGAGTTTCTCAATCAGATATTCCCTCAGAATGTGGGGCGCGAGGAATGGGCCGCCGCCTTGGTTCCGCACGCCGGCTGGAAATACTCGGGAAAACTCGCGGCAGAAGTTTGGGCGCGGCTGCGAGTGCCCCAGCAGGTGATCATTTTCGGTCCCAAACACCACGCGATCGGCTGTGATTGGGCTGTTACCCCCCATCGGACATGGGCGTTGCCGGGACTCAGTCTTCATGCTGACCCGGAATTGGCGGAGGCTTTGGTGAAGGCCGTTCCGTTAATGGAACTCGATGCCGCCGCCCACGCCATGGAACATTCCATCGAAGTGCAGTTGCCCATGGTCGCCCGGGTGGCCTCCGCGAGCCGAGTGGTGGGCGTGGTCATGCACGGAGGGGATTATGATGTTCTGCAAAAAGCCGCCACTGACTTCGCGAAATTCCTCTCCGCACTCGAGCCAACTCCTCTGCTGGTGATTTCCAGCGACATGAACCATTACGCGGACGAGAGGACAACACGGCGGCTTGACCGGCTGGCCCTCGACGCCCTCCAGGCGTGTGATCCTCTCCGACTCTGGAAAACTGTCCGGGAGAATCGGATCAGCATGTGTGGCCTCGTCCCTGCGGTGTTTGTTCTGGAGACTCTGCGTCAGATGGGTCGCCTCAATGAATGCGAGGTCGTTGGCTACACGACAAGTGGCGAGGTGTCGGGGCGTCAGGATCGCGTGGTCGGCTATGCCGGAGCCCTGTTCAGGTAATGCGTCAGAGGATGCCGCTGGGCACCTTGCAGAATTGTCAGGATTTCCTTGGGGTGCTACATTAGACCGCAGAGGTCAGCCGACAACGGATGGCGCTGAACCACGGCTGGAGCCGATTATAGAAACGGGAAATTTGTCTTTTCGGCATCGTCAAATCGTCTTCGCCGAGTAGCAGCATGAATAATTGGGAGCCAGCGACTCCGGGGATAAGAGTGTAATGACGCCGTCTGCTCCCCAGCCTTTCCAGAATCCGCGATCGCCTGGAGGACCTGAGGGCCAGGAACAGCTTCGGAACTCTCCGGTCCCGCCATCGGGTGCATCACCCGACCAAACTTCCCGTATTGCCCCGCAAACTTCCCCGGGAGCTGCACCGCTCGCTTCGAACGTCAATCCTGGGATCGGATCTCCGGCGCGACCTGTGCCGATTCCGGTGACTCCTCCGGGTACTTCGATAACTCACCCTGGTGTGGTTACGCCCCAGACCGGAACTCCCGCTCACGTCGCTTTTCCCCGAACTGGTATCAAGCGTTCGGTCGCGCCAGGAAGAGGAGGCCAACCGCCGGACCAAGCGAATGACCAGACCGAGGATCTGGGCGACACTCTGCTGTATTACGCCCAGCCCTGGCTGATCAGTGCCATTGTTCACATGATTCTTTTGATCATTCTGGCGCTCATCGTCATTCCGCAATTTTTCCATCGGGAAGTGGATCTCACGGCGGAGATTTACGCTGAGAAACTCGGCGATCAGCTGGAATTCGATTCCCCATTTGCCGGGAACGACCCGGAGAAAGTGGAGGAACCACTTCTCACCCCGCCCGACCTCAACCGTGTGGAGAACCCCTTCGCGGCGCCACCTCCGGCCGAGATCATTCCGGAAGGTGTCACGTCCACAAGCGATCTCCAAGCGACCGTCATCGGTTATGCCTTGAAAGGGAGAGATGAGGGGGCCAAGGAAGCCCTGTTGGCGGCGTACGGCGGCACAGCGACGACGGAAGCCGCGGTGGCGCTCGGACTGGCCTGGCTGGCAAGACAGCAGCGCAAGGACGGTTCCTGGAGCCTTGTAGGGCCTTACCCCAATGGAGCCCAGGACGAGAATCCGGAAGCCGCCACGGCGATGGCTCTCCTCGCGTTTCAGGGCGCCGGCATCACACACAAACGCGGCAAGTTCCGGGAGAATGTCGCTCGAGGCTGGGATTGGCTCCTGCAACAGCAGGACGCCGACGGAAACTTTTTCCACGAAGGAGCGTTCAATCACCGCTTTTATACCCAGGGACAGTGCACCATCGCCCTCTGCGAGATCTACGGGATGACGCGGGACGACCGATTCCGGGAGCCTGCGCTCCGTGCGGTCGATTACCTCATCCGCTCGCAGAGCTCGGAAGGCGGCTGGCGATACAGTCCCAACGCGGACAGTGACGTTTCCGTGACGGGTTGGATCGTGATGGCTCTCCAAAGCGCCAGAATGGCTGGCTTGGAAGTCCCCGCCGACGTCTTCCGCAAGGTGACGCGGTTTCTCGATCGGATCGCGCTCGAAGGCGGAAGCAAATATCCGTATCAAAAAGGACGCGAGGCCACTTTGGCTATGACGGCGGAGGCCCTTCTCATGCGTCAGTTTCTGGGTTGGTCACGTGACGATGACCGCCTCATAAAGGGCGTGACTTGGATCACGGAACCCGCCAATCTCATCAATTTTGAAAGAGACCGGGACGTCTACTACTGGTACTACGCTACCCAGGTTTGTCACCACATGGAGGGCGATTACTGGAAGAAATGGAATTCCGTTATGCGGCAGCTTCTCCCGGAAAACCAGGTGAAAACCGGACGTGAGGCCGGCAGTTGGGACCCCCTCAAACCTTCTCGTGATGCCTGGGCTAATGAAGGTGGGCGTCTGTATGTGACCTGTCTTTCCATCTACTGCCTGGAGGTGTACTATCGCCATCTGCCGCTCTATTCGTCCGGTGCGCTTCGATTGATCTCGAGTACTTCCCCTGCCCCCCCGGCTGCAGCGCCGTCGCAACCGGCCGCCACGAGCCAGTAAAATGGCACTATCAACGCTCGAGCCCGGCGTGATGCAAGCCACCTTGCTGCAAAACCGTCCGCGCGAAAGTTTAACGGCCTCGTTCAGCACAGAATCAGACACGGAGACTGCCAGCGATGATCTATACGATTGTCATTTTTGGGGCCTCAGGCGATCTGACCCGGCGAAAACTCATCCCTGCGCTGTACGAACTCCATCGAAAAAAACGCCTGCCAGGCGCGCTCCTCATCGTGGGCATGGCACGAACGGAGTATTCCCACGATCAGTGGAGGGAGATCCTCAAGGAAGCGTGTATGGCGCAGGTGGGAAAACATTTCGACCCGACCTTGTGGGAGGAGTTCGCGAGAAACATCTATTACCACCCGGGAGACGTCAGTCGCGCTGAGTGTTTTCCAGAACTTGATCAATTCGTTTCGGAACTGGAAAACCACCAGCCCTCAACGCGGATTTATTACCTGGCACTTGCCCCAGAGTTTTATGAGTGCACGGTGGCCCATCTAGGAGCCGCTGGAATGGCCGTCGAGTCTTCGGGACCGCGGCGAATCGTGGTGGAAAAGCCGTTTGGACGGGATCGCGAATCGGCGCGGCAACTGAATGCCAAGATCCACGAAGTATTCGCCGAACATCAGATTTACCGCATCGACCACTATTTGGGAAAAGAGACTGTCGCGAACGTTCTCGTCCTGCGTTTTGCCAATACCATTTTTGAACCCATTTGGAACCGAAATTATGTCGATCATATTCAGATCACCGCTGCGGAAGACTTGCCCATCGGTCGGCGGGCAAGCTTTTACGAGTCCGCAGGGATTCTCCGCGACATGTTTCAGAACCATCTTCTTCAGCTTCTCACGCTGACCGCGATGGAGCCGCCCAGCCGAGTCAATGCGGACGACATCCGCGATGAAAAGGTCAAAGTGCTGCGGGCGGTGCGTCCCTTCACACCGGCCGATGTTGCGGCGAATACAGTCCGCGGTCAGTATCGCAAATATCGGGATGAGCCGAACGTTCCGCCCAACAGTCAGACAGCGACCTTTGGGGTGGTCAAATTGTACGTGGACAACTGGCGATGGCAGGGCGTGCCGTTCTATCTCCGCTCGGGAAAAGCGATGTCCTGCCGCACCACCCAGATTGTTATTCAGTTTCGTGAACCTCCCCACATGATGTTTGAGGGAGGCCCCAAACACATTCACGAAGCCAATCGGCTGGTTCTCCAGATTCAACCCGCAGAGGGGATTCAGATCCATTTTCAGACCAAGGTGCCCGATGCGGGCATGAAAATGCGTCTGACAGACCTGGATTTTAACTTCCGAGAAAAGTTTGCCGGCGAAATGCCGGAAGCGTACGAGCGGTTACTCCTCGATGTGATGATTGGCGATCCCAGCCTCTTTGCCCGCGCAGATGAGGTCGAACTTGCCTGGGGCATCATCGACCCCATTCAGCAGGTATGGGACGCCGGTGGGCCTCCCCAACTGGAGCTGTACGAAGCAGGCGGATGGGGGCCGCCCTACTCAGAAGAATGGATGCAGCGACAGGGACGCCGGTGGTTCAATGTGTGCCCGGTGTTAGAATAGCTAATTTGAACATACTAAAGAACTGACATCGTTTAGAAAAAGAACACGCAAGTTGTAAAGTCACATACTGCGGTAGTCTACACAATCTGAGAAATCCGAGAAAAAGACAACGTCCAAGCAATTTCCCGTATCCTGGTGCATTTTGTAGTTTTTCTTCGGGTAACTCCAAAATCCACGTCTCTCTCATTCTCGCGTTGCGGCTTCCTGGAAAGCTGGGTAGAATTGCGGAGCCTGGCAGGGCATTCGGTGGACCGGTTCCATCAAATTCGCAATCAGGTCGTCGCGGCCTCCAAGCCTGGTCCACGTCGCCAATATGGAAGGATTCCCAATATGGGCACGGATGCAGCTCTCAGCAAACACTCAGAGTTTGAACAACTCCGCTTTGCTCGGGATGTCGTCAGTACCATCGGCCGGGCGGTCGTTCAGGCGGCCGGTTGTCTCGGTCCTTCCTTTTGCAAGGCCGTTGCCATCATCCATTCCTGTTCCGGGAATGTCATTGTCACAGGAATCGGAAAGGCGGGCCTCATTGGGCAGAAAATCTCCGCCACACTGGCGTCCACCGGCACGCCGAGTCATTTTCTTCATCCGGCCGAGGCTGTGCATGGAGACCTGGGAAGAATCCGCCGCGGAGACGTGGCCATTGTGCTCTCGTGGAGTGGAGAAACCGAAGAAGTTGTTCGGTTACTTCCCTTTTTCCGCGAAATGGATGTCCCCATTATCGCGATTACCAGCCGCGAAGAGAGCCGGCTCGGTCGCGCAGCGGCCACGGTGATCGCACTGGGTAGTGTGGGCGAAGCTGGGCATTTACAACTCGCACCCACCACCACGACGGCCGTCATGCTCGCCGTGGGAGACGCGATCGCTCTGACGCTCTCGTACCTCCGCGGATTTCGGCCGGAGGATTTCGCCCGGTTCCATCCAGGTGGGAGTCTCGGTCGTAAACTCGGCCGGGTCGAGGACCAGATGCGTCCTCTTTCCCAGTGTCGTTTGGCTTCCGAGCGACATACCATCCGCCAGATCATCGTGGAGACCCGACTCCCCGGCCGTCGCACGGGAGCGATTATGCTTCTCGACGATGAGGGGCGATTGACCGGCATTTTCACAGATAGTGACCTGGCAAAATTGTTGGAGAGCCGTCGCGAATCCGTTCTCGACGAACCTGTCTCCGAGTATATGACTCGATCTCCGATCACCGTCTTGCTGGGGACTCCTCTTCGGGAAGCCGTGGCCCTTCTTGCCCGGAAAAAAATCAGCGAACTTCCCGTTGTCGATAAGGATAACCACCCGTGTGGTCTGCTCGATATTACCGATGTGATCGGCTTGTTTCCCGAGGCTTCCAGTGCCATCGAAGCCGAGTTTGCGGCGGATGACGAATGCGTCCGGCATCCGCAACGGGGCAATGTGTCCGCACAATCCATCGACAGGACGAGGGATTTACCACCGACAATCATTCCCCTCGACCACGCTAAACGGAGTGGCTCTAATCAAACGGACTGAAAATTTTCGGGCTTTCTCGTTTTCAATAAAACCAACGAAACTTGCATGCAGCACGTACGTGAAATCGTAACGAGGTCGATGATGCCGCCCCTTCACTCAATGGATACCGCCCCGGACCTGCCCGATGATCTCCGCCAACGCTGTCTGGCAATTCGCGCGATCATTTCCGATGTGGACGGGGTTTTGACGAACGGCCAACTCTGGCTCAGTGAACGCGGTTACGAACTGAAGGCATTTCACGTGCGAGACGGAATGGGGTGCCTGCTCTGGAAAAAAGCGGGCTACCGGTTGGGACTGCTCAGCAAACGACGGTCCGTTGTTGTGGAACAGCGCGCCAGAGAGATGGGCGTCGACCAGGTGATTCAAGGCGTTGGGCCGAAATGGCCGGCGGTAGAAAGCGTCCTTAACATGTGGGGGTTGTCCCGTTACGAGCTCTGCTACGTAGGAGATGATTTGCCCGACATTTCCGTGCTGCAACAGGTGGGACTCGGCGTGGCCGTGGCTGATGCCGCTTGGGACGTGCGCACGGCGGCCCATTATGTGACGACCGCACCAGGCGGCTGGGGGGCACTCCGCGAGGTGATCGAATTGGTTCTTCGAACTCAGCGTCTCTGGTCCACGCTTCTGGATAGCTATCTCGCCGAAGAACGGGGAAACGCGGGATCGGATCGGAAGAACTGTGCCGTCATTACCGCTTCACACATCTTTTAAAAATGCTGAGGCACCGCTGGGCACAGATCATTGTGAGCCTTTTGGTGACGGCCGCGGCCTACCACCTGTATGCCGTGTTGGCAGTGCCTCTTATCGAGCCTCAACCAGACCTTCACGGAAGTTCCCAGCGAAGTGTGGATTTTCCCGCTGACCAGCGGCTTCAACAGCGACTGCAGGCACTTTCGGCTTTCTTTCCCGGTCGCAGTCAGCTCATCAAAAATGCCAAAATGCTGGAAATTGACCAGACGACGCTGCTTTTCCAGGACTACTGGAATCTCGGTGAAGGGCGTGTGCTGGTTCGGCCGTGCCTTTTGGTCTTTGATTCCCGCACGTCAGCGTCCCCAAAATGGCCGTCGAATCTACCGGAAATACTTATCCTCGAAGCGCTCGATGGCGCGATTTTCCAGTTTGATCGGCCCCTTGACCTGAGGACAGCCCGAATCGGACGTTTCATCGCTGGCCAATTGCTGGGCAATGTCGTCGTGCGAGGTGAAAATCCCACCCAGGATCATCCGGATTTCCGACTCACGACTCGCGACATCACAGTCACGGAGCACCGCGTCTGGACGAATCATCCTCTGGAACTTTCCTGGGGAAAACATCGTGCCCGGGGAGCGGGAATGGAAATTGTTTTCCGGGGGAGGACGCCGTTCTCGCGTGGAGGATTCGAGCAGGAACCGCTCAATATCGATCGGTTTTTGCTCCGCCATGTGGATCGCCTCCACATCGATCTTGAGACTGTCAGGAGCTCCGACAAACCGCAAGCGAAGGGGGCCATGGATTCCCCATCCCCGCCTTCGCGAGATGAGGCGCTCGACATTTCGTGCCAGGGGCCCCTGCTCTTCGTTCCGGCACAGAAAACACTGACCCTGGAAGACCGGGTAGAACTTTCACGGACCCAGAACAGCCAAAGCGTGTTGCAGCTTCGATGCCAGCAGCTTGTGGTCACTTTTCAGGAGGCAGGACCGTCAAACAGCACAAGTGCGCCGCCCGCGGAAACCCCAGCGTCGCCTGATCCGTCGAGTGTGAAGAAGCCGATTCCTGGGTCATCGAGATGGTCTATCCACCTCGTCCGGGCCATCGGCCGTCCCGTCCGGATTGTGTTTCCCACCTGGAATGGCGAATTGCAGGGCGAGGACCTTCGCTACGACGCCGCTTCCGGGGCCATGTCTCTGGGTGGTTCCAACGGCGTGCAGGGAAAAAGGGGAAAAGATCAGTTTTCCGCGCTGGCCGTGCAATGCCAACTAACCTCGGTGGGAGACATTGAGATGCTGGCGGCTGTGGGGCCCGGCAAGGCCCAATTTACGCCCACCAACTCTTCTCAGGAATGGATACTGACCTGGGGACGCAGCCTGACATTTACCACCGGGTCGAACGAACGCGTCGCCGCGCTGCAGGGAGGCGTTCAAATTGAGGCTGGCGATCTGGGGACTCTCAAAGCCCAGGAGATCTGGTGCTGGGCAGACGCCGGTTTACGCGCGACAGATTTTGCCTCGCTTCGGCTTCGCCGCTTCGTGGCCCAATCGGCTGTAGAACTTACCTCTTCTCAGTTCGCCGCTCAATCTGATCGCTTGGAAGCCTGGATCAAGTGGGACAATGCCCTACCAACACAAACCTCTCGAGCATCGCATGGGATTCGTCCCCAGGCGGTTGAACAGTCCGCCGGAAAGGATGACAGTTCAGCTTTAATGACGAATACCGGTCAGATAGCCTTGCGGGCCAACCTGCTGCGAATGGAGTTCGCGGCTTATCCAGGCCAAGCGGCAGAATTGACAGCCCTTTCCGCGGACGGCAACGTCGTTGCCGACGAACGGCCCCAGCAGGCAGACCTTCACCCGCTGCAACTCCGCGGCGATCACCTCGAGGTGACCCACCCCACGCGGCCTTCCACGATATTCTCACTCACTGGTAATCCCGCCTACGTGGCTGGCCGCGGGCTGGCCCTGACGGGTTATCAGATCTTCCTCGACCGCGGTCGGAACCTTCTCTCCGTTGCCGGCGTGGGACGCCTCGACATAGAAAAATCTGCTGAGCAGATGATTCCCGTCTCCGCGGAGGACCGCGTTGCCATTCAATGGAACCAGGGCATGGACTTCGCCGGCCGAACGATTTCCTTCCACGGAGGCGTTCAACTTACCTCCGGTCCGCGGCGTCTGCAGGCCGATGCGCTGGGCATTGAACTCGAAGAGCCCGTCATCCTTTCCAGTCTTTCCAGTTTCAAAGGACATCAGGTGCGGTTAGCCCGAGCAATCGGAAATGTATACGTGGAGAATCTCGAGCTTGATCCATCCGGCAATCTCGTTGCCCGGGATATGTTGCGGGTCAGCGAAATCAGTGTGGATTTCTTGAGCGGCCGGGTCTCCGCACCCGGACCAGGCCGGTTCGGAACTGTCCGCCAGGCGTCCAGTCTCACCGGGATTTTTTCGGCTGATGGAGTAACACGCCCCGTAACACAGGGTCAGCCTGATCAAGGAGGGGAAGATAACTCACAGGGAAACCCCTCACCTAAGACAAGCCCCAATCAGGACACTGGCTCTCCCCAAGCCAATCCACCGAATCAACGCCTCGTCATGCTGGACATCAGTTTCCACCAGCGATTAGAGGGAAACATCCAACAGCGGCAGGTGGGTTGTTATGGCCGGGTCAAAGCTCGGTATGGCGGAGTGACCACGTGGTCTGCCCAATGTTTGCCTGACGATCCCGCGCTGCTTGGTCCGGATGGCATGGTGCTTAACTGCCAGGAGTTCACCGCGTTTCAGATTTTTGGACCGGGAGAGCAAAGACCCCATCTCGAGCTCGTGGCTCTGGGAAACGTCACTGTAGAAGCCCAATTCCACACGGCCCGGGCAAGGCGTCTGTCTCTGGATGAATCGAAAACGCTCCTGGTTCTGGAAGGTGACGGGGATGTTCCAGCAGAGCTGTACCGGCAGGAATTTCTCGGTGGCCCAATTCAGAAGACGACAGCGCGGCGAATCTACTTCTGGTATTCCACCAAAACGGTCAAAGTGGACGATGCCAAATCCCTGGAGATTAGCCGCTCGCCAACTGTTCCTCTGGGCGGGTGAACTTCCTGACGGTCCAGCTCTCATTTGACGGCCGGACGAAATTTTCGCCCGCACCGTGAAGATTCAGGGTCCGATTTTCTTGCCCCGGCGACTTTACCCTTCATTTACCGCCAGCGGCACGCCCCCGTCCTGCTGCAAAATTCAGGGGCGGTGCTCCAAAATCGAGCTGAGATCGGCGCTGGAAACGATCGTTACACCAGCCTCGCGAAGCTGCCTCAAAGATCTCTCCACGTCGCCCGGCATCAATTCCACGCCCCGGCACGCATCTTCAATGAGAAAAGTCTGATAGCCCAACTCGGCTCCATCCAAACAGGTCCACTTCACGCAGTAATCGGTCGCCAACCCACACACAAAAATGCGTGTGACGTTGTTTTCCTGCAGGTATTCATGGAGCCCCGTGGCACGCCGTCGGGCGTTGTCGTAGAAACCACTGTAACTGTCAACAGCCGGATCTATGCCTTTGCGAAACACAGCCTGGAACAACTGCGTATTAAGCCCAGGATGAAACTCAGCTCCCGGAGTCCCCTGAACACAATGCACAGGCCACAGGATTTGTGGCACTCCGTTGAGTTCCACAACCTCTCCTGGCTGCTTGCCGGGGCGATTGGTCGCGAAGCTGCAATGGTCGGGCGGATGCCAATCCTGGGTGGCCACCACCAGTGGGAAAAGTGGCATGAGCCGATTGATCACAGGGACCACCTCGTCCCCCCGCGGTACCGGTAGCGCACCGCCTGGACAAAAGTCGTTCTGAACATCCACCACGATCAGTGCGTCCATAGACGGAAATCTCCTCTCCAAGCCCCGTGCTACCCCATTTTTATTATCGAAGCCAGTAAAGAACCTGCCCTGCAAACTTCCAGACTACGCATTCGCACTGTTTGGACTACCATCTTTGCTTTAAAACGACGATGGAATTTTGAACGGTAACTCCCATCCGGGAAACTGATGCCAAAAACTGGTTACCTTGCAGCAAATACTTCGGGTGTAAATCCGCTGCGGGCCAACTCTTCGTAAACTGCTGAACAGAACCGAAACAGTTTTCTGCGACGACCTAACGTGGGTGTTTCGACGGGGGCCGAATGGGCCTGCTCGGCCGGCTCAATCACTCCCACTTTGAGCAGAAAACTTTGAAGTTTTCTCGCCGAAACCGGGCAGCCCAGCATGATCTCATAAACCCGCCGAAGTTCGCTGATGGTAAAACTGTCCGGAAGTAATTCCCGCCCAAACGGTCGCGTGCGGATGTCACGGCGGAGATTCTCGGTGATTTCTTTTACGATCTGATTATGATCAAATGCCATCGGTGGCAGGGCAGAAAGGCTGAACCATTGAGCTTTTGCGGCGTCATCACCACCCTGCGGTGAATGGGCCGACTTCCAGACGAGGGCGCGGTACACGATCGAGATCGTACGGCCCCGCGGGTCCCGGCCCGGTGCGCCGTAAACACCAGCAACCTCCAGCGCTGCCCCCCGAATTCCTGTTTCCTCTTCCAGTTCACGTGCCGCCGCTGCTTCGAGAGGCTCGTCAATGTCCACAAACCCGCCGGGTAACGCCCACATCCCTGCAAACGGCGGTCGGCCACGCTGGATGAGGAGAACGTCTGGTGACGCAGGAGGGCGGCTGGTATCCGTTTCGGGAAGCCCAAAAACAACACAGTCCACGCACACTGCAGGGCGCGGGTATTCGTACGTGTAGCCCATCGAAAAAATTACTCCGTGATGTAGGGAACCCCTGGTGTTACAAACTGCCGTTTTCTACTGCCTGGCGAAGTTCCGCCAACTCCCGTTCGAATCCTCCCGAAAGAATCGGGAATCGGCACCAACTGCGTGGGTCAAGGTCTTCGTCATCCACGTGAAAAGCCGGAGCATACCGCTCGCGCTTCCACTGGTTGCGGCACCATAAACGGAAGAACCGCTCGACCCACGTGACCAATTGCTCGGGCCCATAGTCGGGGAACTCGTGCCGCATGAGACGATAGATCTCCTTCGGCGATAGTTTGTCGCGAATAGCCGCCTTTTCAATAAAATCGAGAATGGGATAAGGCATCAAATCGGCTTCGTCTGTCTGCTGTTGTTCGCTGGGACGCAATTCTGCGGTCGGTGTGAGGGCGTTGACCTTGGCAAGGGCCGGCACAGGATGCAATCCCTCAGGGCCCACCTGCTCCAGCCACTTCAACCACTGCCGCAGGTAGGTCTTATTGATACCAGCAATCGGGCTGATGCTCCCACAGGTATCGCCGTCCATGGTGGCATACCCGACGGCCGCTTCAGATCGGTTACTGGTGGTCAAAAGTAAGGCACCCTTGACGTTCGCCAGCAGCCAGGCACTTGGGCCACGAGCGCGGGCCTGGATGTTCTGCAAAGCGATGTCATGCTTGTCCCAGGTCAGAGGGTGCCCGAGAACCTCTTCGATACGCTTCACATAGAGCGCGACGATTTCGTCCACGGAAATGCAGGACATGGTCGCGCCGAGGGAGGTCACCACGGCCGTGGCCGCCTCCCGGGTAGCGGGACTATTGTTCCGCGTAGCCTGGTAAATACAGTGAAGGAGTTTTGCAATGCGCTCCTGATGAGTTTGAGTCGTTTTCAGCTCGGGAATGTGGCTGAGGGCCTGGCAAAAGGCTTCGTGACCCAGTTCCTGATGGGCCGCTTCGACCATGAGAGCCGCGAGGCAGGCCACCGCTGAGGAATCGGCTCCCCCGCTCACGCTGACAACAAACCCCCGAGCTTTGCTTTTGCGCAAGTAATCGAACAGCCCGAGCATCACAGCCCGCGCGAATTCCTCCTCTTTAAGATATGGTCCCGTTTCCCACGCCGGCCACCGCGCCATTTCCACGGAAGGTTCGATGTCCGGAAAATTCCAGGGAAAATTGACCACCCCGTCATTGCGAAAAGCTAAATGAGGATCAAAGCCAGCCGAACGGGCCCTGTTCACGCGGTTGAGCTCCACATCCACCACACCCGTAGTCACCGTAACCGGCCGAAAGCTGAATCGTGGGCCTGCAGCGATAATCCGTCCCTGCGATGCAATCAAAACTCCCCCGTCGTAAATGACACGCCCGGCTTCATTGCCCATCAGGTTGGTGTAAATGTATCCCACATGGAAGGCTCGGGAACCTTCCACCACGAACCGCTTGCGGATCTCGTACTTCCCGAACGAAAAGTGGCTGGCACTTGGATTGAGAATCAGATCGACTCCCCGTGAGGCCAGCTCACTCCCCGGTCGCTGAGCCACCCAGGCGTCCTCGCAGATTTCAAAACCGACTCGAATCCCACCCACGCTGAACACGTAATCGCCAATCGGGTAGTTGCGACCGGCAATTTCAATTTGATCGCACACACCCGCCGGCCAGGGCTTGAACCACCGAGGTTCGTAATGGAGGCCCTCCGATGCCAAAAACCTCTTGGGGACAAAACCGAGGATTTGCCCGTCTGCGACCAGGCAGGCCGAATTGAAGACGGCGCATCGGTGAAACACCGGAAGTCCCAGAGAGACAATCATCCCTTTGGTATGGGGCAGACACTCCATGAGCACTTCCAGCGCTGTCTTGTGAACGCCTGGGGAAAGAAAAGCGTCCTCGCACCCATAGCCCGTGATGCACAATTCCGGCAGACAAAGGATCGTGGCCCCTTCGTTCCGGGCAATTTCGATGGCACGAACGATATTGGCCAAGTTGTTGGACCAATCGAGGGGCGTCTCATTGACGGTCGCCCCTGCTACGCGAACCCGACTCATGCTGAAGGCTCCTCATGATGATATCGCAGTTGTCGGCGGCGGATGGCAACACCGCGAGCCATCTTTACCGGAAACGCTTTTGCCCGTCGCAGCGAGAGGTACTCCGAGGCAAAGGCGCCGAGCTGGCGCTGAACGTATTCCCGGATCTCTTTGAGACTCCTGACCTCTTGAACCGGTTCGCCCCCTACCCACAGGGGTTGAAGTAACTCCACGGCTTCGTCAAACGTGAACTCCTTCCCTCGCTTCGCGGGAAGCTGAAGATCCTGGGGATCGCGTTCGTCGTAAATGACATCCATCTGGGACTGGCCTGCGGCATAATACCGGCGAACCCGCAAAATTCCCGGCAGTGTTTGTTTGGCCGTCTCCGCCGAGATCTTCATTCGGTCGTGCCAGGCTCCATTTCCATCCTGGATGGCCGCCAGTTTGTAGACCACGGAAAGCGCCGGCTCATCGAAGGCCGTGGTCAGCCGCGTACCCACTCCCCACGCATTGATTTGAGCCCCAGCCGCTTTGAGACGGCTAATCCGATACTCATCAAGATCTCCGGACGCAAGAATAACCACATCGTTGAGGCCCGCCTCATCGAGCATCTGTCGGGCCTTCTGGCTCAGCGTCACCAAGTCGCCGGAGTCCAGACGAATCCCAAGCAATCGATGTCCTTTTTCCTTAAGCTTCTGTGCTACCTCGATCGCGTGTTTGACTCCCTGGATTGTATCGAACGTATCCACCAAAAGCACACAACTGGAAGGATAACTCTCGGCGTAAGCCTCGAAAGCCCGGCGCTCGTCACCAAACGCGAGAATCCAACTGTGAGCCTGAGTGCCCCGAACGGGGATATCCCACAGTTTTCCGGCCAGGACATGAGAAGTGCCCACGCATCCGCCGATGTATGTCGCCCGCGCTGCAATGAGCGCTGCCTCAAACCCCTGTGCTCGTCGCAAGCCAAATTCAATGACCGGATCGGGATGGGCAGCTCGCGCCACCCGTGCCGCCTTGGTGGCCACCAGCGTGGGAAATCCCACCAGATTGAGGAGCGGTGTCTCCAGCAACTGCGAGACCAACAGACCCGCCTGAACCCGCAAGAAAGGCTCGTGAGCAAAAATGATGGTCCCCTCCCGCACGGCCAGGAGTTCCCCCTCAAAACGCAGGCCAGCCAGATAATCGAGAAATTCTGGACAAAAAAGAGGCCGACCATCAGGGGCCTTGAGTGTCGCCAGATAGCCGAGGTCTTCCTCGGTGAATCGCCATCGCTTGAGAAATTCCACCACCGCTTCCATCCCGCAAGCGATAGCGAATCGGCCACCAAACGGTGCCCGGCGAAAAAACAGATGGAAAACAGCGCGGCGGTCGGCCCAACCCTGGCGCCAGTAACCCTGGGCCATTGTCAATTGATAAAGATCGGTCAATAGCGCTGGGTTGGAAAAGATCGCCTTCGCGTAGCTCGTCATACAGCAACCATCCTAAAGATTTTGCATGTTTTTCCTATTATAAATCTTTCGTTTTTATCTGCCGGTGCAGGCCACCGTGGTGCTCAGTCACCATCACCAGCGTCAGAAAAACATTTCCCCGTGTTGAATGTTGTCGGATTTTCACTGCCCCGGCCAGGCAAGTCTGTTTATACCCAACCCCATTTTTGCAAAAACCTATGACATACCGAGGGCACAACGTGTAGTAGGGGCAATTCTTGAATTGCCCCTGCCGTTTAACGAACCACGCAACCAACCAGTTGGGGCCCGCTCGGTGAAATGGATGCTCCAAATGCGGACCTCACCCACCGAGAAGTCCTTCGCATGGGCATGCTTGTCGTGCCGGCCGAAACGCAACGCATGATCCACCGTGGGGAACCGGACCTGACCAGCAGGTCCCTCCGGATCGAATGTCGCTTCCGCGCGAACCACTCTGGACGTCCGCGTCTCCGTCGGCAGAGGAAAAGTGGGGATGAGTCAGAATTTCGCTGAGTTGTGAGCCCATCTGATCAGGCATAGAATAAGTTGAGAATCACCAGATCGGGCTGAGGATTCTTTCTGCATCCCGTGACCTTGCCGCGGCTCCCGCAAACGGGAAGTTTCCACTGTCGGTACGTTCAGCGAAAGGGACGTCCTATGTTCTCCCGCCATCTTCGGACTTGTCACCAGCAAGTCCCTCGCACGAGGCCGCCCCGCCTGTTCCACAGGGTTTTCCTCGTTTGGGTGCTGATGGCCCTGGTCAGCGTCGCATCAATCGCAGCGGGCGAAGAGAGCCAGAAAGTTTTTGGCTTCCATGGACCACTCGTCTCGCGCTGGCTGACAAACGTGAGCTGGCCAAGCCCATGGGAGTATCAAAAGGCCGGGCTCGGTGGCGATGTCCGCATCACAGTAGAGGCCGATCCTCAAAACCCGCACCAACGCGTATTGCGCCTGCGAGCGGTTCGCGCTTCGTTCGTCCTCTACCAGGACCTCCGTTCCCGTCCGTTTGCTGCCGACCGCTATCCTCAGCTTTCCTGGGGCTGGAAGGCCCTGACTCTCCCGCGGGGCGGAAATGCCAACTACGACTCCACGAACGATCAGGTCCTTCAGGTATATCTCGCTTTCCGCCGCTCCGACGGATATGACGTCATCGGCTACGTGTGGGATAACCCCGCCCGGGAAGGGGATAAGGACGTCATCCACCGCACCTACAATTCGCTCATTTTCGGTCGTGTAGAACTTTATACCCTCGTCCTACGGCGGGGTACTGCTGAAGACTGGTTGACAGAAACCCGCAACGTCGTGGAAGACCACGACAAGTATTTTAAAGGCTCGCATCCCCATGTGGTGGCCATCGGCATCTGGTGCGATTCCGACCACACAAGCAGCGTGGCGGAGGGGCTGATCGGCCCGCTTACCTTTTCTCAACCTCCCGCGAAGCCCTGATAACCGGCACAGATCTCGATCGAGGGTGTAAAAAGAACAGATAGGCCCATCGATGAGTCCTAAACGAGCGACCCGTTTCCGCCGTACCGTGATGACACCCACTCAGGAGCTAACTCCTGACCTGTTCCAACAGGCATCTCAGGAGGGCTTAACCCCCGCGCAGACGGAGGATGTCCTGACGGCCACATCAACTCCGTCGCCAGCCACAACCCATGAATCAGACGAACTCTTTCGGGGCAAACGGGTGTTCGTGGTGGATGCCCACTCGCTCATCCACCAGTTGTTTCATGCTTTGCCGGAAATGACCGCCCCTGATGGACGCCCGGTCAATGCCGTGTTCGGATTCGTCCGGGATATGATCCATCTGCTGACCAAATACAAGCCAGACTTTCTCATTTGCGCCTTCGATGCAAAAGAACCAAGCTTCCGGAAGGAGATTTACGCGGAATACAAAGCCCATCGGCCGGAGCTAGATGCCGACATTATCCCGCAAATCGAACTCATCGAGCAGTTTCTGGAAGCCCTCGGCATACCCGTGCTACGTCGGCCGGGGTTCGAAGCCGACGACATCATGGCAACACTGGCGTCGATTGTCGAAGCGCAGGGCGGTGAGTGCGTTCTCGTCACCAACGACAAAGACTGTCGCCAGCTCATCACCGATCGTGTAAAACTCCTGAATCTGCGCAAGGAAACATATATCGACCGCGAGGCTCTCCTCCGCGAATGGGGCGTCACTCCTGAGCAGGTCGTTGATTTTCAGGCCCTCGTGGGAGACAGCAGTGACAATGTGCCGGGCGTCCCCCTGATTGGTCCCAAGGCGGCCCAGGAACTCCTTCAGCGTTATGGAACGCTCGAGGCTCTTTACGAGCGTCTCGCGGAGCTACCCCCCGGCAAAAAACGTGACAACCTCGAAACTTATCGCGAACAGGCCTTTCTCTCTCGAGAGCTGGTCCGCCTCAGACGAGACGTCCCGCTGGACCTCCAGCCCCAGGAACTCACGTTGAAGCCTGTTCAAATAGACCGGGCCATCGAACTGTGCCGCCAGCTCGGCTTTCGCCGACTCATCGCAGATCTCCAAAAGCTTGCACCGCAACAGGAATCCCCACCTACTCCCCCCCAGGCTATCTCCTATCGTTACCACGTTGTCCAAACAACTCGAGAGCTGAAGGACCTGGCGGGCCGGCTCGCCCAGGCCAACGCGATGAGTCTGGATACAGAAACCACGGACATTCGTCCTCGCTGGGCCGATCTGGTGGGGATCTCGCTGGCAGCGGAGCCGCAGGAAGGATACTACATCCCCATCCTCACACCAGAAGGAAGTCCAGCCCTCTCCCTGCAGGATGTGCTTATCCATCTGGGACCAATTCTCGGTAACAAGCAAATTGCAAAGATTGGGCAGAATTTGAAATACGATCTCGTTGTTCTGCGCTCCTGCGGATTCGATGTGCAGGGGCTTGGATTCGATTGCATGCTCGCCGACTATCTTCTGGATCCCGGTTCGCGATCCCACAGTTTGGATGAGCAGGCCGCCCGCCTCCTAGGCCACGAGACAATCAAGATATCCGAGCTGATCGGCACCGGCCGCAAACAGAAGCAAATGAATGAGGTGGCGATTGAAGATATCGCGCGTTATGCCGTCCAGGACGCCATTCTCCCCTGGCACCTGAAGCAAAAACTGGAGCCGCAACTCGAGCGGGAAGAATTGGCGAAACTGTTCGCCGATGTGGAAATGCCCCTGGTGGAAATCCTGGCGGAAATGGAGTATTACGGTATCCGCGTGGATACCGAACGCTTGCGAAAACTCGGCGAAGAGTTCGAACGACGCATGCAGATCCTGGAAGAGGAGATTTACCAGCTTGCCGGGGAAAGATTCAACATCGGCTCTCCGAAGCAGCTTCAGGAGATCCTTTTCGACAAACTTCAACTCCCCAGCTCGAAGAAAACGAAAACCGGGATCAGCACAGACTCCGAGGTCCTGGAAGAGCTCGCGGCCATTCACCCGCTCCCCGCCAAGATAATCGACTATCGCCAGTACGCCAAACTAAAGAACACCTACGTGGAGGGCCTGGCCACAATGGTGTGTCCGCGAACGGGCAGGGTCCACGCATCATTTCACCAGGCCGTAACCGCCACCGGACGGCTCAGTTGCAGTGATCCGAATCTCCAAAACATCCCGGTGCGGACGGAGGAAGGTCGCGAAATTCGATCTGCTTTTGTCGCCGAGGAGGGTTGGCGCCTGATTTCAGCCGATTATTCCCAGATCGAACTCCGCATGCTGGCGCACTTCTCTCAGGACGAACGGCTGTGCGAGGCATTCCACCGTGACGAAGATATTCACACGGCAGTTGCCGCGGAGGTGTTTGGCGTCCCTCCCACCCAAGTGACCCCCGAGATGCGGCGGAAAGCCAAGGCCGTCAATTTTGGAGTGATCTACGGACAGACGCCGTTTGGCCTGGCCAAACAATTGAGAATCTCGAAAGAAGAGGCCGCAGCGTTTATTGATGCCTATTTTGCCCGCTATCCCGGGATTGATCGTTTTCTGCTGGGCGTGCTCCAGGAATGTCGCCGCCAGGGATTTGTTCGCACAATCCTGGGAAGGAAGCGGAGGATCTCCGGAGTGCGGGAGCACCCCACCCGCCAGCGCAATCTCCCAGAACGGACGGCTATCAACACGGTCGTGCAGGGTTCGGCAGCCGACCTTATCAAGCTGGCCATGATCAGAGTTCGGAATGCCCTGCGGGAGGCGGACTTGGCCGCAAGGATGATCCTTCAGGTCCACGACGAACTTGTGTTCGAATGCCCAGCGGACGAAGTGTCCGCCACAGCCCGTCTTGTCCGCCAGGAAATGGAATCGGTCATGAAACTGAATGTCCCGCTCAAGGTAGATGTGGGGGCCGGGCCGAACTGGAATGATATGGAACCAGTATAAACCAGGCCCCTGTATCAAATCTGACACAGCCCGCCTGCCAGGTATTGTTTTCACGGAAAAGGACTCACTCACACTCAGTCGCCATTAACGGAACATTTCAGGGAAAGCATGTCCAGCATGATCACGGTGGGGTTGTTGGGACCTCCAGCAACGGGAAAGTCGCTAGTTGCCACGGAATTTGCCCGGCTGGGGGCGGAAGTTTTTGATGCCGACGAAGCAGCGCACCGGGCGCTTGACCAGCCAGCTATTCGTGCCTATCTTGGGCAAGTTTTCGGATCGCCCGTTTTCCCCTTAATGGGGGAAATCGATCGAAAACGAATTGCAGAGTTGGTCTTCGAGGACAACGAGCTATCGAGAGAGCGGCGGCGGATCCTGGAGCGGGTCATCCACGAGGCCGTGTTGGCGGATTGCCTGTCCGAGCAGGAAAAGCACCGGCAGAACCAGCGGCCGGTTTTCGTCATCGACGCCCCGTTGCTCTTGGAGGCCGGGTGGAGTAAACTATGTCAAAGGTTACTTTATATTGACACGCCAACCGATATACGTTACCATCGGGCGGGCACTCGAGGCTGGAAGCCCGAAGAGCTGGATCGCCGGGAAAGGTGGTTGATCTCGCGGAACGTCAAAAAAGTCCGGGCGGACTTTGTGATCGACAACTCCGGGAGCATCAACGACATCCGACAACAGGTCACGGACGTCTGGCGGAGCCTCATCGCCGATTTAGCTTCCCATTAACCCCTGACAATCGCGCTATGCTTGCCGGTCTCGAAGGGGTGGCGATACAGATTATGCGTTGTCCGACGTCCGCGCCTTGGAATGCGGCGAACCGCAACTGGAATTGGTGAACAAGACAACTGCCCGGCCAATCCTGGTTGCGGAAGAGTGTTGAAGTTTTAGATTCGACGACTCGATGGGATCATCCTCTCAGCTACGAGCTGGTGCAGCATAAAACACTGAAGCGGGATAAAAAAAGACGAGTCGTGTACGAAGCTTTTGCACAATGACGAAGGAGCCAAAGATTTCGCGCTGTGCTGCGTGAATGACAGAGTCGGGAAGATAGGCACCAGCACGCTGCGAAGTCGATAGTATGTTCGTTGTGTTTCGTTTTGATTTTGGAAAAATCTTTCGCATCTCGAGACTTAGCCACTTGAAACGGGAGTGATTCATCCCATAAAAATTGGTTGGGTGCGGTAACGGCTACTCCATCCGTTTTAAAATGTTGAGTCCCACCTTTTGGCACCGTTCGCGTGCCGCCGGAAAGTCCTGACCTTGTCACAGGAGACTGACGCCATGTCCCAGTCGAAAGATATCCGATCTTTTTCCGATTCCCGAAGATTCGGTGAGGAAGAATCCAACGGGAAAGGTGTGCCCGCACAGCGTGGTCGGCAGACCTTTCGTCGCCGCCGTCACGACCGTGACGAACCGCTTTCCATTGCGGAACAGCTCATGGACGGCCGCTTTGAAGAGGAGGAAAACGACGAAGAGGCTCAGCAGTTCGAACAGGCGAAGCGGTCGGGCGACACGCACATCGCCGAACTTCAGCGGATGTCGATGGCGGAACTCATCGAGGAAGCCCGCAAGGAAAACCTCTCCGATACTGAAATCGCCGGCATGAAACGGCAGGATCTCATCTTCCGCATCCTGAAAGAGCGGGTGAAGATGAGCGGTCTGATGTACGGAGAAGGGACTCTCGAAATTCTTCCGGATGGCTTCGGCTTTTTACGGAGTCCCGATTACCATTATCTCGCCTGCCCGGATGACATCTACGTTTCCCCCAGTCAAATCCGCCGTTTTGGCCTGCGAACGGGAATGACCGTCTCGGGCCAGATCCGGCCGCCCAAGGAAAACGAGCGGTATTTCGCCCTTCTGCGGGTGGAAGCCGTTAATTACGAAGATCCTAATCTGGCAGCCAAGAAAATCTGGTTTGACGACCTCACCCCTTGCCATCCCGACAAACGAATCATCCTCGAAACGACTCCGGAAGAAATTGAATGCCGGGTGGTGGACCTCATCGCACCCGTCGGATTCGGACAGCGGGGCCTAATCGTAAGCCCACCCCGGGCGGGGAAGACGATCCTCCTCCAGAAGATGGCCAAAGCCGTTCTCAAGAATTATCCGGACTGCTACGTGTTTATGCTGCTCATCGACGAGCGTCCGGAAGAGGTGACGGACATGGAGCGTCAGATCAAAGGCCGTAACTGTGAGGTGATCAGCTCGACATTTGATGAGGCTCCAGCCCGACACATCCAGGTGTCGGAAATGGTGATCGAGAAGGCCAAACGGATGGTGGAATACGGCAAAGACGTCATCATCTTCCTCGATTCTATCACCCGACTGGCCCGGGCATGGAATGCCGAGTGCCCCGCCTCTGGAAAGATCCTTACAGGAGGCGTGGACGCCAACGCCCTGCAGCGACCGAAGAAATTCTTCGGGTCCGCGCGGAAGATCGACGAAGGCGGTTCTCTCACCATCATCGCCACGGCTCTGATCGACACCGGCAGTAAGATGGACGAGGTCATTTTCGAGGAGTTCAAGGGCACCGGAAACATGGAAATTGTGCTCGACCGTCGGCTGGTGGACAAGCGCATCTGGCCGGCCATCGACATCAACCGTTCAGGAACACGTCGTGAAGAAATGCTTCTTGACCCAGAAGAACATCGCCGGATTTGCATTCTCCGCCGTGTTCTGAACGAGATGAATCCGCCGGATGCCATGGAATTCCTGGTGAGCCGTCTGGCCAAAACCAAGACCAACGCCGAGTTCTTGATGAGTCTCAACGTCCGTTGATTTGAGCATGTTCAGGGGGACGGCAAACGGCTGACCTGTTTTCCGTCTTGATGCACGAGCGGGCAACCACGCTTCCGCGACAAGGAGCCCCGTTCAATCACAAACCGCCCTGATGGTTGGCGCGGGCTCAGATGCAGTTACTACCCGGGCGTGGACGATAGACAGCCAATTCCATGACCAATCCACACGCTGCCATGAATCTTCGCGAACGCTTTCCCGGCATTCGCGTCTTCGAGGGAACTTGCGAGTTACCCCCGGGACGGTTTGCTGTGGTCGTTTCCCGTTTTAATGAGACAATCACAAATGGGTTGCTTCAGGGGGCCCTGGAAACACTCACCTCGGCCGGTGTTTCCAACGAAGCCATTGACGTCTTCTGGGTTCCCGGCGCGTTTGAGATTCCCACCGTTGCCCAGTGGCTGGCCAGCTCGCGGAAGTATTTGGCGGTCATCTGTCTGGGTGCGGTCATCAAAGGGGAGACTTCCCACGACCAGCACATTAATCGCGCGGTGAGCCTGCAAATTGCCGAAATTGGTGTAAAAACAGGGGTTCCAGTTTTATTCGGGGTGATCACATGCGACACGCTTGAGCAAGCCATGGCACGGTCCGCGGGGAGTGACGTCATCCGGAGTAAAGATCGGTCGGGGCGAGCGGTCAGCAATAAAGGGGCGGAAGCCGCCCAGGCAGCTCTCGAAATGGTCCGTCTCATGGAGCAAATGGAGCAACATCTGCAAATACGCCGGAACGAGGTGACAACCGCTGAAAAAGCACCATCGGGAGGGGCCTACAGTGGGTGACGCGATGGAGCATATGAGCGGTCGCAGGAAGGCCCGGGCCGTGGTCCTTCAAATTCTTTATCAGGATGATCTCAATCCCCAGCATAACCCGGCCGACGATGAACAGACATTGCGGCAGCGCCTCCGTCATCCGGAGTTGGTTCGTTTTGCAAGCGAGTTGCTCAACGGAGTGCGAAAATTCCGACAGGAACTGGACGCCAAGATTGGGGCGGTCACCGAGAACTGGTCCCTGAGCCGAATGGCCGTCACCGATCGGAATGCCCTGAGGATTGGGGCCTACGAGTTGCTTTACACCGATGTACCCCCCCAGGTGGCAATCGATGAGGCCGTGGAGTTGGCCAAAACATTCGGGACGCAACAATCGGGGCCATTTGTGAACGGGATCCTGGACCGACTGTACCGGGATATCGTTCTGGGCTGCGCGCGGACGCCGGAAAAGTCGTGACAGTTGGTCGTCCATCGGGCGGTGCATCCATGGCGATGGCGCCAGTTTGACCGTGCAAATAACCGCTGGCAAAATTTGGAGCTGTTGGGCCGGTGTTCGGGAAGCCAAACCGATTAGATATCCGGCCCTTGCGAGACAAAAAAGAGGGTGTTTCAGCGCAGGCAAGAGAGAATCCGGTGAGTCGCGACCATGGGACTGCTTGATCGTATCAAACAAGGTCTGAAAAAGACCGCCCAAATTTTACAAACAGACATCCGCGATCTGTTCAAGACGCGGGGAAGGCTGGTCGATCAGGCTTTCCTGGATGAGCTCTTCGAAGTTCTGGTTCGCACCGACATGGGGGTTCAAGCGGCCCAGCAGCTCGTCGATCAGATCGCCCAGAAGTACCGCAATCGCGTCATCGAATGGTCAGAGGCGATTGAGGAAATAAAGAAGGGCCTTAAAGATCTCCTGCGGCAACCGGAGTCCCCCATCCGCTTCGCCAGCCAGGGCCCAACGGTCATCATGGTTTGCGGGGTCAACGGGTGCGGGAAAACCACGACAATCGCCAAATTGGCGTACATGTTCCAGTCGCAGGGGAAGAAAGTCCTCCTCGGAGCGGCGGATACCTTCCGCGCTGCGGCCGTGGAGCAATTGAGTATCTGGGCTCAGCGTTTGGGGGTGGAGATTGTGACCGGCCCGCAGGGAAGTGATCCCGCGGCTGTGGGTCATCGAGCGGTCGCCCGGGCGATTGAAACCCAGGCCGACGTCTGTATCGTCGATACCGCGGGACGTCTGCAAACACATCAGAATCTGATGCGGGAACTCTCCAAAATCCACCGGGTGTTGGGAAAACAGATTCCCGAGGCCCCCCACGAGGTCCTTCTCGTCCTCGACGCCACCACTGGTCAGAATGGGATCAGTCAGGCCAAGCATTTCAGCGAGGCCGTCAAGTGTACCGGGCTTGTTCTCGCAAAACTGGACGGCACAGCCAAAGGCGGGGTTGTGGTGGCGATTCGACAGCAGATGGGACTGCCCGTGAAATTTGTCGGCGTGGGGGAAAAACCTGAAGACCTCCTGCCCTTCGATGCCGATAGCTTCGTGGATGCAATGTTTGCTGAAAGCTGAGTTCCGCCCGTGTAGCGAGAAAACTCCTTTTTTTCCGGTTCGGGTGGGGCTCCATTAGACGGGATCTCTTCGAACGTGGCAGTCCGTTCCCACCGCTGTCATAACTTGGCGAGTTTGAGCTCATCCAGACACAAGGGGCGCTCCCGTTGAATGAAAACACCGAGAACCCACCAACGAAAATCTCGTCCCCGCAGTCATTCCCGAAGTTGGCGAACCCAAAAATCGAGAGCATTGGCAAACGGGCTGGATGGGTGTATTCTATTGCCAGTGAAATCATGTTTTTCGGCCAGTGGCGCATCCTCCTATACAAGCGATTGCCGCCGCACCAGTCGATTTTGACGCCTTCCAACTCGTGAAAGGAGTTTGCCATGCGAGAGCACCAGATTTCCCGTCGCTCTGTATTGAAGCTGGGTGCCGTCCTGGGCATCCCGACGTTTGTCAGCAGCCGAGCCCTGGGATTGGCGGGTCAGGCCCCGGCATCCGAACGGGTCAAAGTGGCCATCGTCGGCCTGGGCGGCCGAGCGCGATCGATCGTCAATGAGTCCCGGGAAATCAAAGACATGCAAATTGTGGCGGTGTGCGATTGTTTCAAGCCCGCCATCGATCGTTTCGTCAAAGATGTGGGACAAGACCAAAAATGGGGCACTTACGAAGACTTCCGCACCATGATTGAAAAGGAAAAGCCCGATGGTGTGATGGTGGAAACCACCACTCATGCCCGGGCTTGGATCACCGTGATCGCCATGCAAATGGGGATGGATGCCTACATCGAAAAACCCATGTGCCTGACAATCCGCGAAGGCCGGTACATGGTGCAGGCGGCGCGGAAGTACAATCGGGTGACACAAGTGGGAACCCAGCAGCGTTCCATGCCCATCAATAACTGGGCCAGCGATTTGGTGAAAAACGGTGCCATTGGCAAAGTCCTCACGGTAATTGCCCCTAACTTCGTGGGTCCGGAGCGCTGGCCGGGGAAGCCGCCGATGCCGATGCCCGAAGGGGGAAGCGCGAACTGGTGGGACGTGTGGACGAATCAGGCAGAATTACGGCCGTACCACCCCGAACTGCATCACGGTTGGGAGCGCTGGTGGGACTATGATGGTGGGGGATTGTGCTACGGCGTCACTGGTTGGGGAACCCATTCCTACGATCAAATCCAGCGTGCTCTCGGCACCGACGAAACAGGTCCGGTGGAGATCATGCTCGAGGAACCTGTCCGGGTAGAACCGTGCGGCAAGTTTGAGACCATCCCCGAAGATGATCCCACTTATCTGGAGTACCTCAACCGTCTGGCTCGTCCGGTGGTTGGGCCGCGGGCCAAAGTGCGGATGTGGTATGCCAATGGGACAGAACTGCGTCTCCACTTGAATGGCGATTGGGGCCCTGGGTTGGGTGCGATCTTCATCGGTGAAAAGGGGAAAGTGGAAATCAATCGCAACAAGATTGCAACCAATCCCAAGGAACTCATGCAATCACCGGATTATCCAGGCCCGATCACACGGCCGGAGACGGAATACCACATCGCCAACTGGATTGAGTGCATTAAGACACGCAAGCGGTGCAATGCCGACATCGAATACGGACAACGCTCCACAACACTGTGCTATCTCGTCAACATTGTGCGCGAAGTGGGCGAGGTGGGATTCAAACTTCGCTGGGACCCGACGACGGAGCAATTCACCAACCACGACGGAGCCAACAAGTCTTCCTATATGGAGCGCCCGCGGCGGAAGGGCTACGAACTGCCGGCTTTGGTGTGACGTGTGATCCGCAAGCCTCAAGACTTCGCCACCTGAGATTGTGGCAACGCGGGAGAGCGATCTGATGGACACGCGGGGGCGGCCAACTGGTCGCCCCCAATCGGTTTTGATTGCCTTATTCCGCCAATGGTGTTTTCTTGTCTGAACGCCACGATCTGGTGGCACAACGAACTGTGGTCAATTGTCCTCAGGGCGTGTCTTGCCGCACGTATCCAGATATGATAGTGTGATACCTACCGCTGGTGAGTTATGTTTTTCGTCGTAGGGTGGCCCAATGAAGCTGATCATCGCCATCATTCAGCCCCATCGACTGGAAGCCGTCAAACAGGCCCTTGCGGAGGTGGAGGTCTTCCGCCTCACGGTCATGGACGTGCAGGGATTTGGGCGGGAAAAGGGTCATGCCGAGGCCTTTAGGGGCCATGAGTATTCCGTGAATCTCACCCGCAAGGTCCAGCTCATGATCGCCGTCAATGACAACTTTCTGGAACCGACCATTGACGCCATCATCAAAGGGGCACGGACCGGACCGCACGGGCAGATTGGGGATGGCAAAATTTTCGTGTTGCCCCTGGAGGATTGCATCCGAATCCGAACCGGCGAGCGCGGCGGGGAGGCGATCTGACTGTTTGCCATTCGTCGCGGCAACCGCCCGCAGATTCTTTCCCATGCCATTGATTGTTGATTCTTCGCTCAAAAGATGAGAACAAACCGGCAGAGGTGATGGGGCCAACCCCTGCCGGTTTTTTGTTGCTGGGTTTTCGCTAGGGACTTTCACCCTGGCTGCGGGCAGAAGTTCCCCACGCCAGGAGGAAATGTCCGGTCAATGTTTTTTCACCGACACCGATACCCCCGAGGCGTCCATGTGCAGGAACACCGTCTCGTAGTCTGGATTTGTCGTGATTGCCTTCACGAATCGCGGGTCGGCCATGCTCGGGATCATGTTATGGGCGATAACAACTCCCCCGGGACGAACCAGGGGTGAAAGTTTCTCAAAATAGTCAAGATACCCGGTCTTGTCTGCGTCGAGGAAAAGAACATCGATCGGTTCCTTGACCTGTTTGACGGTTTCGTGGGCATCCCCAAGCACAATCGTCACAATGTCGCTGACCCCTGCTTTTTCGAAATTCTCCCGGGCCATGGCAGCACGCTTCTCGTTGATTTCAAAGGTGGTCAACTTTCCTCCCGTCTTTTTTAGCACCAGGCAGAACCACAGTCCGGAATACCCCACCGAGGTACCGAGTTCCACCACGTGCTTGGCCCCCACGGCCTCGGCCCATGCACGGAGGAGACGTCCGTCTTCCTCGGGAACAATCATATTCCCTGCCCGCTGATTTCGACCTACCTCTTCAATGACTTCCAGAATCCGTTTTTCCACGTCGTCCTTCGGTAGAGTTTTCACCTCAAAGACCGCGCGAGGATTGCCTCTCTGCCGCGGGCCTCCCGGCGGTTGGGCACGACAGACGCTATCGGCAAAAACCAACATTCCGCAAGCAACCAACATAAGCACGCTCGAGCGCAGCATACCGAATCCTCCTCCTCGTCAAAAAGGACCACACCAAACACACTATCCCTCAGTCGCCACCTCGTCCCTTTGGCCCTCCGGTCCCCTCCTTATCCCGCCACGGCGCCCCTTTGCCCTAAAACGATATCTTCAGAAAATACAGGGAAGCAGCAATCCTGCGACTGGCGCGTCGTATCATTATAAACCCGGCAGAAAGCGCAAAGGACCGCCTTTGGGAGTGTCCGTGATGCAGCCGAACTACGACTGGGAGAGTCTCAGCCACGATCCCATCCACGGCTATATCCCTTTTGTGTCGCGCCGCGGAGCCGCCCCGGGGGAAATTTCCGAGCAGGATATTATTGACCATCCGTGGGTTCAACGATTACGCCAGATTCACCAGCTTCAGACGGCCTGGTGGGTCTTTCCGTCTGCAACACATACGCGCTTCCAGCATGTTTTGGGCGTGATGCACCTTGCGGGGCGTGTCACGCAGCACCTGTACCCGAGCCTCCAGGCCAGCGATCCAGACACGCCCAGTTTCGGCTACGTGACAACGCTCATGAGGCTTGCCGGGCTCCTTCATGACGTGGGGCACGGTCCGTTTGGGCATTTCTTCGACCAATTCTATCTCGCCCGCTATGGGCTCAATCATGAGCGATTGGGAAGTGAGATCATTCGGCGGGAACTTGCTCCCCTGCTCCGCCGAGTGCGCCGAAATCCGCTGGGGGAACTCCGGCCGGACGAAGAGATCGACCCCGAACAAATCTGTTTTCTGATCACCCGCCCCAAAACCTCGGAGGAACCATCTTCCCCGCTCTGGTTGCGACTCCTGAGATCCCTCTTCAGTGGGATCTATACCGTGGACAACATGGATTTTGTCCTTCGCGATGCCTACATGTCGGGTTACAGTCAACGGGCCTTCGACCTGGACCGGCTCATTCATTACAGTTTTTTCACGCCCCAGGGTTTGACAATCCATGAACGTGGCCTGCCTGCCCTGGTGCGGTTCATCACGGTAAGGGCGGAACTGTTCCGATCGATTTATTTCCATCGCACCGTGCGTTCCATCGACCTTTCGCTGCAGGACCTTTTCCGCGATAGCGCTGATTATCTCTTTCCGGGAAACCCTCTTGACCATCTGGACCAATATCGCCGCTTCACGGACTGGTCGCTGCTTGTGGACGTGGAACGCTGGGCGGACTCTCCAGACGAACGGCTGGCCACTCTGGGTGTCCGCTGGCGGGAATGGCTGGGACGGAAGATCCTGTGGAAGATGGTATGTGAAAGAACAGTGTTTTTCGGCCCGGGAAAGTCGGAGGAAATGAGCGTTTTTAGCGACGAGAAACTCTTTGAGGAGGCCATTCGCCGTCGACTGCCTCCCGGTTTGCGAGAAATCCCGCTTCGCTGCGATCCGCCCCGCCATGTCCATCGCCCGGGCACCCGTGCCCCCGCCGCGGGCCAGAACTATCTTTACGATCCTGCCACAAAGTCCGTCCGCACGCTGGATGCACGGGAACTGTACCGCCAGATTCCTTTCAGCTATCGGATCTGCCGGGTCTATGCCCTTGATACGCAACATGCTAATGAGATTGCGGCGGCCATGGATGCCCTGCTCAATGGTGACGCCGTGGATGATGTCACGAACATGTAAGCTTTTGGTGCTGCTTCGAATATCGGGAGTAAGCTAGCATTCATTGCCTGCTGATCGAGAAATTGCCTATGACCACACAGAGCGACTACAGTATTTGCGACAACCCTCTGATCACCCGGTACGCTTCGCGAGAAATGGCAGAGCTGTTCAGTCCGCAGCGACGTATTTCCACCTGGCGACGGCTGTGGATCATTCTCGCGGAAGCGGAAGCTGAACTGGGCCTCCCCATTTCCCAGGAACAAATCGAGGAAATGCGAGCCCATGTGGACGATATCGATTGGGCTAAGGCAGCGGAATATGAGCGCCGTCTTCGCCACGACGTGATGGCACACGTGCATACCTTCGGTGACGCCTGTCCCAAGGCCCGACCGATCATTCACCTGGGCGCCACGAGCTGCTACGTCACCGATAATACGGATCTTCTCCTCATGCGGGAGGGGCTGCAAATCCTGGCCCCGCGACTCGCCGCGGTCATTGATCGTTTGGGACGTTTCGCACAGCAGTACCGCGACCTGCCCTGCCTGAGTTTCACCCACTTCCAGCCCGCCCAGCCGACAACCGTGGGCCGCCGGGCATGTCTTTGGGCTTACGATTTTGTCCTCGACCTGCAGGAGCTTGAATATCGATTGTCACAACTTCGGGCAAGGGGCGTTCAGGGCACCACGGGCACGCAGGCCAGTTTTCTCGCCCTCTTTCAGGGAGATCATGAAAAGGTCAAACGCCTCAACAAACTGGTCTGCCAAAAGATGGGGTTTCCCGGCAGCTACGCCATCACGGGCCAGACATATTCCCGAAAAATTGACGCGCAGATCCTCGCTCTCCTCTCACAGATCGCGGACACCGCTCACAAGGTGGCGACCGATATCCGACTGTTGGCCCATCGCAAGGAAATAGAGGAACCCTTTGAAAAGGATCAGGTGGGTTCCTCGGCCATGCCCTACAAGCGCAACCCGATGCGGTGCGAGCGCATCTGCGGACTGGCTCGATTCGTGATGTCCCTCGAGGCCAATGCCCACATGACGCATGCCGTTCAGTGGTTCGAACGCACCCTGGACGACAGCGCCAATCGACGGCTCGTAATTCCGCAAGCCTTCCTGGCCGTGGACGCCATCCTCATCCTCTGCTGCAATGTTTTTGAAGGTTTGGTCGTGTATCCTCAGGTAATCACCAAGAATCTCCGCGCGGAACTACCGTTTATGGCCACTGAAGAGATTCTCATGGCGGCCGTCCAGGCCGGCGGAGATCGTCAGGACCTTCATGAACGCATCCGCCAGCACAGCCAGGCCGTGGCAAGAGTCATCAAGGAACAAGGAGGAGAGAACGACCTCATCGAGAGACTCCGCGCTGATCCTGCCTTCGCCAAGGTTAATTTTGCGGAAGTGACCGATCCACTCCGTTACGTAGGGCGGTCTCGGGAACAAGTCGACGAATTCCTTTCAGAAATTGTTGAACCAATCCGCCGACGCTACCCAGCGTGTACCTCCATGGAAGCCGACGTGAGAGTGTGAGGCTGATTGAAATCGCAACGTTTTTCACATGCGTTTGCAGAGAGGTCAATTCACCGCCCGTGGGGAACGACGTTCCCTGCTGACCACTGCGGTGAACCCCGTGATCGGCTACGTCGCAAGATGGCAAGCGGGAAAAAGCCCAGCCAACTGGTTCATCCCCACTTTTCCGCTATCGCATGGAGAGGATGCGAACTGTGACCGAACCCTCCACAGAAGTAAGATTCAGCACGCAGGAGCCGCTCCTCACGTCCGAATTCGGAGATTCGGATAATCCTTTTAGCAACCCGGGCCCCGTCTGCTCAGTTCCATTCCTGTTTAAACGTAGGGGTAATGCAGGAATTGCCCCTACATCATGTTGCATCCTTAGCCCTTTACGGATCGTTACAAAAAGCGGGGATGAAACAGGCGGTGCAGGAGCGGTTCATCGATCCTCGGGCGGAATGTTCGGATCGAAACCCTCATCATCCTCATCAAAATCGTCGTCAAAATCTTCGTCCAAGTCCATGCTTTCATCAGTTTCATTTGCGTCCAGGCCAAGCGAGTAGATCGCTTCGAGGTCCTCGTCGTAACGGCGAGCCCCCTGCCACACGACTCCCGGATGATCGAAAAACCCACCTTCTTCCACCGTCGTGCTGACAAGTTCGGCAGAAAGATCAGGATAGCATCGCGATTGGGCCTGCAGCACGTAGTGCTCAGCTTCCTCGCTATTCCGCGCAAGCACACCCCAAAAGGCGAAGTACGCCGGCCACGAGGCCTGATGCGGCCAGCAAGCGGGATGCTTCGACCAGGTCTCCTCCAAAGGCTGGCGGCACACGCAAACGTAGTAATTGAGGTCGCTTACCTTGGGACGATTCCTGCGATCCGCCTCAAAAACATGGTCTGGCACAATACCTGCTTGGAACAGCCGATCCTGTAGGCCAATGAGCACTTCGTCCTCAGGCGGCAGGGCCTGTCGCGCAACTTCATACAATTGCTGCAAATTCTTTTCGATGCCGGTCTCTGACAAATCATTAATGTCCTGAATTCGCATCTGAAGGACGGCCTTGATATGGTCACGAACTTGATCGGGTAACTCCAGCAGCTGGGCGACCCAGGCGTACAGCACGTGACCTGCCAACCCCGGGGCATCTCGTGTCGCCATGAAACGATCAATGTCTTTCTGGGCATCCTCTACTTGCTTAAGATTCAAGTGCGTCCACGCCCGGTAAAAATAAAGCCAGGGGCTGTTCCATCCCCACTGCTCACTTTGATTCAAATATGTCAGGGCTTCAGGATAGCGTCCCAGGCGGAATGCCACCAATCCCGCCTCCCACGCCACCTCTGCATCCTCGCACTTACCGTCCCGCAGACACAGATCAAGAACCGCCAGCGCATCCTGTTCGCGATCCGCATCAGAGTAAATTTGCGCCAGTCCCAGGACAGCCTGTGGATTATTTCGGTTCAAGGTAAAAGACCGGGCAAGGCACCATTCGGCCATTCCGATGTCACCCGTCATCCGAAAGAACTGAGCCGCCCGGGTGTAATGCCGGGGATATTCCGGCGACAAATCCAGCGATTTTCGGAACCAGGCGCCGATCTGCTCCAAATTTGGAAGAGAAACGTTTCTGCCCGCCTCACGCGGAGAGGACTCCGAGGACTCTTCCTCACCGGCTTCGTGGACTGCTGACCAGGCCGCCAGAGCCGCCGTTGCCACCAGGTTCAGCACATCCCCGTTTTCGGGGAATCGCGTCAGCAGACGCCGGGCCCAATCCCACACCTCCAATTGACGGTCCAGCATTTCCGAAAGCTGCCCCGCCAAATAAATGAGCCGCGCTCCATCGTCAGGATCTTCCACACTTGCTGGATCGACGGCCAGCATTTTTTCGAACACCTGGGCTACATCATCCGGCTCCAGGCCCTCTTGCAGCAGTCGCTCCAACCACTCGTCGAGCTGCTTGCCCAGTGCCGTTTTTGCGGTATCGGCCGATGGTTCCGGTTGGGACTTCCCATCAACAACATCCTCCCCGTGATGGCCGGACCGGCGAACCACGTCTTCCACGGAAACGGCCTGTGCTTCTCCCGCGGCTTGCGGACTTTCAGCTTGACTTTCTCCCGACGCCGCACGACTGAGAGGACCACTTTCCGGCGGCTTGAGAAACGCCACAGGCGAAAGCGGGACATCGCCTCGTTCCATCGCGGCTAATCGCGTAAGATACAACCAAGCCTTGCGACGCCGGGCTTCCTGCCGGAGAGGACGCGCCAACGATTCCGCCGAAGCCGCGTCCTTTGCCAGCATCGTCAGAGCGACCCGCCGGAGACGTACTTCAAACCACTCACTCCACACCTCTCGGGACATCAGCCACTCATCCCAGCGGCGAAGGATCTCCAGAGCGTCTGCCAATCGGCCGGCACACGCCAACTCCGTGGCCTCAAATAGATCGCGACGGAGCCACAATTCAGGATTTTCCTCTCGCGGCGGCAGCAGTGTCCAATCCACCGGTTCCCCGACCACTGCGCACCGTTCCTCCAGTTCTTGTCTCCGCCCCAGCAGAGTTAGGATCTCTCCCAACTGACATTGAGCGAATACTCGCTGCTCGAGCGGTGTGTGATAATACTTAGCCAGCCCGACGGCAGCCTCCGCCATCTCTCGGGCTTCTTCCAGACGTCCCAACATGGTCAAATGCCGAGAATACTGGAGGGCCCCCACACTTCGTCGATCGTTTTCCTCGACCAGCGGCAGCTCCCGATAAACAGACCGTGCAAAATGCATCGCCAGGTCAAGATCACCGGCGGCTTCATAAACGTTCACGGCGTATTCTCGAAAGCAAGTGAGGCACTGCAGCTTACCGGTCCGGCGGCACACATCATAACCTTCCTGAATCAAACCCTGCAGTTCTTCCCGGCCGTAGCCCTCGCAGATGGCGTGGTGTTTGGCGAGATTGTCGTAGGCGCAGGCGGTCAACCAGTGGATGACACCTTCATATTCATCGATGGGTAGATCGGGTTGAATTTCCCGGGCCTTTTCTTCGCTTTCCAGCAGCGCAATGGTTTCCACGGCGCGATCGCGCCCAGTACGATGATCAAAAAGCGCCTGCGCACAGTTCATGCTATGAAAATTAGCATAAAGGTAGGGAATGATATTCTTTTCTTCCCTAGCCCGCCGCCTGATTTCTTCAGCCAGTCGAAAGGCCGAGCGTTTGTATCCTTTGTCATTCAACTGAAAAAGCCTCTCGAAAAGGGGCTCAAAGAGGTCTTGCGCTGCATCTTTCCCGTTCATGATCACGCTCCCCGAAAGCTAAGGAATGAGAAGGAATATTCACTAAATTGTCGCCTTATACTCTGCTTATTTTTGGAACTTTTTATTCTTGCAACTTTTATTCTGCGCTTTGAATATATTCAGGATTGCCCCCAGAGAGCTTCCGCTATCCAGGACAGATCGTCTTGCTCACGCTCTCGGAGGGTGGCATCCAGGACCAGCCCGGCCGTTTGCAGGGCCTTATTGACCAATAAACGCAACACGCTTGCTAGAGGTGATCGAACGGACTGGCTGAGTGCTCGGTCCACGATCGGATGCCGCCGGTTGAGGATGACCTCATGCGGCTGGGGAGTATCCTGCTGAAAATGGGCACTGATGAGTCGCTGGAAACCGACAGGCATGGCCCCCTGTTTCTGCAACACTTCGAACGTGCGGTGCAGTTCTGATCGTTCACTCAGGAAGGCCAGAACGGGGATATTCTTGCTGTATTCGCCGACGCTCACATGGATCCGATCGGTCCCCAGGAAATCCTGCCATTCCGGTGGCGCGTCCGTCAGTTCCCTCATCCCCAGGATACTGCTGGCAAACCCCGGGCTGCCGGGCCCGGCGACTCGAAAATCTACCCATTTGCCATCGGAAACCGCATCCGCCACCATGAGTGCCAGCAGCGCCTCTTCAAAACTCCGCAAAGTATGCACACAGGGCGCCGGATGCTCGGCAAACACTTCGTTCAGCCAGGCTTCCAGATGGCGACTGGGATTATACCAGATGACCGTCTCGTACACGTCCTCCGAAAACCCGTCGCAGGTGCTCGCCTTCATAATCTCGGGAAATGTCATCTCACCCCGAGATGTGATAAACCGATACGTATCTCGAAGCAGATAACGGAGGGGAACCACCTCGAGAGCGGCCCCGGCTAGCAGGTACCGATGCCAGGCAATGAGCGATTGCCACCGGGCGGGGGCTTCGGTGGCAAGATTTTGAAAGTGTTCCAGAATGAATCGGTCCAGAAAATCCCGTACCAAGTAAAACGTCGTGTCCCGTACCAGGTCCTCGCGACTTGTTGTGGGCGAACACTCCGAGAGCTCCAACACCCCTCGCACAAAGCTTGCCCAATCCGGTAACAATCCGTGCAACTTGCGAGAAATAATCATCCGCCTGACGGTCACGGTTAGTGCCGGAGCGTCGGTAAACCCGGGCGTGCGCTGAGGCGTCACGTAGAGAGCACCACGGATGACGACGGGCTTTTCCTGACGGATGGCAAACACGTCCAGGGGTGTTTCCCCGAAATAGCTCTCCAGTTCGAGTTCCAGAGCTCCCATGTCCGGAGTTGGTTCGAGCCATGTCGCTGTCCCCACGTTGACACGGTGCTGTTTGCCGTTGATGTAAATGGGCAGGGGTAAAAACTCTGCGTATTCCCTGATAGCCCTTTCCAGGAGTTCTTCATCTTCGGCAAAAGCTCTGTGCTCTGGTTTGAGATACAACCGTACGGTTGTGCCCGGCGTCTCGCGTTTTCCCGGCGTGACGATGATATCGGCCTCGGGGCCTGCTTCCCACCGGGTGACTTCTCCCGTCACGCAGTAGCGCGTACAGATTTCCACCCGATCCGCCAGCAGAAATGCGCTGAACAGCCCAATCCCGAATTCGCCGATCAAATGGCCGATGCTTTCGCCAGTTCCTTCCCCCTGCCCTCTGAGTAACCCACTCAACCCGCTGCCGAGCGTTCCCAGATATTTTTCGGCTTCTTCCCGTGTTAAGCCGACGCCGTCATCTGCCACCTCCACCACGCCTTCCCGGGGATACTGGTAAAAGTCAATCCGCCCCTGGTACTGCAGGTCCTGCGCGCGCCGCCGCATGACGCCGTCGTGGGCATTCTGAGTGAGTTCTCGAATCGCTGCATCGGGCCGGCTGTAAAGCGAGCGTCCCATCAGGCGGATGATCCCCGCCACGTCCACCTGAAATGGCAACCGCTTCACCCAAGTAGGGGCCGTATCTTCAGCAAAAGACTCTAAACGATGGTCGTCCATCCCGACAAGTCACAGCTCTAAAGGACAGCAAACGTTTTCAACGACTTTTCCAGAAATTGCGGCACCCGCCAGAATTAGCCTGACATAAACAAAAAAACATAGACAAAATAATGTGGGGTTTAAATCTGGGGTTGCGTTCGTTCAGGGGATTCCTCCAAGTGGCAGCGCTGCACGAACCTCTTTCGACGGACAGAGCCACCTGCCGTTATTCGCCAGCAGCCATCTCACCAGCGACTTCCTCTCCAGACCCCGGAGCCGAGGCACCAGGCGAACACACTGCTTATTAAACTCCAACGTCACAATCAATCGCCTTTGTGATTATTACGGACCGGTTTCTCCCGGTCAATCAATAACCCTTCTGCTGAGGGGGAATGCCAAACGTCCTCAGTGCGTTGTGCGTCGTCTGAGCGGCCAGCTCCTCGGGCGACACATCCCGCAGTTTTGCCAAAAAGTGACCGGTGTCTTTTACGTGCGAGGGAACGGAGGTTTTAACCCGGCCACGATGCGGCTCCGGAACAAGATAGGGACAATCAGTCTCCACCAGGATCCTGTCTAAGGGCACGCGCTGCGCTGTTTCTCGAATGGGCGCGAATTTCGTGTTTTTGTACGTTACTGATCCAGCAAAACTGACAACGATTCCTTCCCAGTCGAGCCATCGGCTGACAATTTCCCAGGGCGCAGCGCACGCGTGCATGACTGCCCGGACCGTCCCTTCACGTGTCCAGCGGGAAAGGATCTCCGTCATATCCTTTTCCGCGTCACGACAATGGACCACGAGCGGTTTTCCCACCTCCTGCGCGAGCGTCCAGTGCTTTTCAAACCATTCGACCTGCACGGGATGCGGTGTAAAGTCACGATACCAATCGAGACCTGTCTCACCAATGGCGACGACGGAATCATCCCGTGCCAGTTCCACGATCTCATGCCAGTCTGCTGAGGACGCCCCGTTTGCTGAATTCGGATGGATTCCCACGGCAGCCCATAGCCGATCGGGAAACTGATGCGCGAGATTGACGCTCCGGCGGCTTGTTTCGACATCGATCCCCACACAAAGGATCCGCGTGACACCATGATCGAAAGCCGTCTGGATGACCTCTGCAAGCAAGGCTGGGGAATTAGCTTCTGAAGCGTGATCGCTTTCGAGCAAGAACAGATGCGTGTGGGTGTCGAACCACATGGGAGCGCTCCCGAGTCCCATGAAGAAGTCGCTTTTCGGTGCGAGAGTCAATCCGAATCCGACGTGCGAGGGGTGAGGATCTTGGCCTGCATGAGCGCCTTTTCCAGGTTGCTCGCCTGGTCGCTCAGGCCGCTGCGAATGCGTGTCAGGACAGCAGCCAGCTCCGGCTTGATCCCGGGAAGACGTTCTGCCTCTTCAGCCAGCGATCGCAGTTCTCGCAAATCATCGAGAATACGGATGGCCAGAAAGTCGACACTGACATCATGAAAACGTGTGTAACTAGAGGGGAAAGGCCCCAGTTCGATCATCTGCCCCGCCGCGGTTATTTCCTCCCCCAGCCGCTCGGCCCATTCGCGGTGCTGCGATGCAATTTCCTCCAACAGTTCCCAGAGCTCTTCCCGTCGGTACGGGACCCACGGCCGGGCCTGCATCGCGTAGACCGCCAGCGACCGTCCCAATCGTCGTATCAGGTTCGTCACAACGTGCGTGAGAGGCGGTTTGTTGTTGGTCGCGCCGTCGGTCATTGCCAAGAATGTGTCCGATTTAAAGTTGCCAACCCTCGCCATTCGTATGTCCGGAAGCTTTTGAGGATCGCGTTTTTGACCTGCGGGAAGATTATTCAATTTTTAACCATGATGTGTATAATCAATCACTTACAATACAGAAATTTCTATCATTCCGTTCTACTGACACCCGGCCGCCCAACATACCAGCTCGAAGGCCGGTTGCCACAAAATCCCCAGGAGCACAACCGGCACCGTTGCCAGTACCAGGAACATCCCCTGGGGAGACGACAACGGCAAAGAAAAACTCAGGGATTCTGAGGCTGGATCCAGGACCATGACTTTCACCACACGCACGTAATAAAAGAGGCTGAAAACGGTATTTAGCGCGGCAACCACCAGCAGTGCCCAGAGCTGTGCGGACGCCAAACTGGCAAAGATGGCGAACTTTCCCGCGAATCCACCCAGTGGTGGCAGTCCCACCAGACTGAACAAAGTCAGCGTGAGACAAACAACAAACCCCGGCGCTGCCCGGACCAAGCCGGAATAATTCTCGATTTTCTCTCCCGGGGTCCCACGCGACAGGAATGCCGCCCCTGCGAACGCGACAATGTTCATGAACATGTACACCACCAAATAAAACAACATGGAGGCGACAGCCCATCGGGCCATTTCCCGGCTGAGAGGCAACACCGCCACGGCAGCCGCTACCGGCATCATCAGATAACCTGCATGCGCGATGGTGGAATAACCCAGAAGACGTTTGAAATTGGTCTGACCGTAAGCCGCCAAATTCCCATAGGTACAGGTAACGGCGGCCAGAAGTGAGAGTGTTCCCACAATAAACGGAACGAGCGGCCCGGGCAACCCCGCGGCGGCTGCCTGGTCGGCCCCCAAGAGTGTCAGACATAACCGCGTGAGCAGCCCCAAAGCGGCGGCCTTTGAGATCACCGAGAGAAAAGCGCCAACTTCCGCAGCGGCCCCTTCAAATACGTCCGGCAACCAGAAGTGGAACGGCACCGCCGAAAGTTTGAATCCAATGCCGGCCAGGACCATCAGTGTGCCGAGAATAAGGCTCAAACCATGTCCATGAAAGTCCCGACTACTTGCCATGGCGATCAAGTTCGCACCCATCGTCGGCAGATCGAGCGAACCCAGCGCTCCCCCTAGAAGCCCCAGCCCATAAAGCATCACTCCGGCCATGGCAGCCCCGAACACGGCGAACTTCATTGCCGCTTCACCGGCACGGCGTTCTCGCTTTTCAAACCCGGCCAAGATATACGATGGCAAACTGGCCATTTCCATGCCGAGAAACACCAACAGGAGATTCTCGGCGGCAACCATGGTGGACATGCCGATGACCGAACCTAAGAACAATACATAGAACTCGCCCCTGTCTTCCACGCGGGGCCAGCGAGTCAACCAGGTGAGAACGCTGAATAAGACAGCAAAAAGAAGGATCAATCCTCGAAAAAAGGCTGCCAATTGGTCCAATCGCAACAGGTCCAGAAACGCTCCAACGGTACTCGCATGAACCGATGGCGATGCCGCCTGCCAGATGAGTATCGCAAAGGCGGCGACGGATCCCACGAACATGATGAAAGATGCCCCACGCCGCCAGGCAGGAAACACCATCCTCTGCAGCAAAAGAGCGATCGCCGTCAGCCCCAGACATATCTCGGGGAGCCATAGCCGCAACGAAACGGCAAGGTTCTGCTCGATCTGGCTGATTATTTCAAGAAGCTCATTCATCTTATTCAGCGACTATCTTTCCATTAATACCATTTATATTCACCGCTGCGAACCGACCTCCACAAATTCGCCCGTCAGATTGTCAGAAGTCACTGTCGATTCACGCACGGTTTTTTCGAGAGTTTCTTCTTTCGCCGATTGCACCACATTCACCGACACGGCTTTCATCCACTCGGCCATCTCATCAACGGTGCGATTCACACTGGGCGCCATATAGCGAAACACCGTTTGCGGGAACACCCCGAAGACCACAGCAGCTACAGTTAGAGTCGCGCCTACCGCGAACTCCCGCACCGACAACGGTGTGAGGGCGTCCGCATGCGGTCCCCGATACTCCGCACCGAGATAGACACGTCGCACAGTCCACAGAATATATCCCGCCGTAAGAATGACAACAGAAGCCCCAATAATGGCCAGCACACGACTATAACTAAATGCCGCAAATATAACCAAAACTTCTCCGATAAAGCCGCAAAGGCCGGGCAGTCCAAGCGCCGCAAAGAAAATCACGATCGCCAGCGCCGTGTATGCGGGCATTTTGCCGAAAATACCTCCAAATTTATCGAGATCGCGATGATGAACGCGGTCGTACAACACGCCGACCATGAAGAACATGCCGGCCGACGAAATCCCGTGGGCAATCATCTGGAACATGGCCCCGTTCATTCCCATCTTCCAGTATTGTGTGTCCCACACCCCCGGGACGAGGCTCCACGCACCGAGGCCAAGCGCCACGTAGCCCATGTGGCTGACGGAACTGTAGGCCACCAGCCGTTTGAAATCCTGCTGCGCCATGGCCGCCAGGGCGCCGTAGACCATACTGACCACCCCCAGTCCGCAGACAAACCAGGCCAGCTCATAAGCGCCCTGGGGGCAAATCGGATAACAGATGCGGATAATACCATAGCCTCCCATTTTCAGAAGCACCCCGGCCAGAATCATCGAGATCGGCGTGGGCGCTTCCACGTGCGCATCCGGAAGCCAGGTGTGAACCGGCACCGACGGCACCTTGATGAGAAATCCCACCAGCAGCAGTAAAAACGCCCACCAGGCAATCGATTTTCCCAACCATGCCGGTTCATTAAATGGGGAATCCGGCATTTGTCCCAGCTTTGCCAGCGCAACCAGGTTGAAGGTGTGAAGCGGCTTTTCGCCGGGAGCCAGCGACTTCACCATCATCTCCGAGGAGAGAAGGCTTTCCCGTCGGGCGTCTTCGGGCAGTTTTCGCACATCGCTGGCAAAGTAGAGCATCAGCAACGCGATGAGCATGAGAACACTTCCCACCAGCGTGAAGAGAAAGAACTTAATCGCGGCATATTCCTTCCGTGGTCCGCCCCATATACCAATCAGAAAGTACATCGGCAACAGCATGACTTCCCAAAACACATAGAAAAGAAAGAAATCCAGGGCCAGGAACACGCCGAGCATTCCCGTCTCCAAAAGAAGAAACAGCACGCTGTACGCCTTGACATGCTTTGTGACAGACCAGCTCGCTGCGGCGGCGAGAAGGGACAGGAACGATGTCAGCAGAACCAGCGGCAGGCTGATGCCATCAATTCCGAGAAAATATTCAATATTGAAAGATCGAATCCACGGCACCGCCACGGCATGCTGGTAGCCGGATTCACCCGCCACGAACCGCACATCGTGGATGCTCCTCTCCAGGAGAGTCTCCCCCGCTGGGCCGTCTCCCGGAAAGACCAGCCGCAGCGTCATCAGAAAAACCACCAGCGTAACGCCCAACGTGATCCGCCGGATGGCAGTCTCTGCGGAAGCCGGGAAGAACAGCAGGATCAATGCCCCAAGTGCCGGCAGAAACACAATCATGCTCAGAAAGATCAAACCCGCCATGAGTAACCCTCTGTGGATTCACGATCAAACCAATATGGAACTCCTGAATTTCATCCATCAATGACTATATTCGTGGCAACACACAGGATCATCCTCGGGAAATATTCGCGCCAATTCCCAAATAAATCGTTCCTATGATAAAGAGTGCTACAATTCCGATGACTATCCACATGATATAAACACGGATTCTTCCGACCTGCCACCGTCTGAGGCGAATTCCGATATCATAAATGCCCGCCGCCAGGGCATTGACCGCCCCATCTACAAAGGTGCGGTCGATCCAATCATCCCATTGCGAAAGGCCTCTCACCGCAAGGGCCGCATGATCCGCGAGCCAGTCGATAATATTTCGATCGATCCACGCGGCGATGGCGGCCAGACGAAGCACGTTGCGGACAAATACCGCTTCATAAATCTGGTCAAAGTACCATCGATGAACGAGTAATTCCCAAATGCCCTTGAATTGCTGGCGGACATCTTCCGGATCCAGCCAGCGGATTGCATAAAACAGCGTGGCAATTGCGAAACCCAGCAGAGCGGCGAGGAACGCCAGTCCGGAGACCCAGGCGTGGATGGTCGGTTCATGCGACGCGTGTTCCTCTGGTATTCGCAGCGCGGTCACAGTTTGTAAAGTCCCCATTTCCGTGGCTGGCGTCACGCGAGACTGTTCCAGAAGAGAAGTGATGCCCCAACTGGTTCCCGGGACAGACCACCCCGATATCACGGAGAGCACAGCTAACACCACCAAAGCCGCCACCATGGTTCTGGGTGACTCATGGACATGGTGGGCCACCTGCTCATCACGCGGCTCCCCCCAAAAAACGAGGAACCATAGCCGAAACATGTAAAACGCCGTGATACCCGCAACACCCAGGGCCACATAGAACATCCACCCGAACAGTGGATTTGTTCGATGGAATAGAAAAGTCTGCGCCAGGATGGCATCCTTCGAATAATAGCCGCTCAGTCCAATAAGTAAGGGAATTCCCGCCCCTGAAATGGCCAAACACCCGACCAGCATTGTGGCGGCCGTCCACGGCATTTTCCGCCCCAGGCCCCCCATCGACGGCATCTCATTTGTGCCACAGGCATGGATCACTGATCCCGCACCCAGGAACAGAAGGGCCTTGAAGAATGCGTGGGTGAAAAGGTGAAAAAGTCCCGCCACCCAGCCGCCGACTCCCAGGCCCAACATCATATACCCCAATTGGCTGATTGTCGAATACGCCAGGACGCGCTTAATGTCCGTCGCCGCCACCGCCATCGTCGCCGCCAAAAACAGGGTCACCGTCCCCACCAGCGCGACGACCAGCAGCGCCTCCGCAGTCAAAAGCGGATAAATGCGGGCAACAAGATACACGCCGGCTGCCACCATGGTCGCTGCGTGGATGAGCGCGCTGACCGGAGTGGGGCCCTCCATCGCGTCAGGCAACCACACATGGAGGGGGAACTGGGCGCTTTTTCCGATGCAACCACAAAAAAGCGCAAGCCCCGCCAGAGTCAACAGAACGGGCGTCAGCTTGTCGTTTTTTTGGCTTTTATTCGTTATTGCTGACCCTGAATTATCGCCAACCTTCCCGTGACCGGGAATGGTACTTGAGCCCTCATGAGATGGTGCGCCATTACTTTTGCCCTGATATTCGCTGGTCGCCTCTTTCACGATCGCGAAAAGCCCCTGATGGTGTTGCGAGGCAGTCTGAGGCGTCGCGTAATGGAGTGTTCCACAGGCAAACAGGAACGTGGCCAGGCCAACAATCATTCCGAAGTCGCCCACCCGATTCACGATGAAGGCTTTATTTCCGGCCAGTGTTGCGGAGGGCCGCTCCACGTAAAACCCGATGAGGAAATACGAGCAAATCCCGACTAATTCCCAGAAGGCGAAGACCATGAACAGATTGTTGGCGACCACCAGGCCAAGCATACTGAAACAAAATAGAGATAAATACTGATAAAAACGATGGAACCGTCCGGGCCTGATGAGATTCCCCCCGTCGGCCGCCGTAACCAATGGGTCCCGAACATCATCCAGTTCTTCATGCATGTATCCGAAAGAATAAATATGGATCCAGAAGGCTATAAATGTGACCATGACGAACATGCCCAGTGTCAGCGAATCCACGTAATAGCCAACACTGAAACGGAGCGATTCGAACTGGGCGAGCGTGTACCAGTCTCCCGTCAGAATTTCTGAGTGCCCGCCATGTCCACCAAGCGGATGGTGCACAAGCCACCCCACCAGCGCAATGATCGAGAGAAGACAGGAAACTCCGATTGCCGCGGTCGCCAGATAACCGGCACCGCGTCCGCCTTTTCCCATCCTCGTTCCTGCCAGCAGAATGAGAACGAACGACAGCAACGGTAGAAGCCAGGCAGCCAGCAATAGCTGCGGTAGAATCGCTTCCATAAGGTGCTCAGCACTCCGCCAATCAAAGTTCTTTCAGCCGCTTAACTGACCACCCTGGTCAACATCAACTGTTCCAAACCGCGAATAAAACTGGAGGGCAATAGCCAGAGCCACAGCAGCCTCCGCGGCTGCTAGAATCATCACAAACAGGGCAAACACCTGACCATCCAGGACCAGGGGCGCCCTCCCTGATGGAAACAGTGACGGACTGGAGAACGCCACCAGATTGATATTGGCTCCGTTCAATATGAGCTCCACTCCAATTAACATCGCGATGATATTCCGCTTAACAACAAGACATACAATTCCGCAGACAAACAGTATAACGCCCACCACTAAATAATGCGTTACTGTAATCGGGCTCAATATATCAGCAAGCAACATTGTGTCCACCATGTCTCAGTAATTGCGTTTATTGTTCCGTGACTGGTAAATATCTCACGTGATACTGTGGCGTGGCTGTTCGTATTCTTTCTCGATCCTCTAGTATGCTGTCCCTCTTTAACCCACTATTTATTCGATTCGCCGTCTGGCGAGGTAGGCTGCTCCAATCATTACCACAAGCAGGTGGAGGGATACCAACTCGAAGGGCAGAATATAGCCCTCCATATTCGCAAGATTTGACGCCCCCCGGTCGTCTAATTGATTTGCTCCACCTGCCTGTGGACGGACCCCAACCAAGGCAAGGCCGAGATCTGTCGCTGAGACAGCCTCCGCTTCCGCACGTGTTGTCTCGGATGACAACTGGGCCGTTTTCAAATGGCCATAGGCCCACGCAGACTGGAGCAGGATGATGGTGAGCGGAGCCGCAAGAAGAATGGCGATGACCCACTGGTCGGCGGTTGTGCGCATGCGCACAAAAGCCAGCCGAGCTGTAAGCATCACACCAAACGCCAGCAAAACGACCGTGCCGCCCACATAGATCATGATCTGCATGGCGCCAAGGAACTCCGCACCGGCCAGAAAAAACAGTCCGGCGACGGCACTCAGAGTTAAAATGAGCCCGACGGCCGCATGCACGATGTGCGGCGTTATCACAACCACCAGAGCGCCTGCCACAGCCAGGGCAGCTAAAAGCCAGAAGAAAATAGCGTTTGCGTCCATGACCATCGTATGATTAATGTTCTGCCATGCCTTTTACAACGTACACAACAAAGTCGGCACTCTCCGTCTTGGGATGCCCAACACCCAGCAGACCATCCGGAAATGCGAGCATCCAAACTGTTACCCCAATTAAGCACAGTGCCGTCAGTGGAAAGCAATATTTCCAGCACATACTCAATATTTGGTCGATTCTCAGCCTGGGAAGAGTCCAACGAAGAGCCATCATGAACAGAATTCCGATCACACATTTTACGAGAAAGTTAATCGCCCCGAGAAAATGGCCAAGGAAGCCTGCCCAGGGACCGGTTGTTTCCGTCAGGCCCAGGATGGACGCCACCGGGATTGGCCCATTCCATCCGCCTAAAAACAGCACAGCCCCCAAGCCACTCACCGCGGCCATGGCCGCATATTCGCCCATATAGAAGACGCTCCAACGAAATCCCGAGTACTCCGTATGAAACCCGGCGACCAGTTCGCTTTCCGCTTCAGCCAGGTCAAATGGTGCCCGATTGGTCCCGGCGACGGCACACGTGACAAAGATCCAGAACGCCGCGAAGGTGAACGGATCATGAAAAACAAACCAATTCCAGAACCAGCCACGTTGTGCTTCGCCGATAGCCACCAGATCCATCGTCCCAGCCAGAAGAATCGGGATGAGGGCTGCAAAAGTCAGGGGGACTTCGTAACTGACCACCTGAGCGGCTTCGCGCATTCCGCCCAGGAATGACCATTTGGAACCGGAAGCATAACCCGCCAGAATGATTCCAAAAACTTCCAGGCCGAGGACCGCGAGGATGAAAAAAGCGGCGGTATTGAGACGTTGGGCCACCCAGCCATCTGAAAACGGCATCGCCATAAAGACGGCAAAAGCAGGAGCAAAAGCGAGATAGGGCGCTAGCCTGAACAGAATGCGATCGGCATTGAGCGGGATAATGTCCTCCTTGGTGAGCAGCTTCAGGCCGTCGGCCAGCGGCTGGAGCCAGCCGAATCGCCCTCCCACCCGCGTGGGCCCCAATCGATCCTGTATTCGCCCTGCCACCTTGCGTTCCGCCCAGGTGGCAGCCGCCACCAGCGTCATGACCACGGCCAGGAGCACCGTTACCTGGAGGAGTGCTACACCAATGATGATGAGCCACCCCTCAGTCGCACCTGCCTGGAGCCATTGACCGACGACTTCGTTCATAGATCCCCCGATTACATATTCGACTATTTCCAGATTCTGTCAGGAAATTCCACAGGCTGGGAATACTGCATTCGAGATTTTAACATTCTTATTACTAATCAGTCTTGCTTCGTTCGAACCGTCAAGTGCTATCGGTCGACTTCCCCCAAGACAATATCAAGCGAGCCGATGATTGCCGGCACGTCCGCTACCAGGCAGCCCCGACACAACTTGGGAAGCACCGAGAGATTGCAAAAACTGCTGCTACGGGCGCGAACCCGCCAGGGGATGGCCTCGCCCAAACTCACGATCATGAATCCCATCTGCCCCTTGGGGCACTCTGTTTCGAGATACACTTCGCCGGCAGGCAATTTCTGGTTGAGTTTGATTGGCTTGCCGATATCGCCTTCGGCGGCTCGGTATTTTTCGATGGCCTGCCGAACCAATTTCACCGACTGGACAACCTCCACCATTCGAACAAAGAACCGGTGCCAGCAATCGCCGAGAACGGTTTCCCGCGGAACGTCCGGACAGGGACCTGGATATCGGCCGTCCTTACACACGGCGACATCAAATTGATATCCCTCATACATGCGAGTGTAAAAAGGATCACCATCCCGGCGCAGATCCCAATCCACTCCACTGCCGCGCAGGACTGGCCCCGTGCATCCGTGATCGATGGCCATTTCGGGCGGCAAGACTCCCACCCCCGCCGTTCGTTTGATGAAGATATGGTTCACCGAAAGAAGTTCATGGAGGTCGTCGATGACTGGTTCGAACTGATCTAAAAACTTTTCGCACTCTTCAAGCCAGCCTGGCGGCAGATCCGCCATGAGACCACCCACTGTTATGTAGCTGTACGTCAGGCGGGCACCACAAACCGCTTCAAAAAGATTGAGTATTTTCTCGCGTTCTCGGAAGCAATACATGAACGGGGTGAAACTCCCCAGATCCAGCCCATACGTCCCCGCTGCCACAAGGTGGCTGGCAATTCGCCCCAGCTCCACGATGAGCACCCGAAGGTGCCGGGCCTTTTCGGTGACCTGAAGCCCCAACAGTTTTTCCACCGTCAGGGCCCAGCCCAGGTTCATATTCATCCCCGCCAGATAGTCCATTCTGTCGGTATAGGGAATCCACTGCCGCGGGGTGACGTTCTCTCCAATTTTCTCCGCGCACCGGTGAAGATAACCGATGTATGGCGTCGCCTCGAGAACGAGCTCCCCGTCGGTCCGCAGCACCACCCGTAACACCCCATGAGTGCTGGGATGCTGGGGCCCCATGTTGATGAGGAGCTCTTCCGTTCGTAGCTCCCCATCGGACTCCTGTTGCTGACGTTGACGATCGGCTTCCGCCATGGATATTCACAATTTCGCGGGAATGAAGGTCACCCGGAGTTCACCGCTTGGGAATCCGGCATTTCAATTTTTCTGCCTCACTGATTGACATGAAAGCTTACAGCCATCAAAGACTTTGCCCGGTTTTTGTTCTCCACTGCCCTGGAGCTCTCTGATGTCCCCATCATCTGACTCTTATTCCGTGATACTCCTTGGGCATTTGATAGTCCTTGCGGAGGGGATGCCCCACCCAGTCCTCCGGGCAGAGAATCCGTCGCAAATCGGGATGTCCCACGAACTCCACGCCCGAGAGGTCGTACACCTCACGTTCATGCCATTCTGCCGCGCTCCAGATGTTGCTTACCGTCGGGACCCGCGGCAACCGCCCTTCCACGTCGTCTTCCCAACGGGGCAGCATCACCTTAAGAACCAGACGATGTCTCTTGCTCAGCGACGACAGGTGGTACACCAACTCCAGATGTGGTTGAAACGGAGCTTTGGCGGCTTTCTTGGGGTCCGTCTCCAGGTAATCCACAGCCGTTATGCAGTGAAGCATCTCGAACCGAAGGTCTGGATCGTCGCGGAGGAAGCGGCATACCTCCGAAAGCTTTTCTCGTGCGACCTCAATCCAGGGATCGATCGCCTGAAGGTTGCCCAGGCGTACAGCTTCCCCAAAACGTTCCTCAAGTCGTCGAAATATCGCTTCGATGTCCATTGGTCTGCCACGCCCCGATTGGGCCTAATTGCTGGGATCCCCCTTCCTTGTACGCGCCGTGTTCACGTCTCGCCCACCAAGATGGAAAGACTCTCTGCCTTCTGTGGGCGGTCCTCCGGAGGGGAAGCAGTTCCTTCCGGAAGGGCGCGAACCCACTCCAGATCCCCTCGATGCCACAGATACGCGAATCCAACCAAGAGGATACCAAAGAATATCAACACATCGACCAATGCCATCCACATCAGGCGGTTGCCAAATTTTCGTATGGCCTTGCGATCTTCCCCCCGCGATGAAGGAATGCTCTCGCTGCGCGGGACGGAAGTCGATTTTCCCTCTTCCACTCGGGAACGGTCTGACGGCGTTTGCCCCGCAGCGTGCCCAAACCCCAACTCCGCTAGCCTCGCTTCAAGAGCCTGATCCGACGCACTTGCGCTTCGCAGGTGGCTGGCCTTACCGAAGACCACCGCCCAGGGGAAAAAGACAGCCACTTCCACATCGAAAATGAGAAACACCAGCGCCACCACATAAAACCGCAAATCAAACTGGACGTCGGCTGGTCCAACGGCGGGCTCACCGCATTCATAGGTTTGCAGCTTTTCCGCTGTGGGACGATGGGGACGCAATAGCTTCCCGAGGAGCAGACCGCCGAAAACAACGGCCACGGCTGCTCCCATAAAAAGCAGCAAGTACCCAACAAGGAATGCTGAGGGCATTGTCCAATTGCAGCACGTAGGTGATGAATTTAGTCCAACTGCTGTATGAAAAATTCCATTGTAATGTGTTCCATGGGGCATGCAATCAATCGGTCTGAGGAAGCCTGCTGCCTGCCACGGCGGCCCCGCGAAAGATTGTTCTGACAACGCATTTTCGGCACCGCAAGCGAATCTTGGGGCAGGCGATCTGGGGCTCTTCCGCGTGCCGGCGGAATACTGGCAACGAACGAAGAGCAAATTCCCTCTTGAGCGGCGTCCAACCGTACCGGGTGGAGGTCTTGCGGATCCCGCGCACACTGTTGATAGACGCCAATCCCCCGCAATCCTCCATCGGTAGCGCTTTCACGGCGAAGATTATCGCCAACACGGGCAACCGAATGCAAAACCGAACGGCGGAGCCGGAAACGGGCCGAACTGTGATCCATTCGACCGCTGTTCGACCAGCGCGAGTCACCTCAATTCTTCGCTTCAGGTAGTGGACGATTCGAGCAATTCGCAAACCGGTCGTCGGCCCGCAAAACCAGCATCAACTTCGTGCCAGAACTCGATTTGCGGCTCCCCTAAACGCCAGCAGAGGAAGATCTCACGCCCATCGTGCTGGGCATAGAAATCGATGATCCCTTCAACGGGGCTTTTGGTAATCGCTCCCAATGAGGCAAGCTCTTCCACCCAGTCTTTAAGTTTCGCGAAATCCCGCTGAATACCGGCCTCGATGTCTGCCACTTCGTCCTTGTACAGGGGGTGCCGCTCCCTTCTGGCAGCTGGGAGCGCCGCCAACCGTTCATATCGGGCCTGGAGATCCCTGGCCAGGTCGACCATTCGCCGGACCAGCGGCTCGATTCGGGGAATCAAAGCATTGGCCTCATCAAGCGACAGATAGATTTTCCCCTCTCCTTCCGAAATTGAGCCTCGATTTGCGTTTTTCTCGCTCATAGGCGTTCTTTATCACAGACCTGAAACCACAAGGGTCACGTCAGAAGTGCATCATTGGGTTGCCCCGGGGCCTTCATCGACCGGCTCGGTGACATACTTCGAAAGGGCCACGGCGGTCGGATTAAGCGTCGCCTGCCCCCACGCGACTTCCAGAGGCAACTTGGCAAAATCGACGAGGCACCCGTCACGCAAATAGCAACTCAAATCGTACGTGGACCCCATAAAGATGCAGTCCACTGGACAGTTCTCCGTACAAAAAGCGCAGAACATGCACTTCGTGTAGTCAATAACGAAGGAAGTCACGCGAAAGCCTTTTCGGCCCGGCACACGCTCTTTACTGATGTAGATGCAATCGACCGGACAATCCCTGGCACACCGATCGCACCCAATGCACGTTGTTAAATCGTATCTGTGGAATCCCCTGAATCGAGGAGCGATAACAGCAGGTTTTTCGGGATACTCATAGAGATGGGTAAAGGTACGTCGGCGAGGGTTATAAGTACCGAACCACGTGCCCAGGGTAACCCGAAGGGCTTTGACGGTCGTCCAAACGGCACGTGCGATATTTGCCCACCAACCAACAAAACCGGTAGCCGCCTGCGTGATTGACATATTTTAACGATTTCCTTCAGGCAACCTGATTTGCCTGTTTAGCAAAAACCGCGTGAAAACCTCGCAACGCAATCCTGCTGACCGAATTATAGAGCCGCTCGTCGGTGCCCGGCAACGAGTCCGATGTCGCCCCTGATCCGTTGCAAAAACGCAACTTGGGATCACCTTGATGTTTCCTTGGATCTCAGTGTGGTTATGGCAGAGTAAACTTGCACAGCACATTGAAGGATGTTTTCCCGTCGATGACATAATAAACATGTCTATTTGATGCAAAATCGCCCCGGAGATTGGATTAGGAATCCGGCGAAAGGTTTCTCTTCGAATTAGAATCTTCGGTTGGGCACTCGATTTGCTTGATTTTTGCCCAAAGGCAAGTTACAGTAAGATAAAGGGAAGGTGTGCGCGACGTATTCGGTGCTCCGGGCCGATGGAGCCCGGGCCCCCAGCAGCAAAGGAAGGAATGGAGGATGCTGGTTCTCTCGCGGAAAAAGAACGAGAGTATCATTATCGATGACGAGATTGTTATCATGGTCGTCGATATCCGGGGCGATCGCGTTCGCCTCGGCATCGAAGCCCCCAAGCACGTCACGGTGCATCGGCGGGAAGTGTACGAGATGATTCAGGCGGATAAGAAGCGGGCGCAAGAGACGACGGCCCCGGAAACCGCGTCGGACTCCGCACCCAGCGAACAAACCCCTGTTAAGTGAATCACCTCTTTCCCGCCGTGTGTTGATCCCACCTTGAGAACTCTTTTCTGTTTTCTCGGGTGTTCCCCCCGTGATGATTGGCCCGGCCCAGTGGGGTTGGAGTTCGCGCTTCACTAACCCCCCACATGATTCCCCGGGGAGCCCAGAAACTACAAACTCAAAGGCAAGAAAATCTCGGCTGGGCCCCGGCGAAAGGTTTTCGATTATTTGGAATTAGAAAAACGCATGCCAAGATAGGCCTTCAAAAAACGAAAATAAAAGCCGGCCGGGAGTGCGAAGATCGGCCGCGGGTCGATTCATTCCCATTTTCCCAAAAACCGCTGAGACGGTATAGACGCAATGTGTCGTAGAGGCAATCCATGAATTGCCCCTAACGTTTAACCAGCCGCCCAAGTGAGGAAATGTCGTCCGGCCGGTGAAATGGATCGTCCGGCATTAGACCATGGACCTGAGGAGCAGGTCCCTCCGGGGTGATCTCGCTCCCATGCGAGCCCGTGTGGACATGCCAATTCTCCTCGAGCGTTAGAAAAGTAGGATTGTGTTAGGATCCCGGGCGGTTGACGCGACACCAGAAAAGGCCTAATAATTAAGTTTCACGACGGCCCCGTCGTCTAGCCAGGTTAGGACACAGGCCTTTCAAGCCTGTAGCACGGGTTCAAATCCCGTCGGGGTCGCTGGATATCCACGACAGGCTCATCCTAGACCTCCGCTGAAATCCAAGCACGCCGGTTTCTCAAAAACGCCTCGCGGAGTATGTCTATCTCCCTGCAAATAAGCTCTCGGGGGATTTCTAACTGAGTGTGCAGTCTTGCCGTGAGGTGCTCACCATCACGCGGCCACGGACTGGTTAACTTTTCCAAAGGTCATTAGGGCGGCAGGTGAGCGGCGGAGCGTTTCAGGACTTTTGGCGATCCATCCGCACCCCCTGGTTCGACGCCCTCCGGAGCCGGATTCGGAGCCCACCAGAGATCAATTGTGGAAGACCAGACGCCCGACTTACACGCCCCTGCTGGGCCACTTTCCAACCAACTTTAATACGCTGCCCACAAGTTGTGTTGCGTTGATCGCCTTCGGCCCGATATTATTGCGTGGACACGCCTGCTCGCCACCTGCACGAGGGACCTCCATGGACACGGACGCCGCTGAAAACCTCTTACCAGAATCGGTCGATTCCACTCTCGAACCGCTTGATGCGCGGGAACGCAGCCGGTCAGACATTTGGCGGGCTGTGGCCCTGTTTACGATTTTTGCGGGGACCATCGGCCTGGCTCTTGTCCCACCGACGCGGCTTCCCGTACTCGTCTCGGTGTTTTTCTCCCCGGTTGAAAAAGAAAGTGAAGAGCAAGAAACCAAATCCAAATCAGGGAACCTGTCCGTCAAAAAAGGCAGTTTTGAGACTTTTACCCTTGCAAAAGCACCCGATGGCCGACATTACTTCGCCGGGGAGGCCTTCCGGGACCATCCCGCCCAAGTTGTCCAGGCAACTCCGGTGCCATCCCCTGGTGCGGCATCATCCGCGGGCATACTTCCTGCTCCAGGCGAACCCGCTCAAGGAGGAAGCTCGCTCACGGCAAACTCGACTCTTGACCAGGACTTAAGTGGTGCTTTTGTTTCAAGAACGAGTAGCAGCGGCCCCAGCACCGCGGTCAATATTTCCACAGACGCTTTAGGAGATCGCCGCCCGCCCTGGCAGTCGGCGAATTCTGGGCTGGTGGGTGGGGAGGTTGCGCCTTGGGAAAAACCGGCCACTACTACGCCGCCCGTTCGGCAAATGGCAGCTATTTCGCCCACCCTTCCAGGCCCAATCAGAACACCGCCCCAGGAAGAGATGCCCTCCGTGGAGGGAATCGAACACCTGGAACAGCTTGCGCTTCAGTTTCGCGCCCTTGGCGCCGTGCGCTATCGTTTGGAACGGTGGGGGGCCAATGGCCAGCTCTTTCGGTTCACCTGCGAAATGCCGGTTCGCGGAGTCCCCCACATGACGCGCCTCTGGGAAGCTATTGCTCCCAGCCCGGAGGACGCCATGAGAAGGGTTCTGGCTCAGATTTCTGCCAACTCCTCTGATGTCCTTCCCAATTCGTCCCAGAATTTTTAGCCAAGCGTCCAGCGAGTGTCTCGTGCGTCTGGGCAAAGATCAGAATCCGTAGATTGACGCCCAACGAGGGGGAGAGTGTCTCAAGCTTTTCAAGCTTTCGGCAACTAATCGTGGCCTCGCCAGCCAGAACCCGTATGACGGCTGATCGATTCGTTCGCGTGCTCAATGACCCAAGGAGAAAACGCCCCTTGCACGTAGGCCGCAGGGAGCCGTATCCTTGTTTTGTGCGTTTGCTGGAGATAGCCCGCAACGTTGGCACGCTTGAACCACGGACATGCAATATTTTTGGCGAAAGAGGTTACGCCACAACATTGCTCAGCCGCAACGCCGTCGTCCCGATTGGCGGCTGTTTCTGGGGCCATTTCGCTTGACAGCTTCGCAGCTCACCCCCCATCGAGCCCAGGAAGGTCCCATTTGGGGGGAGGGCGTGCGACGCGTGGAGGCAGCGCTTTTTCTCGCCCGTCAGCCATTAACGCCAAGGAAAATTGCGCAAATTTGCGGATTTGAAAGTGCCGCCGAGGTCAGAGGCTACCTCCGACGACTCGGAAAGCTGTATGATGAGGTTGGAGCCGCTTTTTGCCTGGTGGAAGTTGCTGGCGGTTTCCAGCTTCGCACCCGGCCTGAGTTCTACCCCTGGGTGGCCCGACTGGCACGCGATGAAAGGCAAATTCGCCTGTCGCCACCAGCGATGGAAACGCTGGCCATCATTGCGTACAGGCAACCTGTGCTCCGTGCCGAAATAGAATCCATCAGAGGTGTCCAGTGTGGTGAGATTCTCCGGCAGTTGATGGACCGTGGGTTGGTCAAAATTGTAGGTCGATCGGAAGAGCTGGGACGACCGTATCTTTACGGAACGACAGAGACGTTTCTGGAAGTTTTTGGGCTGCGGGGGCTGGACGAACTTCCTCATGCTGAGTATCGTAACTCCGCAGTCCGTCGGGCCTCGAGCCCTGGGACATCGGAGAATGCACCACTTACCGGCGAGGGACGCATCTGATATATTAAACGTTTTTCCAAACTGTCGGGCGGCGAGAATGGTTAGAGTTCTCGCCCAGCCGGGAGTGACGGAAAGTCAATGGTTCGCGGTGCGGTGAGGGCTCTCACTCCATCGCGAGGGGAAATATCTTAAGATCGGTCCTTTTTTAATCAGGGGTGTTCACCGTGAAACTTGCTTTCGAAGACATTGTGGCTCGCCTGAGCGCGACCCACGCGTTCTCCGAACTGCCGACTCGTACGGCAGAGGCCGGCCCTGGCAAATTGGGCCGTCGTGCTTATGTCCTCGCCCAGGACGAAGATGATGAGGACTGGGATGACGAAGAGGACGAAGATTGGGAGGATGAAGACGAAGACTGGGACGAAGACGAAGACGATTGGGACGAAGATGAAGACGAATGGGAGGACGAAGAAGATTGGGACGATGAAGATTTAGAGGAAGACGAAGAGGAAGATTACGACGAGGACGAGGATTGGGAAGACGAAGAGGATGAAGATTGGGAAGATGAAGAGGACGAAGACTGGGAGGATGATTACGACGAAGACGAAGAGGATGAGTGATCTCTTCCAGGCCTGACCGCTACGGTGCACGTCCGCGGACAGCATGCCGGAAATGGGATGTTCAGGCTGTCTTTGAAATGACGGCGTCCCGAATAAAGAATCACCCGGTGATCTGAACGGAGATCACCGGGTGTGGTTTTTTAGGGAGTGGGTTGGCTGCGTTTACTTCACGCTCAGGCGAACCACCACGCACGACAAAGCTGGAAGCTCGACTGTGGCCGCGCCTTCGGCAAGTGCGACGTCCGCTTTTTCCGGGCGAACGGCATCGGGACGGTCAAGGGTGTTTCGCGCGCGGAGATCTCCCGGCGCCACTTTCTGCGCTGTCGCTGATTGAATAGCCTGGCCCGCCACTTGGATGGAAACCTTCCGCGATTCTCTGCCGGGATTGACAACCTTCACAATAACCACGCCCTGCTGCGGATCCCGGGTCGCGACAAGGTTGAGATCCTCGGGCACGCCCTCCACCGCGATACGTTCCGGTGCGAAATTATCCCGCCAGAGTTTCATAACCACATAATTGGGGGCCGGGAACCATCGCCGATGATCGAAGTTGATAAAGGCGTTGTCCCACGCCGTAGCCGAGATATGCCGCAAAAACAGCGCCGGCGATGCGATTTCGACCACGCCACCAGTCCGTTCGAAGGCGTTGAGAATCCCACCACAGTAGAGCCCCGTTCGCCAATCCGTGCTCTGGGCATTCCATTCTGAGACGAACAGCTTTAAATGCGGATTTCGCGATTGGGCGATCACCTTGGCGGTTTCCTCGAAGAACGCTTCGTACCGATACGGTCCCCGGGCAAATTGATCCGGATTCTCGTAGTGGTGGAGACTCAGGTAATCGATAAGATCCGCACACTGTTCGATGATCACCCGATTCCAGCGATGGGCACTTTCTCCCATTCCACCGCTACCACAGGCGATGAGCTTGATGGAGGGGTCTTTCGCCCGCATGAGCGGAGCAATCTTGCGTACCGCCGCTGCATAGTTTTCAGCGCCCAAGCCCCACGTCTCATTGTCGATTTCCCAGTACTTGACGTGGTACGGTTCCGGGTGGCCATTGGCAGCCCTCACCCGACCCCATTTGGAATCGGCCGGACCGTTACAATATTCAATCCAGTCCAAGATATCCTGAAGGAATTCCTCGGGATCAGGATCGGGATTCCACTGCGGGGTACCGATATTCACAACGAGGCACGGTTCTGCTCCGACACGGCGGCAGAGTTGTATGAACTCGTCGGTACCGAACGAGTTGACATCCACATCGTCCCAAATCTCGCGGGGGTAAGAAACCCGATTTGATTGCGGACCGATGCCGGACTTCCAGCGATACGCCGAGGCAAAACAACCGCCCGGCCACCGAATGAGTGGCGGTTTGAGCTCGGCCACTGCCTGCAGCAAATCCGGCCGAAAACCGCCGTTTTGTTTCCAGGATTCCGGCATCAAGCTCACCTGATCGACCCACAGGGTACCCGGCCCACGCAGGGCGATTTGGAGTGTGGCGTTATCGGCGTTGCGAATTGCACGGAGACGGAGGGGGACTTCCTGCCACTTTTCGCTCGGCCAGGGGAGGCTCTGCATGGCTAGGGGCTGCACACCGTCCATGAGTCGGACAACCGGTGCTTGCTCCGTGGTACCGCGAATCCACAAAGAGCCCACGTACCACTCATTGGCCTTCAGAGCGAACGGCGTTTGCTGGATCCCGGTCTCTCCTGGTGCCCCTTCGATTTTGACCGAGAACTGACTGTTGGCGGCCGACTCATCGTCCAGTGAAACACGCCCCTGTCCAAACGCTTCCCAATGCCGGGCCAAACCACTGACAGGTGAAGAGTCAGGAATGCCGCTGAAACGGACTTTCCCTTCCAAATCGGTCACGCGAAGATTGCGGAAGCGGGCACGGGTGGCCCAGGTTCCAATGCCGACGGCACCCGCGAGATGGCCTTCGCGATCGGTAAAATCGATAATTTTCTGTTCGTCCAGCCAGACCTGGATGTGAGGTCCCTCGCAACGAATGCGAATTTTATACCACCGGTTACGTTCGATCTGCCCACTGACACGAGGGCCGACCGGATACCACCGCCCTTCCCCGGATCTGCCGCGTTCCAGTTGATGCCAGCGATTGCCCCAACCGCCGAGGTTGCACCAGTAAAAATTGTCATTGTCCCGCACCCGGAACAGGATCAGAAATCCCTCCTCCCCGTCGATTTTTTGTGCCTCGAGAGAGAACTCATAGTCCTGCCAGCCCGAATCGCCAAACACCCAGCGGCGATTGACATCGCGACTCCTTTGCACGAGGGTATCGCCTTCCACACGCCACTGTCCGGCATTATTATGTTCAAAGCTGCGGTTCCATACGAGTTCGCCCCACAGTCCACCATTCACGGAGTGATAAATGTGTTCCAAAAAATGCCCATACACTTTGACGTCAATTTGATTGACCACCCTGTCCGGGTGCACAACGATGGTGACAGCCTTCTCCTGGGCAAAACCCACGCTTGCCCAATGACAGCCAAATGCTCCCAAAAATACCAGAACAACTGCACAACTCCGCGGCGAAACACCCTTTCGCGCGTGTCGATTCATAGAGGCACCTCCAACACCTGCGTTAAACCATCGCCAAACAGCACAACCCCGCCTCATAACCGCAAAACCTTTGACCATTGCCTTGCGCGTTCGATGCCATGCGCACGGCCGTCCTATTACGTGCCCCTCCGAACAGCACCAACAAATGTGCCCGCTCGTTGTCGAGCACACCGCGACGTTTGGGAATTCCATCAGCCACGGAAGTACAGGTAAGCCGCGATAATGCAGGCCAACACAAAGGCCGATGCCGCGACATCCCGCCAGTTCCATGTCGCCCTCGATTGACGGCGTTGTTCTTCGGTGATTGTGCCGAACGTCAATCCCTGAATTTTGGATTCATCCGGCGGCGCTGACAGGTAACTGGCGACAATCATCACGGTCACACTGACCACGAAAATAAGCACCGCGAAGTACTGGAAGAAGATGTTATTCACAATCCACAGGAAGGAGCCTTCCGGATACTGCACGCCAAACAGCTTCACGGGAGTATCCACAGCAAGCCGGAATACGCCGAGTGCAAACCCTACGGCCAGGGCCCACAAGCAGCCTTTGGCGTTGAGACGTTTCCAGAAGACTCCCAGGAAGAACACCGTGAAAATGGGCGGAGCGAGGTAGCCCTGAACACTCTGCAGGTAGTCGTACAGTCCCCGCGCTCCCTGGATGACTGGGATCCATGCCAATCCGATAAGTACCATCGTGGTGGTGGCCACCCGACCTGTCCACACCAGTTCGTGCTGAGAAGCACTCGGCCGAAGTTTGCTGTAAAAGTCCATCGTGAAGAGGGTGGAGGAAGCATTGAACACGCCGGACAGCGAACTCATCAGGGCGGCGAGCAGTCCGGCCACCACAATCCCGCGGAACCCAGGGGGCAGCACATGCCGCACAATGAGCGGAAAGGCAGCCTGCGTGGCCTGGGAGTTGACATACACCACACCCCTGGTGACAGCCAGGCCGCCCTCCACAGGTTCCACCGTCCCTCCCACAACAGCAATTTTGCCGTTTGTCACGACGGACTGCCCGGCAATGATTTTCTGCTCACCGTTGGGAACGACCACCCGTCCGATGGCGATTCGCTTTACTTCCGCTTGGGAAGCACCCTCACTGCTTAACACCTTTTCCAGATCGGCCTGGAAGAATTCGTTCCGCAGGGCTTCGGATCGGCCACTGACAGAGAGGGCCAGGCAGATCATACCTGGGATGATAAAAATGAAGACGGGAAGCAGTTTCAGAACGGCGGCCCAGATCGCTCCCCGTCTGGCCTCCTTCTCGCTGGGAGCGCCCAGGCACCTCTGAACGATGTACTGATCCGTGCACCAGTACCACAGCCCGCTGATCGGAGCACAGATCAGCATCCCCAACCAGGGATAGTTGCTATTGAAATACCAGGCCATCACCTTAGCCTTTTCATCGAGGACCGGTTTCCATGTTCCGGTCCATCCCTCGGGAGCGAGCGGCTTCCAAAGGTTGAACATCTCCGAACCACAGATTTGACGAAGCTGTCCCCAGCCTCCCAGGGCCATGAGTCCATAGATCGTCACCAGAGCGGATCCGGCCACCAGAATGAAGGTTTGCAGCGCCTCGGTGTAGGCGACGGCTCTCATGCCCCCCAGCACGGTGTAAAGCCCGGTCAGCACGATGACGAGCACCGACCCCACCCAAAAGCTGTTGAGTTCAAAGGACCCAATGGTCAGATGGACTTCCGGGAGCAACGTTTGAAACACAACTCCCCCCGCAAAAATACCCACCGCAATTTTGGTCAGAACATAAGCCACCAAAGAAATAAGGGATAGTAACCAGCGTGCACCGGGGCTGAACCGCTTTTCCAGGAACTCCGGCATGGTAAAAACTTTGGACCGAAGATAAAACGGCACGAATACCCAGGCCAAAATGAGCAGACACCAGGCGTGGAGTTCGTAATGGGCCATTGCCACGCCGTCCGTGCACCCGGATCCGGCCAGTCCCACCAGGTGTTCCGATCCGATGTTGGAGGCAAATATGGAAGCCCCCACGATGAACCAACCGAGATTTCGACCGGCCAGGAAGTAGTCGTCCGCCGTGTCTTTACCTCGCAGAATGACCCACCAAGCCAATCCGTAGAGAACTGCAAAATAGGCTCCGATGATCAACCAGTCCAATCCCGTCATGTTGCTCACCCTTCAACTGGTTCCGAAGATCATCCAATACGGCATGGACACTATCAACTCCCGAAAGCTGCTTCGTTCCACCTGAGTTCTTTTTTGAATTGGCACAAATCGGTGTGCGGACCGATGTGCAGAAACTCGATCCCCGCCATCTCAGCGAAATCTTCCAGATACTCTGGCGAGAGGGCCTGAGTGAAGGCTGTATGGTGGGGCCCCCCTGCCAAGATCCAGGCAGCGGCCGCTGTCTTCAGGTCAGGAAGCGGCCGCCATACCGCGCGGGCGACAGGAAGCCGCGGCAGATCGCGGTCCGGTGGAACCACCTCCACTTCGTTGATAAGCATTCGAAATCTGTTTCCCAGATCGAGGAGCGCCACATTGAGGGCGGGTCCGGCCGCCGCGTCAAAGACAAGCCGCGGAGGATCTTCCTTGCCGCCGATGGACAGGGGATGGATTTCCAGAGACGGCCGACCAGCAGCAATCGTGGGACACACCTCCAACATGTGGGCCCCCAGGACCTTCATGCCTGCCGGATCAAGATGGTAGGTGTAATCTTCCATGAAGGAGGCTCCGCCGGGCAGCCCTTTTCCCATCACTTTCACCGCTCGCACCAGGGCTGCCGTTTTCCAATCGCCCTCCGCCCCGAAGCCGTAGCCCTCCGCCATCAAACGCTGAACCGCCAGACCAGGTAACTGCCGCAAACCGTGCAGGTTTTCGAACGTATCGGTAAACGCCTTGAAACCGCCTTCCTCGAGAAATGCGCGCAGCCCCAATTCGATCCGAGCGGCCTCTCGAAGATCCTCGTGACGGCTTCCGCCCGGCCGAAGCTCCGGAACCACGTCGTACTGATCCTCATATTCACGGATCAGGCGTTCCACCTCCAGATCACTCACATCCTGGACCTTCTTCACCAAATCCCCCAGCCCGTAGCCGTTCACCGAATAGCGGAGGCGGATCTGCGCTTCGACCTTATCGCCCTCGGTTACGGCCACCTCCCGCATGTTGTCTCCGAATCGGGCAATGCGCAGATCCTGAGCATCGTCCCAGGCCACCGCAGCCCGCGCCCACACACCAATCTGCCGTCGGACTTCAGGGTCCTCCCAATGACCCACGACGACCTTACGGCGAAGCCGCATCCGGGCACAGATAAAGCCAAACTCGCGATCGCCGTGGGCCGACTGATGGAGATTCATAAAGTCCATGTCGATCAAATCCCAGGGAAGATCGCGATTGAACTGCGTATGGAGATGAAGAAACGGCTTGATGAGATCGCGCAATCCAGCGATCCACATCTTGGCCGGGGAAAACGTGTGCATCCAGAAGATGAGTCCCACGCAAGCGGGACTATTGTTGGCATCCAGGCAAACCCGCCGGATCGCCTCCGGCGTTGTCACCACCGATTTGGCGAGCATCCGGCAGGGGATTTGGGGATCAACATCCAGACCGGATGCAATAACCTGCATATTCTGGCCCACTTTTTGGATGGCCTCCGGCCCATAGAGATGCTGACTTCCTGCTACGAACCAGACTTCTTTATCAGGATAGGGTTTCATCGCTTCCATAGTTGCTCATCGCTTTTCACGAATGACATTCGTTTTTTCCGCCGAACGCTGCGCGCCGCTGCTGTCCATAGTAGGCCGCCGGACCGTGTTTCCTCTCATGATGCTTCTGAAGGATATAGCCCTCGAGTGTCATGGGATCGGATTCCAACACCAGCATATGCCACGCGATGGCAGCCACCTCCTCGAGAGCCACGGCGTTTTCCACGGCCTCCTGGGCGGAACGTCCCCAGGTAAACGGCCCATGTCCCGCCACCAGCACCCCCGGCGTGACGAGAGGGTTCAATCCACCCACGCGAAATCGCTCCACGATGATTCGTCCGGTGTTGACCTCGTAACCTTCCTCCACTTCAGTGGGAGATAAGACTCTCGTCAGCGGAACAGGGCCGCAAAAGTGATCAGCGTGCGTCGTGCCAAAGCACGGGATTTCCCGCCGCAATTGAGAAAATACTGTAGCAAAACGGCTGTGAGTGTGACAGACCCCGCCAATTTCCGGAAAGCTGCGGTAAAGCGCCAGATGGGTCGGTGTGTCGGTGGACGGGCGCAACTCCCCTTCAAGAATGCGACCGCTCAGATCCACCACCACGATATCCTCCGGCCGAAGGCTCTCGTAGGAGACACCGCTGGGCTTGATGGCAACGGCCTGGCGGTCGTCACTTATTCCGCTGACGTTTCCCCAGGTCAGTGTCACCAGTCCCAGGGCCGGTAAGCGGCGGTTAGCCTCGGCCACCTGTGCTTTTAACTCGTCGAACATAGAGGTCCTCAATTTTCCGGGTCAGCAAATCGGGCAAGGCGCCCCGCGTCTGTGCCCACTATCCCGGCCGCCTGCATGGTTCCAGACGACTCCGGAACAGGGCCGACCAGAGCTTTCGATATAGTTTGTCAAGATAACTGCTCCCCGGGGTCTCTGCAAGCGACAGGTGCGCAAATTGGTTGTAAAATTGCGCAGAGGTGTGGGTGGCATGGATTGTGATGGAAATCGTTCCCGTGGTGACACTTCCTCAGCGGGAGTCCGTGCGCCGTGAAGAGAATATTAAGACGGGATTCGGTTCCCCGCGTGGCCTTGCTCATCGAAACATCGCGCGGTTACGGCCGACAGTTCCTGCGGGGCGTCATTCGGTACGGACGGCTTCATGGCCCTTGGGGGTTTTACATCACGCCCGGGGATCTGGAACAGGCCCTCCCTCGCATGCGGCGCTGGGGCGGAACCGGGATTATTGCTCGGGTGGAAACTCCCCAGGTTGCGCGGGCGATTCTGGCCACGAAACTGCCTGCCATTTTGGTGGGACTTTCTGCAGCGCGGGTTTGCCACAATCCCTCTCTTCGCAAGTTCAGTCAGGTGCATTCGGATTCAATCGGTGCGGGCAGACTCGCAGCGGAACATCTTCTCGAGCGGGGATTTCGGCATTTCGCGTATGTTGGTCTGCCGGGTTACTTATGGTCGCAGCGACGCCAGGAAGGCTTTTGCCAGCGAATAGCCGAAGCAGGGTTTTCCGTGGAGATTTATCCCCTCCCTGAACATCCGCAGGTGGAAACCAGTTGGGAAAAAGAACACCGCCGACTCGCGCGCTGGCTCGCCAAGCTTCCCCGACCTACCGGACTCATGGCGTGCAATGACGACCGTGGCCGCCAGGTCCTGGAAGCGTGTCTCACGGCTGGGATTCAGGTCCCCGAGGAACTCGCCGTGGTTGGCGTGGATAACGACGACCTCTTTTGCGAGTTGAGCGATCCACCCCTTTCCAGCGTGGCGCTCAACGCCGAGTCCGCCGGGTACCGAGCAGCCGCCCTGCTCGACCGACTGATGAAAGGAGAAAAAATTCCTCCGCAGGAAATCGTTGCCGAAGCGCTCTACGTCGTGACCCGACGGTCAAGCGACGTGGTGGCCGTCGAAGATCCCGATCTTGCCGCAGCCCTCCGGTTTCTCCACGATCGGGCAGCCGACCCCATCACCGTCAACGACGTGGTGGCAGCCGTCCACATGTCGCGGCGCAGCCTGGAACTTCGCTTTCGCCGTCGCCTCGGGCGGACTATTCACGAAGAACTCGAGCGGTTGAGACTGCAACGGGCGGAACGTCTTCTCCTGGAAAGCGATTTTCCGATTCCCTATGTGGCCGAGGTCTCCGGCTACCAATCGGGCAACTACTTCTCCCGTGTTTTCCAGAAAAAATGGGGATTGACGCCCCATCAATTCCGTCGCCAAATGCGAGGAGAACGTCTGCAAACGGAGAGAGATCTGGCGGCATACCTGTGATGCGGGGCCACTACTTCCCGTTGCCTTCGCCGATCTCTTATGCCGCCGAGTTTTCATTGCCCGCCTCGTTCCACCAGCGGCGAACCAGGTCCCGGCTGAGAAGGAGGTAATCCGGTTCTGGAGCGAAAACCTCCAGAGTGATCGTTCCGTCGTAGGGCAGTGATTTAAGCTGAGCTATCCGCTGCGACCACTGCCAGAAGTGACCGGGCACTGCTCCTAGCGGCAGATGCTGGTCGCACGAGCCGTCGTTCTCAGAAAGATGAACGTGCACCAAATAACGCCCCAGGCGAGCAAGGTATTCGTTCCAAAGGTCTCCCTGCGGCTCAAGTCGCGCGTGGCCCGCATCCAGATGAAACCGCAACCCGGGCAACTCCGTCAACAGGCGCTCCAGGATGTCGATCTGCCGGCATTGCGGAAATGGACTCTGCTCCACCGCGACCACTGTGCCGGTTTGTTCAGCCAGATCGCACAGAGGGGCCAGAATCTCGCGGTGCCATGCAAAAACGTCCTCTTCAGAAAAAAATTTGGGCGGTCGGCAAAAGTGCACGGTGACCAGTCTCGCTCCCAGTTTCCCAGCCACCTTTACAGCCACACTCAATTCTTCCAGGCAGGCCCTGCGAATCGTGGCAAAAGGTGTGGCATAGGGGAGATAGTAGGCCGTATGGGCCACCACCGGCAATTCATACTTCTCGAGAGCGGTAGCTACTCGAGAAAGCTCCAAGGTTCGCGGGTCGGCGGCCGGTGGTTCCAGCGTGAGGTCGATGTAATCGAAATCGTGTTCCGCAATCCAGCGGATCTCCTCCACCACGTCCTTGGCGGGATGGTTCATCGCCCCCAACTGCATGAAAGTTCCTCCGGCGTAAGCCTATCGATCGAGATCGGGCGATCACTCGGCCGATGCGCCCTGCTTAGACAGAAATGCTTTTTCCAACGCAGAGAATCGATGATTATACAGGGGACGCAGCTTGAAAGTCACGCACTCAGGCGAGGGGCGGAACGCAGAAGCGTTGGCCAAATGATCCCTCTAAAAAGAAAGCACGGCGGAAATCTCCACGCCGTGCTGGGTTTTAACGCTTTTTGTGCCAAGCCAGAGCCGATCCGAGTCGCCCGGGCGAATCAATCCTCATGCGTAGCGGCTCAGATCGGGCTTAACACCTTCTGGAGTTTCATCACTATCGATATCAAACCATTCCGGCTTGAATTCGATGCGGCGTCCCTCGCGAGCCGCTATGTTGGTCGTCAACGCAAGGACGGCGTCCGCCAGAGCCACCTTTGGATAGCATCGTGGGTGGATCTCCGGATCGGCAGCATTGGGATTTCGGCGGATGCACCAGGCCCAGTGCTCGATTTCCTCTCGGTAGCCCCGGCTCACCTTGGCCGTCGCCATCTGCCCAAGTCCCTCCGCCCGTTTTTGCGCGGGGCCACTGGCCTGGGTGTCGAGCACAGCCCCGCCCGCACCCTGGCTCACACCGACCGACGCTGTCGTGTCGGAACCGGCATAGAGCATGGCCTCTTGCTCGCGTTCCAGAATGAGTGTTCCTTTGGTACCGAAAACGATTTCACCGTAACCGCCGAAACCATTGCCATTGATCGAAGCATACTGCACAGCAATCTTCTTCATCTTCCCTACCGGATCGTTCGGATCATAACCCGGTGCGGGAAATTCGATAATGCAGTACACATGATCTTCGATCTCACGGTCGAGCGGGAAGATCGGACGGTTCCCCGCCGCTGCCACATTGAGCGGCAGTTGCTTTTGTCCTCCGTGCATGGCGGCAATAAAGATTGACGCCGCATCAAGCTGATGGCTTCCCAGTTCCGCCATGAGGCCGCCACCCGTTCGCTCCCACAGCCGCCAGCGAATGAGCTCTTCAATGGCAGGCCGGAAGTATTTCTGATTTCCCGCCACCAGGGTTTTGTCCTGGTAACCGTACTCCTTCACCTTGTCGATAATTTCCTGGTCACGAATCTGGGCCTCCACCTGGGCCAGCATCTTTTCCAGACGCTCAATCTCGGCAGTCACCGGACGCGCTGATTTCTTGGCCTCTTCTAACGCCTGTTTCAACTGCCGCTGCTGGGCAAGCAGGGTGAGGTGGCTTTTGTCGTCCGGCTTGGCACCGGGTGGCAAGGGCATGGCCCAACTGTCCCGACCGGGAAGATTACCACGGTGCCACTGCGCTCGGATGTAGTGCAAATCCCCCAGCAACCCCCGCCGAATCATGTCCGTTGCATTTTCGTAAAGAATGTTGTAGTGACGTTGATGTCCCACGGCGAGGTGAACTGAGGCCTGTTTGGCCATGCGTGCCATTTCCTTGCACTCGTGTACGGAATGACCCATCAATTTCTCCGTGAGCACATGCTTGCCGAGTTTCATAGCAGCGATAGCGGCGGGGGCATGCAGGTGAAGCGGCAGCGCGATGATCACCGCTTCGATATTATCTTTCTCCGCCTTCAGGAGATCCTCATAATGGCCATAAACCTTAACGTGCTTGCGGGCCTCGTCCTCGGTTTTCCAACCGTACACCTTCATCAGACCCGGTCGAGCCTCCATGGCCGCCTCGCTTGACCAGTCGCCGTGGAACGCCCGATGGATGTTGTACGGCCGGATATCGGCGATCGCCACAATTTCAATGAATTCCGGATTGCATGCCCCGATGAGGACCTGACCCTCATCGCCGGTTCCCAGCACGGCCACGCGAAGGGGCTTTTCGATGGTGCTTTCGTAGCCGAAGTAGAACGCGCCCACACTGCCGCCGGCCGCCATGGCCGTCAGCAACCCCGCCTGGAGAAAGTCGCGGCGAGTGACCTCCAGATTGTTGCCCAGCGCGCGATGGAAATTAGCCTTACCGATTTCGCGTTCTTCCGGTGTCAGATTCATCATGCCGTTCCTTTTATCGACAACCTTTGCGACAATGACCGGTGTGGATACTGACGTTTCTTTCCGACATTTCAACTGACGAGCGTCCGGCTCGTCTTGCGATAATCAATTTCCTTTCGATGCCGCCTCGGGCGTTGTTTCGCTCTTCGACGCACAACAGCAACAGCATTTGCTCAGACATTCACGAACGGGCAGGCAAACATAGTGATACAGGAAATAATCCAGACCTGCCCAGCGCCCCACCGGCATGGCAGCCAGTGCAAGCAGCGCCATCATCTCCACAAAGTTTTTATCCACCAGCAGGGCGTGCCCCACAATCTCGGGCGTTTTGGGCACCACGGTGGGCCACGGCCATTGCGTCATCACCACGAAAGCGAGAAACGCTGCTCCTCCCAGGGCGGCCAGACGTGTGAACGCCCCAACCATCAAACACAGACCGATGGCCGTTAGCGAATAAGTGACCACCACGTTGAGCAGTTCTGTCCTGGTCGCGGCAAACGGCAACCGAACAGGCAGCCTCTGCGTTTCACAGAGAGGGACTTTAATCATACCCCGCGACTTTTGCTCCGGGGTGAGAATCCCCCACAAGGTACGGAGATATGCCCGACCCATGTTGTCGATCTCTGCGAACCAAACAGCCACCTCGCCCCGCAGCTTTTGCTGCCGCTCCCAGAGGCGTTCCCTCTGAAAGTAAGCCCCAAGGTTGCGCGAAGCCTTTTCCTCTTTCTCGAATCGTTCGAGACTGTCAAAGTACGCAAGAATATCGTCCCGCTTTTGCGCCAGATAATTGTTCAGGCCTTGAACGAAACGATCCCGGGTTGCTTCCGCCTCCCGTTTCTGCTTCTCGTCCATGCGATAGTAGCGGACGTACTCATCGCACGCCTTTTTCCAAGCTTCCTCATAAGCGGGAGAGACGACAACGAGTTCCCCTTCCTTAGTCTTGACAATCTGGAACCGAACCTTCCCGTCTATATCGGGAACCATGGCGTAAAAAAAGGAAGCGAACGGACCCTTGGCCTGAGTCAGGAAGGGCTCCGCAGAAAACTTATCCCGATTGGCAATCTTCCAGACACCCTCATAAAGAAAGTGCCAACCAATCGTGATCCGCAAAAGCACCAGGAGCACTACCGCTCCCAAACCGATGGTGAAGCTTGACCGGTTCAGGGCTAACCTCCTTCCCGTATGCGACCGACCACTCGCCGGTCCAGACCTCGATGACGCCCGATGATGATTTACAACACGGTAGGATTATTTGGCGAGGCGAGGAAATCCCTTTCGGAAAGCCTATCCCCCTCCTAACCTTTTTGCCATTTTAATTCGGTTTTTTCTAATCTGCTACCTACTGGCCGCGGGATCCCTCAAATTTGCAGATTCGCGGACCGTCCGCGGTTTTCATCGCCGTCCACGCCGCCCCATGCCTCTAAATTTCGGGGAGACTGTCCCATTTTTCTACGCCCGACCGATTCGATCGGTTTTCCGGGTTGGCCGGATCTTGCTCGATGTCCCCTGTTTCCCCAGAAACACAGATCCCTTCCGGTCGATTTGGCCTACGAGCCCGCCCCAAGTCCCGCCTTGTCGTCCGCACTGGGATTACATGCGTAGGAAAACGGCCCGCACGTCTCTCGGGGCGAGGTAATTCACCACGTGACTGATGCGTTTCTTCTCGGCGTTTTGCCAGGTGGGGCCGCCCGCCTGCTAATCCTGAATGTGATGCCCCGAAGCGTGCAAAAAGGCCATTTTTTGTTTAGTGGCGGGGCTGGCGTCGAAATCAGCCCACATCAGCCCATATCAGAAGAATCCCCGAGGCGTTGACCTCTGCTATCAGAAAGTACATACCGCTCGCGAGAACCCGAGAATGATTCTTTCCCCGCACGGGCCAGTTCGCGGATAAACTGGAAAGTCGCGTCCCATTTTATCCGTCGCGCTGTCGGTCCGCAGAGTGGGTGAACTTCCCCACGCGGGCAGCCCGGCTGCCGTCCTCAGCTTCCCTTTCACGCGGCTTGCCCGGCGGGCACCAAGTTACGATAATGGGGCGTCGATGCGTCTCGACCAGGCGATCTGTCAGCCGTCAGGCCGAAACGGCCAAGCAGTGAAAACATGCTTCGGTGAGGAGTCCCACTCATGCCGCGGAACTGGAAACGCCGGGATTTTGTTTCGGGGTTGCTTATGGGCGGATTTGCCGGAAGCCTGGCCTGGAATTGCCTGGGCCGAGCTGAAAACAAGCCGCGGTTTGGTGCAGAGGCGGCGTTTTCCGCCATCCGTTCCGGCAGGAAAATCCCGGTCATTCTTGATACCGACATCGGGGACGACATTGACGACACCTGGGCTTTAACACTTCTTTTGAAATGCCCGGAACTGGACGTTCGCCTGGTGGTGGGCGACAACCGAAATGCGGTTTACCGCGGAAAGCTTATCGCCAAGTTGCTCGAGGTGGCGGGACGCACCGACATACCTGTTGGTCTTGGCGTGGGATTGGAAGAACGGCCCGGCAGGCAATCACGGTGGGTCGCGGACTACGACCTCAAAAAATATCCCGGCACCGTTTACGAAGATGGTGTGGCGGCCATCATCGAGACAATCAGGAAAAGCAAGTTTCCTGTGACAATGATCTGCATCGGGCCTGTCCAGAACATCGCGGAAGCTCTCAAGCGCGATCCAGGAATTACTCAAAATGCCCGTTTTGTGGGAATGCACGGAAGTATCTACAAGGGTTACGGAGGCAGCACTGAAATTTCGGCTGAATACAACGTCAGAGTGGACCCCAAAGCCCTCCAGGCTGTATTCGCGGCAGACTGGGAAGTCACTATTACTCCCCTCGACACCTGTGGGCTGGTACATCTTACTGGCGAAAAATTCCGCCGCGTTTATGAGTGCACGGATAAATCGGTACAGGCGTTGATGGAAAACTATCAAATCTGGCGTGAAGAGGGCGAGAAAAAGAAACTGCCTCCACCGGACCGCAGCAGTACCCTGTACGACACGGTCGCAGTCTATCTCGCCGTGGAAGAGCAGCTCGTGGAGATGGAAACTCTCTCCCTGGTGGTCACCGACGACGGGTTTACCCGCATTGATGCGTCAGGGCGACCTGTCAGGGCAGCAGTTCGCTGGAAAAACATGGAACTTTACGAAAACTGGTTGGTCCAAAGATTGGTGGGCCAGTGATCCGGTAATCATGCGGTCGTCGCTCCATTCACGAACAGTCCGTTCGCTCCTACCGGTAGTCTCTGAGAAGGATAGAAAAACTGAACGTTCCGGAAAAACTTTGCGGGAAGGACAGGGCAATTTCCCGTCTCCGGCCGCAGATTTTGGCTGGTATCGAGCCCTTTAATTTGCTAGGATGACGGGATCGACATGGCGATGGCGCCTGTTGGAAAAGGCCTTGCAAGGAGCTCGTTTTTAGGGGTGGCTGCGATGTCGCCGGGAGAACGCACGATGGTCCTGGAACATGTTCGAACCTGGACGCTGGTGTTCGGAGTGGGAGTGGTGGTGGGAATAGTGGCCGCACGATTCTGGCCCCAGACGCCGGCCCATGCGGTGGCCACCGATCGGGGGCAAAATTTTGCGATCTGCACCGGTCCCGTGGATGCCGGTGTGGAAGCCTTTTTCTTCCTTGATTTTCTCACTGGTCAGTTGAAGGGGGCGGTCCTTTCCAATCAGACGCGGAATTTTCAGACGGTGTACGAGGCCAACGTTTTCGCAGACCTGACAACGGTCATCCAGGCAAAAAATGCTGAGATCGCCCAGGCCAACGCCCAGTTGCGGCGAACCGGTGCACCGCCTCGCCCGGAAATCCAAATCCCCCAGTCGCCCAACTATTTGATGGTCACCGGCGTCGCTGATATCCGGCGGGGACCAAGCGTGGGGGTTCGGCCAGGCCAGACGATGCTCTACGTCGCTGAGACCAACACGGGAATTGTACTTGTGTACATGGTGCCCTGGTCCCCGGAACGGCATTCTGCCAACCAGCCGTTCGCCACACCTCTACAATTATGGGCGGCGGAACAGTTCAGCTCGGTCGTGCTGAGAACCGAGTGAAACTGCCCATCCAGCCGCAAGGGCGACGACCGCGTGGCCTGCGAATGGTCGTTGTCCCTTCTCCCCGATATACTGAACGTGATACCGCCCGCGGGCAAAGGCGATGGGCTCCGGAGAAGTTCAATCGCCGCGCGGGGCCGGAATTGATCGAAAAAGGTCTACCCTACTTGGCGAAAACTGAGCGTTTTGGCGGTTCTTTTGGGGCGCTATCGGAAAGTTTTCGATTCTCCCTTTGAGATTACCCACGTAATCGTATGAGTTCTCCCCAGAACACTTCTCAAATCCGCGTTTTGATCAACGGGGAATGGCAAACAGTTCCTGCCGGGACCACCATTGGGGAACTTCTCCGTCAATGGGGCCTCGCCGAAAAGCCAGTGGCGGTGGAACGCAACCTGCAAGTTGTTCCCCGCGCACGTCATGAGCAAACCACCCTCTCGGAGGGTGACCGCCTGGAAATTGTAACCCTCGTAGGTGGAGGTTGATCGTCATCATCATGATTTCCACACAGATTGATACTCCGCTCGACACCCCTCTGCGTATTGGTTCCCACGTCTTCACCAGCCGACTCATCGTGGGAACAGGGAAGTACAGCTCTTTCGAGGTCATGCAGCAGGCGCTCGAGCTATCGGGCACCCAATGCATAACGGTGGCAGTTCGTCGCGAGCGCCTTTTCGACCAGCAGGGGCGAAATATTCTGGATTTTATTGACACCAAGCGATACACGATTCTTCCCAACACGGCGGGGTGTTTCACGGCCGAGGATGCCGTCCGTGTAGCCCGACTGGGACGGGAAATCCTTTCGCAGCTCGGTAATCCCGGGGCAGACTGGGTGAAGCTGGAGGTTTTGGGTGACAAGAAGACGCTGCTTCCGGATCCCATTGCCACCGTTCAGGCCACGGAAATTCTGGTCAAAGAGGGCTTTCAGGTTCTGGTTTACACCACGGATGACCCGATTGTGGCGAAGCGTTTAAAGGATGCTGGGGCCACCAGCGTGATGCCCGCCGGCAGCCCGATCGGCTCCGGACAGGGTATCCTCAACCCCAACAATATCCGCATTTGTCTCGAATACCTGAAGGAAAACGATCCGGACTATCCCGTCATTGTCGACGCTGGGGTGGGAACGGCGAGCGATGTGACGGTGGCGTTCGAACTTGGCGTCGACGGAGTTCTCCTCAACACAGGCATTGCCCACGCTCGGGATCCGTTACGCATGGCGGTGGCCATGAGACACGCCGCGGAGGCGGGCCGACTCGCGTATTTGGCCGGACGGATTCCTAAAAAACTTTACGCCACCGCCAGTAGCCCTATGGAAGGGACTATTGCCCCCGTGCGATAATTCCCTCGACGAGTAGTCGAAAGGCCGGAACACGCCGATGAGCGACGGCGGACTGGCCGTGTGCACAATCTTTACCCTGCTGAATTCGAGGGGGTATCGCCATGCGTCCCTACGGTTGCGTTTTTGCCGTGCTCACCTGGATGGCAGGCGTTGCGTTTGCGGTGGAAGGGGCAAAGACCGCGAGTGGAGAGGTGACCATTCACCGGAAAGACGGCCAATGGCAGCTGGAAAACGGCATCCTCTCGGCCACGCTCAACCTGGAAGGTCCATTTCCCCTCCTCGAACAGGTGACGAGCCTCAAGGACGGGAGCGTGTTACCGGCGAAAAATATTCCCCTCTTGTCGGTCGAAAGCCATAACGGTTCGACCTGGCAGCCTTTGGCACTGTCCAAGCGCGGTGCTCCGCGGGAGACAACCATCCCTGCGGAATCTGGCGCTGTTCGCATCGAGGACCGCTTTCCAGGATGGCGCGTGGAGCAGGAGTTCGCCGTGCAGCCGTCAGGGGCCACTGTGACGTGGTGGGCGGAATTGCGAGAGGGCGCACACTATTTGGTCATGGGGGTTCGCTGGCCTGCTTTGCAAATGGATCGGCCAACACGGGTGATTTTCTTTCGGGGGCAGTTGGCGGCAGCGCGGCCAGCCGGTGCCGTCAGTGGCTCGCCCATTGTCTGCGGAGAATGGTTCCTTGGTTGCGAACATCCGATGGCCAGCAACGAAGTCACGGAAGAAACGGTACTCGCGGCGGTGGATGCGAGGAAGGTTTCCGGCCGAGATCATTTCGTGTACACATTTGCGCTCGGAAAGACTGCGCCCGGGCAGTTGCGACGGGATTTTCAGCGGTATGTGGAACGGCGTCGGGCTCGGCCTTACGGGCTGTTTGTTAATTACAACTCCTGGTGGGACATTGCCGATGGCGGCAAACAGATGACCGAGCCCGAGTGCCTCAACGTGATCGAGCGTTTTGGGGAAGAGCTTACCCGGCGTCGCGGTGTGCGAATGGACTCCTTTGTGTTCGATGACGGTTGGGACGATCCTCGAACGCTATGGGCATTTCATGAGGGTTTTCCCAATGGATTTGCCCCTTTGACGGCTAAAGCGAGGGAGTATCAATCGGCGGTCGGGACGTGGCTCTCGCCCTTCGGTGGTTATGGAGAGGCCAAGAAGAAACGCCTGGCCTACGGGCGAGAACAGGGTTATGAGGTAGCTGATTACGGTTTTTCTCTCGCTGGCGAAAAATATTTTGCCAGATTCAGGGAAATCTGCCGTGAAATGATCGAACGGTACGACGTCAACTATTTCAAGTTCGACGGCATCGCCGGAAACAATGCCAGTGGCGCCGGAGAAAAATTTGCCGCGGATGTCGAAGCTCTGTTGCGATTGTGTGAAGACCTCCGCGGAATCAAACGCGACATTTATCTCAGCATCACTACCGGCACCTGGCCCTCGCCTTACTGGTTATGGTTTGGGGATTCTGTATGGAGAAATGGCGATGATTGCGGGATCGCAGGTTGGGGAGCGCCCCGACAGCGGTGGATGACCTATCGGGATGGCACGGTCAAGCGGATGATCGTTGATCGGGCACCTCTTTATCCGCTGAATTCCTTGATGACCATTCCGGTATGCTTCGCACGCCGGGGACTGGTCGCGCGGTTGGGAGTCGATGGCCTCAGCGCCCCAGACGAGGCGGACCTTCGAGACGAGATGTGGATGGGGTTTGCCAGCGGTACCCAATTGGCGGAACTTTATGTCACGCCTGAGCTTCTCACGCCAAACTCCTGGGATCATCTGGCCGAATGCATTCGCTGGGCCCGAGCCAACCAATCCACCCTCGCTGATGTGCACTGGGTCGGTGGCAATCCCATGGAAGGCGAAATTTACGGGTACGCAGCATGGGGAGACGGCAAGGGCACCCTTATTTTGCGGAACCCTGCACCAGAGCCACGCGAGATTGTTCTCCAACCGCGCGAGGTTTGGGAACTCCCTCGCGAGATGAGCGGGCTGATTACTCTTCGAATTCGCTATGCCCGACGGGTGACTCCCGAACCTCTCACACTTCTTCCCGACGCCCCCTGGCGTGTGACGTTGCCTCCCTGGGGCATCGTCCTCTGGGAAGCTTCTCTTACGCCTTCGGGGTCCCCCGGGGGCCGGTCTCCGTGATCGACCGAACGGACCGTTTTCGCCGCATCACGCCAGCCCTCTACCCCCTCAAGAGAGCCTGCCTCATTCCGAAGCCGTCCCGGCGAATGCGTCGGCTTTGACCAGTGCCCGTTCAGCCCGCCGTCTCATCTGAGAGTTGCATGCCAGACCTTCCGAACGCTTGGCCCGGGATCACCTGGCGCACGGAAATGGAGTGCGCCGTCGCGCAGTTCCGCCTCACTCTTCGTTCCATCATCCCATTGGAGTTGGACAGGCTTCCCACCGAATTGTCCAGCGGGGACCGCCACTGCCAATCCGGGCCGGCAGTATATCCACAGTTCCCTTTCCTTCCCGTTTGACGCGAGGGCAAAGCAGACGTGATCTTCTCCAAAATCACGCCCACCCACCTGTTGCAGCGAGCCCGCCATCGCATTCGGTGCAGTGGCCAGAAATCCAAACGGCGCCAGCACCAAAGAGCCTTCGGAATGCGGGCGCGTGTTGAGATTCGCCAAGATGTGTACCGCACCATACTGTGCCCGAATGATCCCCCCGTCCCGATCTCCGCTTTCGGCATCATGCCTTTCGTGGGTGAAACTATTCATCGGTTCGCCGAGATACTGTGCAACGAGCGTTTTCTGAAGAACCGCCAGCCACTTAAGCCATTCCTGGGCGGCTTGGTCTTTGGTGAGAGTGACAGCGTTCACTCGGTATTGCAGTGCAAATCCCAGTCCCAATACCCAGGCCAGGTCCTCGAAGTCATTGACGCTCGCCCCCAAATCGTGCATGACCATGGAGACTTTGTCATGAACAAGGATCTCCGCCACCGGATACACCCGCCAGAGGTTCGGCGGATACACCTCGCGGAGAAGGCGGTCCCAGGCCGGGCGAGGCTCGGTGGGAACGATACCAAAGCTCATTCCGCAGAGCTGTACCTGATACTCCGCCACCCAATCCCATCCCCCTTCCGTGGAAAGCGGAACACGCCGGGAATCTTCGGCAACCATGGAAAGGATTCCCTCCGTGTACGCAATCGGTGACGGCGACGCCGGATTGGTGTCATATCGCCAACTCCGGGCAGCGCATTGATCTTGGAAGAGGATATCCACCGGAAGTTGTTGCGTGAACAGGCGGACTGTTTCTCGATTGTACTGCTGAACAAGGGGATGCCAGAGGCAAATTCCGTATCCCGTCGCATGGCCGCCGCCGTAGCTTTCACGGTACGGTTGCCCCTGAAGGTCCAGTGCCAGGGCGGATTTGGCGTCCTGCTCCCTCTTCCAGATTGGCGATTGATCGGGAAACCACGTGGGATTGGTGTAGGGCATGACCAGATGTCCAAGCTCGCGTGCTTCACGCATGAATTTGGCCAACTCTTCGGCCGTGCCGTACCATTCCGGCGGCGGGAAGTGGATGGGATACGAACGGTCGAACCCCAACGGCAAATGCTCCGTGCAATGGACGATGCTGGGTACCGGCAAATACGGCAGGGCGGCCCTGTGCTGCTCCACCTGCCGCTGGCCGCTCGCCGTCAGCCGAACCAGAACAGCGCTTTTAAACTTCGCGAACACATCGGCCGGAAGTTTCTCCTCCAGCCGACGCTGAAGCCCATTGACTGCGGCATACTGGCGAAGGGCCACCTCGGGTGCGCTGCCGATTTGAAGGCGAACCGCCGGCACCTCCCAGGATTCCTGGGCTGCCACAAAAGTCCCGAATTGGCGTTCGAGATACCCGCCGTGTTCATCGGCACCACAGCTCACTCCACCGGGAACAAAGAGAGCCGTTTTGCGGGTCCGTCCCTCCCACGGTTGCCAGTTCCGCGGCTGAATCCGGTACACGGAGACCGAACCAGCCGTTGTATCCAGATGGAGAAAGTCGGCAAATGCAGGCGGATAATTCCAGAACACGCGGCGGTAATAAAGACTTGGCGTCAAGGCATAGTGAAAAGGATAACCGCCCACTTCAAACCAGTGACCACCCCGTTCGAGATAGCGTTCGAGAACGCCGATGGCCTGATCAAAGTCTTCCTTCCGGTCGACAGGAAATCGTTCGGCATAAGGGTTAACGACGGCGGCCACCGATCCGTCGGTCAGCGCAGTTTGTAACTCGCGTCCATTTCGCAGCTCCACAACGGTCCCCAGCGTGGACAAAGCATCCCGCCACTGGTTCACAGATGTGGCGGTCCATCCTCCCTGAGCCGTTTCGTTGGGCAGGTTGATCAGGCCGATCGGCTTTCCCTGAAGTGCCAGCCGGTCGAGCGTGCTTTTCACGAGTGCCACCTGGAGTGCCGCGAGATCGCCGCGACCGATCTGCCCTCCCATCAGCCAGAGGGTGCCCTGCCCCACCTTTTTCCCCACGTAAAACGGTCGCCCGTCGACAGACTCCACAAGGACTTCCATGCCGGCAACAGGCCGCGGGGGTCGATTGACGATGACCTGCCGTTGCGTCACCAACCGCAAGGCCTCTGGACTCAACCACTTCTTGCCCGCGTCTGTCGCACGCAAAGCCACGGCCGGTTCATCCATGGGACGAATTTCCAGCGGTGCCCCAAACAAACGCACGAACGCCCTTGCCCCGACACTCTGCCGCTCCCATCCCGCCGGACGGTCCGGTGGTTGGGCTTCAAAGAACCCGCGGAGAAAGGCAATCCCCACCGCCGTGTTGCCGCCCATCGGGAAAATAAGGCGGCTCACCGCTTGAGGCTCAAACCGCAAACGTGCCGGCAGGGCAAAGTCCAGGACCTCTTTCTTCTCCGGGCTGATCGTGGCGTGCAAATCGACGGCATCCGCATTTGCTGCCACTACAACGTTTACTTTGACCTCCGGATGGGAAAAGACGAGCCGGAGCTGAGACTTTCCCACCAACTCTGACTGTACAGTCGTTTGTCGGGCGGTCAGCTCCGTATTGTCCCGCCAGCGAATCCGCCACAGCCCATCTTCACCGCTCCGCGCAATAACAGACGTGTTGTCGCCCTGACGAATTTCCAAAAGACTTCCATCCCGAGCGCTGATCTGAAGCGTGTAATGCTCGGACGCTATTCGCCAGACATCGCCCTCCCTATGAATGGATTGTCCGCAAGCTGGTTTCAGGATTGGAACAAAGCTCGTCGCAAGCAAGGTGGCTGTCACCAGCAGGATGGCTATGGTTCGCACGATTTTGTCCCCGTCTCTCGAGTGGAAGACCAATTTTGAATCAACCTCAACGCGACATCACACAATATAATGCCGTTCGCTTGATAGCAGGAGCTGGCGCAAGAGATTCCCGCTCGCCGCGGGGGTCATTTTCTCCGGAGGATAAGCGGCCAGCATTCAAAACGGGAATTCTTTTCGCGGAGCCCCCAAGCGGAGACATACTTGTTCAAGTTCAAGCCCGGCCGGTTCTCCATTGGCCAGTGATGATATTTCGCTGAGATCGCACACTGGGAACCGGTCGGAAAAATCGGTTGGAAAGAAAGTGGGTTTAGCCCTTTTTCTTTCGTTTCGAAGTAGCCGATTGGGGGGACTTCCTCGCTGACGCCTTTTTGGAGGCTTTTTTCGCGGGCTTCTTGACGGCTGCCGCACTCTCTTTGTGAGCCGCAGATGGTGCAGGCTCTGTTGAAGGTGCGGCATCGAGATCGTAAAGAGTTTCTTCCCGCTTGGGGGGCAAAAGATGCTGAACGATTGTCTTGAGCGACCGCCCTGACTGCTGAAAGATCGGTTCCTCTTCCTCCAGAAGGTCGCCCAAATCCTCTTCGATGCTTTCAGGATCCTCTCCTGCCTCCAGGCGTCGGATGGCCTCCTCCATCGCCCCGCCGAATTCCAGGCCTGTGGACTGGGAAAGCTTCCGCATGAGACGCGCCATCTGGCGGGGATCCTCCTCGTCCAGATTCTCCGCCTCAGAGGCCAATTCCATCATCGCCCGTTCGAACTTCTCTTCATCGAACCCCGGCGGCAACAGGTCGTCGTCCTCCTGCTCGCCTTCTCCTTTCTGCGACTCAGATTTTCCTCCGCGACCAATCGCAAATCGGGAAACCCGGCGCTCTAGCTGAGGTCGGCCACAGCGCGGGCAATCGGGCCGTTTTTCAGTATTGATTCTGCGTGAAAAGAAGCTGTACACCGTGTGGCAATCGGCGCAGTAAAACTCGTAGATTGGCACGGCTGGCTCCTTTTCTCTGGCTATTCTCTGTCCAGGGTCTTCACACAGGTTGACTTGGTACTGGTCTCAACGTTTTGCTGAAAACCGGTTCCGGTAGAAAGGCAGAACCGATTTTATGGGTTGGGGTCCAGAAGTTTCCCCATTTCTTCTATAACCTAGTTTATACTAGCTTATCAAAAGCCGGACGAGAGAGATTTGACCTTTTATTTGACCCGGGTTGGAGGAGCGCCGTGATTGCCGTAACCGGTGCCAAAGGCCAGTTGGGGGGAGAACTCTGTCGCCAGTGGGGGTCGGAGGCCGTCGGACTGGACCTGCCAGAATTCGATCTCCTTGACTTCGACGGGGTGAGAAGAACTCTCCGAGAACTCCGTCCCCACGCCATTGTCCATGCGGCTGCCTACACCGCCGTGGACAAGGCCGAAGAGGAGCCCGACAGATGCTTCGCGATCAACGCCACCGCCACCGGCGTGCTGGCTGAACTGGCCAGGGAGCTGAACTGTCCGCTGCTCTACGTCAGCACCGACTACGTGTTTGGTGGAGAGCCATTTCGGACGGAACCGTTCCGCGAAGAGGATCCCGCTTCCCCGCAGGGAGTCTATGCAACAAGCAAATATGAGGGGGAGTTGAAAGTCCTCGCCTGGGAGAAGCACTACATCGTGCGGACGTGCGGCCTGTACGGTCGTTTGGGGGCCAATTCCCCCGGCAATTTTGTAGAGACCATGATTCGCCTGGGCCGCTCGGGGAAGTCTCTCCGGGTGGTCGATGATCAGTTCTGTACTCCCAGCTACGTGGTGCATGTGGCGCGGGCGATTCGCTACTTGCTCGGGACATCGATGTTTGGAACGTTTCACATTGTCAACGATGGTTTCACCACCTGGTACCGCTTTGCGTGCGAGATTTTTCGGTTACTCAACTGGGATGTCGAAATCTCGCCAATAACCACTGAGGAATATGGCGCAAAAGCGCCCCGCCCTCGCTTCAGCGTGCTGGACACCTCGAAATATCAACGATTCGTTGACGCACCACCGTTACCGCACTGGAAAGACGCCCTTGCCGAGTACCTTCAGGAAAGAGAAAAACTTTTCCCAAAAAACAAAGTCGCGGGGTAGCGTCTGGAAAGTGCCAAGCCGCGACTCCCTTGCGGTCGAATACCAACTCGCTATCTCGGGCCACAAACTGGTGCTCTTCTAGTCAATTGGCCTTACTTGGCCAGTGTGGCATCGTGCAACACTGACAGGACGTCAGATTCCCAGGCCGATGATTTCAAAACGCGCGGCTGATTGACATCGCAGAGGGAGTGGGGCTATAATACTCCGAGTGGCTTTGAGCTTTCTCTTGCCACGAAGGAGCCTTGTCCGTGTCGCAGCCGAACTCATCCTCTTCGCGCGGAAGTTCGCTTTCAGCCACTGAGTTTCTTACTCTGCACAGGCAGATTGCGTCCCTGGTGAAGCTGGGGCTGCCCCTGGAAGGTTTTCTGGCACGTTGGAATGTGGGTGGCAGCCGCCGCTGGCGAAAAACCGTCCAGCAAATCAGTGAGGCCCTCCGCCAAGGCATCCCCCTGGAGGAAGCCCTTCAGCGGGTCGAAAAAGATTTGGCACCGGTTTACGGCGCGGTGCTTCGGTTGGGAAACAGGTCTGCCCAGACCGGGGCGATTCTGGCGGACATTGGCCGATTTGGAGAGCGGGCAATCGCCATCCGCAATCAATTGGTTGCCTCCCTGGTCTACCCGCTCGTTGTTTTTCTCGCGGCTCTAGGACTGCTTGCGGGATTCCTCGCATTCATCTTCCCCGTCCTTTTGGAGAGCATGCGTGACTGGGGGGCTGATGGGTCAGGCCTGCTCCGCTTGCTCGAGGCGCTGCGTGCCGGCCTGCCTTACTGGGTCCTGGCAGGGGCACTTGTTCCCCTCGCCCTGTTTCTTTTTTGGACACTCTTGATTCATCGCACCCGCATTTTGATGCCGGATTACTTTGTCTGGCGGCTGGGATGGTTCCCGGGGGTCCGGGGGATCGTCCGGAGCGAGCAGGTCGCGGTGTTCACGGATCTCCTGTCTCTGGGAATACAGCATGGTGTGCCGGTAGATGAAGCCGTCCGACTGGCGGGCACCATCCTGGGTGATCGGACCTGGCGAGAAGAGGCAAACCGGCTGGCGGACGCGATTGGTGCTCAGAATTGGTCGGCGGCACTGGCCAAGGACTACAGCAGAATTCCTGCTGGCGTGCGATTGACAATTGTGCACGGGATCACATCCCCACGGCTGGCGGACTCTCTGAAAAGTCTGGCTGAGCAATGGGGTAATCGTTGTCAGCGCCGCATGCAGGTGTTTCGCACGGTCACAGTCCCTTTGGCCATCATTATTCCGAGCGTGATCATTGTTCTTGGGATCATTTTCATTTTCGGCTGGCCGTGGTGGTCATTGCTTCTCAAAATGGCGGAATTCCGGCCGTAACATGGCGGCTCCCCTCACGGCCAGACCGAGCAGGTACTTGCTGAAGCATCTTGGTCGGTAGAGTGGTAGAGAGGTCCGTCAACAGTAAGACACACGGATTTGGCCAAAATTCAGGAGTTGCCGTATGAGCCCCGCGCGACGCTGTCGTTCCTGTAAGGACGTGATCGAAGAGGACTGGTGGACCAAGCCGGCGTATTGCCTCAGTGAACAGCAGAGGGCATTAGCGGCAGAGTATTGCGAGGAATGCGGTCGGGAGAAGATTTTGGGCATTTTGGAGGCCCCTGATTCGCCCTGGAACCGCATGGCACGGGGGAGTGAGGAATGGGCCGATTTCTCTGGCCCCGGCTCAATGGACAGTCAGGAAGACTGATCGGGACAACAACCGCGCGCACCGTTTAAAAGCTCGCAACGGACGAACAGAGACGGTTACGGGAGAGAACATGCGTCCTGGAGCACGCTTTGACGGCAGTCCGGTAGATTGGGAAAGACTGGCAGACGTCATCTCTCAGAGTGTACGGTCCGATCTTCCCCTGCCCAATGCTCTGGAGGCCCTGGCTGAGGACTGCCCCGATCGGGCCACAAAGTCGGCCTTCCGCCAGCTCGCCACACTCATTTCCCGGGGCATGTCGCTGCAAGATGGCCTGCGGCGCATTTCGAACGCACAGTCCCGCGAATTGCGGGCCATTCTCGAGGCCGGCACACTCTGTCCCCAACCAGGCGAAGCGCTGTCAAGACTGCTTAAGCTGAGAAGTCATTATCAGGAATCACTTTTTGATCTTCGCGCGGTGCTGGGATATCCTATCCTGTGTGGCCTCGTGATCATGGCGGGGTTACCCATTTTGCTCTCTCAGTGGCTGACGTCGGGGTTTTCACTCATTAATTTGGCAAACTATCCCGATATCTGGTCGGTTTCAGCGCCGGATTGTTCCTCTACCTCTTCCGCTGAAATTGTCGTTCAGGTATCGGTCTGGTGGCTGGCGTCACTTCTTTTTCTGGTCTTCATAGTGTTAGCCACGGCCGTGTTGCTGGTCATTGCAGTGGGGCCTACCAGGCTTTCCTCCGCCAGTTGGATCTACAGGATGCCCTTGGTAGGCACGTACTACAGGATGGCAGCGCTGAGCTATCTTGCCGGAGTGATGGCAGAGTTGCTTGATCAGGGAGTGCGGATGCCTGCCGCTTTATCCGCAGCCGCCAGGGTTTCGCGATGGCCCAAATTGAAGAAGGCTCTGGAGGAAGCGAGCCGCGGTACAGAAGAGGGGATTCCACTCGGCGAAGCGATGGCGAAGTCCCCGTGGATGTCGGCCACGTTCCTGGCGTTTCTCGCGGATTCTTCCCAGACTATCCCGCTGGAGGAACGCTTTCGCGCTCTCTGCTCGCTGTTTGATCGCCAGGTCAGTTCCCTGCGGGCAGTTTTAGAAAGAAATCTCACAGGCATCATGCTATTGGGACTTATTCCGGCACTGATGCCCCTTTTTGCCTGGTTTGTTGCGGTGCAATCTTGCTTGGCCACATTTACCTGGTAAGCGCAAGATACAAAGCAAGGGCCGCCAATGATACCTGAGGTGTATCTGCGGGTTATGGAGAACGTCCTCCTGCCACTTGTCGGTGGACTGGCGGGGATCTTGATCGCACTTTTGTGCCTCTGGTGGACCCGTCCCAAAGGGAAGGACTTTTTCCGGGATACTGCACCCTGGATCCTGGCGGTTCGGCTGGCTGCAGTGATTGTGTTCGCCGCGGCAGGTCTGGTTCTGTTTGGGCCGTTGGGAATAGTCGTCCTTCTTGTCGCTATCAGTCTCATGTACACCGGCACCTGCCGATCATTCTGGCTTACTTTTTCGTCGGCTGTCAGAAATAATCTTCCTTTGCTTCCCACCTTGTCTGCATATCTAAAAGACCGGGGAGCACTCGATCCACACCCAAGTTTGCTGCGATCCCTGGCAGCTGGGCAGCCAGTGGAAAAAGCGATCCGCAAACTCCGCCTGAAACTGAGGGATCGTATCGCGGTGCATCTGGGAGCCCTCACCGGTGCCTGGAACAGTGCGATTGACACCGCCGATGAGAACGAATTGGAGCTCCGCGACGCAGAAGAACTTTTCTATGGACGATTTGGGCTGGTGCTCGTGGCGACTGTTGCGCTGTTTGGTGCTCTCTTCATCCTGGGGCGAGTTATGAGGATGTTTGTGTTCATCGCCGAGGACTTTGGCCTTGAGGAGTTGATTACGACCCATCCCGTTTTGTCGATTATGGCGTTCGTGGCCAAGACGGTGCCAAACTCCCTGTTGTTTCCCTTGGGTTTGCTGCTTCTTGTCATCATTTTGATCGGACTGTACTGGACGGGGGGACTTAACATTCTGCGCGACTTTTTCCCGTTGACCGGTTGTTCTTCGCGGGTCCGGAGTCTGATCCTGCAAGGGCTGGCTCTCGGAACACGTGCCCAAAGAACCTGCCCCGCGATTCTGGAAGCATTGATCCATGCATTTGCGCCACGATTCTGGGAAGGGATCACGGCGAGGGTGCCGCTGGGTATTTGCTGGCGGTTGCGGGGAGTTCACAACGCGATCCGACGAGGCGACGATCTCGCCGAGGCCCTGCTCCGCTGGCGGCTCATCAGCCTTACGGACGCGGAAGTGATCGAAGCCGCCGAGTCGATGGGCAATCTCCCGGAGGCTCTGGAAACCCTCGCGGCGTGGTATCGCGACCGAGCGGCGGCTCGACTGCGGTGGTGGGGCATTTATGGCTATCTCATAATTGTGGCCATCATGGCGCTCTTGGTCGGCGCAGTTTACTTGGGATGCTTTGTTTTCCTGGTTCAAATTGCCTACAACCTCCTGTGAAATGTGACAACCGTGCCAGAAATAGCTCGCATGCTTCGGGATTTTTCGATCATGCAACAGACTGAGCCGCAGCGTATCGTCCGTTCACCGGGTAAGAGAAGACGCTCTGGCACGACGGCCGTCGAGCTTGTCGTCGCCGTAACCCTGCTGGCCGTCCTGACCGGTATTTGCGGCGAACTGATCGTTTCCACCGTGCGATTGCGGAGGGAAGAACGAAAGCGAGCATGGGCCCTTCAGGAGGCTGCCAATGTCATGGAAACGCTTTTCGCAAAGCCGTGGGACGAGTTGTCTGTGGGCAAAAAAGAAGTCCGCCCGTGTTCTCCCGCCGGCCAATCGGTTCTGGAATCGGCAGTGGTGCGGCAGGAGGTTTTCGCTGCGGGCAAGGGGCGACGCCTGGTTGTGACTGTCGAATGGCCTAATGGTGAGGGAAAATTGCCAGGAAGTGTCTCGCTGGTGGCATACCGGTTTCCCACCGTCGGCGCTCCACCGGCATCACAATCTTCACGCCCCAGTGGCCCCACAAGGCAACTTGTCCAAGATACAAACGTTCAACGGGTGGCCAACGATAGAGGTGAATGATGAAAACGCGCCGAGGTTTTACTTTACTCGAGATGACGCTCGTGTCTGTCATTTCGATCGTGCTCTTGGCGATGGCTGTCGCCCTGACGGGTGTCGTCATGGGACTCTCGTCCGTGACTTCCCGTCAAGTCGAAGGTGAACGGACGCTGGGGCGACTGAGCCTCGTTTTTCGCAAAGACGTACATCAGGCCGAAGGTGTGATCATCCCAAAACCAGAAAAGACGATCTCACTCGCGGATAAGGACGAACTGATCTGTGAGCTGCGTCTCCCTCGCCAGGAAATTGTGCGCTACCGGGTTCACGGGGGAATTTTGCGGGAGCGGGTCGGAGATGGCGGCGTGGTGACCAGAGAGGGATTTCCTCTCGATCCACGCTACCGGGTGGGTCTCCGTCAGGAGAGTGACGGCACCCACACACGTGCAGTCCTCACATTAGAGCTCGGCGCAGCCGATCCGGTCACCGGCCAGGAGCGTGGGGCCCGCCGTACCTGGCAGATCCTGGCGTATGTCGGTCGGGACCAGCTCAACCCAGCAACCGTGTTTCATGACTCCGCCGAGCCCGCACCAACAACCCAGAAAGGGGAAGGACAGCAATGAACACGTTCGTTTCAGTACCTTCCGGCATTTTTCGCCAATATCCGGATTACCGTCAAACGGCGGAGACGTCTCGCCAGACACGCTGGGGTCGGGGGATCGCGGCACTGGGAATCCTTGTGTGTCTGGTCGTCGTTTCTACGCTTGCGGCAACACTCGCCCACCAGTTGTGGTTGCGGGTACGCGATGCACAGCAAGAGCGATTTCTCATCCAGGCCGACTGGTTGGTAGCATCGGCGATCGACCGTGCTGTTTCCACCATCCGCGAAAATGCTGCCTACCAGGGTGAAACTTGGGAGATACCCGAGAATGAGCTGCCTGGCGGGCTCCGGGGAGTGGTCCGCACGACCGTGAAGCACGACGGAGGCAAATCGCGATCTCTTGTACTGAAGGTCAAGCTGTTTCTCAACCAGAAACTCGTGGTGAGCGAAACTCGGCGGTTGACGCTTCCCTGACAGAAGATCGGCTGATTTCGAATCCCAGTGGAGCATCCTGTGGTCATGTAAATTGGTTATGTAAATTTCCCCGATTGTCCTGGGACGAGATTGAAATGATGCGGACTAATTTGAATACTGCGAGCGGCTCGTCTTGTTCGGCAGGGAAAACGTTCTTGTTCCCTGAAGATGACGTGGCGAGAGATTCCCCGCGCAGGGATGGCGAATATGACGGCAGAGCACGGTTCTGCGGGGTTTCCGGTGAAGCTCTTGACACCTTCGAGCTGACAGCCGAAGCACGTGCGGCGAGATGGATAGATCGTGCTAGCCCTCACGAGCAGCGGGGTATAACCCAAATCGAGCTGTGGTGTGTGGTTCTGATCATCGGCACTCTCATCAGTCTGCTCTTGCCAGCGATCCAGGCCTGTCGGGAAATCGCCCTCAACACCCGGTGTCAGCACCATTTGCTTCAGCTGGGACTGGCGATCCGAAATTACGAAACCTTTCACGGCCGGTTTCCCGCTGGGGTGGTGGAACCGGGTGGTCCTGTTCGCAATGTGCCGATCGGTTATCACCATAATTGGCTGATCGCCGTGGTGCCCTGGATTGACCCTGTTCCTGCCCGACTGATACGGGCCGATCTGAGTGTTTACGACCCTCCCAATCTCGAAATGCTGGCTACTGAGGAACATTGCGATTGGATACTTCGCTGTCCATCATTGCGCTACACAAGCGGCGCCAGTCCCAGCTACGCAGGATGTCACGGCGAGGAAGACAAACCCATCGACGAGAACGATCATGGGGTTTTTATCCGCAATCGGTTTTTACAACCCGATGAGATCACTGACGGACTGAGTCATACGATCTTTCTCGGCGAAAAACTGCCCTTCGGGCTTGAATGGGGTTGGCTGAGCGGAACCCGAGCGACACTTCGCAATGCGGGACTACCCCTGGAGAAGTTTTCTCATGGCACTTCTCCCCCTCACGACTCTCACGCTGTCAGTAAAGAAGAGATCATTCGAATCATCCAGAACCCGGAACGGGAAGACGTACACCGGTTCTGGACCTCGTGTCGGGATGATCGGGGCGTTTGGGGGGTGCCTCCAGACGTTTTGGCCCGCATCCCTGAGGGACCGGCGACCACCCCCGCAGTCAAACAGGCACTCCTGGAAATCCTGGGTTCCCTTCCCGAAGGCGGCCCAATTATCGGGGGCTTCGGGTCTGCACACCCTGGCGGCGTCAATTTCCTGTTCGGAGATTTATCCGCAAGAAAATTGCGATTTGACATCGAGCAAAAAGTTCTTAGGAGTCTGGCGCATCGCAGCGACGGCGAAGGCACCGACGATGCACTGCGTTAAATGACCGACATGCCCGACGAACAGATTGGGATGTGAGGGCGACCGAGAAAATACAGGAGACAGATCATGCAGCGAAAAAATGGTCGTGGGTTCACACTTATCGAACTTCTCGTGGTGATTGCCATCATTGGGATACTCGTCGCACTCGGCCTGCCCGCCATCCAGGCCTCCCGAGAAACGGCTCGCCGAGCCCAGTGCTCGCAGAATCTGTCTCAAATCGGATTGGCATTGTCCCGCTACTACGCCGGCTACGAATGTTTTCCCGCTGGTGTTGTCAACGACACCTCGCCGATTCGCAACGAACCCGTGGGCCGGCATATCGGTTGGGTCTGTCCGCTGCTCCCCTACCTCGATGCAGAGATCTACTATCGAAAGCTGGACCTATCGAAGAGCGTTTACGATTCCAGGAACGACGCTGTCCGAACCACCACGTTGAGTCCGGTCGTTTGTCCATCTTTTCCCCGGACACAGGCCGCCGCAGCCAAATGGGCGCCGTCCAACTATGCGGGGTGTTACCATCATGAGGAGGCCCCCATCGATTCCAACACGCAGGGAGCTCTCGTGCTTAATCGCTGGCTGAAAGAGGACGATTTTCCCGACGGAGTGACCTACACACTGTTTGTGTCGGAGAAAGGAGTTGATCCGGACGATCTGGGATGGGCCTCCGGTACGCGGGCAACGCTTCGGAACACCGGTAGTCCGCCAAGTATCTGGGGCGCAAAATCGACAGTCTCCAGTCCTCCGGAGAAAAAACCGGGCGCGGAGGCGGAACGTCCTCAACAAGCGGCGGAAAAGGCGGCGAACAATGCTGTCCCCTCCACGGAAAAGCCCTCTCCCCTTTTTGTGGGTGGATTCTCGACGATGCACCCCGCGGTCATCCAAGTCCTCATGGGGATGCAAAGCGTCAAACCCATCGGGTTGAATGTGGATCCGCGGGTATGGCGGCAACTGGCCCACCGTGCCGACGGTGCCCTGCCAGAAATGTTCGAGCCGTAGTACGGAGTGCGTTTTTGCCGTGGTTTCCGGCGGCCGAAGAATCCGAAATTCGTTTTGCTTCTGTCGTGTTTATGGCCTAACTTTTCTTAGAGGAATGGAAGATTCGCCAGCGCGAGGTTGACAACTCGCGCAATGGTCGCACGCGCAGCATTCCGTCGGAAGTGCGGCAGTAGGAGGCTAGAATGACGCTGGCAACCGCAAAATCTTTTGAAAAAATTCTTGCCAATGCCAATTTACCGGCTCTTCCCCAGAGTGCCATCCATATGTTGCAGGTTTCTCAGGACCCGGACGCTGGCCCGGTGGAATACGCCATTCCGATCGAGACTGATCCCGGCCTGACCGGTCAGGTCCTGCGGTTTGTCAATTCGTCCTACTTCGGTTTCTCCCGCGAGATTTCCAGCGTTCGGCTGGCGATCACGCTGGTCGGCGTCAAGACGATCAAGAACTTCGTGCTCTGGTCGGCTGTCTTCAGCCTGATGCCCAGTCCCAAGTGCGGGCCTTTCGATCTGCGAACGCTGTGGCAGGATTCTCTCCGCCGTGCCCTGTTTGCTCGCCAAATGGGCAACCTCTGCCAGCTTAAGGACGCTGAGGAACTCTTCGCGGCGGCACTTCTCCAGGATATGGCGGTGCCGTTGCTGGCCAAAGAGGATCCCGACCTTTATACGCGTCTATTGACCGCTCGCAAGCAGGGTCAGAGACGGCTTTCCACGGTTGAGATGGCCTGCTGCGGATGGAATCACGCTCAGGCGGCAGGGTGGGTCGGACGGCGATGGAATCTTCCCGAGCGTTTCGTCGAATTGATCGAGAACCATCTCATGGATGTGATGACTTTCCGCCCCAACGAGACCGACCTGGGTTGCGCCATCGTGGCGCTGTCGGCAGCCCTGCCTCCGGTCAGTGACGCAGTGTGGCACGAGAAACCGCTCTTCGAAGCCGGGTATCGCAAACTCTTCCGACAGGGCTTTCCAGAACCCGAAGAGGTTCTGGCAACAGTGGACCAGGCCTACGCTGAAATTGCCCCGCTTTTGCGCATCACAATCCCCGGCCGATCTCTGCTCGAAGTTTACCAGGGCAAGGTCAGCGAAGAGAAGGCCGCCGCAGACGCCTAACTGCTCGCGCCCCAAACAAGGACGCCCCTCTGGTAAAAGCGTTGAACAAGACGCCTGCTGATTTTTGTTGTTTCGGACAATCTGGGCCGGCTCACCGAGAACGACGTAAAACCGACCGCGACAAGATTCCCGTGGTAAAAACCAGCAACTGATGGATCAGCCTGGGCTTTCCAGCCCAAAAGGGAGAGGATGCACTCCAACGGGTCCAGCGTCGGTAAGCAATATTTTGCCCAGGATATCGAATTCCCGGCGAATATAACCCAATCCCACGGCCAAGTGAGTCCCTGGTACATTGGCCACCGAAGTCAACCATCCCGCCCTCTTGCCGTCCACAAGAATTTCCGAACCAGGTGCCAGCTTAGGGCCCGCGGGAAGGCTCAGGCCCCGAAGTCGCCAGTTGACATGCCCCCGGGAAACAATTCGGGCCACCACTTCCTGTCCTGGATAACAACCCTTGCTAAGCCCAATGACACGCTCATCATCGGTCACTTCAGGGCCCAAGCGTTCCTCGGTCACATCTCGACCATAACTCCACATGCCGAAGAGAACCCGCAACCACTCGCATTCATCCTGGGACACAACCTGGGCGGTAGTTCGCAGCCGAGACCACACATGCTTTTCCTGCGACGTTGGACAGACAAGTTCCAAAGTGGGCAGTAAAGGATGGTCAAAACGCCTCGCCCAGGCCGCAGCGTGGTTCTGAAGCTCCCGGGTTCCAAGCGTTGAATTTGTTTGTTGATCCTGTTCGGTTAAGAAATCCAGATCGATCTGTCTTTCCGCAAGTCCAGCAGAATTCACAGCAAATTCCGGCTGTGACTTTGTGATGCCACGAACTGTGCTTTCGGCCTCCTTGCCCAATAAGAGAATTTTCCGCGAATTTTGCGAGGTATTTCGGATTTCCAGGCGTTCCCGGATGTGAAACCATTCGAGATGCTCAACAAGGTTTTCCGCCTGGCCGAGCTCGGTCTCCAGGGCCCATCCTTCCGCACGCTTCCATCCTGTCGCGGCGGCCTTCACGTGCCCTTTGGCATCCAGGAAGAGCATGCGTCGGCCGACTCCGGGAGGCACTCCCCGCAGCGGCGCCGTGGATACCCGGTGGAGAAAATCGTCGGCGTCCGGCCCGGAAACGACAACCTCCCCCGGGTGCCAGTGTTCAACAGCCAGACATGCGGGCAGCTCCCGAATAGCCCGAATAATTGTCTCCACATGTTGCCTGAAATCGTCGCTGGTCATCGCGGGTCTCTTAACACCAAAACGCGCACCGGTACCCGATCGTCTATCCTCACCACGAGAAGCACCACTACAGAGTTTTACCATCCCCCACATAAGGTGTATGTCGCCGTGGGAACCGGACGATTAACACATTTTGATATGTGGCAATTGACATTTTTTGGTCGGGGTCTAGGATTGTCAATGACGAAGATTCACTGAGCCATCTTTCAGGCCGTAAAAAGTGCCCGCCGAGCTGGGTTGTGCTCCCACCCAGTACCCGGCTTGATAGTGGGCTTTATCAATCGGTCACAAATGATCGCTGACTTGGATTGATAAACTGGCGATAAGGTCTGGATGAAGTGTGTGGTTCCAAAGAGGAGTGAGAAATGAGTCAAGTGTTCCTAACTGAATCGGCTGCTCAAGAGGTCAAGCGGCTTTTGGCGGAAAATCAACTTGCGGCTGATACAGCCCTCCGCGTTTCCGTGGTCGGTGGGGGCTGTAGCGGGTTTGAGTACAGATTGGATTTTGAGACCAATCCGGATGCGGCGAACGACGTGATTTGTGAGTCTCACGGCGTCAAAGTCGTGGTGGACAAGAAAAGCCTTCAGTTCCTAGCCGGGACAACCATCGATTATCAAAACGGCATACTTCAGCGGGGATTTGTGTTCCACAATCCCCTGGCGGTCCGCACCTGCGGTTGCGGGACCTCGTTCTCCATCTCGTGAGCGGACAGTCCTCACCTCGCGAAAGCGGACGCTCCCAAAGCTTGAATTCCGACCAATAACTTGATCGGAAATGGGCCCAATTTGGCGCGGGTCGCCTCAAAGTTGACCTGCGCCATTTTTGTTGCAGCACAATGTGGGTTGTCCCCGGTCCGGCGATCGATCGCGGTCGGGTTCATCCTTTTCCGAATAAACCCATGACTCAATCGAAACAGTTACTACCGAGCGCACTCCTTAGAGGGCGAAGCATTCGGCGGATGGGTGCGGGCATGGGTAGTCCCTCGAGGGCGTCGAGCGTCATCCAGGCTAGCTCCGACTGTCCATCCGAGTGGTGCGGTTTAGCCTTTCCAGAAACCCGAATAAGAAAGCCGTCCAAGACAATACGAAAGCGCGTCACCTGGTGGCGGAGCCGTGCAAAGTGATGACCGCTGAGCGGCTCAAGGCCTGCGAAGAGCCCGGTCTGCCGCACGAGTTCTGGCAGGGCGATCTGCTCAGGTGTTGGTACGTCACAACCGCCCTCCTGCAATAGAATCCTGGGAAACTCCCACAATCCCGCCCAGCGTCCTTCCGAGCGCCGCTGTACGAGAAGTCGCTGCTTCCAAACCACAACAAATGCCACTTCATGGCGAAGCGTGTACGACTGCCTCTTTTGGGAGCTTTGCTCTACCGGTAGGCGATTCTGAAAAGTTTGGCAGGTTGACTGGAGTGGGCACTGCTCACACAGCGGTGCTTTCGGGAGGCAGATAACGCTTCCTACATCCATGAGCGCCAGGTTAATCCTGCGCGCCCGGCGGGGGGCGAGGAACATTTCGGCCACCTGCCAGAGAACTCGATCCGAAAGCGGCGTTCCATCGTTGAATCCGCCCAGCCACCGGCGAAAGAGTCTCCGCGTGTTGGCTTCCAGGATCGGAACGCACTGGTTGAACGCAAGAGAAAGGATGGCTCCCGCCGTGTACCGGCCAATCCCTGGCAACCGCATTAGGACCGCAGGATCTCGAGGAAATTGCCCGCCAAACTCCGTTCGCAGGATGCGAGCTGTTTTATGGAGATTTTGAGCGCGGCGGTAGTATCCCAGGCCTTCCCAGATTTTGAGCACATCGCTTTCGTCGGCTGACGCCAGACTTTCCAGCGTGGGAAATCGCTCCAGAAAGCGCCGGAAATACGGTTCCACTACCTGGGTTGTGGTTTGCTGAAGCATGATCTCGCTCACCCAGATCGCATAGGGATCTCGGGTTCGTCGCCAGGGAAAGTCCCGGGCGTGGCCACGGAACCAGCGAAGGAGTTCCTCACGCGCCAGCGTTACGAGCTGCTGATCCACCGGCGAATCCGCCGTCTTTTCGGGATGTGCCGAGCAATGATTTTTTGTTTTCATGGAACAAAATTCACAGCTTTCGAGGCCTGAGCCGCTCGACGATCCGTGCGATTACTGTCAGTGTGGCCTTCAGAAACCCACACGTGATGGTTACAGCGGGACCGCCCTGCTCCGGCCAACGTCTGGACAAAGCCGCCGAGCGGCTGGCCGGTGGTGTACGGTGCTTCGGATTTGTATTTGTCGAGAGCACGAGTTCTGAGAACTGCCAGGATTTGTTCCGACCAAACCCGTCCAGAGCGTGTCGCGATTCTACCGAGTTTCATTCTACCCGGTCGAACAGAAAACATTGCGATCGTGCCCCACGGGACACTCATCCAGACGCAGAAAACAGAGCTGGAGAAGATTTCTCATCTTGCAGGGGCTTGACGTGACATGAATTTCCGGCCACTATTTCCCGTTGACAGGGTGCAAGATAACGCATCAACACTCCACGCGGGGCTATATGTCGGTGTCCAAGTTAACGGCACCGAGACGCGTGGAAGTACCGCTCTGCGATCGTACGGACCGAGTTTGGGGAGGTGGGGACGAGCACCGGTCACAAAGTACGAGCACCGGTGGCCATTTTGTGCGGACATGACGAGAATCCTTGGCCGGTTAGAACGGCTTGTGTTTCACGTCATCAGGCAATTCAATGACCCCGCAAGGGACGGACGAGGTTTCGGAGAGACTCCCCAGAGACAGGTGATCGACCATGTCCGACAAAGCCTTTCTCGCCATTGACATGGGGGCATCCAGCGGGCGCCATGTGGTGGGCCTTTTTGATGGCCGTCGGGTAAAGCTGGAGGAAGTTTACAGATTCCAAAATGGGCCGGTGGAAGTGGGAAATCGGCTCTACTGGGATGTGCTGGGCCAGTGGACGCATATCCGCAATGGACTCTATGCGGCCGGGTCCCGCGTCAATACGACTGTGGCAAGCGTGGGAGTGGACACGTGGGGGGTTGATTTCGGGCTGCTTGACCGCAACGACGAACTGCTGGGCAACCCTTACCACTATCGAGACCACCGCACCGACGGCATGATGGAAAAGGCCTTTCAAATCGTGCCGCGAGAGGAAATCTTCCGGCAAACGGGGCTCCAATTCATGCAGTTGAACACGCTCTATCAACTGCTGGCCATGAAATTCGCTGGTTCCCCGCTCCTCGAAATCGCGGACCGGCTTCTCATGATGCCGGACCTCTTTCACTGGATGTTAACCGGCGAAAAATGCAACGAGTTTACCGACGCCACCACCACCCAATTTTTCAATCCCGTGGAACGCCGATGGGCGACCGAGTTGCTTGAGCGATTCGGACTGCCCACGCACATCCTGGGTCCGATCGTGCAGCCGGGAACAGTCCTGGGCCCGCTCCGGCCAAGTGTGGCGGCCGAGACGGGTCTCACCCAGACGCAGGTGGTGTTGCCGGGCACGCACGACACCGCGAGTGCCGTCATGGCCGTACCGGCACGAGAGCCTTGCGAGGACTGGCCAAACTGGTGTTACATCAGCCTGGGGACGTGGGCCCTGATGGGAGTCGAGGTCAAGCAGCCCGTCATCACGGAAAAGTCGTTGGCCCTCAATTTCACCAACGAGGGCGGCGTGGGAGGCACGATCCGGCTTCTCAAGAACATCACCGGCCTGTGGTTGGTTCAGGAATGTCGGCGGATCTGGAATCAGGGAGGCCGGAGTTGGGATTGGGAAGATCTCAATCGGTTGACGGCCGAGTCGCCGGGGTTGGTCAGTTTCATTAATCCCGATCATCCGCTGTTTTTGGCCCCCACCGACATGCCAGAAGCCATTCGTGAGTTCACACGTCGCACAGGCCAGTCGGTGCCGTCAACAGAGGGGGCCGTGTTGCGATGTGCTCTCGATAGCATCGCCATGAAATTCCGGCATGTGCTGGGAATGTGTCAAGAACTCATTGGCCGACGGATCGAGGTCATTCACATTGTCGGTGGGGGAACCAAGAATCGCCTGTTGTGTCAGGCTGCAGCGGATGCCTGCGGTCGCCCGGTCCTGGCGGGTCCAGTGGAAGCGACCGCGCTGGGAAACATCATGATGCAGGCCGTGGCTGCCGGAGAGGTGGGCAGCATTTCCGAAGCCCGCGAAATCATCCGGCAAAGCTTTCCGCTGGATGAGTATTCACCCCAAAACACGGCAGCATGGGATGAGGCATTTCCGCGGTTCCTGCAGATCCTGGAGGCAGATGTGTGATTCATTCCACGATTCGGATAATGGTCCCCGGCAGCGGCGCAGACCGGATGTTTTTACAATGGCTGCGCACAAACCCGGACTTGGCCCAGGCGAGTGAATCAGCGGGTTCGCAGAACACCACCTAAACATATCGGCACCGGCAAAACCTGGCTGCAATAGCCCTGGCGTACACGCAAACCTGTTCTGGTGAGTTGTAGAAGAACACTCATTGACGAAGGAGGACGAGATGGTTCGCGTTGGGATCGTGGGCATCGGCTTCATGGGCATGATCCACTATCTGGCTTATCAGAAGATCAAGGGTGCCAAAGTCACGGCGATCTGTGAGAAGATACCGGAACGACTGGCTGGAGACTGGCGATCCATCAAAGGGAATTTCGGACCGCCCGGCCGGAAGATGGACCTGAGAGGCGTCGCCAAGTATTCCGAAATCTCGGAGCTTCTCAAAGATCCGAATGTGGATGTGGTGGATATCTGCCTGCCACCGGCCCTCCATCCCGAGGCGACCATCGCAGCACTGGAAGCCGGTAAACACGTGTTCTGTGAAAAGCCTATTGCGCTTACGGTTCCAGCGGCCGACAAGATGGTCAAAACGGCCGAAAAGCGGGGCAAATTGCTCCTGATCGGCCATGTGCTTCCTTTCTTCGCAGCTTATCGCTTCGCGTACGAGGCTGTCACTAGCGGAAAGTACGGAGCGTGCCTGGGAGGCCACTTCAACCGGGTTATCTCCGATCCCCTTTGGCTGAAAGACTTCTACGATCCGAACGTTTGTGGTGGCCCTGCCATTGATCTTCACATCCATGACGCTCATTTCATCCGACTTTTGTTCGGCATGCCGAAGGCCGTGCAAAGCGTGGGACGCATGCGGGGAGAAGTCCCGGAGTATTTCAGCACACAGTTCCTCTATGATGACCCCCGTCTCGTGGTCACGGCAACCAGTGGGGTGATCATGCAGCAGGGTCGGCCGTTCACCAACGGCTACGAGATCCATCTGGAAAAAGCAACGCTCGTTTTCGACTCGTGGATGAATATGCCGGTGACAATCCTCACCGAAGATGGAAAAGTGAAGCGGCCAAAACTTCCTGCCCGCGATCCTGTCGATGACTTCGCCGCGGAACTCACTGAAGTGATCCGCTGCATCAAGAGCGGAGAAACTTCCACGTTCCTCGATGGCCGTCTGGCGCGGGATGCCCTTGTCCTGGCCCACCGGGAGATTGAATCTGTCAAGCGGCGGCGTGCCGTTAAAGTTTGAGCGACTGGTCCGTCGAGTAATAGCGGTCTTGCCTTATCAAATTCCCCATCTTCCCTGGGGATGCAGCGAAATTTTACCAATCTGGCGCTGCCGCTTCCTGTGGCATGGCATGTTTTATCGTCAACTTTTCTGCCATGATCAGGTTCGGCGTGTCCGTCTCGTGAGGTTGCCGGTTTTAACGGACAAATCGGGGAAAAACACCGCTGGGGTTTTTGCCCGGAGTCGATGCCTGAGCTATACTCATCCGAACAGAGTAATGTGGGCTTGGCGGCGCGTCATTTGACGCTGCCAGGCAGGAATTGCTCTGGGAAGATCGCCACGTAAAGAATTCACAACAGTTGCTTTTGCCTGCTTTTGGCAGGTGGGCGTCCGCAGGAACTCGGCGAGGGAGCACTGTGAGGACAGGACGCATGGAGCATGCAGGCCCGGACTCATCCGTCGAATCCATCCATACGATCTCCGGCACGGTTCGTCATCGTTGCCTGAATCGGTGGCGAATCGCGCTGCTGAGAGTTGCCGTCTGCATAGTCGTCATTGGCATCTCGCTCCTTTCGATGAGTTTCGGACTGGCCCCTCCAGATGGCGGCGAGCTCAACAATGTTCCGTCTTCTGACCAACTTTCGCTCTCAGCGAACGAATTGGAAGAACTGAAAGCGGTTTTGGAACAGGGGCAGTCCCTCGAGCGGCAATCCCGCTGGGGCGAGGCGCTGAGCCTTTATGAAGAAGCCATCCGTCGCTTCCCGGGCCATCCGGAGCTGCAAACACGTTTCCACGAAGCGCGACTCCATTATGACCTCATCCGTCGGTATGCCGATAGCACGTTTCTCACAACCGTTCGCAATCTTTCGGCCCGAGATGCACTCCAACTGTATGACGAGGTGCTCGTTAAAATCCAGGCCCATTATGTGGACTCACCCCATTGGAATGAACTTTACAGTCAGGGTGTCCATGGTTTGGCTCTCGCGTTAAACGAGCCCAAGTTTCTCGCCGCCTATCAAATCAGCTTGTCTTCAGAGGCGGCAGCCAGCGCCGGACGCGATCTGGAGTTTGTCGTTCCGCAAATTCGCGTGCAGTCTCGGACGACGGCTCTGGACGCTGTTAACCGTTTGGCACAGTGGCTGCACGAAAAGGTTGGGCTGCCGGCCAGTGCGGCCGTTATGGAGATGATATGCGGAGCGGTGAACTCCCTGGATCCTTATTCTGCCTTTTTGACTCCCGCCCAACTGTCCGACCTTTACTCCCAGATCGAGGGTAATTTTGTAGGTCTCGGGGTTGAGTTGCGTCCTCAGGAAGATGCCCTCATCGTTCTGCGGGTCATTGCGGGAAGTCCCGCAGAGAAGTCGGGGATCCGACCCGGGGACCGAATTATGGCCGTGGACGGACAGAAAGTGCGAGATATATCTCCAGATCGCGCGGCAGAGCTGTTGAAAGGACCGGAAGGAACAAGTGTGTCGCTGGAAATCGCGGACCGCGCAGGCCAGCTAAGAACGCTTCCTGTAGTCCGCACGCGGGTTGAAGTCCCTAGCGTGGCCGACGTGCGGATTCTGGATGAGCGGGCAAAAATCGGATATTTTCGACTGCTCAGCTTTCAGCGAACCACAGCCCACGATGTGGAAACGGCCCTCAGTCTTCTGGAAGCTCAGGGCGTGCGTTCGCTGATCATCGACCTGCGGGGCAATCCCGGGGGGCTTTTGGGAGCGGCTGTGGAAACGGCGGATCTGTTTTTGACCGGCGGAACCATCGTCTCGACACAGGGGCGAAACTCTCAGGAAAACCTTGTTTACACCGCGCAAGAAGCTCGTAAATGTGCCCTGCCCCTGGTGGTTCTCATCGATCATGAAAGTGCAAGCGCTGCGGAGATCTTTGCTGGTGCCCTCCAGGACCAGGGCCGGGGCACGATTGTGGGCACCCCCAGTTACGGAAAGGGATCGATCCAGGGAATCTTTCCACTGGCCATCACCGGCGCTGGCCTGCGGCTGACGACCGCGCGATTCTTCTCCCCGCGAGGCCAACCCTATGCGGGACGCGGCGTCATCCCGGATATTCGGGTCCAGGTAGCAGCACGACCTCTTGTCACCCGGTCGCCCTTGGATTCAGGATCAAACACAGATGGCAATCCATTCTCGGTTTCTGGGGACGCAGGCTCGCCGGCATTGCTGTCAACCTCGCGAGATCCAATTCTCGAGGCTGGCCTTCAGGCTGCCCAACAGATCCTCGCCCAGCGAGACGGCGCGACGCGCTAAGGCCGATCAGTAAGTAGCAGATGGTCAGTGCACGGTCTTCTAACTGGGCATGAATACCCGCAGCAGCCTTTTTTCCACCTGGCCAGTGATAATCGGCAGGCTTTGGCCTAAATGAGTACCTCCCGGAAAAATGCTCGCTGGGAAGCGGAGTTTCATTAATGACAGAGCAATTGGCTATGGCCGCCGGGAAAGATACACGAACGTCCCTGCTCCCACGATGAGTCCTCCGATCACCGCCAAAATGATCATCCCAAAGAGAGTGGACCAGTCATAGACAGTCCTTAGCATGAACTGTGCGAGCATAAGGATAATGACTGTCAGGTTAAATGCCACAATGGCATACTGGAGGTCCTGACGAAAACGTTCCGGGGATCGCGGGGCGAAAGTTTTTTGTGCAGCGGCTGCTTTTTGTGGAGCGGCGGCAGCCTTTTGGCCCCGCCCGTCACCCCTGCCAGACATGTACCGTGTGATCGCCGCGTTGATGCCGATTGGCGTGGTGATCACGCTCCGCACAGGCAAACCGTACAGGTGACGAAGTGTCTCCTCCACATCGGGATTGAGTGGAAAAGGTGACGCCACCAGCAACTGATTGTCGTCCACCATGACGGGCAGGCAAGAATACTGGCGGGCGAGCGCGGCAGGCATCTTGTCCAGAAGGGCCACGTCGATCGCCGTTTCCTGAAGATCAACAAAGGGTAAACCCTGCGATTCGGCGTAGGCCTGCATCACCACATCCGGCGGCACCAGCTTTTGCTGGATGATGGCGTCATGGATGGGCAGCCCTACCGCCTGGGCAAAGCGCCTCGCCCGCTCCAGGGCCTCGGGTGTGATCGCCTTGTTGGCGAGGAGAATCTCCTCAACGGTGCGCCGCACGCCCTCACCAAAATCCTTTCGCCCCAGCATCGCGTCGTATTCGCGCTTTCGCTGGGCGTCGGTGAGGCAGAGCATGGCCTTTGCCAGCTCATTGAGAAGCTGCTGGGACTCAAAAGCATAGTCGCCCGTCGCATACTTGCGGACATATGCGTTCAGTTTCCGGTACTGCTCCCGGATCTTGTTGACGTCGTCTTCAAAGAGGGGAAGCTTGAGAAGCTGATAGTAATTGAGCGGGCGCTGGGTTTCCTCAATCCCCAACCAGTCGCGATAAACGTCGATCGGCTTCTTTGCCATACCCCGACTTCCTAATCGACTTTGTATTCGTCAGCCAGACGCTTGAGGGCGTCAACTTCCTCTTCAGCGAGCACTCCCCGCCGTTCAATCTCAATGCGTGCTTCACGCCCGCTGGTCTTGTCGCGTGCCGTCACGATGACGCGTCCCTGAGCACTGAACGCATAGGTCACCTCGACCGGCGAGCCCTTCGGCAAATTGGGGGGCAGGTCGGTAATGCGGCACTTTCCGAGGAGCGAACACGCGAACGGATCCGGTGCGTCTCCCTCCAAAACCTGCACCGTGATCCGCTCCTGGTTATCTTTGGTGGTTTTGAAGATTCTGCGGACTTCGATCGGAATCCGGCTGTTACGAGGGATCATCACATGGTTGATCGTTTTCCCCGTCTTCGGGTCGAGGGCCACAATCCCCAGCCCATGCGAGTTGACGTTCTCCTGCTGCACCAGTTGCAGCCGTCGACGGATTCTTTCCGCAAGCACGCTCTGCTCCCCGCGGTATTTGGCTTCGAGAATTGCTGCGTGGATCGCTGCACCCTCGGCTACCGCCGTGTGCGGCGAGATGCCGCGATACGGTTCGCGATTGAGAATCCGGCGGATCATGGCGGGCACCTGCGGCATCAATGTGGAACCACCCACCAGCACAATCGCCTCCAGCTCCTCAGGCCGCACGCGGGCTTCTTCCAGGACCAGGAGCGTTGTGTCGGCTGTTCTTTGCAGCAGGTCAGCCGTTAGCTGATCGAACAACTCGCGGGTGATTGGCACGTCGATGGCACGACCTTCATACCGGCAATGGATCACCGTCTCCGTCTTTTCCGAGAGCTCGATCTTGGCCAGGTCGCAGTCGTTCCGCAGGATCTGAATCATTTGGGGTGATTCCCGCGGATCGATGCCGTGCCGCTGCTTGAACGTGTCCGCCACATAGTCGAGGAGACGGTCATTCCAGTCCACGCCACCGAGCTGCACATCACCGTCGGTCGCGAGGACCCGGAACTGGGTGGGGGTGTATTCCACGACGGTCACGTCGAACGTCCCACCACCCAAGTCGTACACGAGAACCTTCCGGGGTTTGTCAACCCGAACTTCCGGGTTCCCGAGAATACCTTCTTTATAGGCGTAGGTCAGCGTGGCGGCAGTCGGCTCATTCATAATGTCGATCACGTTGAGCCCGGCGATCCGCCCCGCGTCCTGGGTGGCTTTGCGCCGCGCATCGTTGAAGTAATACGGCACGGTGATAACCGCGTTGCCGATCTTTCCGATCTGCTTTTCTGCGTCCTGCCGTAACTTTTTGAGAATCAGCGCTGAAATAAATTCGGGAGAGATTTCGCGCCCGTCGAAGGTACGGCGATAGTCGGGCATGCCCATGTATCGCTTGATCCGCTCAATGACGTTTTGCGGATCTTCCATAGCCGCCCGCATTCTGTTGGGCCCGACGATCACGTGGCCACTCTCTGCCAGCAGAATGACGCTGGCCGTTTCGATTTCTCCGTCATCGTTGGGAATGACTCGCGGGCGTCCTTCGTCATCCAGAATAGCGATCGCGGAGAACGTTGTTCCCAAATCAATGCCGACCGTATGCCCAGGTTCGAAATGCATCGCTGGCCTTTCCCACCAAACACAATTGAGGAGACACCTGTAACGTGACTATGCACCTTCGGCACTCCATGCCCCCAAACCCAAGGTACCGTCCTCCAAATGCCGGGCACCTCCCGCCGTGCTGTTCTACCAATTTGGACCCCAGCGCGGCTTGTCTATCATTGTGATTCAACCAGAGGCGTCTGTCGATATCCCGTTCGCCTGAGTTATCCCCACTTTTCCTCTGCCGGCGGGAAGGAGCCCGAACCTGGTCGACACTTTCGGCGGCAGTCAAAATCACCTCGGCGGGACCTACGTGTTAGGTCCACATTGCGACCTTGCACAACCCAACTCACGGGCGGATTTGTATCTGCCAGGTTCAATTCCCGTAAAACGAAGGGACAATTCATGAATTGCCCCTGCCGCACGGCACGCCTTTAGGTCCCGACAAATCCTTCCAGGAAGTGGGAATGGGTGGGCCCATTCGCTCCATGTGACTCATCCGGCATCCCAGATCGGCCTCACTGAAGCAGCTTGTCCACTTCTTTGAGCAGGTCCTCTGCCGACTTGCCCTTTTTCTTTCCGCCGTCCTCGGACTGAGACTGCTCCGGTTGAGCCGGGGAAGCCGGTTTAGTCTGCTGTGCCGTGGTCTCCTCTGGGCGGCTTGCTGGGCTGGACTTTTCCGCTGTGGCAGGTTGTTCTGGCTTTTGCTCGGGCGTTTTCGCCTGTGGGGCCGGTTTTTCCGGCTTTTGAGACGCAGCGGTTTCTTTTTCCGGTTTCTGCGGTGCTTTCGAGGCGGGCGCGGGAGCCGTTTTCGCTTCCGGTTTGGAAGCATTTTCCTCGGAGGCGAGCGGTTCCTCCAGTTCTCCCACCCCAGTTATTTTCGTCCCCCGCACAATGGCCAATAGATAAGGCTCGGCCAATCCCACGGTTTCCGGCGGAGGGCGAAGCTCAAACTGGTCCCGACGGCCCGCCACCACCGTATCAAAGAAGACCCGATCCACGATCCCGCCGAGGGCGTCTTTTACCTTTGCCCGCCGGGTGTACATGACTCCGATAAGCTGACCAATTTGCCCCGTCTTCACGGTGGTCTTGACACCCGCGGAAGCAAGCTCCGAAGCCACGAATTTGGCAAACGCACCCACATTGCCGGCATCGATGTTTTTGAACTGCGGGCAATCCTGGGCTGTTACGATCACGGTGGGGTACGGATTCCCTTCCCCTGCCTGGAATCGGACGATGTACCGGTTAGACCGCGGTGACACCACCCAATCCCGCGGAGGACTGATCTCCAGGCGACCTTCATCAAGCGGCGGAAGTGGATCACCGAGACTGGGAAGCTCGCCGGCGTCCAGTCGGGCCACGGATGGCGATCCTCCGTCACTGGGGGCCCCTGATTTTCCACATCCCTCCGATAGGACAAGTGCCCCGATCACCACAAAGGACACACCTATTCGCACCCGGCGCAGGTTGGAATTGTGCAATGCCATCCTTTCGCCCTCTCGGTACCAAATAACCATGCCGAGAAGTCTGCCGGTACGGCCTCACTGAAATGCCAGCCGACTGGAAGGCTCCGGCCCGGACAACATTTTAAGGACGGAGTCACCCGCCGCCAGTCACGCCTCGTCCTCCACCGGCATCTCTACTTCAACTTCCCGTTTGACGAGCTGAACAAAGTGGGGGACTTTCTTGCTTTCGGAGAGCTCCCTTGCCACACGTTCGGCGTCTTCCCGATGAGCGTAATCAAATGTTTGCACTTCGACGAGGGCCTGGCTGAATACTCCCCACAAGGCAATACGCTTGACGACCTTTTTGACTTTTGGACGACTTTTCCGAGAAGACTTCGCTTTTGAATTCGCCTCCTGGGAAGCCGCCTCTGCCGCCTCCGCCTGCTGACGGAGGGCTTTCCGGTCCAAGATCTTCCGAGCCATTGCGGTCACCTGTTAGAAAACGACAGATCCGACTTGTGAGGGGCTGCCGCTGGCGGCAGATCCCGGCAATTCGCACTAATTTTTATGATAATCGTTCACGATTCATTTGACCAGCGACAGCGCTGCTCTTCGGAACTGCCTGTAGGCGTCGGCATCCTCCCCCTTATTTAGGGGGTGGATATAAACCTGCGAAATGAAAACTACGGAAGTCAGTTACCAGGGACCGCGGGGCGAGCTTCTCCAATCACGGCCAAGCGCGGGTGAAGGCTTCCATGTCACACCAACTAGTGACTCTTACCGGATGCTGTTCTGGGACCACCAGCTTTGAGTATGAATCGCGCCGGTGTGTGCGTTTGTTCACGTTAGCCGTATCCTCCAAAGCCAAACGAAAGTTGTTTGCTTGCTCCTGATTGGTTTCTTTCGGGATCGTAGTTTCGCTGCAATCGTGAGTACCAGATTCAGCCCTCTCCAAGTCTCAGCCGGTATAATCAAAACAGGGATCGCTGGAGGTGTCTGAAGATGGCGTCCATGGAAGCGGATCACACACGTTCTCCCGCCGCGTTGAAGGTCAAAAGCTTTCCGCACAAGCCCGGCGTATACCTCATGAAAGATGAGGCAGGCCGGGTTATTTACATCGGGAAGGCCAAAGACCTCCGCAATCGCGCAAGCAGTTACTTTCTCAAGGCTGCTGCCGAGGACCCGCGCACGGCAAAACTTGTCCAGGAAATCCGGGACATCGATTATATCGAGGCGGAAAGTGAAGTGGATGCCGTGCTCATGGAGGCACGGCTGATTAAGGACATTCAGCCCAAATACAATCGCGAGCTCAAAGACGACAAAACATTTCCTTACCTGGAAATTTATATCCGTGAGGATTTCCCGCGGGTGGTGTTCACGCGGGAACCTCAAGAGCGGGGCACCAAGCTTTACGGGCCGTTCACAAGCCCCCGTGTCCTGCGGGGCGCAATTCAGGTCCTGCAAAAGATTTTCAAATTCCGCACGTGCCAGCTTGACATACGAGAAGACGACCCGCGCTGGCGGCATTTCCGCCCGTGTCTGCTGGCAGCAATCAACCAGTGCTCGGCCCCCTGTAACCTGCGCATTTCCAAGGAGGAATACCGCAAAGATATCCGACGACTTCAGCGGTTCTTGGAAGGCGACAAACAGGAGCTTCTCAAAGATTTACGGCGAGAGATGAAAGAAGCGGCGGAAGCGCTGCGGTTCGAAGAGGCTGCCCGCTTGCGGGATGAAATCGAGTACCTCGAGAAGCTGGACGAGCGGGGCAAGATCGACATCCATGTCCAGCCCGAGGTTTTTCATGTGGATCCCAAGAAAGGACTGGCAGGACTCCAGCGCGTTCTCAAGCTGGCCCAGCCGCCGAGGACGATTGAAGGCGTGGATATCGCCCACCTTTCCGGGTGCGAGATGGTCGCCAGCCTGGTCCGCTTCATCGACGGTCTCCCGTTTAAGCCCGGTTACAAGCGGTATCGGATTCAAACAGTGGAAGGGATCGACGATTACGCGGCCATCAGGGAAGTCGTCCATCGGAGGTTCCGCAGACTGCGTGAGGAGGATGAATCTCCACCGGACATCTTTCTCATTGATGGTGGCAAAGGCCAACTCCACGCAGCCCTTTCTGCTCTCGAGCAATGGGACGGTCCTCGCCCCGTTTTTATCTCGCTGGCCAAGCGAGAAGAAGAAGTATTTGTGCCAGGGAAAGATGAACCTCTTCGCCTCAGCCGGCATTCCTTCGCGCTGCGACTGCTACAGTACGTGCGGGACGAGGCCCACCGCTTTGCCCAGCATTACCACCATATCCTCCGCCGAAAATCCACACTTGGCGATGAAACGAGTTCGTGAGTGGGCCGGGATTTTCGAAATCACAAACGTTTGAGGTGTCGCGCAAACCAGGCCTTTGTGCGCTCCCACATTTCTTCTGAGAGGACGTGCCCCACGCCCGGTTGGATGAACACGCTGAAATTGTCCCGGGCCCCTGCCCTCTCATAGAAAGCACGGATGATTTCAACTCCCTCGCGAACTTCTTCAATCGGGCTGCCTTCGTCGAGCTCGCCGAAATTGAGAAGAAGCGGCCGGGGTGCAATCAACCCGGCGATGTGGGGCGTATCTCCGTAGCGCAGCCAACCTGGAATGAAGTTGGGAAAGCAGTGGAGAAGATGTTTGCGGTGAATGGCCTTGTACGTGGGCAAGCAGCAGTTTCCCACCAGGCACACCAGCCGCTCCTCCCACGGCCCCACAAGCCAGGTGAATGTTGATCCCATAGAATGGCCATAGCATCCCAATCGGGAACCATCCACAAAAGGCAACGAGCTCATAAAGTCCACTGCCCGCCGCATATCGAGAATGTTTTTCCAGGCGAGGCATTTCCCCTCGACCACATACTTCAGAAAGACAAATCGTTCGTAATCCCCACCCTTCAAATGTGGTGACTGGCGATCCTCGAAGCACAGGGCGTCGGGGCAGAGGACGACGTAGCCTTCCTTAACCAGTGCCACTCCTGTGTGGTGCATCGGATTGCCGGCCAGACCCGCTGGCTCGCTCTTGCCGAGATGCCATTCCCCATTGTGCTGATGCCAGACCAAAACACCCGGTGCAGGATTCTTCTCGTCCACTCCGTCAGGAACCAGGAGGAGCGCCGGGACCCGGTCGTTCGGCTCTACCTGGTAGGTCACACGCGTAATGGTGTAACCATCTCGCTGGATTGGCTGTCCCCACTCGGGTTCGAGATGGCAGGGTGACGGCCACGGCCCGCCCAGACATTCCAGTAGCTTGGCCTTCAAGAAATCGGTCTGGTCCATGGGCGTGATCTGAACCTCCTCTTCAGTTACAAACGTAACATTCCACCCAAACGCACTGGCCAGTTCCGGCTACCTATCACTCCATCGGTGAATTCCCGGAACGATCAACCGCAGGCTTTTGTTCCGGCACACCGGACTTGTCGGCCGGTGGATGGGCGGGCCCTTTCTCGCCTGGCGATTCGACAGGTGTCGGCGACGTTGACGCGGCTCCCTGTTCCGAGGGCTTTTGCGATACGTTCGTCCCTTTTGGTTTCAGAATCACGGTCACAGCGGTTCCCAGCGGCGGAATATTCTCGGTAAACGCCTCGAACAGGAGCGCATCGTTACTGTCGCTGCTGCGAATGGGCAGGTCGAGCACCGCTGACGGAAAATTCGAGACGCAGATAAGCTCTCCTGTGGTGTCGGCATAATAATACTGCTTCCCGGTCTCCTCATCGGTGAGGAGCTGGCTGCCCGTGAAGATCCATGGGTAGCTCATCGCCTGTTTCGTCCGGACGTCCCTTACCCACTGTTGTGCCGGTGCGGTGTGGACCTTACCTTCAGGATCCTTCCAGGCCACAATCACATCGATTTCCGGTCCCTCTGCCGGGCGGTATTCTGGATAGAACTGCACAGGGCGTCCGGGTTCCACCCCCAGCGCCAGAAGCCCAGCATGGACGATGTACGCGCGGGTATCAATGGACACCACTGATTCGTGTTCCTTGGAATTCTTCAAACATGCGAATAATTCCAGGGGGGCCTGACGCTGACACACCTGGCCGATCATTACCACCGCACGGCCTTCTGCATCCAACCAGATAGGGTACTCGGGGTGCAGCCGCTGCAAACGTTCCGGATGGTCAACGAGCGGCGGACCGAGGGACACGGCCTCCTTCTCAGGTTTTTCGGATGGTTTCGGGGGTTCCGTTTCCCGAATATAGAGCGTCCTTGTCGTCGCCTTGATCAATTCACCTTTTTGGTAGATGGCCGCCGCGACATACCAGATGCCTGGCTTTGTAGAAACATAGCTGAGCACCGGCGAGACGGTTTCTCCCGCCGAGAGCCGCCCCACGGGAAATGTCCATCGTGCTTCGCTGATCGTGTCCTGAAGCCCGAACTGGATCGTGCCCTGAATCTCAATTTGATCAACGGGAACCTCTCCATGGTTCCGCACCTCCACATGAAAAGTGACCTCATTCCCAGCCTGCCATTCTGTGGCAGCCTTGAGCTCAATGTCCAGGATGTCCATCAAATTCACCGCAGACTGCGCCGCCTGTCCGGTATCCGCCTCCGGTGCTTTTGCCACAGACGGACTGGCGGGTTGGGCACGTTTCCCCTCATCCGCCCGAACAACCGCCATTTCATGGGAATGAGTATGCGATTGAGAAACAGCGGACCCCGGTCTCTCCTTGCGACATCCGGTCTGAAAGGAGATAACACTCAACACAATAACCAGAAAACCTACCCGTGTCTGCGGTCTCATCGCCATCTCTTTTCCAAAAGAAGCGTACGGTTAAAGGGTGCAACCTTAAAAGCTAAGGCCAAGTCTCTCCATCAACCGCGATCTCCAGGGTTCTCTCCCGGAGTCCCATCAATCCGAGCGCCACTGGCGGTTGAACTTGCTCTCCCCTCACTACGATAATCGATGAGATCGAGTGGGAAAAGGCAGCGAATAGCCCCACGCATGGGCACTTTCCCCTTCATGGAAAAAACGCAAACATGGACCAGCAAGCACCTCAGACAATGGAGCAGTCAGGGCAACCATCGCTTCCCCGCCAAAAAAAATCAAGCGGATTTGCCCGTGTCCGCCTTGGGTCGAGGAGGACTCGGGAAAGCCTCCGTGTGGACCTGGCCGTCACTGAGCATGAGATGGCCTGCACGGTCACCCTCGCTGGAGAATCTGTCATTGTGGGAAACTGGCATTCGTCCGTCGAAGTTGATGGGGAAATTCCGGAACCAACCAGTCCGTGGAAGGAAGTATGCCAATTTGCCGATCGTGAAGCCCATCACCGCGAATATGAACGGAAATTGGCTCCAGGAATTCGTCAGCAAAGACAAATCACCGTTTGCCCCATCGACGGGTTTGTCCTCTTCGCGGAAACTTTCTTGAGTCCAAAACAACGAGACTGGGTGTACAACCTCCGTTTTTCAGTTTCGGAAGACGTCGAATTACGGACCGCCCGGGAGACCCACGAGATTCTTGTCAGCGGGGCTGGCGTGAAAGGGCTCATCCTGCCCCTTGCCTTCCCCGAATGGAAACAAGGATTCAACCAAGGCGGCATCACGATCATCGACAACGAAATCCGAATGGCTTACCAGGTCACGGGGCGGCGGTTTTTCTTCCCTGTTTTTCTGGCGCTCTGGCGGGTGGAACACAAACTCGCCACTGCGGAGGACGGGGAAAATCAACCGGACGGCCTCCCGGAGTTTACCTGGCGGCATCTTACGGTCAGTGAATGCCTACGGAAGGTCACCAACGAGGAGGCGGTTGGATATCGCATCCAGATTGGCGATCGCCAATGGGTTCTCTATCGCTCGTTGACTCCCCCGGCAAATCGGGCCGTACTTGGAAAGAATCTGATCAGCGAGTCACTCCTCGGCAGGTTCAAACTGGATGGGACCATCTCGCCGCTTGTGGAAGTGGAGCTGGACGATGAAGAGGAGAGCGACTGAGAAGGCCCCTCGCCAGACCACGGCCACATTGCGCGAGGCCAGAAATCTCCACTGCGGGTGACTCTTTCACTCTTTGGTGGCGAGCCCCGCCGTGTTTAACGGCTGGTAGAGGAATGAGTCCCAGTACTCGCGATCCACTTTGTAATAGTCAATGGGATCATTCGGCCCTAGATCTTTGGGGAGAAAGCCGAATCGCTGCATTTCTCGGATGTAATGGCGATTGGGCCGAAATCCCGGCATATCAAACCGCTTTCCTTCCTGCAGGCGGCGCTGGGCGTCAACGATGGCCGCCAGTGTCTTCTGATAAACGGGATCGTTGGTGTCGGCAAACACTGCCTGGCCACAGGCTTCCAAACCTCCTGCCGATTTGGCCAGCGGAGCCCGCAATATAAAGGACTTTTCCGGTCTGTCCAGATTGCAAAGGGGCTCCAGGGCGCCAGGAAAACCTCCGTTAAATACAGGCGTTTTCGTTGGTCCCTCCGGCGTGGTCACCTCTTTGATATGGCAACTGCCGCAGCGCTGTCCCAGATCGCCCCAGGGGAGGTTGACCGGATAATAACCGCAACCGAGCGCGGCGTATGTTCCCGGATAACACGCACTCGTGTCGATCCACAGGCGAAGCGTCTTCAGTTCGAACGGGCTCAGTTTGACCCCGTAATGACTTCCATCCACGAGCTTCATGAGACGGCTGGCAGCACTCCCGTAACTGTAAGGCGGTCGGTTTCCGCGGGGCTCATTTCGCCCATCTGAAACGAGGTTGTGCACCCGAATCGTCCAGTAGCTGATGGAGTAACGAGCGGTGTGATCACCGGTGAGGTCGATTTTTCCTTCTCGCCTGTCCGGGTTGTGGCAGGCCACGCAGTGCCGATCCAGAATAGGCTGAATGTCCCGTGGGAAGTCCAGTACTTTGGGCACATCCAAAATAGGCTGGATCTTGTCTGCGGGACGTCGCAGGGCCATAAGATCGGTCCGAACAACGTGGGGGGAATGGGTCCGCACTTCGTGACACCCAACGCAACTGGTTACTTCTCCCGGTTGGAGCGTGACGAAACTGTGCATCCGCTTCACAGAAATGTCGTTCTCATCGAGTGCAACAAAAAACAGTGATTGGAGCGCGGGCACCTCGAAATGCGCCGAGCCGTCCGGCTCCACCGGAACTTCCCCCACCACTTCCGCCAGCGTGAATGACCCGCCAATCGTCAAAGGCTCCATGCCACCGGAGAAATTAACCGGCTTCGGCAGTTGTTTGAGAACCAGAAGTTTCTTGATAGTACCGCGGGGAACTCCCGCCATATTGCGCCCCGTGTAGATATCCTCCAGGATGAGTGTGCCGGTCGGCTTGGAAAGATCCACACGCGAGGCAAGCACTCGCTCTCGAGGCCGGGAAACAATCGGCCGCGGCTCATGGCACTGAAACTTCGTGCGCTCTTCCGGGGGAAGCTCATAAATCAACTCACTGTTGCCCTCCCCATCCATGATGAAAAGCCCACGCGGATGGGCCACCAAAAAGCAGTCTTCGCTGATCGGATAAGGATCTTTCCAATCGCGCCCCTTTCCCAAAATTTTCACCGCTGCCTGGTTATCCGGACCAAGACTGGGATCCACGATGGCCACGGGACCGAGGTGCTCCGGCCGACCGTGTCCAGGAGACCAGGAAACGACAACCTTATTCGTATTGGGAATCGGCTTGGCATCCAGCATGGCGACCCCGCCGTACATATTGCCAAAGAACACCGTCTGAAATGTTCCATCGGGGTTCATCGTCCACAAATGATGGAAGTGCACCTGGCTGCGATCGACATACTCCCATCGCATGTAGAGGACGCGACCATCCGGAAGCATCCAGGGCGTGTTGTCATGATCGTTGTTGCTGGAAAGCGGACGGATGTTTTTTCCGTCCGCGTCGCACCGGTACAGGACGGCCACCCGGGTGTACCAGCAATTAACGAACCGCCTGCACCGCGAAGAGCAGAAGATGATGCTTCCGTCCGGGCAGTACGTGGGCTCGATGTCGTCATCTGGCCCGTCCGTCAATTGCCGGAGCCCCGTCCCGTCAACGTTGATTTCATAAAGATGAAAGGGATGAGTACCGCCTTTGCGGTACGAGAAAAGGATTTTTTGGCCATCATAATGCACCTGGGGATCACGGACGCCACCGCGTGGGTCATCCAGCAATACTCGGACCGCACCGGTCCGCAGGTTGAGCGCGCAAAGCCGTCCTCCCTCCCCATAGCCCCAGTACACGCCGTCTTCGAATTTGAATCCCAGCGTCCGGGGATACTGGGAATCGTCCGAATAATTGCCGAAGGTTACATACCAGTGGTCGCGACCAGGAACGCGCACGGCGAAGACAATCTCTTCCACGTTGGAGAGCGGCCCGGCCAGCATCTTTTGAAGTAATGGCCCTGGCTTCCAGGTGCCGGGAGAAGCTTGGACCTGCTCCGCCCTTGCCCCTGTCGCCCAGCATGTGCTGAGAAAGACGGCTCCGACAAGGCTCCAGAGCAGTCGTGGCCGCGGCGAAAAACGTACCGTGAAACCGCCGCCGAACCCCTGCGATGGGCTACGCCAGGCGTGTTGGACCATCCCCAAACTCCCGGAAGCGATGAAACCACGAATCGAGCGTCGGCCCTCAAGATTTCCGATCGACCTTCCGGGCTTTTAGTGTGACCAACCTTTCACGAAGAATCAAGTGCGGGAGGGATCGCTTTCCGCGCTCGTCACGGGGTTGCTCAACACTTTCTGGACAAGTTGCAACAGTTCCACCCAGTTCTGCGGAGTGCCTGCCGGCGGCGGCTCTGATCGCGGAGCTTTATTCGAGCCCCAGCACGCGAGAAAGCCGGAAGAATGAATGAACCAGCCGGGCAGATGGGCAGCCAGCGGTCGGAAATCAGGCTCGGTGAACGGGGCAAACCGCGCGATTCCGAGATTGTAGCCCTCCTGGTAGAGCACGCCCACCGGCCGTGATTCCTCGCCCTCCTGATCAGAAATCACCTGAAGCGACAAATGCGGGTCGAGGTTCTCCGAGTCCACCCGCAGGGCAAAAGGCCACGCTCCGATTTTGATGAGCGTCACCTGCTTTGTTCGGCGCTGCCGTTCTAACCGAGCCAACCCACGAATGATCGGCACCATACACCGCAGAATGGCCCGATCCAACTCCTCACCTTCCAAACCCTGGGCTTTGAATTCGGCACGCAGAGCGGTGATGAGTGTCGCCAGATTGTAGCGGGGAAATGACCACCCATAGGTGTCCTGATAATCAATCTCTCTCAACAACGGAGAATTAACGAGATCCGCCACTTCCGGCATCAACAGGCACGCTGCATGGACCAGGCCACCGTCTTCTCGCGCCCCCTTAATACCCAGCGGATGGTCGAGAAAGCGAGCACTCGCCAGTTCGGGCGGTCGTTCGGTGATATGGCTGGGAAGAAATTTCACGTGTTCCACGTCCGCGCCTGCAAAAGCCACACAAGCGCAGGCGTCCAAATCCACGTACGGATGAATCACCACGACTGATTTGGCCGGGATATCTCCTGACATGGGCTTCAGTCCTGCTGATTTCAGTCCGGGCTTTTATTGCAGGAGAAAAAGCACAAAACACTCCCGAAGCCGTCTTATCCTATCGACCATGGCCCGGACTTTTCCAGCCCACCGGCACCAGTACTTGGGTCAGTGGGTCAGCCACAGAAGAAGACATAGAAACCGGTTGAGCACCGCGCGCACAACGATCCTCGGTGCCGTTGCCCATCCAATTCAAACGCAAACGGTGCCAGGCGAGCTCAAGGCTGGTGGCAGAAAGGCGGGGTGAACAGAAACTATCGCTCGCGATAAGTGATCCGCCCCTTGGTAGGATCGTAGGGAGAAAGCTCGACGCGGACTTTGTCTCCGGGCACGATCCGAATGAAGTTCTTCCGCATCTTCCCGGCCACATAGGCCAAAACCGTGTGGCCGGTCTCGAGCTGTACCCGGAAGTTCGTATTCGCGAGTGCTTCTGTCACCACACCTTGAACTTCAATACCTTTTTCCTTTTCTTTCGCCATAGTCACCTTCCATCTTTTCTCGGAACCATAGACAACACCCAGTTTCTGTCGAAGGAAACCCAAACACAAGCCAACCGTTAATCAACGCACGTTGACACTTTATCCTACCGCTGTTGCAGTTCCGGTCCAAGCCTTGGAAGAAACCGATGGGGCAACCACCAGTCGCCAGGCGATTCGGCCAGTCAGTTGCTCATCGAATTTGATGGAATCCCTGGCCTTGCCTGTCGTCACTTCCTCCCTGCTTGGCCGAAACTGCTAAGCCAGTTACCGATGCAGATCCCGCGGCTGAGAATCAGGCCACAATCCTGGCCCCGCCGCAGGTATTGGTGAGAGTCGCACCGGCGTGCGACCGCTAATGGACAAGCTCCGCCCCCTCAGCCCAAAACATTGCCATCCTCTCCCTGCCTTATTTTACGAATAACCCGGCGTGATTTCCAACTCGGCCGAGGATCCGTCGCGACACTCGGCGGTGCCACCTTGGGAGAGCCTGCGCCGCTTTCGTGCACCTGGAACTGATCTTGCGGTGAGGCAGGTCAGTCATCCAAGTTGAGGCCCAAACTTAGCCGAGCCGCACGGAGAGTGTTGCGCATGAGCATCGTGATCGTCATGGGGCCAACCCCCCCTGGAACAGGGGTTATCTTGCCCGCAATTTGAACCGCCGATTCGAAGTCCACATCGCCGACCAGTTTGGCTTTACCGGCCTCCGTGTATCCGATTCGATTGACCCCCACATCAATGACGGTGGCCCCCGGACGGATCATGTCCCCTGTAACCGCTTGCGGTTTCCCCGCGGCGACGATGAGAATATCCGCCCGCCGGGTATGGAACGCGAGGTCTCTCGTCTGGGTGTGGCAGACGGTTACCGTGGCATTAGCGCCCTTTCGTTTTTGCATGAGCATCAGGGCGACGGGTTTGCCAACGATGTTACTTCGCCCGACCACAACAACCTCCGCCCCTTCAACCTGCGTACCGGATCGAATGAGGAGTTCCAGGATTCCTGCGGGGGTGCATGGGGGAAAGACCGGGTCTCCCAAGGCGAGAAGCCCCACGTTGTACGGATGGAAACCATCCACATCTTTTTTGGGATCGATAGCGCGAAGGACGCGATCTTCGGATATGCCTCGAGGCAGTGGCAACTGCACCAGGATGCCGTGGACCAGGGGATCTGCATTCAGTCCCGCAATCAGCGACAGTAATTCGTCCTCGCTGGTACTTTCGGGAAGTGTGTGCTGGAACGATCGCATTCCCAGTTCTGCGCAGGCCCTGTTTTTGGCTGACACGTAAGACACTGACGCTGGGTTGTCTCCCACCAATACCGTTGCCAACCCGGGGACAACGTTGTACCTACTCTTCAGTTCCTCCACAGCAGCACGGATTTCCTCGCGCAGCTCTTGGGCGATTTTTTTACCGTCGATGATCTCCGCAGGCATTCGTTTGCTCCCTGGCACTCAATTTTTCATCGCTGGCACCCAATACGTTTTTTATCGCTGGCAGCTTACCGGTCCTTTCAGGGCCACATTTTGGAATCATCTGATGTCTACCGCTTTTCCGCAATTGCCGCCCGATTTCCCCCGTGGACTTACACTGGAGGCGCAGACCGTCTCAGCCGTATGAGGTTCGCGCGGAAAACACTATGTTACTGCGTCACGGGAATCCAGGTTAGTCCTGGGGACGAGGAGATTGTGCCCGCGGGCACCGGGCAGCCGGAAGCAGCCCCCGCAACGGTGACCATGCCCGCAAAATTTCGCGGATCAGCCAAATTGACGAGCGGGTAGCCCTGGTAAACCGGCATATTCCAGGCCACAGAAGGGCTGGGAATGGGTTGATTAATGCGGGCGTTACCGAGGTACAGTCGGAAAGCCATTCCCGAGGCGGGCACACTCACTTCCACGGACCGCGGCAACACAAGGCCGCTGACAGGTTCCCTGCGGTGATCGTAGCTGAGGGCGCTCACCAGAAGCCGCCCCTGGGCGTCGTAGAGGTACTGGGCCAGGACGAAGCCGTACTGACCATCCACGACGACCACCTTTGTCATGGGACCATCCACACTCTGCCGCTGTTGTCGAATTTCCCACCGCTGCCCCGCCAAAGCGACAGGGCCTTGGGTGGGCACATTCAGATCGATCTCCGTGACCCCCAACGCCTCCACCAGCCAGCGTGGATCGATTGGCACGACACGCCTGGCGATACTTGCCGGTTGGTCATAATCGGCATATCGACAGAAATAGAAAGCGGGCGGCTCATTTCGCTTCACCCAAAACCAGAAAAGCTCGTCGTTGCTTCCCACGTCCATTTCCAGCCCGCTCAAACTGGTTTCCCCCCGCATCCTGAGACGCCACGGCCGTTCGAAAAGGATTTCCGTCCGAAGGGTGGGCATCCCCGGTGCGGACAGCGACCCCTGGTCGGCGATAATCGTTTGAATCTTGGAGCTGTTCCCATTGACGAAAGCCGCAATCTGCTCCAGGCTCGGATTGGGCGGCAATTGCGGCCCGGTGTAAGGTTCCGGGGGTGCCGGGAAGACCCGACAGCCCAGCATCAAAGTAGTCAAACCAAGTAACATGAACCGCCCCCACACCGGTTGCCTCGAGCGACAGTCATCGCAGGCGTTCTGTGCACATTTTCCGCGCTGGTACAGCATACAGGTCGTCCCTGACCTTCCTTGACCGAGGTCTCTGTCCTTTTCCGAACTGCCGTCCGCCTACCTCGCCGGACACTGGTTTGATGCATGTGCTGAATCTGGGTCAATAGTCAATTCCTGTTCATCGCCTTCCAAAAGGTTGAGGAGTTCCCGCTCTATCTCCTGCAACCGTTCCTCAGGAGGCACCACCGCCGGAATCTCGTATGCGGCATCCGTGAGTGGGCAATAGACCCGCAGGATTTCCATCCCTTTTTCTCTTCGCGTTTCTTCCAGCCGTAGGATCCGGCGTCTGATCATGAGGAGTGCCAGCACATAGCGGAAGTCCGCCTGATCGGGCTGCTCCTCCAGCTCTTCCAGGCATCGGATCATGACTTCGCTGGGCGCCCACCGCCGTTTCTGCTCCGGCGCGGGCATCTGGGTCCGCCACCAGGCGATGCAACCGTCGGGCGGACCGTGCCAGGACTCGGCGGAGTAATCAAGGCGTTTCCAGGAATTGCCATCGGGCAGTAACACGGAGTAAAAAATCTCACCGGGTTTGAACTCCCGACCGGTGACCGCACAGTGTCGGGTGCAACGCTGTATTTCGAAGTCGATCATACGACCTCTCCAACGCGTGTTCGCCTGCCGTTAAGCCTGGCCGCGATTTCGGAGAGCCATCGGATAGCCGGGCGAGTTTCCCAACCTTGAGGTTGGCGCTCGCTTACCGCCCTATAATTGGGGGACCGAGACCACCGTCGCCTGGATGCCATGGAAACGGCGGCTAAACCCTCGCCCCACGAAGGGGTGCAAGGGTACCGAAATTCGCGACCAGGTTCAACATCAGCCGTCTCGCCATCTTGACACACTTGGCACTTGGCACCCTGGTGTCAGGTTCTCGGCTCCAGCTCCTTACGCCAACATCATAAGCGCGTAACTTTGCGCCTGTGCGAGAATCTCCCCAGCCATCCAATTTCTCCCAATTATCCAACGAATAGGAAAAGGCATTCATGAAAACGGAACATCCGCGTGCCAGAGAGGCCGTGAAAAGCCACGAATTTCCCCGGCCGGGCCATGCCATTGCTGTACCCCGCGAACGAATTCGCCTATTGCGGGATGCCCCGATTCCACTCTCCCGACCGATCATCTACTGGATGGGTGTCCAGCATCGTCTGAGCTGGAATTTTGCCCTGGATCGGGCGGTCGAGATCGCCCAACTGTGCCAGGCATCTCATCTGCTGGTTGTAGAAACACCGGCTCCGTTTCAGCGGTTGACGGCCCGACACTTTAAATTCTGGTGGGATGCTGTCCGCGAGCATTCGAGCGACCTATCAGCATGGGGTCGAGGTTTTGTCGCTGGCTGCCCCCACCGTTGGGAAGTTTTTTTGGAGCGGCTTCTTCAGGCTGCGTCGCATTGCGGCGCCCTCATCGTGGATGACTTTCCCTACCACGAATACCGGGAACTCCTCGACCGACTCGGTAACAAAGCCCAGTGCCGGGTGGAGGCGGTGGATTCCTGTGGTCTCCTGCCCCTGGCGGTTCATCCGCGATGCTTTCCCACGGCGCGAGGTTTCCGCCGCGTCGTTCAGGAACTCCTTCCATACTGGCTTCAGCACCTCCCTGATCCGAGACCTGTCGGCGATCGATGGCAGCGAGCACACCACGTCGCGAGCGCTGACTGGTGGCCGCCGTTTACTCCGGAGGAGATGCCGGATCTCTCAACAGATTCACCGAGCTGTGAGCCTGCATGGGTAGATCACACCGTGCCGCCTGTTAGGGAACGGGGTGGTTCCAAGGCAGCGCATGCCCGCTGGAGGCATTTCCTGACCCACAAAATTGAACACTATGACAGCCAGCGCAATCATCCCGACGCCGAAGCGACCAGCGGTTTGTCCGGGTATCTTCACTTTGGCATGATTTCTCCCTTCGAGTTGGTTCGCGACATCTTCCGCAGGGCAAATGAGTCAGGTTGGCCAGAGAGAACAAACAGCCCTTCGCCGGCTGCCCAAAAGCCTATTCCGACGAATTGGTGGGGACTCCCCTCCGGCTTCGCGGAATTTTTGGACCAACTTCTGGTCTGGCGAGAAATTGGTTTCAATTTTTGTGTCTTCCAGCGGGACTATAAATCGTGGAACTCGCTTCCGGAATGGGCGAGGCGGACGCTCACCACTCACCGCCGCGACCCCCGTCCAAAAATCTACACCGAGTCCCAATTGGCCTTCTCCGCCACAGACGACATCCTCTGGAACGCAGCCCAGACCGAACTTCGCGAGCACGGGCGAATGCATAACTATTTAAGGATGCTCTGGGGCAAAAAAATTCTGGAGTGGTCACCCACTCCAGAATCGGCACTCGAAACGATGATCGAGTTGAACGACCGATACGCCCTGGACGGCTGTGATCCCAACTCCTACACCGGTATCTGCTGGATCCTTGGCCGCTACGATCGCCCGTGGGGTCCCGAAAGGCCCATCTTCGGCACAGTTCGTTACATGAGTACCGCCAGTGCCATGCGGAAACTCCGAGTTAAGGCTTATCTCCAAAAATACGGCACCGCACCTGGCAACTCATCCGAGGGTCCCGGTTTATTCGATCGTCTTTAAAATCAATCCCACCACCAGGCATCCTCGGGCACATCAATCCGAATGCTCTGCTTAGTTTTCTGGACCTCGCCTTTCTCATCGGGGAGCAGGTTTTCGGACTGGAGGGCTTCTTCCGGTTCGATCTGAACCCCGCCACCCACCGGCGTGCTAACCCGGCCGGGCCGAATGACGGCGGTCACAGCCGACTCGGCCATTTTCGGGGCGGGATACACGCGAACGGGAAACTTCTTCTCATCACGGAAGAATTCCATTTTCCACTGCGCCCGTCCGTAATAGTCCTGCTTTTGCATGTACGCCGCGACAACCGCCATGTCGATGAGGTTTCGCAATTCGGCATACACCGGCACGCGAGCCGCCAATTGCGGATAGTTCTTGGTGAAACTTGTGGTGAATGCCTTGCTGGCGAGGCTCGCTGCCGACGCCGTCTTGCGTTCCCCACTTGCCGTTACGAGTTCGTCTTCGCCCACCAACTTGACCCCCTCGCCCACCAACTCCAGCGCCGATCCGTCGTCGCTAACACGCAAACACTGATAATCGGGCACAAAGTACCAGCGGAAGAGCTGATTGGGGGAAACGGAGGAGGAGAGGGCGCGATCCACGAAACTCACCATCCGCACGGGAGGGCGTTCCAAGCCGATCCCGATCAATTTCATCCGATAGTCCGCCTCCACCAGCACGTGGGCAAAATGCGTGTCTGGCGGGACTCCCGTGATCGTGATCTGATGCATTCCCAAACTCTGCTTGACTCCCGCCAGCATCTTCGCAGCGACTTCCTGCTCTCTTCCCGGCGGAAAGAAACTTCCCATGCTCCGCAGGAACTCCTGCATTCGGGCAAGTCCCTCCTGAGTCGGATCGATGGAGCAACCGATAACGGCCGGGCCTTCACCATCCGGCGGATACGCCCGCAGGGCCGTGACCAAATCCTGAAGCTGGATCACAGGCCGACCCGTCGTCAGTCCGACCACGTGCCCAGTTGGATCCTCGACCCAACCTTCGGCCGGCCCGGCCAGCACAATATCGCCACTTTCCGGATAAAGGAACACATAGCGAATCCGCAGCAACCCGGCCAGATATTTCATGTCTTCCGTCACGACTCCCTGCTGACGGTTGATTGCTCGCTCCAACCGTGGCAGCGAAACTTTCCGCAGCTTGCTGAACCTGGCGATGTCGGCAGGGAGCGTGCTTCGGGCGGCGGCAATCCTGTCCCGCATGATCTGGCCGGTGGGATCGGAAACCACCTGTGTGCGGAGGACGCCGTCAGGGCTGACAACCACGCCTGCCATGCCGGCGTTCTGATCCTGCTGGGCAAAACTCCTCCCGACGAGCCCACCCCACCAAAGGAGCAGGACAACGCTCAACCCCAGGCCTGCACGAAAAGCTGACTGATACATGAGACTCTTCTCCATCACCAGTGCAAACGCACCAACAAGTTGAATCGACTTCGGCGAACGATCAGGACCCGGCCTCCCAAACGGTTTAGAAACAGGGGAGCCCATTTTGGTTCCAGCCCCCCAACCTATTCGCAGCCAGTGGCCATCACCTGCGATCATACTCGATAATAATTGGGCAACATAGGCAAAGCAAGCAAGCGCCGCTGATTTCACCGTTGATTGGCCCCACGCCCAAAAAATATTCATATCTTCACTTACCTTCAAATGCCGTTTGCATGGGAAGCTCGTTCTGCCGAAATGGACGGCGAAAAAAAGAAGAACTCGATCAACTCCGGAGTCAACATCGCATGGATGCACTTCCGGAGGATGCTTGGCGATAGATGCTTTGCGGAGTCCGCCTTCCAACATTGGGGAAACCACGTCTATTCACTGGGCACCAGAACTGCTCCCCGCCGCGGGGAACCAGCCGAACATCTCCCCCTTGAGGCTGGCGACTGGACACCTTGCGGTATCCGGCGAAAGAATAAGGATTTCTTGCTCACACTGGCCAGATAACTCTGCAAACGAGGATGGCGCGGTCTAATGCGGCTGATCATGATTGGTACAGGTCCATTCGGCGTTCCCACATTTGAGGAGCTTTACCGCACTCATCATTCGGTGGTGTGCCTGGTAACGGCCCCTCTTATTCGCCGGGGAAAGCCTGTTCCTCCCAGCCCGCTGCGGGAAATTGCCCTCGCTCATGGCACGCCGATTTTTGACCCCGAGGACATCAACACCCCGTCCTCCCGAGAATTTCTCGCCAGTCAGGACGCCGACCTGCTTGTCGTCTGCGATTATGGGCAGATTCTAGCGCCCGAGACACTGGCCACGGCACGGTTAGGGGGGATCAACCTCCATGCTTCCTTGCTTCCCAAGTATCGCGGCGCCGCGCCAATCAACTGGGCCATCTATCACGGCGAAAAGACAACCGGCGTGAGCGTCATCCACATGACGCCCCAGGTGGATGCTGGCCCGATCATTGCTCAAGGGGAGATCGAAATCCTTCCCGATGAAACAGCTCCCCAACTCGAACAGCGGCTGGCCAAGCTGGGCGCGTGGTTTGTTCGCCGCGCCCTGGACAACCTGGAAGCGGGACTCCTCGAAGCCCTGCCCCAGGATCCTCGTCTGGCTTCCCGGGCACCCCGCCTGAAAAAATCCGATGGGCTGGTGGATTGGAGTCGGCCTGCGGAGGCCATTCGCAATCAGGTGCGGGCGATGGAACCCTGGCCGAAAACCTTCACCTACTGGCATCGGCCGGGCAAGCCGCCACTCCAAATCATTCTTGGCCCCGTCTCGACGACCAGTGAAATCCCGCCTGACGCCCCACCGGGAACCGTTGTGAAGGCCGATAAGTCAGGAATCGTGGTGGCTGCCGGTCAGGGGGGCGTCGTGATCACGCAGCTCCAACCGGCAGGAAAACGAATGATGTCCGCCGATGAGTTCCTGCGAGGTTACCGACTTCGACCTGGGGACCGCTTCGGTCCTCCGGAAGAGCCGTCCACAATCAATGAGACAACGACTTCAGAGAACGCTGTGAAGCAAAACGATGAGGAATTGAGACGTCCGGAAGTCACTTGATGGAGACTTGCTCGACCATGGTCTGAAAAGTCGGACGCTCCCAGGCCACCACGGCTGGCTGGGGCACGAACTGGACGTGACCGTCGGCGAATAACCAGTTCTCACCCCTGCCCATGTGATTCCAGGATCGACTCCCGCACACGCTGGCAACGCGTGCATCGCGGCAGATGACCGTGCTGGGAAGACTCACCATTTCTCCGTCGATCTGTGGGGAGGAAGGACTCAAGCTCCAGGGAGCACAGGCGTACCCCATGGGACTTCCCAGGCTGGCCAGCTCGGTTTCTCCCGGAATTTCCCGACCCACCTGTTTTACGGACCAACCCGGACAACCCTGCGGCTCGTAACCGAAATGTACCAGGGAAGGAGCACCGAGGGCGACAAACGGGACATCTTGTCCATTCAAGGCGGCCAAACGAACTTCCGGGTGAAGTGTGTGGTAATGACCGAGCGCGGTGTACAGCCGGTGAAGGTTCTCCTGGCAGGCAACCACCTGGTGGTGGAATCGTGTCTCCACCAGAGCCGGCAGAAGGAGGGCTGCCAGCAAAAAGATGACCACGCAACTGGCGAGAAGATCGAGAAGCGACCACGAAGACCGTTCCCCAGCCCAGTGGTCGCCCAAAGGTGCCCACCGGAAACCGACCTTGCCTGAGCGGCGAGTCGCTCCCGAGGCGTTTCCGGCTCCAGCACGGACCCCTACCGAACCGCTCCGCCCATTCGGCTGACCGCACCGCACTCGATCCCGAGCCACAAGGGCACAGGTCCGAGCAACCAGGCCCTCCGGTGGTATCCACTCCCCCCGGGTTTTGTCAAGGACCTCAAAAAACTCCTTCAACTGTCGCAGGCGCCGCCGTAATCCAGGCCGTTGAGCCAACTCCGCTTCCAGTTGCTCGCGCTCCTCTTCATCCAGTGCATTGAGGAGGTAGCCGATTAACTGGGCTTCCAGATGGTCAGGCATGGCTTGGCGACTGAGGCAGCTTTAAATGATGTTCAAGTTTGCGAATCGCGGAGTGCAGGCGACTTTTGACAGTCCCCACCGGAATATTGAGAATTTCTGCAGCCTCCCGATATTTAAGCCCCTGATAGTACACCAGAAGGATCACCTCCCGCAGAGCGGGCGGTAAGTGTTCCAGGGCCTGCTGCACATCCTCTTTACGCTCACTGAGTTCAAGTCGTTCTTCGGGGTCGAGCTCCGCCCCTTCCACGATGTCCACCAACGCGCCTGTCTCATTCTCGGTCAGCTGGCCGAAGGTTCGCTGATCCAGACTCACCAAGCGATGACGGCGGCTCCGTCGCTGGGCATCAATGGCCTGGTTGGTGGCGACTGCGTACAACCACGGGCGGAACCGTCGTCCTGCGTCAAATTGATGACACTTGCGGTGGACCTGCAGAAAAGTGGCCTGGAAAGCGTCCTCGGCCATTTCCGGGTCGCGCAGGTACTGGCACAAATAATTGAACAATTCGCGTTCGTACCGACGGACCAGTTCCTCAAACGCCTGCGGAGAACCAGTCATCTGGTACTCGCGAATGAGGTCCTCATCGGACCATTCCGGTCGGGGCGGCCCCTGACCTTGCCAATCTTGGTGTCCAGCAAGCGCGTCCATTTTCAGTACGGCTTTTCGAGAAAGCACGTTCGGCAACAAACCGCGACGGCGGCCAACCGAACGAGCTCGCTTGCGAAATTTTCGGACACAGATCATTGTACACACTCCTGACCACAAGCGTTAAGTTCGTTTCAGGCGGGTCGTTGGTGGGAGGGCTGGTTCGCTTTAAGCAAATTTAGCGCCAACTGTGCCACCGCACTCCCCACAGAGTCCTGTGCAAAGCGGCAAGTTATTGTTCGACTATGAGTTACGACAAGCCTGGCGAGTCGCAGCCGGTCCGCTTCATTAGGCTCCGAAATTCTGTATAGAGCTTCTGACCGGCGGCTGACCCACGGAATTCCGTGACCGCCGCCTGTGGCCAACGGCGCAGAGCCACCCCCCAAGGGGGGATTTTGTTACGCACCCTCCTTCCCGGTTGTTGCTACGCGCTGCTTGAGCGGATAAAGTAATGCCGTCGATCGCACCAGCGCCAAAGGCCTCCCCCAGCCCGCTGGCCGTGTTCTTTAGCAATGGAGGATTTGTGATGCCCGGTAATGGAAAAAGAGTCAAACGCCGCGAGTTTCTGAAGACGGCCGGACTAGGAGTGGCAGCCGGAAGTGTGGCCATTCCAGAACTGATCTCCCCCGGCGCCCTCGCGTCCAATGGGAAGCCCGGCGCCAATGAGCGAATCCGCGTCGCGCATATCGGTATGGGTGGGAGAGGACGAGGGCTATACGGCGAAATGAGAGGGCTGCGAGACGCCGGCCTGTGCGAACACGTGGCCATTTGTGATGTCGATGATACGCGACTCGAACAGGCTTCCAAACTCGTAGGTCCCCAGGCCGACGTGTACCGTGACTATCGCTACATCCTGGAACGCAAGGACGTGGACGCCGTGGTGATCGCGACACCCGATCACTGGCACGGCGTGCAATTCGTCCATGCTGCTGAATGTGGCAAACACATCTATTGTGAGAAACCCGCCTGTTGCACCATCGAAGAAGGAAAGGCCATGATCGAAGCGGCCCGGCGAAACAAGATCGCCAGCCAGATCGGCTCCCAGGGCCGTTCGCAGCCCGAAGCGTACCTGGCACACCGGTATCTCGTCAACGGCAACATCGGGCGGGTTTATCGGGTCGATTGTTGGCATTATCCAAGCCCAGTCGATAAAAGTCACACGCCCGATTCCGATCCACCACCGGAGCTGGACTGGGATTTGTGGCTCGGCCCGCTGCGCTGGCGACCCTATAACAAGCGGTATTTGCATGGGGTGTTTCGCTGGCTGTTGGAATCAGGTGGCGGACAGATTCGGGACCGCGGCGCCCACGTCATGAGCTGCGCGATGTGGTGGCTCGGAGCGGACGGCACAGGTCCTGTGGAAGTGGAAGCCACCGGAACTCCACCCGAAGAAGGTCTGTGGGATTCCTGCGTGGAAATGAAGGTGACGTATGTCTTCAAGAATCCCGACTGGATACTCACCTGGAACCAGCCCGGAGAACCGGTCCCGCCGGAGGAACGGACGGGAAAAGAGCCGGGTGGCAAGATTACACGGCCCGGCTATGGCGCCGTCTATCGCGGCGAGAAAGGCACCATGGTCCATTGGGGTGGCGACGGTGGTACCTGGGTGGAAAGAAAGGTCCGTGAATGGGTCCCGCCCCCGGGGGCCAAGGATGTCTACAAAAGCCCTGGCCATTTTGAGGACTGGTTTGAGGGAATTCGCACCGGCAAGAAAACGATCATGGATGTGGAAGCTGGCGTGGGAGTCGCCTTCCTCTGCATCCTTGGCAACCTCTCCTACATGCTCGGGCGAAAGCTGTACTGGGATCCCGTCAAACAGGAGATTATTGGTGACGAGCAAGCCCGCCGCCTGATGGTGCGTCCCCAGCGGCATCCTTACCATCTGTAATCGGAACAGGTGATCAAGCCGTTAGTTTTCGAGCCGAAAATGAACAGTTTAGCAATAAAGGGAACCGAACAATGGAAGAATTGACCGTGCAAAAACTGGTTGAATTGCTCAAATCGCCGGATCCGTTTGCTCGACGTGACGCCTGGCTGGCTGCGGGGCCTCTTGGTGCCGCCGCCCTGCGTCCCCTGGCCGATCTTGCCTCCGAAGGAGAGCTGGAAATCTCTCGAGCAGCGAACCGAGGGATGTGGCAGATTGTTCGCTACGTGGGAGCACCCGGTAGAGAAGAACTTCGGCGTCCGGTGGTGGAAACCCTCGGAGAAATGCTGGGCGATACCCGGCTTCCTCTCCAACTCCGCCGCGATATCGTGTGGATGCTCTCGGAAATCATTAAGGATGAGGAGATCGATCAGGCGTCGGCTTTGCCGTTGCTCCTCGATGCCGATCTCGGTGAAGACGTACGGATGGCTCTCCAGCGCGTCGCCGGCCCCAATGCGATTGGCGTCCTCAAGGCCGGATTCATTCAGGCGCAGGGTGAACACAAAACGGCCATTGCGTGCTCTTTGCGCAAGTGCGGTGTGGCCATCGATGAACCGCCTTGCCCGAAGCTCGTCCCCCGCAAGACCACCACGGTAAAACCCGTCGGACGCAATGCATAGGGCGTTCATCCCTGGGCAGGATTCTGCGGACGGGCTACCAGAACCGCCTTCACATCGAGCATCTGGCCGTTTCTGAGAACTTGGAGCGTTATTTCCTTGCCCACCTCACTCATGTTGACAAGCGTGATGAGGTGGGCATCGTTTTCGATGAGTTTCCCGTCCATCCGTAAAATGATATCGCCAGGCTGAAGCCCCGCCTTGGCGGCCGGGGAGTCCGGTGTGACCGTCACAACTCGCGTCCCTACAAGTTGTTGTAAACCCGCCTGCTGCGCGGCCTGATAGTCGAACCGGGCATCAAGCGTGACCCCTAAAAAGGCCCGCGTCACGGTTCCCTTCTCGACGAGTTGCTTGGCCGTAAACAGAAATGTGTTGATAGGGATCGCGAAACCCACACCTTCATTTCCGCCGGAACTACTCGCGATGGCCGTGTTGATACCGATCACCTCGCCGTTGAGGTTGACCAGCGGTCCTCCGCTGTTTCCCGGATTAATGGCCGCGTCGGTCTGGAGAAAGTCCTGGAGCCGGACGTTGGAGTCACCGAGGTCCAGGTCCCGCCTACCCTTACCGCTAATGATGCCGAACGTGACGGAATGACTCAGCCCAAAGGGACTTCCAAACGCCAGGACGAAATCGCCGATTTCCACCTCATCGCTATTACCCAACGGTGCCGTAACGACATCCTCCACCCCGACTTCCATCACAGCCACATCCGTTTCTGGATCCGACCAAATTCTTAGCGGTTGAATGATCCGTCCATCGGCGAGCGAAATCCTCACCTTTTCCGGAGACGCCCCCGCGATGACGTGGCGATTGGTGAAAACGCACGTCTTTCCGGCCAGTTTGACAAGGATGCCGGAGCCGGCCTCTTCCACCGGCCGGGCAGCCCCATGCTGAAGGGCACGTCGGCCAAGAACCTCTGCCTCGATATGCACCACGGCTGGGCCGACGAGCTTGGCAATGAGTCGGGTGGCGTTCGCCTGCGCCTGGAGCACTTTGACCGCGTCGGCTAACTGCTGCTGTAGCGCGGCTCGGGCCTGCTGATCCATCGGACCGTAGCGATCGACCGCTATGGTGATCGTTCTGACTCGACCCGCCTCTTCAGCCTCAACCGCGTAAACCCCCCCACTGAGCACAAACGCAAAGCTGACAATAGCCCAGATAAACCTTTTTCTGATCATTTTACTTGTCATTACATCAGACCCCCGACTTGGTTTTCCGGTTTTTGACGGACCACCTCTAAATATACAACGCCCCGCGCCGAGAGAATGGGCCTGACCAACGCAGTTTCTGCGGGAAATGGCGCAGGCCGGAATTCTCGATGGGATCAATCGTCTAAATGACTTTGAGACCAACCTGGCATATTGCACAATTTGCATGGTGTAAGAAACATAAAGAAACGCTTTCACTCACACGGGGGGAACTTTTCCACGGGTGCAGCCGTCAAAATTCAACGAGGCTGTCTCGCAGTGACTTGTCAAAACCGAGATAACCCCCCATTAGAAGTAAACAATCTTTGCATTTTCTGCATTCAATCCCAATTTCTCATTCTCTCTTGATTCACACGAGAAGGTTTGGTTAATATGGATGAGTTAGTGGAGATGAATGTCGCACGTAAAATCAGTTAGATGGGCAGAACGTTTTCCGGAACAGAGCTCGAGAGGCATTTGGAGAAGAGTCATGAGAACGTTTCGAGTCCTGGGTTTGTTTGTCGTCCTTTCTGGTCTGTCATTCTGGGGCAGCCAGGACGCCCACGCAGGAATCGTGTGGGTGAACCCTGATGATTACGCGGTGGGCTCACAAATTACGCCCCCGTTTGTGACACTCACCGCAGTGCTGGGCAACACAAACCAGAATCCCCCCGATGGCCGGGTCCTCGCTCTCGTGGACGATAAAGGCCACTACCCCAGCACGATTCACTTCTTTGGTTGGCACGTTCTACCACCAGTGAACACCGATCAGGTTTCCTGGCGGGGCAAGTGGGCCAACCTTCAGGCGGTCTTCGACAATCCGGTGTCCTATGTCGCCATGGACTTTTACCGGAACGATTTTTACGGCGGGGCGAATCCAGATGAGATCGGCTTCATTCTGGCCTTCGATGCTGCCAACAACCTCATCTGGAATGAATGGGTCTATCTGGAAGAGTTCGTAGATTGGAAAACTGTGGAGATTTCTCTCCCCAGCCCACAGATCAAAAAAGTCGTGGCGGGGGGTGTCTATGTGAAAAAGGCCATCGATCAGGACATCCTCATTCGCCGGTTGGGATACAGCATTGAGCCCATCCCGGAACCCTCGGCACTGGTTGCTCTGGCGGGTGGTGCAGCCGCCCTGGCCATTCTCAGACGGCGAAAAACGACACGGCCCGCGTGAAAAACCTCTTTCTGCAAGTCAAAACTAATCGAACAACCGGAAAGATAAGCCCAGGGACCCTTAACAGTCCCTGGGCTTTTTCTTTCTCGAAAACAATCACACGATCAAACAAGGAGGTTCAGACACCCATCTTCCGCAGGTTTTCGCGGCACTTCCGGATTGCCTCCAGCGGCGGCACGGCGTAGCTTTCCTGTTCCACGATGTACCACTCGGTCCCGCCTTTCGTCTCGCAGAAATGGAGAACCCACTCCCATTTGACCTCGCCTTCTCCAATGACTGCTCCCTGCGGTCCACCGTGTTCCTTGAGGTGAATCGTCTTGGCCCGGCCTGGAAACTTTTCAAGAATCGCGTAGGGATCCCCGCCACCGCCCAGGCAGTTACCAATGTCCATTTGCATGACGACCTCGGGGACAGTATGGCTGAAGAAGATCTCCCACGCCGTTTCACCATTCAACTTCTTGAAGTCCCCCCCGTGTGCGTGATAGCCCACGAGCATTCCTTTTTCCTTCACCTTTTCCGCCAGTTCATTGAAACGTTTGGCAAACTCGATCGTTTTTTCTTTGCTGGAAGCAAACTCAGCCGGGTTCAGCCACGGGCAAATGAGATATTTGTTTCCGAGCGTTTGATTGAATTCAATGGTGGCTTCCAGCTTATCGGGCTGAAGTGTGTCCCAGCCCGTGTGCGTTCCGCAACATTTCAGGCCGTTGTCATCCAGCCATTTGCGAATGGTCTTCGCGTCGTGTCCATAGTAACCCGCAAATTCCACGCCCTCGTAGCCCATCTCTTTGATGGCCTTGAGCACCCCCGGCAAATCCTTGGCCGCATCCTGGCGTACGGAATAGAGCTGAACCCCGACCGGAATCTTTTTGCGCTCCAGTCCCGCAAAGGACGCTTTCTTCACCGCCACGGTTAGGGCGGCTGCGGCCCCCAGCTTAAGACATTCGCGACGTGTCAGATCCATAGCTGTCTCCTCCTCGCGATTGATCCCAGAAGTGTCATCTCGTGGATAACAAGTCCAAACGCCCCATCATGATAACCTCTTGCTGATCCATTTGGCAAAGGGGTCCCTGGGCCCGGTGACTTTCTTTCGGCAATCGTCTCCATTACAATGCCGTCGCGTACTGAACCAACACGTGCACCACACTTTGTTGATGGGAGACGATACCATGGCCCACACGCATCCCTCCGCGATGTCCCGCCGCAGTTTTTTGGCGGCAGGTTCTGGCGCAGCCGTCGCGATGTACGTTTCAGCGAAAACACTGGGACTCGAGCCGGGTCAACCCTCCGCAAATAACAGGCTCAATGTGGCAGCGGTCGGTGTCGGGGGAATGGGACGACACGACATCGCACAGGCTGCCAAAACGGAAAACGTGGTGGCCATCTGTGATGTGGATCGCCGCTTTGCCGAGCAGGTCGCCGCTCAGTATCCTGGCGCCAAAATCTATGCCGACTTCCGGAAGATGCTGGAAGAACAAAAGGACATCGACGCCGTTATGGTGGCGACTCCCGACCACAATCATGCCGTGGTGACCGCCATGGCACTCAAGCTGGGCAAGCACGTGTTTTGTCAGAAACCGTTAACCCACAGCGTGGGTGAGGCCCTCGCCATCAAAGAGCTGGCCGCTCAGGCCAAAACAGCCACGCAGATGGGGAACCAGGGTCAGGCTTCGGAGGGAGCACGCCGCATTTGCGAGTACATCTGGTCGGGAGCGATCGGCAAGGTCCGTGAAATCCATTCCTGGTCCAATCGTCGTCCCGATATTTCGCCACGAGGCATTCCCCGGCCCAAAGAAACTCCCCCTGTGCCCGATTACCTGAACTGGGACCTGTGGCTGGGACCGGCACCGGAGCGTCCTTACCACCCGTGCTATCATCCCTTCGCCTGGCGGGGCTGGTGGGACTTCGGCACCGGTGTTCTGGGGGATATTGGATGTCACAATCTTTCCGCCGCATTTAAAGCCTTGAAGCTCAAGTGGCCGGTCTCCGTGGAGGCCTGTTCCACGCACTGGAGCGCTCCGCCGGAAATCACTCGTGAAACAGCCCCCATCGCCTCAATCGTCACCTACGTGTTCCCCCCAGAGGGAGATCGCCCGGAAATCGTGCTGCGGTGGTACGACGGAGGAATGATGCCACCGATTCCCAAGGCGCTGGGGGATCAAAACATTTTCGACGGGGACGGCACCCTGATCGTCGGTGACGAGGGGATGTTGTGGGGCGATCGCCTCCTGCCGGAATCGCGGGCCAAAGAAGTGGGGGACCCACCCAAGATGCTTCCCCGTTCGCCCGGCCACTACGAGGAATGGATCCAGGCCTGTAAAGGTGGCCCAGCGCCGGGAAGTAATTTCGTCGATCATGCAGCCCATCTCGCAGCCGTTGTACTTATGGGAAATATTGCCATCCGCACCCAGAAAAAACTTTTCTGGGATGCGGAAAAACTGCGGTTCACCAACTCCGACGAAGCTAATGCCCTCCTGAATCCACCCTATCGCAATGGCTGGAGTTTGTAGCCTATAATCAACTCTCGCATGCCACCTCTTGCCTGCGGCAGCACACCGTGCGTCCGCCGTGAGAATGTTGTGTCGGATCAGCAAACCGTCAAATAAGATTCTGCACCCAAGAAAGGTCCCACCATGAGGCGAAACGTTGCGTTCGATTGCATCCTGATCCTGCTACTTGGGCTACTGTGCTTCGGAGCAACACCCTCTCGGGGAGAAGAAACGGCAGCTCTAGTGCTCCGTCACAGGAAAATTTTGGGATTGTCTTGGGTGGGTGGGATGGGATAGGATGGGTGGTCGTTTCCGTTCCCTTTTGCCAAGGAGGGTTGCCATGCGAAAGAAGTATATTGT